>Ga0070739_10003308_pt1 | contig 20239 bp, 18 predicted proteins | sample Coa_R1_7_FD_66445 | JGI IMG/M metagenome (GOLD analysis project Ga0070739, IMG submission 66445) | Surface soil microbial communities from Centralia Pennsylvania, which are recovering from an underground coalmine fire - Coalmine... | ecosystem: Environmental > Terrestrial > Soil > Unclassified ... | reverse complement strand
GTCAAAACCCACGACTTCGCGCAGGGTCTTGTCGGCCCCGTTCAGGCGTTCGTACTCCACGTAGAGCACCGGATTGATCCAGTGTTCCCGGGCCAGCGGACGGAAGCGATTCTCCCAGCGCCAGCCGGTGAACAGCGTGCTTTGCCCTGCCGTGGTCTGGCCGTCGAGATAGAATTCCGTCGTCCACCAAGCCGTAAGCCCGTACTCCAGTTCGAGCAGCGCACTGGCGAACCGGGGGCCGGTTTTCGGAAGGCCGATGGTTGGTAGGAGCGAGACCTCCAGGTTGCCTGGTTCCTCGAGGTAGTGGCTATAGGTGACGAAGTAGGGCGTCTGCGAGGCGGCCGGGAGGGCCAGAAGAAGCGACAGAAAGAACAGGCTGTACAAACAGCCCACACACGAACGGGCCCGCCCTGTCATCGGTTCGCACCCCGTTGTCCGGCCGTGAAGAGCATTGTGACCCCCGTCTACTTGCAATTCTTTTGCAGGAAGTCCTGCAGCATACCGAAGCTCCCAAAGACTGTCAACACAATGCGCGCAAAGCGTTAGGACTGCCGCGGACAGGCTGCGCGGCTGCAGTAGCCGCCAATTTCGGCGCGGGCCACCGAGATGCGGATTCCGCAATCGCGTTCGATGGCGCGTTTGAGGCGATCGAAGAGTGCGCTTTCGACCTCGCGGACACGACCGCAGGTCAAGCAGGCAACGTGGATGTGATCGCGTGGGCCACGGGGTTCGTAGTAATGCTGGTGCCCGTGCAGGTGCAGCAGGTCGAGCTCATCCACCAGTCCCTGCCGCTTGAGCAGGTCGAGGGTGCGATAGACCGTCACTCGGTTCAGCCGCGGGGCGGACCGACGCGCGCGTGCCAGCAGCGCGTCCACATCAAGGTGTGCCTCGGCGGTCTCGATGATCCGCAACAGCAGGCGGCGCTGTCGTGTCAGACGAATGCCGCGGCGGGATAGCTCGATTTCTAGACGCCCGGGTCGGGAGGTATTGCGAATGCGTTCGCCGGTGGAAACCCGCAATGACGACCCTGCGCCCATCCTCTGACTGTCCCTTAGCGTCGCGGCAGCAGCCGCAACACATCATTGTACATAACCACGACAAACACCAGTAGCAAAAACACAAACCCCACCTGGGCAACACGTTCTTTGACCGCCACGCTCAAATCGCGCCGGAGGATGGCCTCCACACCCAGAACGACCAGATGGCCTCCGTCCAGGATGGGAATCGGGAGCAGATTCAGCATGCCGAGATTCAGACTGATAAATGCCATCAGGTTGAGGAAGTCGCTCAGACCTCGCTGCGCCGCCTCTCCTGACTGTTTGGCGAGTCCGACGGGGCCCATGAGCTGTTTAATTGAGGCGCGGTGTTCGACCAGTGCAACGAGCGCCGCAGCAACTTCGCGGCCGAGCTGGACCGTGTAACGAAGGCCGCCGCGGATCGCCTGCCCCGGGGGATGACGGCGGAAAACCGTGGTGGTTTGAAAGACAGCGCCGATGAACCAGCGTGTGCGCCCATCTCCGGGGTCCCCATATCTTGGTTGAACTGTCAGCTCGATGTTCTTCCCTGCTCTTTCCACCGAGAACCGCAGGGTGCGGCCGTTGGACCCAGCAATCCAGGCCGCAAGTTCGGCGGGGCTGTGAACCGGTCTTCCGTCCACCGCCACGATGCGATCCCCCGGCTGTAACCCCGCCTGCCGGGCAGGCATCCCTGGAGTCAGCGAGCCCACCAGAGTGGGTTGATCAGCAAAGCCAACCAGAGCTGCTGCGTCCGCTCCCTGTGCCGGAACCGTCAATGCGACGGTCTGTTGCTGTCCATTGCGAAGCACGCACAAGACCACGCGTTCGCCGGGCTGGACGAAGAGCAGGTCCCAGAATACATCGTCCCAGGTGGACACCCGGCGTCCGTTCACGCACAGGAGGCGATCGCCTGCCTGGAGGCCAGCATGGGCGGCTGGCGAGCCCGGGAGGACGCCAGCGATGTCCGGAGGGTTCTGGAGAAACACAGGCTCAGGCCCTCCCGCCAGCAGCAGCGCCGAAGCCAGTACGGCGCAGAACAGGATGTTCATAGCCGGGCCGGCCAGAATGATCAGTGCCCGCTCCCAGCGGGTTTTGGAGAGAAATTCGTCCGGAGCCCCCGTTCGTGGTTCGGCAGGGTTGTCGCCCGCCATGCGCACATAGCCTCCCAGGGGCAGGGCGCTCACACGATAGTCCGTCGGACCCCGGCGAACACCAAAAAGGCGCGGCCCAAACCCCAGTGAAAAAACCTCGATGCGCACTCCCAGCAGGCGGGCCACTGCAAAATGTCCGAGTTCGTGCACGAAGATCATTAGGCCCAGGACGATGATCACCGCCCCGACGCTGGTCAGAAACAGGCTCATCGCCGGTCCCTCCGTTCGACCTGCTCGCGTGCCAGTCGCCGGGCCTCGGCATCTGCATGCAGGAGGTCTTCTAAGCTGCCCACAGGGCCGGCGGGGATTGCTTCAAGCACCGCCTCGACGACTGCCGGAATATCCGAAAAGCGGATGCGGTGCTTGAGAAACGCTTCGACAGCGATTTCGTCAGCGGCGTTCAGCGCGCAGGGCAGAGTGCCGCCCGCGCGCAAAGCGGCGCGGGCCAGTTCGAGACAGGGAAACTTTCGCCGGGGCACCGGATAGAAATCCAATCGCAAACGCTGCCAATTCAATCGGGACCCGTTGAGCTGCATGCGCTCTGGATAGGTGAGCGCATACTGGATGGGCAGGCGCATATCCGGCGGGCCCAGTTGGGCTACCACCGATCCGTCGACGAATTCCACCATCGAATGCACCGTGGACTGAGGATGGATCACCACCTCGATTTGCTGCTCGGCGACTTCGAACAGCCAGTGCGCTTCGATGACCTCGAAGCCTTTGTTCATCAGTGTGGCGGAATCCACCGTGATGCGGCGTCCCATGCGCCAGTTGGGATGGGCCAGGGCCTGTTCTGGGGTCACCTCGTGCAGGCGCCGCATGGGGGTTGTGCGAAACGGGCCACCGGAGGCCGTGAGAACCAAGCGACGCAGCTCCGGTCGCTTCCCTGCCCGCAGACACTGATGCAAGGCACTGTGTTCGCTATCGATCGGAATGATCTCAGCGTGCGATTTGCGCGCCAGCGCCGAAACCAGCTCGCCGCCGGCCACGAGGACTTCCTTGTTGGCCAGCGCCACGGACCGGCCCTGTTCGATCGCCCGCACGGTCGCCGGCAGGGCCACAACCCCTACGGTAGCCGCGACCAGCAACTCTGCCTGGGGATGCAGTGCGACGGCTTCGATGCCGGACGGCCCATACACAATTTCCGGCCGGCAGGTGCAGCGGAGTTCTTCCAGTTGTGTCTTGAGGCGGTCAGCTGCCTGTGGGCTGGCTACCGAGACCAGTTCAGGCCGGTGCTGCTCGATCTGTCGGGCGAGCTCTTCGGTGTTTTCTCCAGCCGCCAGGGCTACGACAGAAAAACGCTCCGGCAACCGTGCCACGACGTCGAGCGTCTGCCGGCCGATGGAGCCGGTCGAACCGAGGATCGCTATCCTTTTCATCCGCTTTGCCTCTCGGCGACTTCAGGCGCGTCCCGCACGGTGCAACCACTGCAGCGCCTGCCAGAACACAGGCGCAGCCAGGATCAGGCTGTCCACACGATCCAGCATCCCGCCGTGCCCGGGCAGTAACTGTCCAGAGTCCTTGGCACGGGCGGCGCGTTTATAAACCGATTCTAGCAGGTCGCCTATCTGACCGGCGAGGTTGGCGAGGACACAGATCAGCAGCAAATCGGGCGTATGCAACGGCAGCCAGTGTGCAGCCAGCAGACCGACAGTGGCCGAGGCCAGCAGGTTAGCCAGAGCACCTTCCCAGGTTTTACCGGGACTCAGCGAGGGGGCCAGGGCGTGGCGGCCCACCCAGCGGCCCACCAGGTAAGCTGCCGTGTCCCCTGCCCACACCAGCAGAAGCAAGACCAGCAGCAAAGCCCGGCCGTGCGGATAACCGATTATGGCTACGGTCGTGCTCAAGGGCCATCCGATCAGAAGCAGTCCGGCCACGGTACTCAGTGCGCGAGAGAGGCGCTGGGCGGCTGGCGCCTCGTCGGTGACCGTGGCTACCCCCAGGCCCAGAATGAAACATAGCAAGACAAAATCCTGGTCCGCCCACAGAGGGGACACTGGTTGCAAAGTCCAGCCGCCACGGAGTGAGTCCGGCACGTGTGCGGCCTGAAAACCTCGCGCGACGATCAGCCACAGCGTGCACAGAATGCACCAGAGCGACCGGCCCCCCGGACCCGCAGCCCTGTTCAGTTGAAAAAATTCAGCCAGAGACAGGGACGCAACAGCGGCTACGACCACGGCCAGCAGCCAGGGTGCGCCGCGCCAGACAACTGCCACGATCAGGGGAATCAAAACTGCTGCGGTCGCAACTCGGTGTTTAAGCACCGCCCTGCGTCTCCCTTCCTACAGGGTTACGCAGGCCGCCACCGCGCGAAAGATGGAGGGCGGCGCCGCTGAGACCTCCGTAACGCCGCTCCCGGCGCTGATAGTCGAGCAGAGCCTCCAGCAAGCTGCACCGATCGAAATCTGGCCAGAGCGTTTCGGTGACATAGAGTTCGGTGTAGGCAATTTGCCAGAGGAGAAAGTTGCTCAGGCGCATCTCCCCGCTGGTCCGAATGAGGAGATCGGGATCGGGTAGGCCGGCGGTGTAGAGATGCTGGGCGATGGTGTGCTCGTCGATTCGCAGCTCCTCGCGACCCGGGCCGCTGCTTTGACGCAGCAGGGCTGCAAAGGCATCGACCAACTCGGCTCGGCCGCTGTAGTTGAGTGCCACCACCAGGCGCATTCCGGTATTGGCGGCTGTTTCTTCGACCGCCTGTGCCAGCTTGTGGCGGATGGCGACGGGCAGTTGATGGATGCGGCCGATGATCTGGAGCCGGATGTTGTTGTCGCGGAGAGACGGAAGTTCCTTCCGCACCGATTCCTGCAGCAGGCGCATCAGGAACTGCACCTCGGTCTGCGGCCGGCGCCAGTTCTCCGTGGAAAATGCATACAGCGTCAACACCTCCAGCCCCAGCCGTGCGCAGGTTTCGATGGCCTCGCGGGCTGCCGCGACGCCGGCGCGATGGCCGGCAATCCGCGGCAGGTGGCGGCGCTGGGCCCAGCGGCCATTCCCGTCCATAATGATGGCAACGTGGCGAGGCAGGCGCGTGAGATCGAGCTGGCTGAGCAAACGCGCCTCGCGTCGGTTACGGGGTTCGAACATCGCTGGGGACCCTGGGGTGCCGGAGCCCGGCCCAGAGGCGCCTAGAATACCACCCCTGCTGATTCCCTCAGGCATAGCCTGCCAGCGCGGCGACGATCAGCGCAACAGTGGCTGCGATCATGGTCACCGCAGTCGCCCAGGCGATCAGGTTGAAGGTGCGTCCATTGACTCGATCACCCATCAGGTCCCGTCGGTTGATCAGCAGGAGCATGAAAATCAGTACGACCGGCAGCCAGATTCCGTTGGCGACCTGCGAGAACAGCAGAATCTTCAGCAGCGGTGCCCGGGGCAGCAGGATGACGCCTGCACCGACGGCAATCAGCCCTGTGTAGAGGCCGTAGAACAGCGGTGCTTCGCTGAGCTTGCGGTCAATGCCGGCCTCGAAGCCCAGCCCCTCGCAAATCACGTGCGCCGTCGAGAGCGGCAGAATCGAGGCCGCAAAGAGAGAGGCGTTGAGCAGCCCAAAGGCAAACAGCGTGGCGGCCCAGTGTCCGGCCAGGGGTGCCAGTGCCTGCGCGGCCTGAGCCGCGTCGGTGATCTGCACGATACCCGCACGATGCAGGGTGGCAGCGGTGCACACGATGATGAAAAACACCACGGCCATCGAGGTCAGGCTGCCCAAAAACACGTCGGCCTGGGAATGCCGGAGCTGCCGCGGCCCAACGCGCTTTTCCACCACACCCGCCTGAATGTAGAAAAATTGCCAGGGGGCAATGGTGGTCCCCACCAGGGCTGTCAACATGACCAGATAGCCCGTTGTGAACTCCAGGTGCGGCAGCAGCGTGTAGTGCAGGGCCTGTCTCCAGTCGGGATGCGCCAAGAAGGCCGAGAGAATGTAGGCGATGTAAAACGAACACAAAACCAGAAAAACCTTCTCCACCTGCCGGTACGTACCGCGGACGACCAGAACCCACACCAGCAGCGCGGCCAGGGGCACAGAAATGTAGCGGCTGATGCCAAAGATCTGCATGCTGGCGGCGACACCGGCGAATTCGGCTACCGTGTTGCCCAGGTCCACTGCGAGGCCTGCCAGCATCACGAAGAAGGTCGGACGGAACCCAAACTCTTCCCGGATCAGGTCCGACAGCCCTTTGCCGGTCACGACCCCCATGCGGGCGCACATCTCCTGGGTGACGTAGAGAGCCACGGTCATCGGCAGCAGGGACCACAGCAGGGTATAGCCAAACTGTGCGCCGGCCAGCGAGTACGTGGCGATGCCACCGGCGTCATTGTCCACATTGGAGGTGATCAGGCCGGGGCCGAGCACGGCCAGAAAGACCAGCAGGCGGCGTCGCCACAGGTGCAACCGGTGTCCCACCTGCACGGAAACGGTGCGACCTTCCGTGCGGTTCCGCCAGCGCTGTGCGAGTTCGGCCCAGTTCATCCGCGACCCCGCAACCGACTCACGACATCATCCACGGAAATCACACCCACCGGGCGCTGCTCCTCGTCCACCACGACCAGGCTGCGCAAATTGTACTTGTCAAACAGTTCGAAGACTTCCTGCTCTGGAGTGTCTGGGCGCACGCAAACCAGAGGCTCGCTGCGCAGCTCGCGCACGATTTGCTCTCCTGGAGCCAGCAACAGGCGGCCGACGCTGACGGTGCCGGCGAACATGGCCTGGGCGTCAATGAGGACGACCGTGTCCAACTGGTCGGGATTGAGTTCCTGATGGCGCAACCAAGCGACGACTTCGTCGCGTGTGGCCAGCTCGCCGACAAAACTGAACTCAGTATTCATCAGCCAGCCGGCCGTGCCTTCACTGAACTGCAAAACCTCGCTGACTTCGCGGGCCCCCTTGCTCGAAAGCTCTTCCAAAAGGTCACGTGAGGTTTCCGGTGGAAGCTCCGCAAGCAGGTGCGCGGCTTCATCGGGCGGCATTTCTTCCAGGATCTCCACTGCGCGTTCGGCGGGCAGCTTCTCGACCACCTGGGCCTGTAAGCGATGGTCGAGCTCGGCGATGACTTCTGCGGCTGTTTGTTCGTCGAGCGAGGTGATGATCGCCTGCCGTTCGTCGGGCGACAGTTCCTCCATGATGTCGGCGAGATCGGCCGGATGGAGTTGAGCCAGGCGGTGGCTACTCAGTCGCAACTTGACCCGGCGGAGCGGATCCGGCTCGATCAGGTTGACGAATTCCCACGGGATCACGCGCGGCGGCAGCTTCTGCTGAATACGGCGGATGACGCGGGGTGGCACGACCCCTTGCAGCAATCGGCCGACCGCCCCGGGCAAACCCACATCCACATAGGTGACCCGCAGTTCTACATGTCCGTTGGTATGGACTTCGTTCAGCTCGATATCGTTGACCCGCACCACCTTGCGTCCGTGTGTGTCGATGATCTGCTGGTCGAGCAAATCTTTCCGAATGGCCAGCCAGGATTCGTCGGGAGCAAACGGCTCTAGCGCCTGTTCGGGCACATTGAGGCGGAGGACGCCTGGCGCGGCCAAAGCCACCTGTGTATAGCGGGCCACCAGCGGCTGGTAGCGGCCCCGGGAGAGCAAAAAGCGTCCAATGCGGTTCGGCTGGTCGGCCGGCTCGATGTACATGTCCCGGACCCGACCAACGAAATTCCCGAGGGCGTCGTACGTTTCAGCGTCGAGAATTTCTGTCACCCGCAGCATCCTGTTGCTCCAGGTCTGCGCCGATCGTCTTCTGCTCGCAGAAACAAAAAACCCGTGGCCGGCGTCGGCCACGGGGCAAGCCGAGACCTCCGCGGGCCTATACCGGACTCGCCATGTAAGGATCGAGCAGGCGCAGCCGAGGCGCGCCCTGTGGTTTTCGCACGGCTAGCGACCACGGAATCATCGCCGGCTGCCTTTCAGTTCTCTTCTAGGAAGATCGCTGCCATTTGTCAAGAAGAGAAATCAAAAACCGGCTCCGTTTTGCGCCCCGCCGCGCAAACAGCATGTGCGGGCCCATTTTCCGGAAGCGGCCATGCCGGCGAAACAGCTCGTAGTAGGAAGCCGTGAGGTAATCCCGCGCGCTATACCCCAGCCGCCGCGCCGCCGCATCAATCTGCGGTTTCGGCCCTTCGAGTTCGAAGAACACCCCGATGGGCGTTTCGTCGAGTTCGACCAGTAAATCCCTCAGGCCGGGCAATCGATAGCGCGTGCGATATTTCTCGTAGCAGAACCAGGGGTGCAGCCCGAGTCGGTGCAGAATGTCCGCCATCACCTCGGCCGAGCCCGTCGCCACTTCGAGCTCCTCGCGCGTTTTGTACGTGCCACCGCCTGCCGGAGCTTTGAATGTCACCACAGCCCGTCCATCTTCTTGTCGTAGGCGAAGCAGGCAGCCGGTGCGGCTCAGTTTACGGTCCGGCCAGTCGAACAGAAGGTTCAGCTCGTGGTAGCGTTCCAGACGTTGCGCGTGCACCCGGCGCAGCAGGGCCCGCGCGTGTGCGGCCGTGGCGACGGGCAGTTTGATTTCTACTTCGAGTCTCGCACGTCCGCCCACGGGCGCGCTAGTATAACCTCCGCACGGAGGCCGGACAATCCACCGGCCGCCAGCCCGCAACTGCATGACGGAACCGACAACGCCCCTGCTGCGTCAGTATCACGCCATCAAGCAGCGCTATCCGCATGCCCTGTTGCTGTTCCGGCTGGGCGATTTCTACGAATTGTTTTACGAGGATGCTCTGGTGGCCTCGCGCGTTCTGCAGATCACGCTGACGGCACGCAACCGCGAAGCCGGCCAGGAAGTGCCGATGTGCGGTATTCCCTACCATGCCGCCGAAACCTACATTGCCCGCCTGCTGCGGGCTGGTCATCGCGTCGCTATCTGCGAGCAGATGGAGGAACCTTCACCTCGCAAGAAACTGCTCCGGCGGGACGTGGTGAGGGTGATCACGCCGGGAACGGCGACAGAGCTCCATGTGCTCGAGCCACGGGAGGATAATTTCCTGGCTGCTGTGGCCCGCGACCTTCGAACCGGCACACTCGGGCTGGCACTCGTCGATGTCTCGACGGGGCGGTTTTTGGCTACGGAAATGGATGGGCCAGACGCAGGCCGGCGCCTGGCCGAAGAACTCGAGCTCTGGCGGCCTCGTGAGCTGCTCCTGCCGCGTCCGACGGACCTCTTCACCGCGGAGACTTTGCCCGAGCCCGCCGGTGTCGTGACCGTCACACGCCTGGACGAATGGATCTTCCAACCCGAGTATGGGGCGCGAAAGCTGCGCGAGCAGTTTGGTCTGGTCACGCTCGAGGGGCTCGGACTTGAGGGGCATCCCCAAGCCATCGCGGCTGCTGGCGCTGTTCTGCACTACCTGCGGGAGACGTCCACGGTCGGGGGCGGCGAGTTGCTCCACCTGGATGCGGTACGCTTCTATCACCAGCACGACGCTCTGGTGCTGGACGAGGCCACGGTACGCAACCTCGAGCTGGTGCGTCCGCTGTTTGGCGACAGCCAGGATGCGACGCTCCTGGCCACTCTCGATCGTACCGTGACGGGCATGGGTGGCCGCCTGCTGCGCTCATGGATTTTGCGCCCATCGATTGACCGCGCAGAGATCGAAGCTCGACTGGATGCGGTGGCCGAACTGCGCGCAAGCACGATTCTGCGGGAAGAGCTGCGTCGCGAACTCGCCAGCATGCTGGACCTGGAGCGGTTGACCAGCCGCGTGACGCTGGGCACCGCAGGACCGCGCGAGCTTGCCGCACTGGGGCGCGCGCTGGGGCGCCTCCCGATGCTGCGCGCGCTGCTGAGGCGCGGTGCGAGCAGCCGCCTGCAGGCTCTGCACGATCAACTCGACGAGCTCAGCGACGTGCACGAGCGCATCACGCAGGCCATCGCGGACGATCCGCCTGCTCTGGTTTCCGAACCCGGGATCATCCGGAATGGCTACCATCCAGAACTCGACGAGCTGCGCGCGCTGAGCCAGGACAGCCGACGCATCATCGCCCAGATGGAGGAGCGGGAGCGGCAGCGCACCGGCATTGCTTCGCTCAAAATCCGGTATAACCAGGTTTTCGGTTACTACATCGAAGTCTCCAAGCCGAACCTGCACCTGGTCCCCGCCGATTATGAGCGCAAGCAAACGTTGGTCGGTGCCGAGCGTTTTACGTGCCCGGAGCTCAAGGAGTACGAACGGCGCGTCCTGGAAGCCGATCGGCAGATCCAGGAGATCGAACGGCGGCTGTTTACCGAACTGCGAGCCTGGGTGGCGACACAGGCCCGGCGTTTGCGGCAAACCGCAGGGGTTGTCGCGCAGGCCGATGTGCTCACTGCTCTGGCCCAGGTGGCTGCCGAGCGCAACTTTACACGGCCGGAATTTCACGACGGCGACGAACTGTGCATCGTCGGAGGTCGGCACCCGGTCGTGGAACAGATTCTCGAACGCAGAGGAGAGCGCTTCGTCCCGAACGATCTCTATCTGGACCGCCGCAGCCATGCCATTGTGCTGATTACGGGCCCGAATATGGGAGGAAAATCCACCTATCTGCGTCAGGCGGCCCTGATCGTGCTGATGGCGCAGATGGGTTCCTTTGTGCCGGCCGCGCAGGCCCGCCTGCCTATCACCGATCGCATCTTCACCCGGATCGGCGCTTCCGACAATCTGGCACGGGGGCGTTCGACCTTCCTGGTCGAAATGAGCGAGGTGGCCGCTATTCTGAACACCGCCACGGCCTCAAGCCTGGTGCTGCTGGACGAGGTGGGGCGTGGAACCGCGACCTATGACGGGCTGGCGATCGCCTGGGCGGTCGTCGAAGCCCTCCATGAAGACCCACGACCCCGGACACTGTTCGCGACGCACTATCACGAACTGACGGAGCTGGCCGAACGGCTCGAGGGAGTGAAGAACCTGCGCGTCGCCGTGACGGAGGCCGGTCAGGACATTGTGTTTTTGCATCGCGTCGAGCCCGGTCCAGCCGACCGCAGCTACGGAATCGAGGTGGCCCGGCTGGCCGGCTTACCGCGGTCGGTGATCGAGCGCGCCCGTCAAATCCTCCAGCAGCACGAACGGACAGGCCGCCAGCTCACCGAACGGCTGGCCCCATCCGAACCTGAACAGACGCCCCTCTTTACGCCACTCGACCGCGAAATCGTGGAAACGTTGCGGTCGCTTGACCTGGATCATCTGCGCCCCATCGAAGCGCTGCAGTGGCTGGCCGAACTCAAAAGGCGGCTGGGTTGATGCGGGTCATCGGGCTGATCTCCGGCACTTCAGCCGACGGCATTGACGCAGCTCTGGTGCGCATTGAGGGGCGTCCGCCGCGCATCCGGCTGCGACTGGAGGCCGCTCAGACGCTGCCGTATCCCGCGCAGGTGCGAAATGCCATTCTGCGGGTCGCCGAGGGAGCAGCGACGACCACTGGAGAACTCAGCCGGCTGCATATGTTGCTCGGGGAGCTGTTCGCGTGGGCCGCCCGGCGTGTGTGCCGTGCAGCGGGTTGTGCACTGCGCGACGTCGCGCTGATCGGTTCGCACGGGCAGACCGTTTACCATCAGGGGCGACCAGAGCGATGGCTGACCGGGCAACGCGTGGCGGCCACTCTGCAGATTGGCGAACCTGCAGTCATCGCGGCGCGCACCGGTCGGCCTGTCGTCGCCGATTTTCGTCCCGCTGATCTGGCTGTAGGTGGCCAGGGAGCGCCGCTGGTGCCCCTACTGGATTATTTGCTCTACCGGCATCCCACGCACGGGCGGGTCGCCCTGAACATCGGCGGGATCGCCAATGTCACGGTCATCCCGGCCGGTGGAGGCCCGAAGGACGTGCTGGCTTTCGACACCGGTCCCGGCAACATGGTGATCGACGCGCTGGTGCGCAGGTTTACGAAGGATCGCCGGCGTTTCGACCGCGACGGGCAAATGGCAGCCCGTGGGCGTCCGCTGCGGCACGTTCTCGATCGGCTTCTTGCGGATCCATTCTTTCGTCGACCACCGCCCAAATCAGCAGGGCGCGAGCAGTTTGGACAGGGTTACGTCGATCGCTTGCTAAGCCTCTGCGGGCAAGCGAGACCGGAAGATGTGGTCGCAACCGCAACCGCACTGACGGCACTTTCCATCCTCGATGCGCTCCACCGGTTCGTTCGTCCGCGCTGGCCGTTCGATGAACTCATCGTTTCCGGAGGCGGAGCACGAAATCCAGTGCTGGTGGCGCAAATGGCCGCCGGGCTGGCGCCCGTTCGGGTCCGCCTCGCTGACGAGTTTTCCATTCCTTCGCGTGCAAAGGAAGCGGTGGCGTTCGCATTGCTGGCTTACGAAACCTGGCACGGACGACCCGGAAACATTCTGCGAGCCACCGGTGCCCGGCAGTTTGCGATTCTGGGGAAAATCTGCTTTCCTCCGCGGGCCCAGGGGGCATCTAGCCGTGGCCTGCGACGGGCGGCTGGCCCTTCCGGGGCTTCCTGACCAGTGCACCTTCGCGAATAAAGTCTTTAGCCGGTCAGTACGCTGGTGATTTGCGCCTCCGAAACAGCCCCTTCACGGACAATCCGCCAACCCTCGGGAGTGAGTTCGACAATGGTGGAGGGCAGGTGGGATTGCGTTTCTCCGGCATCGAGAATCAGGAGCAGGCGATCGCCGAGTTGTCGGGCCACCTGTTCGGCGCTGGTACACGGGGGGAAACCCGAGAGGTTGGCACTGGTGCCCGTGACGGGACCACCAAAACGCGCAATCAGTCCGCAGACCACCGCCGAGCGCGGCCACCGCACGGCGACGCGGCCAGTGTTGGCGGTCACTTTGAGTGGCAGCCGGTCCGCGGCGGGCAGAATGATGGTCAGCGCACCTGGCCAAAATGCACGCGCGAGCCGAAAAAAGTTGTCTGGAAGTTCGCGCACGAGTAATGCAGCGCGTTCGATCGAATCAACCAGGATCGGCAGCGCGCGGTTCTCCGGGCGCCCTTTGACGCGGAAGACACGCTCGATGGCGGCAAGATTGAAGGGATCGGCCGCCAGCCCGTACAGGGTGTCGGTGGGAATGCCGACAACCTCCCCCTGTTCGAGCAGTCGGGCTGCGTAATCGAGCAGCTCCGGCTCAGGCTGATCTGCAGAGATCTTGAGAATTTCAGCCGGCAAAGCGCACTCGCCCAGCTCACTTGCCGCGCAACATTAGCACAGCAAAACCAGCCTGGGCAATATTGGCTCCGAGCATGGTTTGGGCGAACCGCGGGTGCCTGCCTTTACCCGCGACAGGGCCTCTGTTAGCCTGAAAACTATGGGCAGCCACACGGGGCCTGCCACCACCGCGGTGACGCGCTTGGTTTCCCAGCTACCGGTCGCCAGCATCACCAGCCCGTCGAACCCCTGGTTGAAGCGCTTTCGAAAAGCTCTGGCCGGGAAAGAAACCGATTTGGGCTTTTTGCTCGGGCTCGAAGGGCCCAAGCTGGTCGCCGAGGCCATCCGTTCCAACCTAAAAATTGTTGCTGTGCTGGTTTCGGCGTCGGGGGAAAAGTTTCTCCATCGGCTCGGAGACGCGATAGCGGCTCGAGAGATTCGAACCCTGCGTACCAGTGACAGACAGTTTCGGAGTGTCGCAACGACCCAGCATCCGCAGGGCATAGCCGCGCTGGCCGAGCCCAGACAGTGGTCGCTCGCTCAGTGCCTGGAGTCGGGATCAGGGCCTGCTGTGGTCTTATGCGGACTTCAAGATCTTGGCAATCTGGGGACTGTGATACGCAGTGCGGAAGCTTTTGGCGGTTCCGGAGTTGTAGCCATTCCAGGAACCGTGAGCGCATGGAATCCGAAGGCATTGCGCGCCTCTGCGGGTGCTGCGCTGCGATTGCCGATCGTGGAAGGCGTTCCTGTGGAAGAGTTGCTGGCCGAGCTGAACCGGCGAGAGATGGGACTCGTGATCGCGGTGGCGCACGATGCACGTGGATCTGCCGTGACTCCTGAGGAAATCGACTGGCGGCGTCCGCTCGCACTTGCGATTGGGTCAGAAACAGGAGGAGTGCCCGAAACTCTGGCTGTGGCTGCACAATACTCTGTTTGGATCCCGCTGAAACCGCCGCTGGAGTCTCTCAATGCGGCTGTGGCGGCTTCGATACTGCTTTACGAGGCCGCCCGTCAGCGACGGTGCTGCTGAACAGGCAGGAACGCCCATGAGCCTGTTTTCCCCGCCGCACGGCACGCCGGCCCGTCTGGCTCCCCTGGCCGAACGCATGCGACCCCGGACACTCGAGGAATTTGTCGGTCAGGAACACCTACTTGGCCCGGGTCGGCCCCTGCGCGTTCAAATTGATCAGGACCAGCTCAGCTCGCTGGTGTTTTGGGGACCACCGGGATGCGGCAAGACCACGCTGGCCCGGCTGATTGCGCAGAAGACCCGTGCTGAATTCGTGCCCTTCAGCGCAGTCACAGCAGGTATTGCTGAGGTGCGGCGGGTCATGGCACAGGCCGAACAGGCACGCCTGCATGGGCGCCGGACGGTCGTGTTCATCGACGAAGTGCATCGCTTCAACCGCGCCCAGCAGGATGCCTTCCTGCCCTGGGTGGAACAGGGCAGCATTGTGCTGATCGGGGCCACGACCGAGAACCCTTCCTTTGCCCTCATCGCTCCGTTGCTTTCACGGGTGCGCGTTCATGTGCTGTATCCGCTCAGCCTGGAAAACCTTCTTACGCTGCTGCGGCGGGCTCTGACCGACTCAACCCGTGGTCTGGGGGACAGGGCCGTTTACGGAACGATCGAGATCACCCCTGAGCTTCTCGAACAGATTGCACTGTATGCGAGCGGCGATGCCCGCGTGGCCTACAACATCCTCGAGGCTGCGGTGCTTGGAACCCGCCCTGATGCCACTGGGCGCCGGCCGATCACGGAAGCAACGCTGCAGTCGGTGCTCGAGCGGCGGCTGCTGCGGTACGATCGCGCCGGCGAGGAACACTACAATCTGATTTCCGCGTTACACAAGTCAGTGCGCAATTCGGACCCCGATGCAGCGCTGTACTGGCTGGCCCGCATGCTGGAGTCCGGCGAGGACCCGCTCTACGTCGCGCGGCGGCTCATTCGCATGGCCAGCGAGGATATCGGACTGGCCGATCCGGCAGCGCTGGGCGTCGCAGTGGCGGCACTGCAGGCTGTCCAGCATCTGGGTATGCCCGAGGGCAATCTGGCCCTGGGGCAGGCGGCCCTCTACCTGGCGCTGGCCCCGAAATCGAATGCGCTTTACCTTGCCTACGGTCGCGTTCTCGACGATCTCCGCCAGCAGCCGGCGGAACCGGTGCCTCTGCACCTGCGCAATCCGGTTACGGCCCTGATGCGGGAGCTAGGCTACGGGCAGGGGTATCAATACGCTCACGATTACGAGGAGAAGACCACCGACATGCCGTGCCTGCCCGAGAGTTTGTGGCAACGGCGTTACTACGAGCCCCAGGAACAGGGCTTCGAGCAGAGCCTGCGGAAGCGGCTGGAAGAACTCAGGCGGCTGCAGCGCAAGCCCGGAGGATGAGGGTGAGAGTGCTCAGACTTTTCGGATGTGTCGTTTTGTTCGCGGGCACGCTTTTGGCTTTCAATCCCACGCCCCGTGTCGTCGTGGAAGAGGATTGTCCGACCTTCACGTTCACACCGGATGGCCGGCAGATCCTCTATGCGGTGCAGCGCATTCTCTCCATGCACAGCTTCGAAATCCAGCGCGATGATATCTGGGAAGTCGGGCTCGATGGACGCCGCCGCCGGCTTGTGGATGGGCAAAAGCTGGTGCGGACGCGCGTCCCGTTCAGCTATGCGATCCGTGCCATTCGCGTCTCTCCCAGCGGGCGTTTGCTCACCGTGGCTATGGAAACGCGGACGCTCTCGGGTCCCGGGGGCCGGCTGCAGGAAGGTGAGCTGGTAGACCTGATGGATCGCAGCGGTCGGGAGATCCCGATCGAGGGCACGCACAACAGCATCGTCGAAAACACGCTGGATGCGGTATGGCTGGCCGACGACGAGACCGTGGTGTATACGCAGCGCTCCGGTCCTGAAGCACTGCTTTTCCGTCTCGCCTATGTTCGCCCGCGAGCCGGTCGTGGTGGCACCATTCTCCCTGCCGAAGCCGTGAGCGCGGTTGCCTGGGACCCTGCGCGCAACCGGGCTGTGGCCGTGATGCCTCCGCGAACTCCTGCAGAGCCCAGCCGACTGGTGCTGATCGATTTGCTGCGTCAGAGTGAGCGCGAACTGGCCCGGCTGGACCGTTTTGCTGGCCAGCTGACAATCTCTCCTGACGGCCAGCAGATCGGCTATTTTCGCGATGGCGAAGCTCTCGAATTGCGACGCACAGACCAACCCAGTGTGGTCCGCTCGCTGCGCATCCCATATGGTCGCTATCGCTGGTTCCCGGATGGAAGGTCCTTGCTCCTGATGCGCGGCGCGGGGAACCGCTCGGGCCCTCTCTTCCGGGTTGATTTAAGCAGCGGGAGCCTTACTCCTCTTTTGGCTCAGACTCTTTTTTCGGGTTTCGATGTTTCGCCCGATGGGCGCTGGGTGGCTGTGACAGAACCGGGTCGTCGGGTGCTCAAGGTATTTGCAACTGCTGAGGTGCTCGGCAACCCCTAGCGGGCAGGAGTTCAAAGAACGGGTACAGCTTCAAAACCCTATGGCCTTCTGGATTCTAGCCGCTGATGCGATCCTCGGGCTTCATCTTGGCTTCGTGCTCTGGGTCGTTGCCGGTGCCGTGTTCACCCGCAATCATCCCGGCTGGGCGCGCGTTCATCTCGTGTGTTTAGGCTATGGGGTTTTTATCGAGCTGACACCTTTGCCCTGTCCATTGACCCTGCTTGAAAATTGGTTCGAGCAGCGCGCGGGCTTGCTGCCTCCGCAGGGCCCGTGGCTACTTCGGGTGCTCGATGCGGTGGTCTATCCGCACCTGCCCGGCTGGATGCTGACTTTTTTGGCCATCGCCACGGCCGCAGTCAATGCCTTCATCTACTGGCGCCGGGCCCGGGCTGGGTGCTGCTTCTGACGGACATGCTCCGCGCCATGAGCGGAGGGATCTTCAGTGTCTTCCACCGGCGAGCGTACGTTTGTCCGCAGGGCTTCGGAAAGCCTCCGTTCACACTCCGGTCGGGTCAAACGCTCCAACCGCCGAGCCAGGCACCATTGATTGCCGAACGGGTCAAGCAATAAGCCGCGCACCTCTCCCCAGGGTTGTGGTTCCATTGGCGCCAGGACCTGCGCCCCAGCCAGGAGTGCGCGGCTCCAGAGTTCCTCGATCCGATCGCTGTAGACCAAAAGAGCCGAATGCGTCTGGCGGATGGCTTGCATGGGGCAAACAGCGGCCGCGGCAAATCGTGCAGAAAGGTCGTCACATACACAAAACGGAGACCCCTCCCACTCCAGTTCGGCCCATACGATTTCGCCGGTCAGCAGTGTAATCCGGCGCCGCTCGCGCACGCCGAATGCTCTTTTGTAGAAGTCCACAGCGCGCGTGGCGTCCGTTACCGCCAGACACGACATGAGGCTCCCATAACCCTCGGGCACTGCAGCCATGGATGCGTCAGGGGCATGATTCGTAGATCGCTTGTGCGCGATGGAGCTTTGCGTCTTTGTCGTCTTCGGCAAAATTCACCTTTTCTGCCCCGGTCAGGAGCAAAATTCGTTTTTCAGGCCATCGGCTGCGGTCCGCAGGCGGGTCAGGATCAAGATTGCAAGCGCGAGCAGAAACTCAGCAGACGCTCTAGTATAACCCCGTGGGGGACGAAAGCCAACAGACGCGCGTGTGCCGTCGAGGCCTTCATGCTTTTATCATTGGTGTCGGGCATTGTCGCGCACGGGTCAGTCACAGAAGTCCGGGTGGGCACACGCTGGGCGCAGCAGTGGTGCAGCAGATCTGCTTCGACGAAGGTTTCTCATCCCTCAGCGGCCCGTTCGCTTTATAGCCCGGAACCAGGATACTCTGGAGACAACGCGGAAACTCTGGGTCCCAGCGCTGAGAGGGACCCGCACGGGGATTCCAGCAGAATGAGTCGGTCTTTCACGCACCAGAGTGTCCCGGAAGCATTTCTGGTGTCTGTAACGCACGAAAAGAGGGGGACCGTCCCAATAGGCATCTGGACGAGTGAACAGGCAGCCGGTCAAACCTGAGCGAGACGAATCCGTCGGACATGCTCTTTCATAATGCAGGAATCCTCAATGACCACCAGCCCTGCCTGGCGGGCCCACTCGGCAGCCTCAGCGTGAGCGACGCCCTCCTGCAGCCATAGGGCTCGTGCACCGATTCGGATGGCAGAGCGCGCAATCTCGGGGACGAATTCAACACGCCGAAACACGTTGACGATGTCCACGGCAAAGGGGACCTCTTCGAGGCGAGCGTAGGATCGTTCGCCAAGCACCGACTGTTCGTGCGGATTGACCGGGATGATCCGGTAACCGACCGACTGCAGATATTCGGCGACGCCCCGGCTGGGCCGGTAGGGCTTCGATGACAATCCCACGACAGCGATGACACGACTCGTCTTTAAAATTTCAGTGATCGCGTCCCGAACCACCGCGCTCGAGAGCACACCAGGTTCCCGCTCGGTCATCGACCGGCCTCCCGTTCTTTAAGTTTTGCAGCTTCGTTCGTCATCACGGCTGCCAGTGCCTCCAGCAGGCGCTGGTTTTCCTCTTGTGTACCGACGGTGATCCGAATCGCGTTGGGAAATCCCATCCATCCGAGGGGACGAACGAGCACGCCCCGTTGCAGCAATGCCTCGACAACAGCTGCGGCGGGTTGTCCCAAGGTCACCATCACGAAATTGGCCACAGAAGGGATGGGTTCAAGCCCGAGCGCGCGGAGGCCGCTCTCGAGCTGGGCCAGCCCGGCACGATTGTTTTCGCGTGAGCGGCGTACATGCTCGGTGTCATCCAGGGCGGCCAGTGCCGCAGCCTGTGCCAGGCTCGAGGTGTTGAAGGGGAGCCGAACGCGGGCCATCGCCTCGAGCAATTCTGGACGTGCCACCGCATATCCGATGCGCAATCCGGCCAGCCCGTAGATCTTCGAAAAAGTTCGCAGAACGATCAGATGGCGGCCCGCCCGCAGCTCCTCGAGTGACCGAGAATATCCGGGCTGCTCGACGTACTCATAATAGGCCTCGTCCAGTACGACCACGACGCCCCGCGGCACCGCATTCAGAAACTCCGCCAGCGCATCCGCGCAAAACCAGGTCCCGGTAGGATTGTTCGGATTGGCCAGGTACACCAGGCGGACGCCCTCGCGCACTACACGGGCCATTCCGGCAAGGTCATAGCGATAATTCTGCAGAGGAACCTCGACAATGCGCGCTCCCCGTACCTGCAGGGCGATGCGATACATGGGAAACGAGCCCGAGGCAATCAGGCCCGCGTCTCCCTCGCCGAGAAATGCGAGGGCAGCGAGCTCGATCAGCTCCGTCGAGCCGTTGCCGAACAACAGCCAGTCTTCCGGTACATCCAGATGCTGCGCCAGACGCTGCCGCAAGTGGAAGGCTCGGGAGTCGGGATAGCGATGCGTGCTCAGCAAGGCCCTCCGCATCGCTTCCACCGCCAGCGGCGAGGGGCCGAGCGGGTTTTCATTCGAGGCCAGCTTCACCACACGAAGGCCGGTTTCCCGTTCGGCCTCCTCCAGGTGTGTACCAGGGATGTAAGGCTGGATGGAGCGAATGTGTTCGGGAATGCGCACACCGGAGGACTCCGCTCTCACAGTCGCTCCCTTGCCGCGCGGCCGGGCCATGCCCGGCTGTCGGGTGATTTCACCACAATTTCAGCCCCACGCACAGATCAGTCTCTGGGCGTGACACCTAACCGGCAGTAGTTGGCTGACCGCCTCGCTTCGATCTGCCGGGTCGCAGCATGCCCCGTTGCGGCGCCCCGAGCTGGCGGGCAGCCTGGCGCAAAGCCCGCACTTCCTCGTTCGTCAGATACCGCCATCGCCCCGCTGGCAGTTTTCCCAGATTCAAGGGTCCAATCGCCACGCGACGCGTCTTCTCGACGCAGTGGCCCATCCGCCAGAACAGTCTGCGGAGCCTGTCGCGACGCGCCCCGTGGATCACCACTTCATACCAGGGATTGTCACCGGAACGGATCAGCCGGATACTTCCGGCTACGGCCCCCACCTTTTC
>Ga0070739_10003301_pt1 | contig 20280 bp, 14 predicted proteins | sample Coa_R1_7_FD_66445 | JGI IMG/M metagenome (GOLD analysis project Ga0070739, IMG submission 66445) | Surface soil microbial communities from Centralia Pennsylvania, which are recovering from an underground coalmine fire - Coalmine... | ecosystem: Environmental > Terrestrial > Soil > Unclassified ... | reverse complement strand
GGGATGGTAGCGGGCGCCGGTCGTCGGCTGCTCGCCGTAGAACGGGAGGGCGGTTACGCGGCAGGCGCCGACCTGAACCGCGTCGTACCAGCGCAGCGGCTGCACGCGCCGGAAGCCCAGCTCGCGCAGGCGCCAGACCATGTCCACCGCCAGCAGCGACTCGCGCTCGACGGCCGGGACATAGATCGGGGTCTCGGCGCCGAGGTAGAGCAAACTGCCCACGTCGAAGTGATCGGGGTGCGAGTGGCTGACGAACACCGCGTCGAGCGGCCCCAGGTCGCGGGCCGTGAGCGGCTGGTAGGTCGCCGGGTAGCGCGGCGAGGGCGGGAACAGGAACGGGTCGAACAGCAAGCGCGCCGAGGGCGGGTGGATGGCCACCGTGGCGTGGCCCACGAACGTGGCCTCGCGGGGCGGGGGCGTCGGGGCCGGGCCCACCGGCACCAGCGCGTCCACGTCCGCCAGCGCGTCCCAGAGCGCGCGGGCCGGGCCGCCGCGTGGGGCTCGCGCCCCGCGGTACCACTCCCCGGTCCAGCGGGCCAGCTCCGCGATGAACGCTGCCGAGAGCTCGATCGTGGCCACGACCTCGCCGGCTGGGCGCTCGACTTGCAGCGCCACGGGCCGCACCTGTCCGGCCGGGGGGTAGAGGCAGGCGGGGCGCAGCACGCCCGGCCGCTCGTACAGCTCGCCGAGGCCGCCCGAGGCCAGCGCCGCCGCCAGCAGCTCGCTCGACCGCGCCACGACGCTCGCCAGCCCCTCCCGCTTGCGGACGGCGACGATCGCCGCGCAGGCGCGGCGGACCGTGGCATCGCACTGGCTCGTCACCGCGCTGCCGTACTCCGTGGCGTCCTCGTACAGGACGCGCAGCCGGAGAGCGTCGCTCAGGCGCAGGGGCGCGGCGCGCCGCGCCGCCGGTCGCGGGGTCTGTGTCGGACTGACCAGTACCATCATCTCCATCCAGACGCGGGCGAGCCCGCCCGCGGGCCAACCCAGCGTGGATCGGCTCCCTGATCTACTGTAGGTCCCTGATGCGGGCGGCGCCGTGAAGGCGCGCACCCCGGCGCGGTGAGACAGGTCACATCGGCCCGGGCCAGGCTGGGGTATCCCGGCCCCAGGCGAGGCCGTTCTGACACACGCTCCGGTTCGGCCGGTGGGGCTTCGAAGGCCAGGCGCGCGAGGAGGGCGCCGCCGACGGTGGTGATCGCGATCATGGTCACGGCGAGCGCGTAGCCCGACGTGCTGAGCAGACCATTCGCCAGCAGGGTCACCGCCAGCACGAGGTCCACCGCGCCGCGCGGTACGAGTAGCACCCCGAGGCGCAGCCCCTCCGCGCCGCGCACGCTACCGCCCGCGAGCTTGCCGGCGATGGCAACCAGGCCAAACAGCACGCCTCCCCAGGTGACGAGCCGCAGGTCGAGCATGGCGCCGGCCAGGGCGAAGTAGCTGGTCTCGAACGGGAACAGCGCGTCGAAGAAGGGGTTGGGCCCCTCCTCGGCCTGGGGAAAGAAGAGCGGCTTCGAGCCGATGCCCCAGCCGAGCGCGGCCGGGACCAGGTCGAGGCCGAGCTGCTGCGCGAGGCCCACCCAGCCGAGAGTGAGGCCAAAGCCGAGGGCGATGATCACTGCCTGCCGCGGGCTGCTGCCCCAGATCACCCGGCCGGCCGACCGGAGCCCATTGCGCCAGGGGCCCTCGGCCAGGCCGATCATCAGGGCGAGGTAGCCAAGGGTCTTCACCAGGTGCGCCAGTGGCAGATCCTCGGGGTGCTCGGCGCTCACGACGGGGATCAGCGCGACGATGGCCAGGTCGACGAACAGGGCCGCCGCGAGCGCCGTCCGCGTGCGGGGGTGGTGAAGCTGGCCGAGGGACTGGACAATGGCGATGAGCACGGGGATCGCCGAGGCCGCGGCGAGCAGGGCGATGCCGAGGCGCTCGGAGAGCGGGAACGCTCCGAGGATCCCCAGCTCGAGGAGCGCCCAGGCCAGCCCGGCCGAGCAGAGGGCTCCCCCCAGCCCGACGGCGGCCGCGCCCAGCAGGCGCCGGCCCTGCCGGAGCATGCCAACCTCCAGCTCCACGCCGGCGCCCCAGAGCAACAGGATGGCGCCCATCGTGCGAAAGCTGTTCAGCGGCTCGGGGGGCAGCGCCTGGCCGGTCGACCACAACAGGTTCGTCCCCAGCGGGCTCCCGCAGCCGACGAGGGCGCCGAGGATCAGGGCAAGCAGCGGCCCGGGCACGAGCCGCAGCCGATGGCCCAGGACGTAGCCGGCCCCACCGATGGCGAGCAAGAGCGCCAGGGACGAGAGCATTGGGGTCTCCTACCGCGCGCAGCCAGGCCCGCCAGCCCCGGTGGGGACTACGCGCCCCCACCAGGGATGGCAACTGCTGCTTAGTAGCGTCGATTCTGGATCCAGCCGTCGCCGTCGCCGGCGATCTGGAGCAGGAGGTCCTCCCGCTCCTCGCGGACGAGGGCCAGCGCCTGCTCGGGGCGCAGAGCCCAGCGGGCGACGGCGCGGTGGGTGTTCGCCCGCCGGGCCCACTGGCAGCGGGTCTCGCTCGGCGCGGCGTAGCGCGCGGGCACCTGCTGCCCCAGCAGCATCACGTCGTAGACGTATTCCTGGCCGAAGTAGTCCGCGGCGTACTCGGGCAGGAACGGGCCGGCGAAGTCGTCCTGGAGGAGCGCGCCGCTGTGGTAGAAGAGCGGCGCGCGGTCCTGGAACAGCGCCACCCGCTCCTCGGCCGCGGCGAGGTCCACGCTGGCGCGGCACTCCCGCCAGAACGGGGTGTCGAACTTCTGGTTGAAGCGGTACTGCACGGCGAGCCAGCCGCGCAGGTTGTCCCACATCCGGTTCAGGCGACCGTTGAGGGCCTGCCTGGTCGCGGCGTCGCGCGGCGAGCGGGGGAAGTACCGCGTGAACAGGTCCAGCTCGTACATCAGCATGTGGAGCGACGTCGAGGCCAGCGGCTCGACGAAGGCGTAGGCGTTGCCCAGGGCGACCACGTTGCCCTTCCAGAAGTGCTCGTGGCGGCCGGAGCGAAACTTCAGCGACCACCACTCGCCCATGCCGGGGTTCTTGGCCTGCATCTCGGCGGCCGCTTCCTCGACCGAGCAGAAGGCGGAGGAGAAGACGTAGCCGCGGTGGTCGCAGTCCTCGAAGGAGATGTTCCAGCACCAGCCGTGGTCCATCGACTCGGCCAGGGTGTACGGCTTCACGACGCCGCCGTGCGGCACGTTGGCCACGACGGCGGAGTCGGTGTACAGGCTCCGCTCGTAGCTCGTGTACGGCGAGCGGAGCTTCTGCTCGAGCAGGAAGGAGCGGAAGCCCGAGCAGTCGACGTAGAGGTCGAAGCGGAAGCGCTCCCCGCCTTCGGCCACGAGCGCCGCAATCTCCTCGCCGTCCGGCGTCACCTCGGCATCGACGATCCCCCGGTCGAGCAAGTGCACTCCCGCCTGCTCGGCCTCCTCGCGCAGGTACTGCAGCAGCCGCGCGTTGTCCAGGTGGTAGGCGATCGGTACCCGGTCCAGCAGGGAGGTGTACGAGCCGTCGCCGTTGTCGATCACCGGCGCCCGCTTGGCGTTCATCAGCACGGCGCCCAGGCAGTGGGCGTCGAGGTTGCCGTCGTAGAGCATCGACTCCAGAAGATTGCCGTACTGGAACGGCCAGGGGAAGCTGTAGTCCCCCGGCAGCCCCCAGTAGTACTGGACGCCGACCTTCCACATCGGGCGCACGCGCCGGTGGAAGTCGACGATGTCGCGGCCGAGGTTCTGCGGGCCGTGCATGAACTCGACGAACCGCGGCGTGGTCGCCTCGCCGACGCCGATGACGGGGATCCGGCGCGACTCGATCAGCGTGACCTCGACGTGGGGCAAGCGGGCCCGCAGCGTCAGCGCCGCGAGATAGCCGGCCGTGCCGCCGCCGAGGATGCCGATCGTGCGCGGCGTCTCCGCGGTGAACGGCAGGGCGCCCCGCTCGAGCTGGCTCGCCGCCCGCTCCATCGCCAGGCCCATTTCCAGCATGGCGCGGCGGGCCAGCGGCGTGTCGGCGTCGGCCGCGTCGTAGCCCGAGCGGGCCGCCCGTCCAGCGGCGCACTCGCAGCAATCGTCGGCCGGAAGGACCGGCACCGATCGTGGCGGACCGCCGGCCGAGAGGTGCAGCGCGCTGGCGAGCAGGGTCGGGCGCGACGGCGTGCTCAGCAGCGCCGCGGCCTCGCCGAGGACCACCTGCGCCAGGTCCGCGCGCTGGCTTCCGTCCGCGTCGTCGATCCCGCCCGTGGCGAACATCGGCAGCGCCTCGGCGGCCACCTGGCGTTCGGGGTACTCGCCGAACAGCGACTCCAGGCGCTCGCAGGCGAAGCAGGCCGTCTCGAAGGGCACCAGCGTCGGGCCGACGACGACCGTCGGTCCGTCCACCGTCACGAAGAGGCAGGGCGTGCCGGTCTCTAGCGCAGCGCGGTTCACGTCCAGCACCGCGCGGTAGGGCACGCGCTCCAGCGCGCAGATCACCAGCGCCTCGTCCTTCAGGCGCTCCGTCAGGTCGCCCACGCTCACCACCGCGAGCCCGTCGTCGGCCACGCCCGGGCCGGTGGAGGGCTCCGCCGGCGCCGGCGGCCGCCGCGGTGGGGCAGCCAGGACCATCTCCTGCTGCCGCGACCGGAAGCTCGGCTCGCGGCAGCTCGCGAAGGAGCGCACCAGCAGCAGCCGACAGGCCGAGAAGCCGCCGCGGCGAAGGGCCTCCTGGATGGTCGCCGCGAGCGGGCCGTTGCCGACGATGGTGATCGGCACCGCGCGCGTCGTGGCGCCGGCGGTCGGCGCCGCCGGCCGCGGGTCGGGGCTGGCGGCGGCCGGCGCCGCGGGCTGGAGCAGCAGACGGGCCAGAGTCTCCACCAGAGCGCGTCCGTCGTCCGACTGGTAGTCGTCGGGCAGGCAGGCCACGATCTGGTCGAGCGTCCGGGTGCCGTCGGCAGCGTCGAGGATTGCCCGCGGCAGCGCGGGCGGGACGCCGCCAAGGACGATCGTGTGATCGCCCCTGCGGACGAGCAGGTCGTCGTTGGCGCCAAGCACGAGTTGCGCCGCGGGATCGAGCGCCAGGAGTTCGCTTGAGCGCGCCATCGCGCATCTCCTCTCTGCTGTCTAGGGCGCCGGCCTGGCGCGCGGGCCGGCCCGCACGGCCCGCCCACGGCGCGCCCGCTCAACCGGCGGCGGCAGCCATCGGCTGGCCCGGCCGCCCTCGCACGGGCGCGGGGCCGCCGGCCACCGCGTGGTGGCGCAGGTAGTAGGTCACCGGGTCGGGGAGCCGCTCGAACAGGTCCCAGCCTTCCTCCGGCGGCTGCCAGAACTGGCCGTCGCGCACGCCCAGGATCTTCTCGTAGATGCGCGCGTCGCCGGCGAGCCAGAACAGTCGCTCCGGTAGCTCGCCGCGCAGCACGCCGTACAGGGTCCGACCGGCGAGGTGGACGAAGTAGTTCGCCTCGGGATGCTCGCCGCGCAGGATCCCCGGCACGGGCTGGCGAAAGTCGATAGCGTAGGTCAGCCGCTCGCCGCCGCCGGCGTGCACCACGAGCTGCCAGACGACCGCGTACTCGACGAAGCCGTCGCACGCGCCGCCGGGGATCAGCTCCTGCTCGAGCCAGTCGGCGATCGGCCCGCCGAGCAGGGCCTCGAGGCGCGCCTGTAGCTCGCGGCGCTGCGCGGCGCTACTCAACCCGGGAAGAGTGCGAGAGTCGATCGGCTCCCAGCGGGTGGGCGGCGTCGGTCGGGCCCGGATGAAGGGAGAGGCCTGGGGCAGCAGGCGGACGGCGGTCTCGTCGGCCTCGATCACGTCGCCCGGCCGCACCGCCGCGGCCTGCCCCGTGGCGCCGAGGCGCGCCTGCAGCAGCCGCGCGGCCTCCTCGCCGCTCAGGGCGAAGGCGTAGCGATTGAACCAGGCGTGCCGGCCGCGAAACGCAACGCCGGAGGCGTAGGGAAAGACGAACCGCGGGCGGCAGACGCAGGCGGTCTCGAGCCACTCGAACACCGCCCGCTTGGCGACCGCGGTGCCCAGCCCGCGCAGGTAGCCCATGCTCGACTGCACGACTGGCTGGTACTTGGTCGCCACGACGTCGATCGGCCCGTGCTCGTCGAGCACGCGCTCCCCCATGGTCGGCTCCACCTCGGCGTCGGCCATGTGCCAGAACGACGCTTCGGGGTCGCGGATGACGAGGCCTAGCTCCGGCTCGTCGTGGTCCGATGGGGTCGCCTGCAGCTCCGTCTGGCCGATGCGGATCCGCTGCCAGGGTCGGAGCGTAGTGATCCGGTCGAAGCCGAGGGCCTGCAACTGCGCCAGCAGCTCGGGATCGGGTGGCGCCACCACCGGGAGATCGCTCGGCAAGCGCCGCAGCGACTCGGGATGGCAGTGGTCGAAGTGCCCATGGGTGACCACGAGCAGCGACGGTCGGGGCAGCCAGGTGCGCTGCAGGGCGCGCGGCGGCAGGTAAGCCACCGCTCCCCCGGCCAGCCGCGAGGCAAACACCGGATCGATCAGGATTCGCTGGTCGGTTGTTTCCAGCCAGAGTCCAGCGTGGCCGCAGATGGTAATTCGCACGCCGATACCCCTCTTCCGCGGTCGCTACAGACCCTGAGGCGGCAGGTTCAGGCTGCCGCCCCAGGGCCGTGTTCGGTGCAGCGGTTGCCGCTCGGTAGCCGCGCGGCTACCAGCAGCACATGATGGTGTCGCGGACCACGCCCACCCGGGGCCCGGTCACCGTGGTGACCTTGATGTCGCGGATGCTGACGGACGTGGGGACGCGGGGAGGAGTGACGGTGCCGCCCGGCATGTTGGCGAAACCGGTGGTGTCGGGCTTCGCCATGAAGATGGCCTTGTCGTCGTCCTGCACGCTGAGCTTGTTGAACTCGGTCATGGTGTGGTTACTCCTTTTCTCTGTGTTGGCCTGTGTCGGCCTGTTTTGGATGTGTCTAGGCTTCGCTTTGCCGGTTAGGTCACGTACTGATCCAGGTTAACTACCTTAGCGGCGCCCCAGCAGCCTAGCCGGGGACTCGTAGACCACGAAGAGGTTCCCGTCGGGATCGCGGTAGGGCACCTCCCGCGCGCCGGTCGGGAGCTCAACCCCTGGCCCGGCGGGAGAGACCCCGGCTTCCTCGAGGTACTCGATGGCGGCATCCACGTCCGCGACCGGGAAGAAGAGGGCCGCGTCACCGCCTGGCTTCACCGGAAACTCAGGCGTCGTCTGGATTAGCCAGACTTCCTTCTCGCCGACGCGAAACCCAGCCCACTTCTTCTCGATCATGCCGATGAAGGGCAGCTCGAGCTTCCCGCCGTAGAATCGACACGCCTCCTCGACGTCGGTCACCGGTATGATCATGCCGCCGATCGTGTCGAACACTTTGCCTCCTTTCGTGTCGCTTTCGACTGTTCGTGACCTGACCTGCGATCCTTAGCCTGAAATAACAATAGCAGTCGCTGGAGCTGGAATCAAATTATTCCACCTACATTTGTGGTGAAGTACGTCACACGCTCCTATACATGTGAAGCAGATCACACCAAAGTGGACTCGCACGCACAGACAATAATGTAGGAATGCTACGGCCGGTCGATCCGGCCAGAAGCGCGCAAGGAGAGAATGGATGCAGCCCGGACGCCGTACTTCCGAGACTCTTTCCGTGGATTCATCCATCCAGGTCGTCGCCGTGGATGGAGTGAGCTACGTCTGTATGGGCGACCGCACGCTGGCCGTCGAGGGCGTAGACCCGGCGGTGCTCCGCGCCTTACTCGCCACCGCGGATGGCTCTCGCACCGCCGACGAGCTGTGCGCCGCGCTGTCCGGCCAGCTCGACCCCACCGACGCCTGGGCCATCGTCGACGCGTTGGTAGGGACCGTGCTCCTGCCGGCGCGAGCGTCCGTCGAGCCGTCCGTCGCCTCGGCGCCCACGAGCGGGCGCCAGCCGGCCGAGCCTGGCGTGCGCTCTCAGCCGGTGGCCATCATCGGCAACGGAGCGCTCCAGGCCGCGCTCCACGAGGCGTTCGTCGCGGCCGGCTACTCGCGCTGCCGCGCCTTTACGGTGGGGTCGTTCGCGAGTTGCAGCTCGCCGGCGTTCCTGGCCGAGCGCGCCGAGCGCGTCCTGGCGCCTAGTCCAGGTGCGACAGCAGCAGGCAGCGGCGCCCCGACCGTCGCGGCCCCGGACGCCGAAGCGCTCGCCGAGGTCACCGTGGCGGATCTGGCGGCGCTCTGTCGCGACCACGCGCTCGTGGTCTGCGCGCTCGAAGGCGTACCTTACCGCGGCCTGCTCGACCTCAATCGGGCCTGCCTGGAGAGCAGCGTCCCCTGCCTCTTCATTACCGTCGACGGCGACGACGTGCTCGTCGGTCCGACGCTCGTCCCAGGGACCACGGCCTGCTTCGCCTGCCGGGAGCTGGCAGTGCGTTTCCCGGGCGGCGCGCCGGAGCGCGTCGCGAGTGACCTGCTCCCCTTGCTGACCGCCGGCCCGATCGCGGGCGGCGCGGCGCCGCGCGCGCTGCTGGAGGCCATCTGCGGCGCGGCGCTCGACGAGGCGGAGGCGACGCTGGGACCCGCGCCCCGGCCCCTGTACGGCAGCGCGCTGCTCCGCCTCACCGCGACCGGGGAGCGCCGGCTGGAGACCCTGTTTCCGCGCGGCGACTGCGCCGAGTGCCAGGCCGTCGACCCGCCCACTAGCATCGGCTCGCCAGCGCGGTCGCTCGCGCAGAACGCGTCGACCGACCTCGGCGTGGCGATCAGCCGGGCCTGGACCGAGCCGCCAGACGTGGCGCCGCCGACGACTCCCGACGCCATCCGCCGGGTCTGCGTCCTCGGCGGCGGCACGGCCGGCTACCTCACGGCGATGGGCCTGCGCGCGCGCCTGCCCCACCTCGAGGTCACGCTGATCGAGTCCAGCAAGATCCCGATCATCGGCGTGGGGGAGGCCTCGACGCCGGAGCTCGTCAAGTTCCTCCACAGCTGTCAGTTCCTCGGCCTCGACGTGGTCGACTTCTACCGCCGCGTCCTGCCCAGCCTGAAGCTCGGCATCCGCTTCTACTGGGGCCCGCCGGGCGATACCTACTTCAACTTCCCCTTCCAGCGCGGCTGCCTGCTCGAGTCGCAGCTCTACGACGGCAGCACCGACGCCCAGTCGCTGGGCTCCCTCCTGACCACGGCGAGCCGCGCGCCGGTCGTCGCCGCGGGCGACGAGGAGGTCGTCTCGCTGCTACCGTCGGTGCGCTTCGCCTACCACCTGGACAACCGGCGGTTCGTGCGCTACCTGCAGGAGGAGGCGCCGAAGTTCGGCGTGCGTCACCTCGACCGCGTCATCGCCGACGCGGCGCTGACCCCGGGCGGCGAGTCGATCGACCACCTGATCACCGAGGACGGCGAGCGCCTCGCCTACGACCTCTACATCGACTGCTCGGGCTTCCGCTCCTTCCTCCTGGAGAAGAAGCTGGGCTCGCCCTTCCTCAGCTACGCCAGTAGCCTGTATACCGACCGCGCGGTCGCCGGGCCGCTGCCGCACGATGGGACGGTGAAGACCTACACTCTGGCCGAGACGATGGACAACGGCTGGGCCTGGAACATCTCCTTCGAGGACGGCGACCACCGCGGCTACGTCTTCAGCTCGGCCTTCTGCAGCGACGACCAGGCGGTGGCCGAGATGAAGGCGAAGAACCCGGGGATGCGCGACCTGAACGTCATCCCGTTCCGCTGCGGGCGGCACGAGCACTTCTGGAAGGGCAACGTCATCGCGATGGGGAACTCCTACGGCTTCGTCGAGCCGCTGGAGTCGACGTCGCTGCACATGATCGTGCTGCAGGTCGATCTACTGACCACGCACTTCCCGTCCTCGCGCCGCGATCGGGCGATCCAGCCGCTGCTGAACCGCAAGGTAGCTACGCGCTGGGACGCGCTGCGCTGGTTCCTGTCGTTGCACTACAAGTACAACCGCAAGCTCGATACGCCGTTCTGGCGAGCTATGCGCGCGGACGTCGACATCTCCGGCGCCGAGGAGCGGGTGGCGATCTTCCAGGAGCGCGCGCCGCTTTCCTACCGCACGCCGCTGTTCTACCAGGGCAACCCGCCGGACTTCTTCTCCGACGACCACTCGTTCGACACCCTCCTGTTCGGCCAGCAAGTGCCGGCGCGCTATGTCGAGCCGCGCGAGGACCGTGCGAGCTGGAGCCGCAAGGCGCGGGTCCTGCGCGAGATCGCCGGGCGGGCCCTCCCGAGCCGCGACGCCCTGTCCCTGCTCCGCGACCGCCGGCCGGACCTCCTCGCCGAGTTCGTGGACCGCGAGGATAGCTGGGTCCATCGCTGGCTGCCCAGCTAGCGTGCCAGCAAATCCAGGGCCCCGCGGCGTTGGCCGCGGGGCCTTCGCGTGCCTGCTACAGCCGGCCGGGGGCCCACGCCCTCCGGCTCAGTTCCGGCCGGGCGGATCACGGTTCAGGCGCTGGCGGTAGTACTCGTAGAGGACGATCGAGCCGGCCACGGCGGCGTTCAACGACTCGACGCCCGGCTCCATCGGCAGCGACACGACGAAGTCGCAGGTCTGGCGGACCAGGCGGCTCAGACCGTGCTCCTCGCTGCCGACGACCAGCGCCGTCGGGCCGCGCGCGTCCACCGTGTCGTAGCGCTGCGGCGCGGCGGCGTCCAGCCCTACTATCCAGACGCCGGCCGCCTTGAGCTGCTCCAGGGCGCGCACGAGGTTGGTGGCGCGGACCACGCGCAGGCGCTCGACCGTGCCGGCCGAGGCGCGGCGCACGCCCGGCGTGACGCCGACGGCGCGGTGCTGCGGCAGGACCACGCCCGCCACGCCCACCGCCGCCGCCGCGCGGAGGAGGGTGCCGAAGTTCTGGGGGTCCTGAAGGCTGTCCAGGACGAGGTAGAGCGGCGGGCGGGTGCCGCGCACAGCGTAGAGCAGGTCGGACAGGTCGGCGTAGGCGTAGGGCTCGACCTCGGCGGCAACGCCCTGGTGATGGTCGGTCAGGCGGTCGAGCTGCGCGCGCTCGACGTTCTGGACCGGCACGCGCTGGGCGGCGGCCAGCGCGACCAGCTCGCGCAGCACCGCGTTGTCACGCGCGCCCCGCGCCACGAGCAGGCGGCGCACGCGCCGGCCAGCGCGCAGCGCCTCGCGGATCGCCTGGCGACCGTAGATCGTCTCGAGCATGGGCTCCCGCTTGCGACCGAACGGCCGCGGGCGCCGATTAGCCGCTTACTCGAAGCGCCAGGTGCTGCCCGTGGGATGGTCCTCGACGACGACGCCGCGCTCGCGCAGCCCGTCGCGGATGCGGTCGGCCAGCGCCCACTGCTTGGCCGCCCGCAGCTCGCGGCGGACCTCGAGCAGCAGGTCCACGAACGGCTCGGCGGCCGCCTCGGTCGCGCCGCTCTCGCCGCCGGCCAGGTCCAGCCCCAGCACGCCGGCCAGCTCGCGGAGCGTGGCCTGCAGCGCCGGCAGCTCGGCCGCGGCCGCGGCGTCGCCCTGGCGCGCCGCGGTGCGCCGGCGGTTGATCTCGGAAGCGAGGTCGAACAGCGCGCCCAGCGCCGCCGGCGTGTTGAAGTCGTCGTCCATCGCTGCGTCGAAGCGCTGCCGCGCCTCGCCGGCGGCGGCGCTGGTCGTGGCCCCCGCTGCGCCGGCCCCGCCCGCGCCGTCGCCCGCCACCTCGCCGGGCGGCTCGGCGGCGGCGCGCAGCCGCGCCAGCCCGCGCCCCGCCGCCGCCAGGGCGTCCTCGCGGAAGGCGAGCGGCGAGCGGTAGTGGGTCTGGAGCAGGTACAAGCGCAGCGCCATCGGCTCGTAGACGGCCAGCACGTCCTGGACGGTGCGGAAGTTCAGCAGCGAGTGCGACATCTTCTCGCCGTTCGTGGTGACCAGGCCGACGTGGGCCCAGTAGCGCACGAACGGCTCGCCGGTCCGCGCCTCGCTCTGGGCGCGCTCGTTCTCGTGGTGCGGGAAGATGAGGTCCTGGCCGCCGCTGTGCAGGTCGATCGTGTCGCCGAGCGTGGCGCGGACCATCGTCGAGCACTCGATGTGCCAGCCGGGGCGGCCGGGGCCCCAGGGGCTGTCCCAGGCCGGCTCGCCGGGCTTGGCGCTCTTCCAGAGCGCGAAGTCCCGCGCGTCGCGCTTGCCCGGCTCCAACTCCTTGCGCACGCCGACCAGCGACTCGTCGAGCGTCTCCTGGCGACCGGAGAGGGCGCCGTAGTCCGGGAAGCGCTCGACCGAGAACCAGACGTCGCCGTCGGCGGCGTAGGCGTAGCCCCGCTCGATCAGCGCCTGCACGAACTCGATGATGCCCGCCATCACGCCGGTCACGGTCGGATACTCGTGCGCGCGCAGCACGTTCAGGCGGTCCATCGCCTCGAAGTAGGAGTCACTGTACTCGCGGGCCACTTCGGCCGGCGGCTTGTGCTCCTGCTCGGCGCGGGCGATGATCTTGTCGTCGATGTCGGTGAAGTTCTGGACGTGGTGCACGCGGTAGCCGCGATACTCCAGGTAGCGGCGCATCACGTCGGCGGCGACGAAGATGCGGGCATGGCCGACGTGCGGGTGGAACTTCGGCGTCATGCCGCAGACGTAGAAGCGCACGACGTCGCCGCCGGGGGTGAACTCCTCCTTCTGGCCGCTGAGGGTGTTGCTGACCTTCATCCGGCGCGCCCCCCGCTGCCCGGCCAGGGGACGGCCGGCTGGTCGTCGGGCGCCGCGCCGTCCGCCGCCTGCTCGAGCCAGGCCAGCCGCGCCTCTAGCTCGATGATCTTCTGCTGCAGGTAGCGCAGCATCTCCGCCTCGGGATCGGGCAGCACCTCGACGCGGCGCCGCTCCTGCGTGGCCGGATCGGTCGTGGCGACGACGCGGCCGGGCACGCCGACGACCGTCGAGTGCGGCGGCACGGACTGCAGCACGACCGAGCCGGCGCCGATCTTCACGTCGTCGCCGACCTCGATCGCGCCGAGCACCTTCGCGCCGACACTCACCACGACGTTGTTCCCGATCGTCGGGTGGCGCTTGCCGGTCTCCTTGCCGGTGCCCCCGAGCGTCACGCCCTGGTAGAGCGTGACGTTCTCGCCCACTTGCGTCGTCTCGCCGATGACGACGCCCATGCCGTGATCGATGAAGAAGCCCGGCCCGATCTCCGCCGCGGGGTGGATCTCGATGCCGGTCAGGAAGCGGTTCAGGTGCGACAGCCAGCGCGGTAGCACCGGCAGGCCGAGGTGGTGGAGGGCGTGCGCGGCGCGGTGGAGCACGATGGCATGGAAGCCCGGGTAGGCCAGGAGCACCTCGACCGCGTTACGAGCGGCCGGATCGCGCTCGAACACGGCGCGGAAGTCGGCGCGGAGGGCGCGCAGGAAAGGCCGAGCCACCACTACTCCCGTTCCACCAGGGCCGTCGCCATCGCTACCAGCGCGTCGGCACGCCCCAGGGCACCCACCCGCTCCGGCGCGGTGGCCTTGACGTTCACTCGCTCGGCCGCCACCTCGAGCGCGGCGGCGAGCCCGGCGCGGATCGCCTCGCGGTAGGGCGCCAGGCGCGGCTCCTGCGCGACCAGCACGGTGTCGACGTTGACCACCCGCCAGCCGTCCTGGCGCAGCCGCGCCACCACCTGCCGCAGCAGGTCCAGACTATACGCGCCGCGGTGCGTCTCGTCCAGCGGCGAGAACCACTCGCCGACGTCGCCCTGGCCGGTGGCGCCGAGCAGCGCGTCGATCACCGCGTGGCAGAGGGCGTCGCCGTCGGAGTGGCCGGCCAGGCCGCGCCGGTACTCGACTTCGACCCCGCCCAGCACGAGCTTGCGCTCCGCGGCGTAGGGATGGAGGTCGTAGCCCAGGCCCACTCGGAGGTCAGTCACCCATCCGCGCCCCTGCCCGGCGCGTCCAGAGCCAGGCGGCCAGCTCGAGATCGTCTGGCGTGGTTATCTTGATGTTATCATAGGCGCCCTCGGCCACCCGCACCGCCACGCCGCAGCGCTCGACCAGGGCGGCGTCGTCGGTGGCGTCGTCCGCCTGCTCGCGGTAGGCGCGGGCGAGCAGCGCGCCGCGGAAGACCTGCGGCGTCTGGACGGCCCATAGCTCGCCGCGCGGCGGCGTCTCCACGACCAGGCCATTGGCGACGCGCTTGATCGTGTCCACTGCCGGCACGGCGGTCACAGCCGCGCCGGTGGTTTGGGCTGCGGCGAGGGTGCGGAGGAGGATCGCGGGCGTGGCGAAGGGGCGCGCGGCGTCGTGGACCGCGACCCACTCGCAGGGGCCGAGCGCGAGCAGGCCGTTGCGCACCGAGTCCTGCCGCCGCGCGCCGCCCGGCACGACGACCGTCGGCAGCGGCAGCCGCCCCGCGAGCGCGCGGCCCGCGGCCAGCCGCGCGGCCGCGACGACGAGCGCCACCCGCTCCACCGGTGGCACCGCCAGCGCCGCCAGCGCGCGGGCCACGACCGGCTGGTCGCCGAGCGGCTCCCAGACCTTGTCGCGCCCCAGGCGCTCGCCGCGGCCGGCAGCGACCACGATCAGCCCGAGGTGTACTTCCACCGTCGGGACCTCCTGGCAGGAACGCTAGTACGTCGTCACGGGCTAGATGTGTGTTGAACACACATCAGCTTACCTGGTGAAAGACCACTACCCGTGCCCGTTCGCGCGCTCGCGCGGCCGGCCGAAGATGATGCGGCCGGCGGCGGTCTGGATGGCGCGGGTCACCACGACGTCGATCTCCTCGCCGACCTGCTTGCTGGCGCTCTCGACGACGACCATCGTACCGTCGGCCAGATAGCCGACGCCCTGGCCGGCCTCCTTGCCCGGCTGGACGAGCTTGAGGCGCATCGTGTCGCCGGGGACGCACAGCGTCTTCACCGCGTTGGCCAGCTCGTTGATGTTCAGCACTCGGATGCCCTGGAGGGCCGCCACGCGGTTCAGGTTCCAGTCGTTCGTCAGCAGCGGCCAGTCGTGCTCGCGCGCCAGGCGGACCAGCTTCGAGTCGACGTCCAGGCCCCCGTCCACGTCCACCTCGGCGATCTCGACAGGCGCCAGCGACTCCTTCTGCAGCCGCTCCAGGATCTCGAGCCCGCGGCGGCCGCGCGAGCGCTTGCTGGGGTCCGCGGAGTCGGCGACGTGCTGCAGCTCGACGAGCACGAAGCGCGGCACGACCAGCGTGCAGAACAGGAAGCCCGTGGCGGCGATGTCGGCCAGGCGACCGTCGATGATCGTGCTGGTATCGACCAGGGCGCGCTGGTCCCCCACGACGCCTCCACCGGGCAGCGTGCGCCGCAGGGGGCCGACCAGGGCGAGCAGGTCGCGCTTGTGGTGGACGGTCATCACCACGCCGAAGTAGGCGAGCACGACGGTGGCGATGGCCGGCAACCAACTCCCCAGCTTGCCCGGCAGCGCCGAGAACGGGCCGGTAACCAGGCTGCCGCAGAGCAGTCCCAGGATCAGCCCGATCCCGCCGAACAGGTAGTCGCTGCCGCTGGCGCGCAGGACCCGCTCGCGGAACCAGAAGAAGGGGACGGTCGTGACGTAGGGAGTCATCGCGAAGCCGACCGCGAAGGCGGCGGCAGCCATAGAGAAGGCGAGGAGGTTGGCGCGGGGCGGCTCGACGGAGTCGAGCAGTCCGAGGGAGAGCTGGGTCATCGAGACGCCGGCGAGGATACCCCCGATGAAGCGTAGGACCAGGTCGACGCCCACGCCGCTCGCCTCACAGCCCGAGAGCCCCGCGACTGGCGCCCCGCGCGGTGGGCTCTCACCCGACCCAGCCAGCAGTGTCGTCCAGGGCCAATATTCCTAGGCTGATGCTATCACCGGCCCCCCCGCCCGTCAAACAAGCGAGTGATCTACTTTCCCACTACCAGCGCCGCCTCGCGGAGGGTGCGCACGGCGACGACCTCGAGGCCGGGCACGGCCGGATCGGCGGTGCCAGGCGACTGGGGAACGACGGCGCGAGTGAAGCCGAGCTGGGCCGCCTCGCGCAGGCGGCGCTCGAGCTGGGCCACGCCGCGGATCTCGCCCGAGAGGCCTAGCTCGCCGATTGCTACCAGGCCGGGCGCGATCGGCGCGTCCTTGTAGCTGGAGAGCATCGCCAGCGCCATCGCCAGGTCGGCGGCGGGCTCGTCGATGCGCAGGCCGCCGACGACGTTCACGTACACGTCGTGGTCGTAGAGGGCCACGTTCAGCCGCTTGCTCAGCACGGCCGTCACCAGCAGCAGGCGGTTGGTGTCGATGCCGTTGCTCGTGCGCCGCGGCACAGCCAGCGCGCTGCGCGACACCAGTGCCTGGATCTCCACCAGCATCGGCCGCGTGCCCTCGAGCGTGACGGCCACCGCCGAGCCGCTGGCGCCCTCCACGCGCTCGGCGAGGAAGGCCCGCGATGGGTTGCTCACCTCGACCAGCCCCTCGCCGCGCATCTCGAAGACCCCCACCTCATTGGTCGAGCCGAAGCGGTTCTTCACGCCGCGCAGCAGGCGGTAGGCCTGGAAGCGCTCGCCCTCCAGGTAGAGCACGCTGTCGACCATGTGCTCGAGCACCTTCGGGCCGGCGATAACGCCCTCCTTGGTCACGTGGCCGATCAGGAACACCGAGATGCCCTCGCTCTTCGCCAGGCGCATCAGCTTCAGCGCGCACTCGCGGAGCTGGCCGATGCTGCCCGGCGCCGACGGCAGCTCGGGGTCGAATACGCTCTGGATCGAGTCGATCACCAGCACGGCCGGCCCGATTCGCCGCGCGGCCTCGAGGACGAGCGCTAGGTCGGTCTCGCAGAGGTAGTAGAGGTCGTCGGCACTGTGGCCGAGGCGCCGCGCGCGCAGGCCGATCTGGCCCAGCGACTCCTCGCCCGAGACATAGAGCACCTTCTCGCCGTCGGCGGCCACCGCCTCCGAGAGCTGCATCAGCAGGGTCGACTTGCCGACACCCGGATCGCCGCCGACGAGCACCAGCGAGCCGGGCACGATGCCGCCGCCCAGCACGCGACTGAACTCGCCCAGCGGCAGGCCCAGCCGCTCGAAGCCGCCCGGGCTGATCTCGGCCAGCCGCCGCGGCACGCCGACCTCGGGCTCGCCGATCGGGCGCGTCCCGCCACGGCGCGGCGGCGCCTCCATGCTCTCGACGAGCGTGTTCCACTCGCCGCACTCGGCGCAGCGCCCGAGCCACTTCAGCGACCGCGCGCCGCACTGCTGACAGACGTAGGTCATGCGCGCCTTGCTCACAGGGAGTCCCAATCTAGACGCACGGAGCCCCGGGCCGGGCCCGGGGCTCCACGGTGCACTGCGTTGTCGCCAGACGGGTCAGGCTTGCGCCGGCTCCGCGAGCGCCTCTTCGACCTTCGGCGTCATCACCAGGTCGTCGCCCTGGCGGTCGATGAGCACCACGTCGCCGCTCTTGAAGCGCCCCTCGAGCAGGGCCTCGGCCAGCGGGTCCTCGATCAGGTTCTGGATCGCCCGCCGCATCGGCCGCGCGCCATAGGCCGGGTCGTAGCCCTTCGCCATCAGGAGATCCTTGGCGTCGTCGGTGACGTCGATCTTGATCTGCTGCTCGGTCAGCTCGCCCCGCACCCGCTGGAGCAGGAGGTCGATGATCGCCCGGATGTCGTCCTTCTGCAGCGAGCGGAACACCACGCTAGCGTCGATGCGGTTCAGGAACTCGGGCTTGAAGAGGTTCTTCATCTCTCCAAGCACCTTGTCCTTCATCTTGTTGTAGGCGTCCTCGACCGACTTGGCCTCGTCCTTGGCCGTGCTGAAGCCGAGGTTGCCGCCCTTGCGGATCAGCTCGGCGCCCACGTTCGAGGTCATGATCACGATCGTGTTGCGGAAGTCCACGCGGCGGCCCTTGGCATCGGTCAGCCGGCCGTCGTCGAGGATCTGGAGCAGGATGTTGAACACATCCGGGTGGGCCTTCTCGATCTCGTCGAGCAGGATCACCGAGTAGCTCTTGCGGCGCACCGCCTCCGTGAGCTGGCCGCCCTCGTCGAAGCCCACGTAGCCCGGAGGCGCGCCGACGAGGCGGGCCACCGAGTGCCGCTCCATGAACTCGGACATGTCGATGCGGATCAGCGACTCCTCGCTGCCGAACATGAACTCGGCCAGGGCCCGCGCCAGCTCGGTCTTGCCCACGCCGGTGGGACCGAGGAAGATGAACGAGCCGATCGGCCGGCGGGGGTCCTTGAGGCCGGCCCGCGCGCGGCGCACGGCCTTGGCGATCACCGTGATCGCCTCCTCCTGCCCAATCACGCGCTCGTGCAGCGCCCCCTCCATCTGGAGCAGCCGCTGCGACTCCTCCTCGGCGATGCGCATCACGGGGATGCCCGTCCACATCGACACGACGTGGGCGATGTCCTCCGCAGAGACGACCGGCTTGTCGCTGCCCTGCTGCGACTGCCAGCCGCTCTCCAGCTTCTCGATCCGCGCCCGCAGCTTCGCCTCGCGGTCGCGCAGCTCGGCCGCCAGCTCGTACTGCTGGGCGGCGATCGCCGACTCCTTCTCGCTCTGGACCGACTCGAGGCCGCGCATCGCGTCCTTCAGGGAAGGCGGCGTGCTGGCCCGCTGCATCCGCACGCGGGAGCTGGCCTCGTCGACCAGGTCGATCGCCTTGTCGGGCAGGAAGCGGTCGGGCACGTAGCGCGCGGCCAGCTCGGCCGCCGCCTTCAGCGCCTCGTCGGAGATCTCCAGGCGATGGTGCTGCTCGTAGCGCTCCTTGATGCCGCGCAGGATCTCGATTGTCTCCTCGACGCTCGGCTCCTCGACCAGCACCGGCTGGAAGCGCCGCTCGAGCGCCGCGTCGCGCTCGATGTACTTGCGGTACTCGTCGAGCGTCGTGGCGCCGATCGTCTGCAGCTCGCCGCGGGCCAGCGACGGCTTGAGGATGTTCGCCGCGTCGACGGCGCCCTCGGCCGCGCCCGCGCCGACAAGCGTGTGCAGCTCGTCGATGAACAGCACGCAGTTGCCGGAGTTCTTGACCTCTTCGATGATCTTCTTCAGCCGCTCCTCGAACTCGCCGCGGTACTTGGTGCCCGCCACCAGCGAGCCGATGTCGAGGGTGAGCAGGCGCTTGCCCATCAGCGTCTCGGGCACGTCGCCGGCGGCGATCCGCTGGGCGAGGCCCTCGACGATCGCCGTCTTGCCGACGCCCGGCTCGCCGATCAGGGCCGGGTTGTTCTTGGTGCGGCGGGAGAGGATCTGGATGACGCGCTCGATCTCGCGCTCGCGGCCGATCACCGGATCGAGCTTGTTCGCGCGCGCCGCGGCGGTCAGGTCCATCCCGAGCTGGTCGATGACGGGCGTCTTGCTCGAGTGCCGCGACTCCTGCTGCGAGTAGGCCGCCGACTGGTTCAGGACGTAGATGACCTGGTTGCGCACCTTGTCCAGGGAGACGCCCAGGCTCTCGAGCACGCCGGCGGCGATGCCCTCGCCCTCGCGGACGAGCCCCAGGAGCAGATGCTCGGTGCCGATGTAGTGGTGGTTGAGGCGGCGCGCCTCGTCGACCGACAGCTCGATGACCTTCTTGGCGCGGGGAGTCAGCCCGATGTCGCCCGTCACGGTGCGGTCGCCGCGACCGATGATGAACTCGACCGCGCTGCGGACCTTGTTCAGGTCGACGCCGAGATTGGCGAGGACCTTCGCCGCCACCCCCTCACCCTCGCGGACGAGCCCCAGGAGCAGATGCTCGGTGCCGATGTAGTTGTGGTTGAACCGCTGCGCCTCTTCCTGGGCCAGTTGGAGGACCTTGCGGGCGCGCTCGGTGAATTTGTCAAAGCGATCAGGCATGAGACTCTCCGCTGCTGTGGCTGGCGACAGAAGCCATCATCGTCAATTATACCCAAAAGAGAGGAATTCCCCCTCCTTAGAGTTACGTAGTTCTGCGAAGGAAGCGCTGGGCCAGGCCCGGGGGTTACGCCTGCACGCGGGCGTGGTGGGGGGGGTCGGGCTCGACGCCGCCCGACCGCGAGCCGGCCTCGCCGGTAGCGCGATTGGCCGCGTCCTCGGCCGGTGCCGCAGGCCCGGCGCCTCCCGCACCCGTCTCCGCCTCGGCGATCTCGCCCGTGGGCGACGTGCCCTCCTGGCTCGCCGATTCGGCTGGCAACGACAGGTCGCTCAGCCCACGGGCCACGTCACCCAGGGTGGTGGATTCCGGCCCCTGCGTCGAATAGTACGCGGGAGTGGTCTCCGTCTCCTCTTCCTGGGCTTGGCGGAGGCTGAGTCCCAGTCGGTGCCGGGTCGGGTCGATCCGAATGATCCGCAGGGCGACCTCGTCGCCTTCCTTGAGCACGCTCTTCGGATGCGTGATCCGTTCGTCGGCCAGCTCCGAGATGTGGATCAGCCCCTCGAC
>Ga0070739_10003297_pt1 | contig 20307 bp, 17 predicted proteins | sample Coa_R1_7_FD_66445 | JGI IMG/M metagenome (GOLD analysis project Ga0070739, IMG submission 66445) | Surface soil microbial communities from Centralia Pennsylvania, which are recovering from an underground coalmine fire - Coalmine... | ecosystem: Environmental > Terrestrial > Soil > Unclassified ... | reverse complement strand
GATGAATGCCTTGGCCCATCTGGTGGCCGGCTTGATCGCCTACTGCCACCGACCCAACAAGCCGTCTATTCTCAAAACGGCCGTCCTGAGACTACCGGCTTAACCCGAACTCACGTTAAATGAATCTCTATACCATCAACGCGATTGTTAAGCTTCGTTCGTGCATTTGCAACTAAACGATCAAAATCAAACTTGAATGGTGGCTTTACGTTTCTCATATATCCTCCCTGGTCGGATTAGAGGCGTTCGAAGATAGAGCCTTGACGAGGCATGAACAACCGCTCATACATACGTATTGCATAAGTATCAGTCATTCCTGCGACGTAATCACATATCTCCCTTTGGGGATCCTCTCCTGGTAATGAGTTTGTCAAGGACTTCTCTGGAAGCAAAGCCTCCCGATCAGACTCCAGAGCTTCGAATAACGACATTACAATCTGTCGGCCTCTATACTCTAACGTCTGCCCGTTTTGCGTCCTGATGATATGATCTTTCGTGAGTTTAGTCAATGCTTTCCGAAAAGTCTCTGCCGGGTCAAGCAACTCTGCAGCATAAGCAAGCAGGGGGCATGTAAACTGGTCGCGGCGATGGATGCGCACCGAAGTAACCATAGCGTTGACAAGAGCGCCGACAGCTAACTTGCGGTTTCCCTCCGAAGATGGGCGGTCGAACAAGGACTTTGAGAGCCAATCCTTGTTCAGTTGGCATTGATTAGCCCAGGTGCTATCAAGCTGTTTAAGGGCATCATTCCAGTGGTCCCGGTCGATAAGGCGTAGAGCGATACCGTCTTCTAGATCATGTATGCCATAGGCGATGTCGTCGGCAAGTTCCATAATAGAGGTATCAAGCGATTTATATAGAGTTTCCGCGTGGTTCTCCGGCTTGGTCGGCTCTCTAATTGCTAGGAACTCATTACGATCTTCTACTGAGAGGGGTTTAAGTAGTCATTCTTCTACCATATCTCGTTCGGTATCTAGATAGCACTTAGGCGGCTTCCATAGATTGGCGCGCAATTGGCTGAACTTAGAGACAGGGGGTGCAAAAGGCCCTCTGTTGACCTTACTAAAAGGCGCCGGATACTTCAGGATGCCAAGCAAGGCACGCCGGCTAAGATCGAGGCCGAACTTTCCTTCGTAGGTTTCTGTATGCAACTCCAGTCGAGCTAAAATCCGCAGTGACTGACCATTGCCTTCAAAGCCGCCAGCGTTCCTCATCATATAGTTCAAAGCAATTTCACCACTATGTCCGAAAGGTGGGTGTCCAAGATCATGGCCAAAACCGATGGTTTCAATCAATGCAGGGGTTGGTAGTGAATCAACAATGCCCATATCCGACGAATAGGCATATAGAGCCAGGAGTTGATAGACAATACCCCGGCCGATTTGGGCAACTTCCATTGAATGGGTAAGACGGGTTCTATGAAAGTCACTTTCAGTTATGCCAAGTACCTGAGTCTTACCTTGAAGGCGACGAAACGATGCGCTAATGAATAATACGCGATCTATCCCGCTCCTCATCTGGGCGACGATCGTTGCCGTGTCTGTCTTTCCTGCCGCTTCGTCGCTCTCCCCAGATAGCTTTATCTACGTCCATATAACCTCAATCCCCTAGTCTAGGGCTAACCACACGAGCAAGGTTATAACTATTTTACCTTACCGCAAGAATAACCGTGGCTACTGGCAGGCTTGCAGGACCTTGCTGGTGAGGGGGCGACCGAGCTTCGATTCCAGGAAGCGGGAGGCGGCGATGACCTTTTCTAGCTGGATGCCGGTCCTGATGCCCATGCCGTCCAGCATATAGATCAAATCTTCGGTAGCCAGATTGCCGGCGGCGCCGGGAGCGAAGGGACAGCCGCCGACGCCGCCGGCCGACGAGTCGAAGGTGGCGACGCCGAGCTGGAGGGCCACGAGCACGTTGGCAAGCGCGGTGCCGCGGGTATCGTGGAAGTGATAGGCGGTGCGCTCCAGAGGCAGGATGGGCTGCAGCGCCTCGGTCAGGCGGACGACGGCGTCCGGGGTGGCGTGGCCGATGGTGTCGCCGAGGGAGATTTCATCCACGCCCATGCCATCCAGTTCTCGGACCACCGCTACGACCTGAGCGGGCGTGATGGGGCCTTCATAGGGACAGACGAAGGCGGTGGAGACATAAGCGCGCACCCAGAGGTCGTGTTCGCGGGCGGCAGGCAGCAGCGTCCGAAAGCCCTCCAGCGACTGCGCGATGGTCATGCCGATGTTCTTCTGGGTGAATGTCTCGCTCGCCGCCGTAAAGAGGGCGATGGCGCGGACCCCGGCGGCCAGAGCGCGCTCCAGACCCTTCGCATTGGGCACGAGCGCCGAATAGCGCACGCCCTCTCGCGGCGGCAGCCGGGCAAAGACATCGGCGGCATCCGCCAACTGCGGCACGCGCTGCGGGCTGACGAACGACGAGACTTCGATGTCGGCAAAGCCTGCCGCCGCCAGCATCTCCACAAACCGGACCTTGTCCTCTGTCGGGACGATCTCCGGCTCGTTCTGCAGCCCGTCGCGAGGAGCGACCTCCACTACGCGCACTTGCTTTGGCACGTTTTCCAGCAGATTCGATTTCATGTGCTTTCTTTTGGAAGCGGCTCAACTTCCACCAGCGGCGTGCCATGCTCGACGTGCTGGCCTTTGTGGACGTGGACCGCCTTTATCGTCCCGGCGAAGGGAGCCTCTACCGTCGCCATGACCTTCATCGCCTCGACGACCGCCAGCGGCTGATAGGCTTCGACCGCCTGGCCCTCCTCAACCATTACCGCCGCCACTACGCCGACCATCGGGGCCGTGAGCGTGCCCGAAGCGCTGCCGCGCTTTCCACTCGATGACCGCGCTCCGGTCGGGCTGAAGACGAACGTCTGCCCCGCATAGGAGAATTCGATACCCCGCGCCGTGCGCGCAAATGGAACCTGGAAGACGCGCTCGACGCTTTCCGGCACCTGTCCCTCCAGCGGCCCGGCGATGCGTAAAACGTCGTCGGGCAGGCGCTGAAAGACGATGCGCCGCTCCGTGCCGTCCGGCAGGACGACGCGCGCTCCGTCTTTCTCCGGCTCGATCTGCAGCAGGACAGTCTGGTCGTCGATCTGATAAGAGATCTGCATCTTTGTAATGTCAGGCGTTCCGCCAGCTACCGGTCATGCGCCAGGGGCTATAGGGATCGCCGTCCGAGGCAACGCTGGCAGAAGCGAGGGCGCGAGACTCGCGATAGGTCAGGGATTCGGCGGCCAGGGCGAGCAGCACCTCGGCGGGCAGATCGGCGGGCGGCTTCCAGCCGGCGAAATGCTCCGCAAGGAAGCCGGTCGAGATGTTCCCGGCGCGGAAATCCGGATGGCGTAGGATCGCCAGCAGGTAAGGAATGTTCGTCTGTACGCCCAGCACCGCGAACTCCATCAGGGCATGCTCCAGGCGTGCCAGTGTCTCCTCACGATCCGCTCCCCGGACGATCAGCTTGGCCAGCATAGGGTCGTAATAAGGCGTGACTTCGCTGCCGCGGACCACCCCGGAATCCACGCGCACGCCCGGTCCGGACGGCTTGATCCACTGCGCCAATCGCCCGACGGAAGGCAGGAATCCGGCGGCAGGGTCCTCGGCATAGATGCGGACCTCCATCGCGTGGCCGGAGGCGGTCACCTGCTCCTGAGAGAATGGCAGCGGCTCGCCTGCGGCCACGCTCAACTGCAGCTTGACTAAATCCAGGCCGGTGATCAACTCGGTGACCGGATGCTCCACCTGCAGCCGCGTATTGACCTCCAGAAAATAGAAGTTGTGGTCTCCGTCGAGCCGCTCCTCCAACAAGAACTCGACCGTGCCCGCGTTGACGTACCCGGCAGCGGCGCCTACCCGTACCGCCGCCTCGCCCATGCGCGCTCGAAGCTCCGGCGTGAGGGCAGGCGAGGGACTCTCCTCGATGATCTTCTGGTGCCGCCGCTGGATCGAGCATTCGCGCTCGAACAGATGCACTACGTGCCCCTGCGTGTCCCCGAAGATTTGAAACTCGACGTGGCGAGGGCGCTCGATATAGCGCTCCAGCAGCACGCGATCGTCGCCGAAGGCGGCCTGCGCCTCCCGCCGCGCCTCGTCCAGCAGGTCGCCGAATTCGGCCAGGGCGGTCACGACCCGCATCCCGCGCCCGCCGCCGCCTGCAGCGGCTTTGATGAGAAGCGGCGGCCCGATCTGTTTCGCCTCGGCGCGCAGCCGCTTCTCCGATTGGTCCTCGCCCGCATAGCCGGGCACGACCGGCACGCCTGCAGCCACCATCCGCCGCTTGGCCGCGCTCTTGTCGCCGAGCAGGCGGATGACTTCGGCGGGTGGCCCGACGAAGGGGATGCCCGCCTCCGCGCAGGCTGCGGCGAAGTCCGCGTTCTCGGAAAGGAAGCCGTAGCCGGGATGGAGGGCGTCCGCGCCGGCCTTGCGGGCTGCCTCAATGATCTTCTCCGGAGCGAGATAGCTTTCCACCGCCGGCGCCGGCCCGATACAGAAGGCCGCGTCCGCCAGCGCGACATGCAGGGCGTCCCGGTCGGCTTCGGAAAAGACCGCTATGGGCGAAATCCCCCTCTCCCGGCAGGCGCGCAGGATGCGGACGGCGATCTCGCCCCGGTTGGCGATGAGCAGCCGATTCATGCCGAGAAGTCCGGCTTGCGTTTTTCCAGAAAGGCGCGAATGCCCTCCTGGCCTTCCGGCGAGGCGCGCAGCGCCGCGATGCAGGCTACTGTCGCTTCGGCGGCCTCCGGCGGCGTCTTGCCCTCGATGTCGCGCAACAGCCGCTTCGCCGCCGCCACCGCCTCCGGACCCGTCTGCAGGACGCTTTCGGCCTTGCGCTGCACGGCCGCCTCCAGCTCGTCGGCAGGGACGACCTGCTGCACCAGGCCGATGCGCAGCGCCTCGTCCGCCCCGAAGCGCTCCCCGGTCACGAAGAGCGCGCGGGCTGCGCCATAGCCGATCTTTTCGATCACGTAAGGCGCGATGACCGCCGGCGCCAGCCCGATCCGGACCTCGCTGAAGGCGAACTTAGTATCTGCCGCGGCGATGGCGATGTCACAGACGGCGACCAGGCCCACGCCGCCGCCCATCGCCGCGCCATGCACCTGCGCGATCGTCACCTTCGGGCACTCCGCGATGGCGTTGAACAGTTGCTGCAATTCCCGCGCATCCGCCAGGTTCTCCGCATGGGAATATTGGGCGACGCGGGTCATCCAGTTCAGGTCCCCGCCCGCACAGAACGACGGCCCGGCGCCCTTGAGTACGATCGCCCGCACGCCGGGATCGCTGCCGGACTGTGTGAAGACGCCGGTCAGCTCCTCGATGAGAATCTCGTCGAGCGCGTTGTGCAGGTCCGGGCGGTTCAGCGTGATCGTGACCACGGCCTGCCGCTGGTCTACCAGAAGTCGGGTGGGGTTCATGGATGGGATGGTCTCTCCGCAGATGCCAGGACGGCGGGCATCGGGATCTCGACGCCTCCGGTCGCGGTGACGAAAGCCGAGGCGCCCTCCCGAACGGCGGCGCGAATGGCGGCCAGGGCTGGCGCGGACTGAGCGCGCAGCAGCCCCGCGGTCCGCACGGTCGCCGTGGACAACGCCTCGAAAAGTGTGTCCGGCGAGGGCAGCCGCCAGACCTGGGGTATTTTGGATATCTGCGGTCGAATAAAGCCGGCCGCTTCCAGCGCCTGCCGGGACGTATCGGGATCGGTGAAATAGAAGAAAGGACGGGCCAGCGGCAGGGGCACGTTCGGATTTCCATGCTTCTCAATGGCCTGGAGGACGATTTGAAACCCTACCGCTTCCTCCGGCTTTGCCCAGACGGTATAGCCCACCTTGCCGCCGGGCCGGAGGACACGTTGCGCCTCGGCAAGCGCCCGCTCGGGCCGCGCCAGATGCAGCAGGCCGAAGGCGATCGTTACGGCGTCGAAACTCGCCTCTGAGAAGTCCAGCGCTTCGGCATCGCCTTCCTGGAAGGTCACCTTCGGGTAGCGCCTGCCGGCCTCCGCGACCATCGCCGCGGAGAAATCTACGCCAATGGCCCGCGCGCCTCGCTCGGCTGCGGTTGCCGCCACATAGCCGGGTCCCGTCGCCACATCCAGCAGGCGCACGCCCGGCCCCGCGCCTACGGCCTCCAGCAGCGGCGCGACCGCCTGCTGGGTAAGCGGACCCCAGAAGTCCCGGTATTCGGTGGCGACGGTCTGCCAGCCTTCATGCTCGAAAGCCTTGAAGGCTTCCGGTCCGTCCGATGCGGCATCCGACATGATCTTCTCTTCTGCTTCTTCGTTGAAACGGCCCGGCAGAGAGCCTATAGAGATTGTGACACAAAAGGGAAGAAGGAATCGGCCCCCTGCCTCGCAAATCCTTGCCCGAACCCTCCACTATGGATTACGGAATATGATCCTGACCGTCACCCCGAACGCCGCCCTGGATAAGACCTATCGCATCGAGGATTTCTGTTTGGATCGCGTGCATCGCCCGTCCCAGATGTCGGTGGTGGCAGGCGGCAAGGGCCTGAATGTGGCCCGCGTCTATCAGAAGCTGGGTGGGGAAACCTTGAACACCGGCTTTCTCGGCGGCCTTAACGGGCGTTTTATCACGCGGGCGATGCGACAGGAGAAGATGGCGGACGCCTTCGTGCGCGTGCGCGGGGAGTCTCGCGTCTGCATGGGCATTGTGGACCCCCGGCACCGTACTCAGACGGAGATCAACGAGCTTGGGCCGGAGGTTTCTGCAAGAGCAGTGCGCGCGTTGCGGCAGCGGGTGGCCGATCTCCTGACTCTGCAGCGCTTCGAATTCCTGGTACTGGCGGGCAGCTTGCCGCCGCAGGCGCCGAACACGCTCTACGCGGAGCTGATCGAGATCGCGCACAAAACGCATACGCCCGCCGTCCTCGATGCCAGCGGCGCGGCTCTCAAAGAGGGACTGCGCGCCCGGCCCTGGATGGTCAAGCCGAACCGGGTAGAGCTGGAAAGCGTGGTCGGGAGACCGCTGCTCACTTTGAAAGAAACGATGGAAGCGGCGCAACAACTCCAGGTAGAAGGCAGCGCGGTGGTGGTGGCTACGCGGGGGGCGGAAGGAGCGGTCCTCGTCATGGACACAGGTGTCTGGATTGCCGCGCCGCCGCCGGTGCCCTTTGTCAGCGCCGTCGCCTCGGGCGACACGTTTCTGGCGGCCTTTTTGTGGGAGTGGGGGCACGGCGCGCGATCGCACGATCCGGAGAGCGCGTTGCGTCTGGCGACCGGGGCCGGCGCGGCCAACGCAGCGACCATCGGCGCAGGGTTCTGCACGCGGGAGGAGATCGAAGCTCTGGCCGCGCAGGCGCAAATCCAGCCCGTCTTTCCTTAAGCCGCCTCTCCTAATCGCTGGCAGAGCGCGCGCAGTTGCGGTCCGAGCTGCCGCCATTTGCCCACGTGCCGTTCCGCCATCCGCTCCAGCACCTGGCAGCCCTGTTCTGTCAGTCGTAAATGGATCTGCCGGCGGTCGGTCTTGGGCGTTTGTCGTACGACCAATCCGAGCGCCTCCAGGCGGTTTATCAGGCCGACCGCGCTATGGGGACGGATGAGAAGGCATTCGGCGAGTTCTCCCATAGTCATATAGTCCCGATCAGGAAGCGCCTTGATCGCCAGCATCGCTTGATACTGCTGGGGCGTCAGGCCAGCCTTCTGCAACACGCCTTCGCTGAAGTGCAGGAACTGCTGGATCACATAGCGGTGTAGGGCCAGAGTCTCGTACTCTTCCTTGCTCAGAGACGCCGGGGGCGTTATCGGTTCGCTGGGCACGCTGACTACCTCCTGTCCTCATTCACGAAATCGGCTGCCTGGAGCCGGGCCATGAATGACCCGTATAGCCGGGCATTGAAATACCCGTCTGGGGGTCCTGCGGACAACCGTCCTGCGGACGGACCTCACCCCATAGACCTCACCCCTGACCCCCTCTCCTTACGAAGGAGAGGGGGAACTTTAAGGAAGCGGACAACCGTCCTGCGGACGGAAAAACCAGGATGCTCCAGGCTCTACCAGATTTCCGTATACGCACTAAGAAGATTCTCGGCAGGGGAGCCTCTTACCTGCATAGATGCCTGGAAAGGAAGCAGGAAGTCCTTTGCCGAACGACGAAGAAAAGAGAGCGACAAAGATGGCCGGCCAGGTGCCCACCCAGGCGATAGGATCCAGGCTTTTCCGTCCGAAGGACGGTTGGCCGCTTCCTTATGATCCCCCTCTTTTTACGAAGGAGAGGGGGTCAGGGGTGAGGTCTATGGGTGAGGTCCGTCCGGTAGGACGGTTGTCCGCAGGACCCCCAGACGGGTATTTCAATGCCCGGCTATACGGGTCATTCATGGCCCGGCGGAAACGGCCCGGCTAACAAAGGAGGAGAAGGCGTTGCCCGTAATCGTTGCCACTCCCGATCCGGAGGGACTGCTGCAGAATATCCGCGCGCATATCGATCAGGGCCAGATCCGTACCTGGACCTACGACCAGGACGGCGACTTCACGCATACGCCTGCCGATAAGCAGTGGACCAATGAGGCGTGGATGCGACCCTCCATACAGCCCGGATGCCTCGTCTTTAGCTATGTCCCGCGCAAAGACCGGACTTTGCCGCGTGTCGTCTATGCGATCTATCACGGGCGACTCGTCGAGATGCTGCTGACGCACTTCGCCGCCGATCTCGAAAAGATTTATGCGACACCCGGCCTCTAAAAACGTAATGGGTAGGGTAACATAATAAAAGTAAATGAGTGAACGAGTAAATTGTTTCCTCTGTTCACCCTCTCTTTACGAAGGAGCGGCAGGGCCGCAAGGCCCGTGGTGAGAGGGGGGCGAGGTCCATTTACTTCTGCGAAGCAGGACTTTACATCCGCGAAGTGAAAAAAGAGCCGGGTCGGGATGCCCGCTCAAGATCATGAAGGGAAGACACACCCATGGTCCGTCGTGCCAGGAAGCAGGACGCGCACATCTCCCGGCCCTGCCGGGAAAACGATCATATCGAAGAGATCATAGCGGCGGTGGAGCAAGAAGAAGCTCTCACCGAGGAAGAGCGCCGCTATCTTCGGGAGCTTTTACAACGCGCCGGTGTCGAGAAATCGGACGGCGCTCATATACCGCGCTCCAAAGATCCGTAACCATTGCAAAGCGGGCCGTGCATGCACGGCCCGCTTTTGCGCCTCGAAATGCAGCTACTTACCGGCCTCACGCCAGGCGAACTCTCCTGCCGGCACGCTCCAGTCCAGTCCAAAGAAGCCCGCCGCCCGCACGACGGCGCTGCCCTGGCTTAACACCTCCGGTCCTAGAAGGGTGCAGTCCGGATAGGCCACGCCGGAGACGAAATAGGGCAGCCGATCGGTCAGCCGCATCCCGACCAGTCCCGATCCCGCGACCACGCCCACGCAGGCCATAGCGCTGCCTGGGCGGGGGCGCAGGAAGAGGCAGGCCAGGTCCTCACCGGTCTCTGCCTGGTCCCCGATACGCACCTCTCCACGTCGCACCTGCACGGGGCTATCCGCCAGAAGCGCGCTCCACGCGCCGTTCGTATCCGCGTTGCCATAGAGAATCACACCCCGGTCCGGGTCTTTAGCCGCATCGAACTCCGTATCGGCCATCATGTCCACCGATCCGTTGCCCCGATACCAAAACGTCTCGGCGTCGTAGCGGGCTTTGGCGAACGCCCAGGCGTTCTCCTGTGGTGTGCCTCGCGTGCCGTACACGAAGACCATCCGGTGGCGGAACGCGTCCTTAAAAGGACCGTACCGCTGCGGGCCTTTGAGCGCCGGCGACGGTGGGGGTATCACGGCCCACGTCTTCCCGTCGTACATGAGCCAGAGCACCGGCTCGCTCTGCGGCCAGGGGATTTTCTCGATCTTCTGGCCGTCCAGGTCCACTTCTAATGGCTGTTCCAGCGCCAGCGAATCGAGCCGCAGGGCGAGGCGGGCAACGTTTTGTGTGGTGCCGGTGAAGCGGCGCAAGCCGGGATCGCAGTGCAGGTGGATGTTGCTGAACTGCAGGGAATGTATCTGGGCGGCGATGCAGGCCCAGCGCGACCAGGCGGAGATGCCGGGATCGGCCGTCGTGAAGTCCACGTCCCGCACGGCGTCGTCGACCGGCAGATCATGACGGGCGAAGAAATCGAACATCGGCGCCCAGTCCACGCAGTCGGCGCCAGGCTCGGGCGAAATGTCCCACCAGTGGCCCACGCCGGGCTGCTCGAAATAGACGAAGTCGTGATGGAAGGTCGCCAGGAAGTCGCGCATGGTGCGCGCCTGCTCTGGGGGCACGTTGTCGTCCGCGCCGCCCTGCAGGATATAGACGCCGTCTTGGGCGAGGTTGTGGCCGAGGGCGAGCGTGTCGCCGGGATCGCTGGCGCGCTGCAGCATGGCCTGAACGGGCGTGGGATGGCTCTCTCGGGTTGCGCCGGCATAGGACCAGAAGCTGATCCAGCCGGCGCTGGGGCCGATGGCGGCGAACAGGCTGGGGAACGTCACGCCGATCTGCCAGGTCCCATGCCCGCCCATCGAGTGGCCGGTCAGGTAGATGCGGCGGGGATCGGGATGCAGCGTCTGCTTGGCCTGCTCTAAGACCTCGAGAGCGTCCAGGCGTCCCCAGTCCTCCCAATCGAAGCCGAACGGGCGGCGGTTGGTCGGCGCGACGAGCGCGCCCCAGAACTTGCCCTCATAGGCGTCGGCCTGGCCGATGGCCTCGACCCCCGCGCCGTGCAGGGAAAGGAAGAGGGCGAGCGGGGACGTGTTCTCGCTCAACGGATGGGCCGGGTTGACCGCGTAGTACTGGAGGCTGCCGTCGATGTCGCTGCGGAAGGTGCGCTTGTAGGTTTCGCCGGGCTTGCGCACGCGCACCACTATGCCCGCCGTATCCAGCAGATGGCCGCCGGGACCGAGCAGTTGCAGCGTGATGGGGGAGTCGCCGGGCGTGCGCGGCGCGGCGCCGGGCAGCCGGAAGGCGACCTTGCGGGCGCTGAGCGGCGGCACGGTGGGCAGCGCGGTCACGGCTGCAGAGGCGCCAGCGCGCTCGGCGCGCAGGACGAGATGCGCGGCCGGCTCGGTGGAAGCGTTGAGGACGACGACCGCGCCCCATTCCGCCTCTTTTTCTCCCAGCCGCCAGTCCGGCATGGTGGCATCCAACGCCGGCTTCAGCGGAGATTTTGCATTCTCGTCTTTATCGATCAGGGCCGTGGCCGTCGGCGCGGCCAGCCGGGCGGTGACGTGCCCACTTCCGCAGGCGAAGAGCAGCTCGTTCTCGCCCTGCCGGAGCAGGACGGGCAGGTGGACGTAGCCGTAGCCGTAAGGATCGCCGGCGCGCGGCTCGCCGTTGACGTAGACCATGCTGTGCGCCTGAGCCTCCAGAATCATCACACGCGGCCTATCCGAAGGAACGCGGACCCACGCATAACCGCCTTCCAGAGCCTTGCTGGCGATCTGGCCGTTCTTGTCGGCGGTCACCGCTTCCCAGGTCCGCTTCGTTCCGTCCGGCAGCGTCAAGGTTTCGCCCGCCTGCGGCGCGGTCCACTGCCCGGTAACGATAGCGGCCTGAATCGGATCGACCGGCACGGCGTTACGCCCATAGCGTCCCACCGGCCCGATGACCAGCGCCTGAGTGATAGCGGTCTCCTCCGGCGGGGCTGTTCCTTGCTGCGCCGGCGCGGATATAGGAAGAATCAGAAGGAACATGACTAGCAGGAACTTCCCGAACATGGGGGGCATATCGACGCGTCCTCTCTTCTGACATGGGGTTTTCGCCGGGTCGTGAACGACCCGTCTGGCAGGCGGCAAAGCCGCCAACCGCCCTCACGGGCGGATTTTAACCGGATGTTAGTCTCGCTGCACCGACGGCTATGAGTGACATAGGGGCGAAGGTAAAAACCTGAAAGGGTAGTCCCCGGAGGGGACTACGGGCTCTTGTTGCCGCAGTTTTAACTGCCCGCCACGATAAATCCTCTCTTCTCATAACAAAACAAGAAGCACTATCCAGTTTTATCTTCTTCGGGCGCAATAGATTCGAGGGCGTGCTGGAAAACCTCATACTCCTCCGCACGATACATAGCGAATACGATCTGACGTAGGCTGGTTTCCGGATGTGCTTTAAGATACTGCTGCACCGTTTTGACGGCGATGCCGGCGGTGCGGTCGCGGGGAAAGCGATAGGCGCCGGTGGAGATGGAGCAGAAGGCGAGGGAGCGCAGGCCGTTCTCTTCCGCGACCTCCAGGCACCGGCGATAGCTGGAGGCCAGCAGGGCGTCCTCGTTCTGGTCGCCTCCGTTCCAGACGGGACCCGGCGTGTGAATGATCCAGGGCTGCTTGAGCCGATGCCCGTGCGTGATAACCGCCTCGCCGCGCGGGCAGCTATGCGGAACGACGCGGCGCAACTCCTGCAGCAGTTCCGGACCCGCCGCCGCATGGATCGCTCCGTCTACGCCGCCCCCGCCGCGCATTCCGGTGTTGGCCGCGTTGACGACGGCATCGACGTTTTGATCCAGCACGCTGCCGCGCACCACGCTTACCGTCGTCTGGCCTATCTGCATCGTACTCCTCCTGGGAAGGCGACCGGAGAACATCCTTCTGCTTGATGACACTCAATTCCTTCGGAGCTAACTCCCGGTCGCCTGGGAGATTGCCTTCGAGAGCGATTCGTAGGTGATCGGGCCTTCATAGCACTCGCCGTTGAGGAAGAGGGTTGGCGTGCTGCCGAGGCCGGTGACGCGGATGCCGTCCACGTCCGCCCGGACGGCGGCATAGGCGTTCGGATCGGCAAAGGCTTTTAGGAAATCTTTTTCAGCAATCCCGATGCTCTCCGCTGCGGCGAGCAGATCGGCGCGGGTCAGCTTCGGCTCGTTCGGATCGCCCTCGAAAAGGGTATCGTGCATCGGCCAGAATTTTCCCAGCGCGCCTGCCGCCTCGGCGGCCTTCGCGGCATCCAGCGCGAAAACATGTTCATCGGTTAAGGGTAGGTGGCGGAAGACGAAGCGCAGGCGGCCGGCGTGCTCTTCCCGCAGCCGCTTCAGAACCGGATAGGCGGCGCGGCTGTCTTCACATTGAAAGTCGGCGTATTCGACGAGGGTGACCGGCGCGTCCGCAGGCCCGTCCTGCCAGTCTCCGGCGGTCACGGGGACCGGTAACGTGATCGGCATCGTGTTGGTCTCCTGAGCGTGATTCGGGTGTACTCTGTTCTGTTCGTCCAGATACTCCTTACCTCCTCCCGATTTTGACGTGACCCGCGAAACGGGCATAAAGCCTCTACGGGCAAAATGAAATACTCAAGATCGCTTTCACGTAAGGTAAAATAGAAGTATACGACGCAAGGATGGCCGCCGGCAGTGAAGCCGGCGGGGGACGAGATGCGTTATTCTCCCAGCCTGGCGTTCATGCAAATCAGGTTCGAGGAGGAATCGATGAGGGTTTCAACTACCCTACCCGGCGATCGACGACAAGGCCGTCTGGTCTCGCCGGAGAGGGCGCCACGGGAGAGCCGTAACCCGTATCACAATGCTCTGGAACAACTGGAAATCGCTGCGCTGCACCTGGGGTTGGATCCTAGCCTGCACGAAGTTCTGAAACATCCCGAACGCGAGCTGACCGTCCAATTCCCCGTCAAAATGAGCGACGGAAACATCCGTGTTTTTACCGGTTACCGTGTACAACATAATGTGGCCCGCGGTCCCAGCAAAGGCGGGATACGCTACAGTCCACAAACCGATATAGACGAGGTTCGCGCCCTCTCCATGTGGATGACCTGGAAATGCGCGATCGTAGACATCCCCTTCGGAGGCGCCAAAGGCGGCGTGCTCTGTGACCCCAAAATCCTCACACTGCAAGAACTCGAACGCCTCACCCGCCGCTACACCTCAGAGATCAGCATCGTCATCGGCCCCGATACCGACATCCCCGCTCCGGACATGGGTACCAACGCCCAGACAATGGCCTGGATGATGGACACCTACTCCATGACCAAGGGGCGAACAGTTCCGGCGGTGGTCACGGGCAAGCCGGTCGCCATCGGCGGCTCGGAGGGCCGTAACGAGGCGACGGGGCGCGGCATCGTGTTCGTCACGCGGGAAGCCATCAAAGAGTTCGGGCTGGAGATGAAAGGGCTGCGGGTGGCGATTCAGGGGTTCGGCAACGTGGGCGGCACGGCCGCGCAAATCTTCCATGAGATGGGCGCGCGGGTCGTCGCCGTCAGCGATGCGCTGGGTGGCCTGTACAATCCCAAGGGGCTGGACATCCCCGCATTGCGCGAGTGCGCCAACCGCGATGGCACGCTGACCACGCATCCCGGCGGCGAGCCGATCTCCAACGCGGACATCCTGGAACTGGACGTGGACGTGCTGGTCCCCGCCGCCACCGAGAACCAGATCACGCTCGATAACGTCGATCGCATTCAGGCGCGCATCATCGTCGAAGGCGCCAACGGGCCGACCACGCCCGCTGCCGACCAGATCCTGCACGATCGGGGGATCTTCCTCGTCCCCGACGTACTGGCCAACGCCGGCGGGGTCGTCGTCTCCTACTTCGAATGGGTGCAGGACCTGCAGTTCTTCTTCTGGCAGGAGAACGAGGTCAACGTCAAGATGGAGGCGATCATGGTGCGCGCCTACCAGGCGGTCCGCGAGATGGCGAAAAAGGAGAACGTGGATATGCGCCTGGCCGCCCATCTGATCGGTGTCAAGCGCGTTGCGGATGCGACCACCATCCGCGGCATCTATCCGTAGAGCCTCTACGGAAACCTGCAGGCTTCTTAGCATTCGATCCGGGCAATAAATTACCCGTCTGGGGGGCCTGCGGCCAACCGTCCTGCGGACGGAAAAGCTTTTGATATTCGTGAGCATATCGGCGTTTACGTACAGGCTCTTAGAGTCCGGTACGACGCCGAAACAGAACAGGCTGCCGGAACCGTATTCCGGCAGCCTGTTGTTTTACTATGGGCACATGACCTCGCTCGGCTGTACAGACACCCGTAAAAAGATGACATAATAGTAGGGACGGCACATCGAAGCGCCGTCTCTGAAGGGATCGAATGCCTCATGAATGCTTCTCTGGAGATTGCGCGGGCCGCGACGCTGCGGCCCATCACCGAGATCGCTGCCGAACTGGGCCTCTCTCCCGAAGACCTCGAGCTTTATGGTCGCTATAAGGCCAAGATCAGCACTCCCGCGCTCAACCGTCTGCTCGCCGATAACGGTCGCCAGGGCAAAATCGTGCTGGTGACGGCCATCACTCCCACGCCCGCCGGGGAAGGCAAGACGACCACCACTATCGGTCTGGCGCAGGGGCTCTGCCGGCTCGGCAAGCGGGCCGTCTCTGCCACTCGCGAGCCTTCGATGGGACCGGTCTTCGGCATCAAGGGCGGCGCCGCAGGGGGGGGCAAGTCCCAGGTGCTGCCGATGGAGGACATCAACCTCCACTTCACGGGCGACATGCACGCCATCGGCGCGGCCCATAACCTGCTGGCGGCCATGCTGGACAACCATCTCTACCAGGGCAACGCGCTTGCTATCGATCCGAGCACCATTCTGCTGCCGCGCGTGGTGGATATGAACGACCGCGCCCTGCGCCACGTGGTCATTGGCCTGGGCGGCAAGACGGGCGGCGTCCCGCGCGAGAGCGGTTTCGCCATCACCGTCGCCTCCGAGGTCATGGCGATCCTGTGCTTGAGCGGCAGCCTTGCCGAGCTGAAAGAGCGGCTGGGCCGTATCCTCGTCGGCAGAACGCGCGAGGGCGAGCCGGTCACAGCCGCCGATCTCAAGGCGAACGGGGCAATGGCGGCCATCCTGCGCGATGCGCTCAAGCCCAACCTGGTGCAGACCCTGGAAGGCACGCCCGCCTTTGTGCATGGCGGCCCCTTCGGCAACATCGCGCATGGCTGCAGCAGCATCCTGGCGACGCGGCTGGCGCGGCGGCTGGCCGATATCGTGGTCACCGAGGCGGGCTTCGGCTCCGACCTGGGCTTCGAAAAGTATTGCGACATCGTCGCGCCGTCCGCCGATCTGCCGCCCGATGCGGTCGTGCTGGTGGCGACGGTCCGCGCCCTGAAGATGCACGGCGGTGTCAGCAAGAAGCGGCTGGATGGCGAGAATGTGAAGGCGGTAGAGCGGGGACTGGTCAACCTGGACCGGCACGCGGCGAACGTCGCGCAGATGGGCGCTCCGTTTGTGGTGGCCGTCAATCGGTTTACCGGCGATACCACCGCGGAAACGGATGCCATCGTGCAGTATTGTCAGGAGCGGGGCTGGCACGTGGCGGTCTGCGATGTCTTTACCTGCGGCGGCGAAGGGGCGAAGGCGCTCAGCGAGGCGGTCCTGGAGACGCTTCAAGAGCCGGCGCATTTTGCGCCCCTCTATACAGCCGACATGCCGATCCTGGACAAACTGAACGCCATTGCGACGAAGGTCTACGGCGCCGACGGAGTGGCGCTCTCTCCGGAAGCGGAGGCGCAGCGCAAATGGCTGGAGCAGCACGGCCTGGGCGACTTGCGCATCTGCATGGCCAAGACCCAGTACTCCTTCAGCGACGATCCGAAAGGCGGCGGCGCGCCGGAGGGCTTTACCATCCATGTCCGTGCCCTGCAGCCCTCGGCGGGCGCCGGCTTCATCGTGGCCTTAGCCGGCGACATCATGACCATGCCCGGCCTGCCCGAAGTCCCCGCCGCCGAGAACATCGACATCGACGCCGACGGCCAGATCACGGGCCTGTTCTGACGCCTTCCCGTGCTATGCCGTACGTACAGTAATCTAATTGTCAAACGCCAATATGTTTTATTTGGCGCTTGACAAACTGGCTCATGCCCAGTGACATGGACGGTAAGAGGTCCGTAAGGCTTGCCGCGTGGAGGCATCGGAGGGATCCGTGACGCCGTTCTTAGTGCGGCGCCACCAGCTTCCAGTTAGGGTCCATTCCCTTAAACAGATTGGACCAGCCGATCACGGTAGGGCCATTCATGGTGGAAATCACCACCGTGCCCAACGCCTGATCCTGATACAGAAAGTCGGCATAGCCATCCCCGTTGAAATCGGCTGCCCCCACAACCGGATAGCTGGCTGGCACGCTAAATAGCTTGTTCCAGGAGAGCACCTGCACACCCTCTATGGCGGTATAGACCAGTTGCCCGGTGGTCGTATTCTGCCAGAGAATATCCGGGTGCCCGTCTCCGTTAATGTCCGGAGCACCCACGATCTGCCAGCCGGGAGGGATGCCGGAGAGCAGTTGACCCCACTGCATTGGCGAAGTCCCATTCATCAGCGTGTAGGCCACATCGCCGGTCGTCTGGTTCTGCCACAGGATGTCCGGAAAGCCGTCTCCGTTGAGGTCGGGGGTGCCCACGATTTGCCAGCCGGAGGAGATGTGGGTGAAGAGCGTTCCCCACTTCAGGGGTGAGGCGCCCTTCATGAGCGTGTAGACGACCTGTCCGAGGGCTTGATTCTGCCAGAGAATATCGGGATGGCCGTCCTGATTGAGGTCGGGGGTGCCCACGATCTGCCAGCCGGAAGGGATGCCCGTAAACAGCTTGCCCCAGGAAAGCGGGGTCGCGCCGTTCAAGAGCGTGTAGACTGCATCGCCGGTCGTCTGGTTCTGCCACAGGATGTCGGGGTGACGGTCCCCGTTGAGGTCGAAAGGCGGGAAGGGGATATTGGTCCGAAAGACCGTGCCATAGCCATTGGCGCCCCCCGCAGAGGTCGTGCCGTAAAAATTGCCATCCGAACCGATAATAAGCCCGGCTTGTGGGTTGGCACCATCCAGACCGCCGGTAAAGGAATAAAGCACGCTCCCCGAGCCGGAGGGCGTTATTTTGAAGAGGGCGCCGGAGCCGGAGGCACCGCCGTAGTAGGCCGTGCCATAGAAATTACCGTCGGCGCCCTGGACGAGGCCGGCGGAAGGGGCGCGTGCAGCGTTGTCGCTAAAATCATTCAGCACGGTGAAGGCGCCGCTCGGAGTGATCTGAAACACGGTGCCTGCATTGTTCGGCCCGGCCGAGCCGGTCGTGCCGTAGAAGTTGCCGTCGGCGCCCTGTATCAAGGGCGCCAGCGGGCCGGCGCCATCGCTGTTGGTATCATTCGACTGGTTGAGGAAGGAGAAGCGATAGAGCACGGTCTCCGACCCGCCAGGCGTGATCTTGAAAATAGTGCCAAAGCCGTAGAATTCCGGGGCTTCGTTGCCGCCAGCGTAGGTCGTGCCATAGAAATTGCCGTCAGTGCCCTGCACCAGCCCGGCCGCCGGCGCCGCTCCGTCTCCATTGCCATTTCCGGTAAAAGAGTAGAGCACGGTTTCCGAGCCAGAAGGCGTTATCTTGAAGACCGTGCCGTTACCATAAGTGCCACCAGAAGCGCCACCAGTAAATGTCGTGCCATAGAAGTTGCCGTCAGTGCCCAGGGTTAGGCTGGCCATAGGATGGGCCCCATCGGAACCTCCGCTGAAGGAGTAGAGCACGGTTTCCGAGCCAGAAGGCGTTATCTTGAAGACCGTGCCGAGGTTGTTAGCGCCGCCCCCATAGGTCGTGCCATAGAAGTTGCCGTCCGATCCCTGGATGAGACTGGCTTGTGGATTGGCCCCATCGGAACCTCCGCTGAAGGAGTAGAGCACGGTTTCTGATCTGGCTGGTGTTATCTTAAAGACCGTGCCATAGTTGTAAGCGCCACCTTGATTGGTAGCCCCATAGAAGTTGCCGTCGGTTCCCTGGATAAGACTGGCTTGCGGATAGGCTCCGTCTCCACCTGGACCGCCGAACGCGTGCAGCGTAGAAATATGGAGAGCCTGAGCCAGGGCGGGTAGCGGAGCAACCCACAGACCCAGCCCAAGCGCCCACACCAGCAACAACCTCCCCGTTGCAGTGAGGAAGGATTGTGTTATGCCGCGTAAACTCCGTGTCATGGGTGTCCTCCTTGGGACCGTTTTGCCGTAGCCAGTCTTTTGTGAGCGTGATGGGTATAGAAATGCCGACTGATCGAACGAGGCGAGCCCCTTACCCGTGTAACTGGACCTCCGACAGGCGGGCAGAATGAACAGGCTAGAAGCCATCTCATAAATACCTGTGGCCGCTGAAACGCTTCTCAAAGCGGGTAGCAATGCCTATTTATGAGATAGGTTCTAGTGCCCCATCGCCACGGCCTGATGGGGCTGCGCTTTGTTCTGGGATGCTTCCAGCAGGGCGATCCGTTTGGTCAGGGCGTTGAGTTGCTGCATCTGCGATTGCTTTAGCGCCGTCAACTCCGCACTCTGTTTTTGCAGGGTGGCTTTCAGCGCGGCCACCTCCTTCTTCTGGACAGCCATCTGCCCCTTCTGCGCCAAATTCTGCCGATGCTCTTTCTGCAACTCGTTGAGGAGCATGGGAGTGAGCAGGTGATAATAGACGGCGAAAGGCTTGCCCTCTTTGTCATATTGCACCAGATCGGGATAGACCTTGGCGACCTCTTCGGCGATCAGACCATATTGCAAGGGATGAGTTCCATCCTCGGCGGCTTGCTTGTAGCGGAAGGTCACCGGACGCAACTGCATCAGCCTGTCGCTAGCAGTGCCCATCGTGCGGATGTCCTTCTTGAAGCGGCGGGAGGAGGTCACGGTACCCAATTGGCCGTTGGAGGTGATGTAGACGGTGACCCCGCCTGAGGCGGTAGCGCCATTGATGCCGGCGATGTAGGTTGAGGTCTGGGTACCTGGCGTTCCGATGCGGATGACCCCGGAATCACTACCCGTGCCAACATTGCCGATGTCGATGTTGTAATTGCCGGTGGTCGAGTACTCTCCAGCCCCATGTCCGAGCGCAATATTGTAATTACCCGTGGTGTTGTCGTTGAGGGCGCCGGTCCCAATGGCCGTGTTAGCATTACCGGTGGTGTTGGAGACAAGAGCCTCGTAACCGATGGCGAAGTTTCCGCTACCTGTGGTGTTGGTGTAGAGAGCGGCGTACCCGTCGGCGGTGTTGGCGTAGCCGGCGGTATTGGCATTGAGGGCATAGGCACCATTGGCAGCGTTCCAATAACCGGTGGTATTGGAGTAGAGGGCTTGATAACCATTGGCCGTGTTGTCGTAACCCGTGGTATTGGAGGAGAGGGCACTGTACCCATTGGCGGTGTTGTTGTTACCTGTGGTGTTGTAGAAGAGGGCCTGATAACCATTGGCGGTGTTGTAGCTGCCGGTGGTGTTGTAGTAAAGGGCATGGACTGCACCCATTTTACCGGACAGGTAGCCGAGTCAACTTCTGGCTGGTTGAGCTGCACCCATTTTCTGGACACCTTTTTGGGTTAGTTGACTATTGTCTGGCAGACTGTTGTGCCTGCCATTCTGCCACATACTGCTCGGGCGTTTTCATATCCAGAGCGGT
>Ga0070739_10003295_pt1 | contig 20312 bp, 20 predicted proteins | sample Coa_R1_7_FD_66445 | JGI IMG/M metagenome (GOLD analysis project Ga0070739, IMG submission 66445) | Surface soil microbial communities from Centralia Pennsylvania, which are recovering from an underground coalmine fire - Coalmine... | ecosystem: Environmental > Terrestrial > Soil > Unclassified ... | reverse complement strand
TCCGCCAGCTTGCAGACTCGCTTGAGCAGAGCGATCCGCTACGCGCCTCGCTGCTTGATACCGCGGCGCGGCAGCTCCCGGATTCCACGCGCGTCCGCGGCGTTTAGCCCCAGGGCCCGCCGTGATAGAATCCCCAGGCATGCGCAGCCTCCCTCCACTGTTTCTTGCGTTCGCGATCACCGCGGTGGCGCAGGCGCCGTCGTACCAGGCCGTCGGCACGATGAGCCAGCTTATGGTGGATGTGATCTATCCCACCTCGAACGCGATCTTCTACATCCAGCGCACGCCGCCTCAGACGGACGCCGACTGGGAAGGCATCCGCACCAACGCGCTGACCATGGCGGAGTCGGCGAATCTTCTGATGATGCCCGCCCGCGCCAGGGATAACAACAGATGGATGGCGGACGCCAGGCTGTTGCTGGACGCCGGAAATAAGGCTTATCAGGCGGCGCTGGCGAAGGACATGGCGGCGATCATGGCATTAAACGAGCCGCTGAACACCGCCTGCGTGCAGTGCCACATGGATTATCGCCCGAACTACCGCCGTCGCCCTGCCCAGCGGTAACTTCCCGCCGGGGGAATTAAGAAATGCCCCATTGCCGGCACGTCCGCAGGAGAAATCCGTCGGTCATCCCAGCAATGTAGTCGCAGACCTGCCGGTGGAGCGGCTCGTCCGCCGAGTCCTCGCGATACGCCTCCGGCATGCGTTCGGGACGCTCCAGGAACATATCGAATAGCGCCCCGATCAGCCGCGCCGATTCGGCCCGGGAGCGAACCAGCTCCTCGGCGCAATAAACGTTCTCCCGAAGGAACCGCTTTAGCTGCCGGCTGGCCGTTGCCGCAGCCGCGCTGAATTGCGCGATCCGCACCGGATGCGAGCGAACCTGAGCCTGCGATTTCACATCCTTCGCCGCAGTGATCGTTCCTTCGATCAGTCCGGAAACCAAGAGATTAATCAGCCCGCGGACCACTTCGTGCACCCGCACCCGCTCAGGCGCGCCCGGGAACTGCATCTCCGCGGCTTCGTACAGCTTGCGGAAGTCCTCCAAGGAGCGGCAGGCATCCTCCACGCGCACCAGCCCCGCGCTGTAGCCATCGTCCAGATCCGCGGTGTTGTAGGCGATCTCGTCGCACAGATCGATCAACTGGGCCTCCACCGGAGGCCGCAGTCCAGGCAAATATTCGTCCAACTCGGGTATCTCGCCCGGCTCGAAATCGCGGGAGTGTTTCACGATGCCCTCACGCACTTCGAACGTCAGATTCAGGCCGGGGAATCGCGCGTAAGGATTCTCGAAGGACTCCACGATCCGCAGCGCATGAAGGTTGTGCTCGAAATGCTCGCCGAACCGGCCCATCAGACGGTCCAGCTCCTGTTCGCCGGAGTGCGCGAACGGCGGATGCCCGATGTCGTGCGCCAGCGCGAGCGCTTCGGTCAAGTCCCCATCCAGACCCAACACGGATGCCGCAGTCCGGGCAATCTGCGAGACCTCGATGGTATGGGTGAGGCGGTTCCGGAAGTGATCCGAGAGCGCGCCGCTTGCAAGCGGCGTTGTGTCGGCTAAAGAACGGCCGGGAGTAAATACCTGGGTCTTATTTTCCAGGCGCCGGAAGGCGCGGGTATGAATCACCCGGTCGCGGTCGCGCTGAAAATCGTTGCGATACGGATGGGAGGGTTCAGGGTAGCGCCGCCCTCGCGCGCACTCGACGGGGAAGCGCAAATGCGCGAGCGGCTGGGACATGCTTCGACGCTTAGTTCGATTGGCCGATCTTGCCCATTTCGTCGATGGCCGCCCGGCTGACCGCGGTGCGCGCCGTGCGCAGCGGCTCCAGCAGCTTGCGTGCCGCCGCCGGATCGCTGTTCGCCAGCATCTGGGCCAGTTCGATCTGGGCCTGCTCCTTGGACACCAGCGCGGTCGGATGATCGATCACGTCCTGCATGAGTTTCTTGGCGTCGTCCATCTTGCCTTCGCTGGCGTACACCTGGGCGAGCGAAATTTTAGCCAAGGATGCGTAATCTTTCGGCGCGGAATCCACCACGTCTTTGAAGATTTTTTCGGCTTCCGCGACTTTGCCCTTTTCCGCGAGCCGGCCGCCGAGATACAGCCCCGCGATGGCGCCCTCCTGCGTGCCGTGATACTTCACCGAAATATCCGTGAACGCCTTGTCGGTGGCTTTATCTTTCTCTTCCTGCGTCGCGAACGTCATGTTGGGCGGCTGCGGCGTGGCGCTGACCGTCGCGTTATCGATCTTCATCGCCTCCGCCAGAGCCTCCTCGCGCACGGCGGCCGCATGGCGGTTGTAGAAATAGACGCCGGCCGCAACCAAGATCACCGCCAACGCGATCGAGCCATACTTGGTGATTTCGGAACGGTGCTCGGTCACCCATTCCCAGGTCAGTCCGACTTCCTGGGCAAACGGGTCGCTCTTGAGTTGCTTACGGGTTTGTCGATCCATACGGAATGGCTATTTCCAGGTTACCAGAAAGTTGAGTTTACACTGAGCATTCATGCGCATTTTGATCTCCGCCGGCGAAGCCTCGGGGGACCTGTACGCGGCGCGGCTGGTGACAACGCTTCGGCAACGCTTTCCGCAAGCCCAATTTTTCGGCTGCGCCGGACCGCGCATGCAAGCCGCCGGCGTCAAACCGATCGTGGATTCGCGCTCTTTGGCAGTGGTGGGAATCGTCGAGGTGGTGGCGCATCTGCCACGCATCCTCGGGGAGTTACGTAAGCTCACGCGTGCGATTCACGCGGAGCGTCCCGATTTCGCCATTCTTACGGATTCCCCGGACTTCCATCTTCGGCTGGCCAAACGGCTTCATCGTGCCGGAGTGCCGGTGGTGTATTTGGTTGCTCCTCAGGCATGGGCCTGGCGCGAAGGCCGCGTGCGAACGATGCGCAAGACCATCTGCCGCCTTCTCTGTATCTTCCCCTTCGAGTGGGAATTCTTCACCGGACGTGGTGTCCCCACCACCTTTATCGGGCATCCGCTGGCCGGGACGGTAAAGCCCGCGATGACGCGCGCGGAATTCTCCGCCAGGTTCGGTATCGCGAAGGACTCGCGTATCGTGACGCTGCTGCCGGGAAGCCGTCACGGCGAGGCAGCCCGGCATATCCCGGTTCTGATCGAAGCCGGGCGGCGAATCCGAGCCCGGCATCCGGTCAGGCTGGTGATGGCCCTGCCGCCCGGATTCGGCTTCGAGACGTCAACTTTCAAGGAACGCGTTGCCGACGCGTCCATCCAAGTAGTGGAAGGGTATACCTGGGATGTGCTCGCCCAGTCGGAACTAGCCTTGGCGGCCAGCGGGACTGTCACCATCGAGGCCGCTCTACTGGGCATCCCCATGGTGACCTTTTATCGCGTGAACGCGCTAAGTTGGATATTAGGGCGGTGGCTGGTCCGGGCGCCGTTCTTGTGCATGGTGAATCTGGTGGCAGGCCGCCGGGTAGTCCCCGAGTTGATCCAGCGCGACATGACGGCGGAGGGCATCGCTGACGAGGCCCTCCGCCTGTTGGACGATCCGGCACGGAGAGCGGCTATGCAAGCCGATCTGGCCGAAGTCGCCGGGCGGTTGAGGACGGAGCGCGATCCCATGGAGATCGCGGCCGAGAGCATCTTAGAGGTTGTAAAGTGAAACGCACACGCATTGAGGTTTTGTTGGCCGTAGCCGCGGTGGTTCTCCCAACCTACGCACAGCGCACGCGGCCGGAGTCCACCGCGCGCATCGACGTGCAGGACTACGCGATCGATGCGCGCATCGATCCCGCCGCGCAGACACTCGACGCAACGGCCACGGTGCGTTTCATTCCGCTGGAGGACGCCTCCACGGTCTCCTTCGAGCTTAACAACGCGCTCAGCCTCGACAAAGTCACGGACGAAGAGGGCCGCCAGATCCAAGCTTCCCGCCTCCAGCAGGATCAGAGCGTGCGCCTAAACCTGCCGCAAACCCTGAAGCGCGGCCAGCCTGCCACGCTGACGTTCTTCTACGCCGGCAAGCTCACCGGAGACGAGGAGTCGCCCGTGTTCGGCATTCGCTTCGCCGCGATTCACCCTGATTACGCCTACCTCATGTATCCGGCACGCTGGTTCCCGGTGAACGATTACACGGTGGACCGGTTCAGCTCCGACCTGAGGGTGACAGTTCCGGCTGGCTACAAGGTCCTGGGCAGCGGGATCGATTCGAACGAGGCCGCCCCGAACGGCGGCGCCACCACGCGCTGGAAGTTCAATGAGGCTTCCTTCCCCGGCAGCATCGCCGTCGTGCGCGGGGACCCGAAGGTTATCAGCGAGGAGGGCGTAACGACCACGTTCTACACGCGAACGGCGGGCGACATGGCCGGAGCCTACGGCCAGGAATTCGACCGCGCGATGGTTTACCTGACCAGCGTGTACGGCGCGCCGCCCAAGAAAGATCTCACTGTGGTGGAGACGGAAGCGGGCACGCCCAACGGATACGCCGCGCCGGGATTGATCTTCCTCTCGCCCACTGCCATGAGCGGCAAGGACGTGAATACGAAGCTCGTGGCGAATCAGGTCGCCAGGCAGTGGTGGGGCACCCTGGTCTCGCCGTCGAGCCGCAATCACCTGTGGATCGAGAACGGCCTCGCACGCTATTCCGAGCTCCTGTATGTCGAGCATGCTAACGGGCCCGGAGCGTTCCAGCAGCAGGTCCACGATACCTATGTCGAGGCCCTGACCGTGGATCAGCCGCCCTTGAGCCAGTCCGCGCGGCTGGAAGATTACTCACCCGAGTTCTGGGCCGCTACGGCCGGGAAGGGTGCCTCCGTCGTGAACATGCTGCGCGGGATTATCGGCGACGACAATTTCTTTAAACTGCTGAAGACTCTTCCCGACCGGTACGCATGGAAATCCATCAGCGCGGACGATTTCAAGAAAACCGCCGAGGAGGTTTATGGACAAAGCCTCAATTCGTTTTTCGTAAACTGGATTGAATCGACCGGCGCTCCCGAGTTCAAGCTCGAATACACCATCTTCCGGACGCAAAAGGGCTTCCGCGTGGTCGGGAAGATTGCGCAGGATCTCGACACGTTCAGCATGCCTGTATTGGTCCATATCGAGACCGAAGGAAACCCCGAGGAGAAAGTGATCCAGGTGGTGGGTACCTCGTCCGAGTTTTCGATCGACACCTTCGGTAAACCCCGGCCGGGGGGCATTACGCTCGATCCGAAGGGCCAGGTGCTGCGGTTCGACGATTCCATGCGCGTCGCGGTCGCGATCCGCCGCGGCGAGCAGTTCATGGAAGTGAGCGATTTCAGCGAGGCACTCAAGGAATATCAGAAGGCCTTAGACGTGAACCGCAACAGCTCGCTGGCCCATTTCCGGATTGGGGAGTTGTATTTCCTTCAGGCCATCTGGCAATCCGCGGCGAACGAATTTCGAGCGGCGCAGTCCGGCGACCTGGAGCCCAAGTGGACTCAGGTATGGTCGCATATCAAACTCGGACAGGTGATGGACGTCAGCGGCCAGCGGGATCGCGCTGTGAATGAATATAAGCAGGCGCTGCGCACCAACGACAACACCCAGGGCGCGCTCGAAGAGGCGCAGAAGTACATCAACCACCCGTACGAGCGCCAGCGCGCATCCAATTAAGAGCGGGCCAAATCCTTCACGCCGTCTTGTGGATGTTAGGCTAGACTCGTGGCGCGCCCGCGGTTGCTGACCCAATGGCTCTTTGCCTTCCTGGCCGCCGTCACCGCGCTCTACGCGTTCCAGAAGCCCTTTCGCGAGTATCCGGGGATGGAGTACAACAACTTTCCCATTCCGGACGACTACCGGGAGAAAACCGAATTTGTGTTCGCGCGCATGATGTATCCGCAGGGCAATTGGGGCATCTTCGGCCGGCTCTGGCGATTCGACTGGCGGGAGGGCCGCAGCGCCTGGACCAACGACTATCCCCGCTCAGACCGCCACTTCGTCATCGCCCTCCGACGCCTGACGCGCGTCGAGGTGCGCTCCGTCGAGCAGGCCGTGAATCCCTTCGACGGCGACGACATCTTCAACTGGCCGTTCTTGTATTGCGCCGGTCCGGATCAGTGGAACCTCAACGACGAGCAATACGCCCGCATCCGCGAGTATCTGGCACGCGGCGGATTTATCATGGGCGACGATTTCTGGGGCCAGAGCGACTGGTATTATTTCCAGCGCAACATGGACCGCCTGTTTCCCGGCCGCGCCATCGTCGAGATTCCGGATGATGACGCGATCTTTCATACCGTCTTCGACCTGGAGCGCCGCTACCAGGTATCCGGCGCCTGGAGCATCGGCGGCCTTCCCTATCTGAACGGAGGCGCTGATCCGCACTGGCGCGCCATCTACGACGACAAACAGCGCATTACGCTCACAGTGCTGTTCAATCACGACACCGGCGATTCCTGGGAGTGGGCCGACGATCCCGGCTATCCCGAAAAATATTCCGCACTGGGCATTCGAACCGGCATTAACTATGTCGTGTACGCGATGACGCACTGAAGCGGCATCAGCGCGATCCGGGCCGGTGAAAGCCCGGGAAGAATCGCGGCTTGCCGGCCATGTGCGTCTGATACGCGGGTCCGCGCATGAGAACGCTTTCTTCGGCCGCGATGCGCCGCCGCAGCAGCGCAACGTTGGCGAGGGTGGCGGCCGCCGCGGTGATCCAGGCCGTGTGAATGAGCGGCAGCGCCAGCACCTCGAAGAACAGCGCCACATAATTCGGATGCCGGATCCAGCGGTATGGTCCGGTGGTCACTGCGCCCAACGCCCGCGAATCCACAATCTGCATATTCCAGTGCAGCGACAAGGAGCGGATCGACCAAATCCGGAGCGCATTCGCAGCCAGCAGAACGGCCAGCGCAGGCCAGCCGATCCACGCAAAGAACGGCCGCCCGAGCAACTCTACTTCCACCGGAGCCGCGCACAAATAACCCACATGCAGCGCGGCCATCCCGAGAAAGGCAGGATCATAAACCTTTACGGCGCCGCGCTGTCCAAGCTTGCGCTGATTACGCCGCGAATAGGCGAGTTCCGCGAGACGATCGATCGCCACTGCCGTGACAAGAGCGAGGTACATGGCGTATCCACTTTGATGCCAGAGTTGCGTTTTTGTTCTCCCCAATTTGATCGCAGAAGAGAAACGCCCGGCGCCGCCGGTCGATCCAATGCTCTGAAGGCGCGTACAGTCAGCTCGCAGCGTTGTGCAATCTCAAAGGATACACGGCCCGCGCGTAGTGTTGTGCGCAGGAGAGCGACGAAGTGCACAGCTTGCGGGTGGCGTTCGGGTGCTTCCGAAGAAGCAGATGGCATGCATGTTCCAGCTCCGCAGAGGCGCTCGGCCTCGTGAAGGAGATGAGTCAGACCTGTGGCTGGAGCGCCACCGTAAGGCCGGAACGGATCTTGGATCGGAGAATGGTGACCGCCGCGAAGCCCATCTACTCCGCTTGGTTCTCAACCAACAGGAGAAGGAATGGAAACGACACGACACATGGGAGTGGATTTGCACCGGAACTGCTTTACGGCTCGCATCCGGCTGGCGAACGGCAGGAATTACGTGACCGAATGGAGGTTAGAGCAACTGCCGAAATTTGTGGCCAAGCTGCGGCCGAGCGGCGAAGTCGCGGTCGAGGTTACGGGCAACACGCGGCTATTTCACGACGCCTTGGCGTCGCATGTGAAGCGCGTGGTGGCAGTCGCAGCAGATCCTTGACCAGGTACAGCGCCAGGTTGCGCGCATCGTTGGGATCGGTCTTCTTGACCGAACGCGTGATTACCTTGAACTGGTTCGACCGCGGAATCGGGAAAGCCTTCATCGCGCTCGCACGCGAATTTCCGGGAATCATCGATCGAACGCTCAAAAATAAATGGGTATTTGAGGACTTCCGCAACTTTTTCCTGGCGGAGCAAGCAACGGTATGAACACCGCCTACGCCTCTGCTCCGCTCAGCAAGGCTTCGCTCCGGCTCTGGCGGATTCCTGATCCCTGGCGCCATGGCGATGCCAAACCCGAGGCACTGAACCTCGGAATTAGACACAACATCATAAGGAGGAGAATCCATGGGCGATTTGGAGCAGAAGATACGTTTCGGCGTGGGCTCGGCGGCCGCGGCGGCCGCGATTTTCGCGCCGCTCAATTATAAGTGGAAAGGTGTACTCACGGCGATCGCTGCCGATGCGATTCTCACGGGAGTCTACCGGATGTCTCCACTCAAGAAGATTATCGGCTGGTAGACCCGCCTACTTCATAACTGCCGCGCCTCGACGTCGTGAGGCGTGGCAGTCATGGCGTCTCCTGAAACAGGGCGCGCTGCTTCTCCATCATTCGATCGCCAGATACAACGTAGTGCCCATACGATTCACCAGAAGGAGTATGGGTCTGCCCGAGTTTCGCGCGGCATTGTTGAAATCGTTCACGCTCGTCACCGGCTTGCGATTCACTTCCTGAATCACGTCGCCAGGCTGCAAGCCCGCATCGGCGGCGGCCGAGTTCTGCCGGATACTCATGACGACCACGCCCTGCACGTTGGAACGCAGGTTCAGTTGATCGCGAATGTCGGGAGTCAGTTCGCCAACGGTTACGCCATCGAGTGCCGCGCCGCCTCCCGAGGGCGCCATGCCGGTTCCCAGCGGTTGCGGGTTGGCCGGCATTTCTCCCAGCGTCACGTCCAGCCTCCGGGCGTTGCCATCCCGTTGAATCTCCAGGTGCGCGACGGTTCCTGGCGCCATGGAGGAAATGCGCAGCTTGAGCTGGTTCGCGTCGTCCACCGGCTGGCCATTCACGCTGAGGATGATGTCTCCGCGTTGCAGTCCCGCCTGCGCGGCGGGTGCGCCGTCCTCCACATCGCCCACGATCACTCCCTTGGGCTGATTCAGGTGGAGAGCGCGCGCCATGGCCGGCGTGATGTCCTGCGGGATGATTCCGAGGTAGCCTCGCACCACTTTGCCGGTTTGCACGATCTGCGTCAGCGACCGTTCCGCCATGCTCGACGGAATCGCGAAGCCAATGCCTTCATTTCCGCCGCGGGCGGAAAGAATGGCGGTATTAATTCCCACGATCGCGCCTTGCGTATCCACCAGCGGCCCGCCGGAGTTGCCGGGATTGATCGCGGCGTCAGTCTGGAGGAAGTCTTCGTAAGCCTCGATCCCCAGTCCTGCACGGCCCTTGGCGCTGATGATACCCATCGTCACCGTCTGGCTTAGCCCGAAAGGATTGCCCATGGCGAGCACAATGTCTCCCACCCGCACGTGGCTCGAATCGGCGAACGGTACAACCGGAAGATTATTGGCGTCCACCTTGATCACGGCGAGATCGGTGAGCGGATCGGCTCCCACCAGACGTCCTTTGTAGTTGCGCTTGTCCCCCAACGTCACACTGATGTCACTAGCGCCGGTGATGACGTGGTTGTTCGTAAGCACGTAGCCATCGCCGCGCACTACTACTCCCGAACCCAGGCTCCGCTCGACTCGCTCCGGCTGTAGCTCTCCGAAGAATTTCCGGAAAAACGGATCCAGCTCGGGAAACAAGCGGTTCGGGCGGTTGCCCCCGGTTACGCGCGAGGAAGAGATGTTGACCACCGAGGGCAGGTCCTTATCGACAATCTGCGAAAAGCCCGTGCGGAAAGCCTGCTGTGTCTGGGGACTGATCACGGAGGGCGTCCAGGCCGTTGTCGGAATGCCCCGGTTGGCAGTAACGGTTCGAGTTCCCAGCACTACCGCCGCCGCCGCGGCGGCCACGACGAGCGCCACAATTGCGATATACCTGCCCACGCGATTGCTCCCAGAAGGAGGATGCAGCGCGAGCAGTCGTGTTTCGGCAGCGGCGACGAACCGGCGAGTTGCTTAACGGGCGGAGGTCAAGCCCCTTTGAATGGCGTACTTCACCAAGCCCGCAACATCATGGATATCGAGCTTTCGCATAAGACTGGCCCGATACGTGTCTACGGTTTTGGGGCTGAGGTCGAGGCGCGCGGCGATCTCCTTTGCGCGGACGCCTTCCACCAGCAGGCTGAAAACCTGGTATTCGCGGGCGCTGAGCGACTCGAGGGGGTCCTCTGGGGCGGACTTACCGCCCAGGCTGAAGATTTTGCTCAATTCGATCTGCGGGGAGACGTAGATGCCGCCGTCCAGAATCTGCTCGAACGCCTCCAGCAACTGATTCGACGGGACGGATTTGAGCAGGAACGCGTTCACCCCGCAGCGCAGGGCTTCGACGACGGTCTTCCGGTCCCGGCGGGTCGAAAGCACCACGATGCGCGTGGGAAGATTCGCCTCTCGCACCCGGCGCACAATCTCCAGGGTGTGGAGGTCGGGCAAGTTCATGTCCAGGACGGCGATATCAGGCCGCTGCGTCTGGATAATCTGAAGCGCTGCCCCGCCTTCCGAGCATTGGCTGACCACCCGGTAAGCCGGTTGCGCCTGGCACAGAGCCGCCAGTCCCTCGCGGACCAGCGTCAGATCGTCAGCCAATAAAACACTATAGGTCTTCAGCTCTCGAATCGGAACCATTTTGCGTCCGGCCGACGGCCGTCCGGGAGTCCGCGGCCCTTCCGGTGCACCGAAAGACAAGCGACTCTTCCGCCGTCTTAACTACAGTGAGTTCGCGCGGCCCTAATTCTCTGAAAATTAACCGGGTGAGGCGAGTCGCACGTTTCAAACTGGACCCGGAACGCAGAGTTCCGGCCTCATGGGTTTCCAAACGGCCGGACGCAGGCCGTTTGCGAGCCTTTAGCTGAAGCTGCGGATCGCCGCCGCCTCGTCTTCGAAAACCTCGAATACCGTATACAACTTAGTGATTTGCAAGAGGTCTTTCACTCGCTTGGTCAGGTTCAGCAGCTTCACCTGTCCCCCCTGATTCGTCACGGTGGTAAAGCCCGACACCATTTCGCCGATGCCAGAACTGTCAATATATGACACTTCCGCTAGGTTCAGCAGCAGCTTTTTGTGGCCCTTCCCCGCCAAGTCCCGAATGGTTTCCCGGAACGCGCTAGCCCCGTCGCCCAGCGTAATCCGGCCCACCGCATCGATTACCGTCACATCCCCCACCTGTCGGGGGGTCAATTTGACACTCACGTCAGCCTCCTAATTTGCCTTTGCCGTATGCTTTACCAATCGGACCTCGGTGCCGCCGGGCTGCCGGGGCCGGACTTGAAACTCGTCCATGAAGGCCTGCATCAGCAGCAGACCCCGGCCCGAATGGCGAAGCAGATTCTCGTCGGCCAGGGGATCAGGTAACTGGGTCATATCGAAGAAATCGCCCTCGTCGCCCACCCGGACTTCCAGAGTTTCCGGGCTCCGCACGATCGCCACATGCACTTTCTTCCGCGCGTTGTAGCGATTGCCATGCACCACGGCGTTCACCATGCACTCGCGCACCGAAATGCCGATCTTGTGCTGATCGTCTTCGTCGAAACCCATGTGCCGGGCCTCTTTGAGGACCATCTCTTCGACCGCGTCCACGCTGTCGAGCGTGGAATCGAAGCTATGCTCTATGGTCCTGATTTCCACGCCGCCGCTATCCACGCTAGAAATGGACGCTGCTCCTTCCCTGGCCTCGGCCTGCGCACCAACCCTCCGCACCTTCCTCCGCGGTTGAGGTTTAAATCGTTCAAGGTAATCCAGTCGAACGGCAGAAGTCAAGCCGGGGCAGGAAAATCATCCGCTTAGCGCTGAGCCGGATTGCCCGTGTTTTCCGCGCATACGTTTAGCCCGGTTTTTCGCTACGCTCCTCACATGCCGGTTATTTTGGAAGCCACGGCCGGACCGGTCGCCGGCCGCAAGATCGAAGTCCATGCTGGCACCATCCTGCGCGTCGGCAGGACCGCAAAATCCGACTACATTATCGGCGAAGACCACTATCTCTCCGGGCAGCATTTCGCGGCCGAGTACGACGGAATCCAGTGCCGCATCCGCGATCTCGGATCGAGCAACGGCACCTTCGTCAACGGCGACCGCGTGACGGAGATCGCGGTGCGCGACGGCGACTCGATTACGGCGGGTGGAAGCACCTTTCTGATTCGCTTGACCATAGCGCCCGATCCGCCCGTAGCCCAGGATGAACCCTCCCTGGAAACAACCGCCAACTACACCCGCCGCAGCATCCGCATCGGCCAGCCCGCGGCGCTCGCCGCCGTGGCTGCCGAGGCGGGCGCATGGCCGGGCTTTTCGGCTTCGCAGTCGGCGCTGCTCCAGGCGATTTTTCGGGAAGGCGAAACTATCTGTGCGGTCCTGGATGGCTCGCGCGATTCTCGTATCCCTGCCTTTCTCGATGCCAGCGGCGACGCCCACGCCGCGCTCGAAACCAGCGGCCAGGTTCCGGCCTATGTCGTGAGTCTGAGCCGTAAATCGCGCCTGCTGGATGTGCTCGTCAAAGACGGCTGGGGGCGCGGCTGGGGATTTTATTGCGCCACGCGACTGGGCCTCGAACAGGTTTGCGTCCACTGGCGGGACTACCTGTTTCTTACCACCGGAGGCGGCATGAAAATCACGTTCCGGTTTTGGGATCCGCGCGTGCTCCGCGCTTTGGTCCCCTCCATGCCGGTACTCGAAGCCGCCAACTTTTTCGGCCCCCTCAGCCGGATCATCGTCGAGGGCGACAAATCTGAACTGGCGCTGGATCTGTCCGTCGGCCCGCACGGCGTCCGCCAGCAGACCCTGATGCTGATTTAGCGGGCCGGTTCCTTTCGCAGACCGGGCTTTCGGTTCCGCGCGAACGCGGCTTTCAGCAACGGCGGCGTCAGGACGGTAGTGAGCAAAACCATGAGCACCATAGCCGAGTACGTGCTCCGGTCGAGCACCGGCTGGCCGTCAAACAGCAGCGTCGCGCCGAGCCCGGCGAAGATCAGCCCCACCTCGCCCCGAGGAATCATCCCCAGTCCGATCACCAGGCGATCCACGCCTCTTTCCAGCGCTCCCAGACCGCAGACCGCTTTCCCAAGAATGGCCGTGACCGTGATCAGGGCCGCGAACGCCGCCACGCTCCAAGAGGCGAACGCCGTAAGGTCCATGCGCATGCCCATGACTACGAAGAAAACCGGCACCAGGAGAGTGTTGATCGGGAACAGTTGCTCGCGAATCGTTCGCTCGCCTCGCTCCAGGAACGGCTGGTAATGCGCTTCTTCGAGGACTACGCCTGCCGCGAAGGCTCCCAAAATCGGCGCGAGCCCCGCGCCGTCCGCCAGCGCGGAGAGCACAAAGCAGAACGCAATGCACAATCCCACCAGAACGCCGGGGACCCGAAGGCGGGAGGCATAGCGTAAGACCCTGGGCACACCGGCCCGAGCTACGGCAATCGCGCCCGCCAGGAACAACACGGCTTTCGCGATGATCCACAGAGTCCGGGTCCATGTAATTCCCGACTGGCCGCCGCCGGCCGTGATAATTCCGGTAATCACCCCCAGCACCACCAGTCCAATCACGTCGTCGGCCACCGCCGCACCGAAAATAATCCGCGCTTCCTTGGTGTCGGTCTTGTGCAGGTCCTTGAGGACTCGCGCCGTAATGCCGACGCTGGTCGCAGTGAGGGTTCCGCCGACGACCAGGCGCCGGATCCATCCGGCATCGGGTATCAACAGTTCGGAAACGTAGTAACCCATGACCAGGGGTGTGACGGAGCCGAGGATGGCAGCCAGCAACGCGGACCACCCCACGGACAAAAGTTCCGCTAATTCCGATTCGATTCCCGTTTCGAAAAGCAACAGCACCGCGCCGATCTCCGCCGCCACGTTCAGGAACTCATTCGAGCGCAGCGGCTCCAGCGCCGTGAAGCCGAAAAGACCAAGGTTGCCTAGCACAATGCCCATCAGCAGCTCACCCAGGACGGGCGGCTGGCCGGCACGGGCGACCAGTTCTCCGCCGATCTTGGCGGCCACAATCATCAGCGCCAAAACCAGTAGGGCATCGCGCACCAGATCTGCGCCGTGGACAGGTGTCAGAGAAAAGGCCCTCCGGACTCATGATCGCGCAACCAGACACCCGGAGCGCCTAAATGGGGGGACGACGCAAGCCTATGAGCGGCGCTTAAGAAGTCGGTCCGCCCAGGGAATGAAATATTTCCAGTTAGGGGCGTCCGTGTGCCCGCCGTCATGCTGCCGCCAGGCGAGTTGCCCGTCCAGCAGCCCGTGGTTCACGGGAGGCATCTTTGCCGAGTGGTAATCCTCGTTCGTCCCGAGGTCCTTCGCGCCCAGCAGCCGGAACACGGGCCCGGCCGCGACCGCCGCCATGTAGCTGCCGAGCTGGTCGAGCCACCTGGCGTCGCCCTTTTCGGGTACGCCGTAGCTGATGAACGTGGGACGCGGCGCACACAAGGCGATCAGCTCATGCGCGTCGACCGGCAGATCGCCGGCGTTTTTGCTGCCGAAGGTGGCCTCGCTTGCGCCGTATTTCAGGAAGTTGCCCGCCATCCAGTGATATTCGCCCGTGGCCGTGAGATTCTCCACGGCTTCGCCCCAGTTCCGGCGATGCAACTTCGCCCCGCCTTCGCCCGAAGACCCAACTAAAACCACCGCGAATCTCGTATCGAACGCCATGGCAATCAGAGCCGCCTTGCCGTAGCGCGAGACGCCCTCGATGCCCACGCGCTTCGCATCCACGGCTTGGTCGGTTTCGAGGTAATCCAGGCCGCGCGAGGCTCCCCACGCCCAGGCGCGCAGCGCGCCCCAGTCATCCGGCGCCCGCGCCTGCCCCTTGTTCACCAGCCCGATGATGCCCCGGGTCAGCCGCGCGCCGTTATCGGCCTGAACGCTGGTCGGGTTGAGGTACGCATACCCCCAGCCGTCCGCGATGAGCTGTTGCGTCGCGGGCGGATCGGCATTCGCCGCCGGAGGAGGACCGCCCCGGCCGGGAGGCGGGGGCTCGCCGGGCAGAAGGCCGCGGCCGAACAGCATCATGACAGGTACCGGCCCCGCCGCATCGGCGGGCTTTACCAGAACCATGTCGATATCCACCGCGATCGCCGGATAGGAGGAATTGTCCACATGCCCTACCAGCCTCTCGCCGATCACCGCCCGGCCGGCCATTGTATCCTTTACCGTTTTCGTGACCGTCCAGGTGACCGGGGGCACGTTCTTCGGGACGCGTCCGACAACCTCGCGTTCGAAATCCTCCACGATCTCCGGGCGGCGCTGTTTCCACCACATCTCGGGGGTCGTGACCTTCTTCCCGTTCTTGAGAGTCAGGACCTCGGGCAGATTCGGGAACGGATTTGCCGCCGATTCGTCATAATTGGCGTGGTTCGGGGCGCTTTCATTGCCGCTGGGCCCAGGGCGCAACGCCTTGATGCCGAGCTGATCCATCATGTTCTGATGGTCCTCGGCTGCGGTCCAGTGGAGGGGTGGGGGCTGCTCGCCGAGCAGGAAGCAGGCCGGTGAAAGAACGACTGTGGCAAGGAACCTCATACCTCTATCGAGAATAGTGGCGTCGGGCGGGCTTGACAAGCCGTTTCTAAGGTCAGACTATAAGCCACCTTCGACGAAAGACCTTATCGAATGGAAGCCGCACCTGGTTAACAATGGGACGAGCCCCGGTCCAGTACCGTCCCATGATCTATTCCAAGCAAAAGAAGCGCAGCCGGCTGCCCGGCGGATTCTTCCACCTGGAAGAAGAAAACACCAAAACGCGGGTCTTCGGCTACGGGCACGGCGACCACATCAAGCTGAAGGACGAATACGGAAACATCTGGCGCGGTTCCGCCACGCGGAATCCCGATAATTCCGTCGTCTATCGTTTCCGCGATGCGAAAGGCAAATCCCTTAGCGGCGTCTCGCAGGATAGCGTGGTGACGCTGCGGGACGAAGAAGGCCACACCTGGAAGGGTTTCGTCGATTAGCCGCCGGCGCCGTAAACCGCGCGGGTCCAGCGCCCGTGATTACCTTGTAGCATTCATGCGCCGTCCGCTTTGTTCGGTCCTTCTATCCGCGACGCTGCTATCGGCCGCCCTCCTGGCGGACGACGGCACATGGCTTCCGAACCAGTTCCCAGCCGCGGCAGTCAAGGAAAAATACAACTTTGAAGTTACGCCCGAATTTTTGAATCATCTGCGTCTGGCTTCAGTGAGGATCGCGGGCGGATCCGGCGCGTTCGTGTCGGATCGAGGGCTGCTGGTCACCAACCAGCACCTGGTGCGATCGTGCCTCCTCGCCTTGAGCCGGCTGAAGGACGGATTTTATGCGGAGAGCCCCGCCCAGGAACCGCGTTGCCCCGGGCTCGCGGCAGAAGTGTTGATCAGCCTGGAGGACGTGACGGCGCAGGTCCGCGGTTCAGCCTCGCAAAGCGTAGCCCAGAGGAACGCCACCATTTCCCGAATCGAGCAGGAATGCGCCGCGCGCATGGATAAAGGCGCGCACGGCCGGTGCTCCGTGGTGACGCTGTTTTCCGGCGCCCGTTACGATCTCTACCGCTATAAAACCTACGAGGATCTCCGGCTGGTGTTTGCGCCCGAAGACGATCTGGCATTGTTCGGCCGCGAGCGCGACAGCATCACTTATCTCCGCTACGGCCTGGATGCCGCGTTTCTGCGCGCCTATGAAAATGGCCAGCCCGCGGCTACGCCGGAATATCTGAAGTGGAGCCGCGAAGGCGTGAAAGAGGGCGGCCTAGTGTTCACCATGGGCAATCCCGCGCCGACTATGCGGCTGGCGACCTCGGCGCAGCTCGCGTTTTACCGCGATACGGCGCTGCCGCTGGCCGTGAGCCGTCTCCAGGCGCGCGTCAAACAACTGGGAAAATTCACCGGCGATCCGGCCTTCCGCGCCCTGTTGACCGAGTTCAAAACCAAGGCCGGCATGCTGATCGGCCTGCGCGATGACCGCCTGGTAGCCCGCAAGACCAATTTCGAAGGCAAGATTCGACGGGCCGTGTTAGCCGATGCCAAGCTGGGAGCCGAGGCGAACAAAGTTTGGGATGACATCGCGTCGGCCTATAAGAACTGGACGCCCTATGAGAAGGCTTACCAAATCCTGGAAGAGGACCCCGCACCGGGCTCGGCGTTGTTTCCAGCGGCCCGAAGGATGGTGCGGGGCGAACCGCCGGACGTGGCGGCCACGCCGCCGAATCCGACCCTGGAAGCCGGGCTGATTGCGCAGTATCTGGACGAACTGAAAGGGCTCGGCGAAAAAGAAGCGCCCCTCAAGCCGGTTCTGAACGGGCGGTCCTCGGAGGAAGCCGCGGAGGCAATGGTGAGGTCGAAAGACGAGCTGCTCCGGCTCGCGCAGGCGTTGGAGGAACCGGCGAAGCGGCTTCGCAAAAGGCGGGATGAGTTAATCGGCGCGCTGGAAACGTCCGCGGCGGAAAAAATCGCGCAATACCGGTTCAAGCTGTTCGGCGCGGCCGATTATCCCGATGCCAACGGCACCCCACGCGTGGCCTTCGGCGTCGTGAAGGGCTACACAGATCGCGCGGGAGTCCCCATGCCGTTCGCTTCCAGCTTCGGCGGGCTGTACTATCGCCACGACAACCAGGGGCCGTATCAGGTGCCGCAGCGCTGGGTGGACCGGAAAGCCCAAATCGATTTGTCCACCGCGCTCGATTTTGTCAGCACGTGCGATATCGGCGGCGGCGATCCGGGCAGCCCGGCGGTGAATCGCGCAGGTGAGCTGGTAGGCGTAACCTTCGACGGCAATCTCGAGAGCCTTCCGGACATTTATCTCTACTCAGACGAACAGGCCCGGGCGGTGCACGTGGCGGCGGATGGAATCGTGGAGTCGTTGCGGAAGGTCTACAAGACGGACGCGCTGCTGAAGGAACTGGGCCAATAGCGGCCGGCAAGAACCGGGGGCGCTACTTGCCTTCCAGCAAAAACGTCGGCGCCAGCCCCCGCAGCGTCGAAAACGTGGCGGACCCCGCCACATCCAGCCAGCTCGATGCGCCGTGCACCTGGCCCTGGAAGGCGTGCGGCTGGACGTCCACCACCATCTCCTTCATCATCAGACTGCCGTATTGCAACATCGGAAAAACGGCGCGGGCCGGCTCTGTCATTTCCTGCACCACAAACGGAGTGCGCATGGCCTGACGCAGAGCTTTTTCCCAACTGAGATCGTCGACCTCGGCGCCCCGGACGGCGGGGACTTCCGAGGACTCGTCGTTCGGCCGCAGAACCAGCTTGGCGCGATGCTTCATGACGAACTCGGGCAGATCCACCACGTGACCTTTGTGGGTGGTTTTGGCGGCCTGGACCACGCGGGTCCAGGGCACGAATTCCCTGATCGCCTTGCGTTCCGGAGCCGGGAATTTCGCGGTAATGCCTTCATCGGTCAGCAGGTCGAAAATCGCTTTCTTAGCTCCGATCTCCGCGCGAAAGCTGTTGATCATGCAAACCGCCCGTTCCTTATAGGCCCGCACCAAAGGATGGTTCAGATCGAAGCGCACTAGAAATTCCTGGAGCTTCATGCTGCGGTACACAATGTCGATGACGAAATCGCCGCGCCGCAGCGCGTTATTTCGATACTCCAACTGATCGGGCGAGACCAGTTCCGTGGTGAATCCCTCGCTGGAGAAGATCTGCGCCAGCAGTGAGGTCTCGGTCACCGCGGAGGCGTGCGGCTGCCGGAACTCCACAATCGCGATGTTGGGTTTCTTGTTTTTCCCGCCGAACTCTTTGTAGGCTTTGAGAATCGCCGCCAGCAGGGGTTTGGAGCCGCCCAGCTTCCTCAGTTTGAACTTCTTCCGCAGTTCTTTCACCGGCGGCGCCTCATAGTACAACTCCGAAAGCGCTTCGCCGTATACGACGCCCGGCGGCGGATCCACGCTATGCCCGCCCACGCGCATGGTGCCGTCGTTCATCGCTGTGTGCAGCGTGCCCAGGATGCCGAACGCCGAGTAACCGGGCTCGACCGCCGCCAGCATTCGCTCGGCAGGCAGCAACTGCACGCGCGCCAGAAGCGCGGGCGACGACAGCGCGATCTGCTCCACCCGGCAAATCGCGGAGAGCAGCGTCTCCGCGGTCTTTTCGAGCGCCGCATAGTCCCGGTTCATGAGAAAATGCGGGCGTAGAACGGGAGACAAAGGACCGCCGTCCAGCTTGAGGGCCTTCTTGCGCTCTTGAAGAGCCTGAGCCCAAGCCAGATCTATATAAGGTTCACTCTCAATCAGCTTGTGGTAACGGGCAATCGCCTCGCCAGCCAGAGTCATGCGTGCCAGAGGTTTAGTATCGCACGCCGAACCCGCATTTGGAAAGCGAATTCCCTCTGGTTTTCCCTCTTAAATAATTGATTTTGCGGCTCTTAAAGTTTAGAACAAGATGCCCTACCGGTGATTCGCGCGCAGGATCTTTTTACGCAAACGGATCGACAGCGGGGTGACCTCCACCAATTCGTCCTCGCGTACAAATTCGATCGCCTGCTCCAGATTCAGCAGCCGCGGCGGCACCAGGCGGATCGCCTCATCGGCCGTGGAAGCCCGCATATTGGTGAGTTTTTTCTCCTTCACGATGTTCACGTTGAGATCCGTATCGCGGGCGTTTTCGCCGACAATCATCCCTTCATAAACCTCGGTGCCGGGAGCCACAAACATTTCGCCGCGTTCCTGTAGATTGAAGATCGCGTAGCCGGTCGCCGTGCCCGGCCGGTCGGCGATCAGCGAGCCGGTGGGCCGCATCGGAATCTCCCCCTGCCACTCGATGTAGCCGTGGAACAGCGAATTCATGATGGCGGTGCCCTTGGTATCGGTCAGCATTTCGCCGCGCAGCCCGATCAGGCCTCGCGAGGGCACAGTGAACTCCAGCCGCACGCGCCCCGAACCGTGGTTCACCATTTTCTCCATCTTGCCTTTGCGGCGCCCCAGCTTTTCGATCACCACGCCGATGTACTCTTCCGGGCAATCGATCACCAGCAGCTCAAGCGGCTCGCTCAGCTTGCCATTGATCGTTTTGGTGAGGATCTCGGGCTTGCCGACCGCCAGTTCGTAGCCCTCGCGGCGCATCATCTCGATCAGGATGGCGAGTTGCAGTTCGCCGCGGCCCATCACCTTGAACGAATCCGGCCCGCCGGATTCCTCCACGCGCAGCGAAACGTTGGTGAGCAGCTCTTTTTCGAGCCGGTCGCGCAGATTCCGCGATGTGACGTACTGCCCCTCGCGCCCGGAAAATGGCGACGTATTGATCGTGAACGTCATCGCGATGGTGGGCTCGTCGATCTGGATCGGAGGCAGCGGTTGAGGGTTTTCGGCGCTGGTGACGGTCTCGCCGATGGTGATGCCTTCCACTCCCGCGATCGCCAGCACCGCGCCGGGCGGACCCACGGTCTCATCCACTCGCCTCAGGCCCTCGAACGAGTACAGCTTCGTGATGCGCGTTTTCTGAATCGAGCCGTCCAGCTTCGCGATGGCGACCTCGT
>Ga0070739_10003293_pt1 | contig 20326 bp, 19 predicted proteins | sample Coa_R1_7_FD_66445 | JGI IMG/M metagenome (GOLD analysis project Ga0070739, IMG submission 66445) | Surface soil microbial communities from Centralia Pennsylvania, which are recovering from an underground coalmine fire - Coalmine... | ecosystem: Environmental > Terrestrial > Soil > Unclassified ... | reverse complement strand
GCCTTCGGCCAAGTCTGACGGGCGCTGGGTGATCAGGCCGAGGCTGACGCCGTACTTACGGCCTTCCTTGGCGATGCGCTCGAGGATCTTGCGAACCGCCTGGCCGCCGGAGCTCTCGTCCTTGGGAACGTAGCGGTGAGCCTCTTCGCAGACGAGCAGCAGCGGGCGCTGCGCTTCGGTTCGCGACCAGATGGCGTAATCGAAGACCATGCGCGCTAGCACCGACACCACGACCGACGTGACTTCCGAGGGGACGCCCGAAACGTCGACGATCGAGATCGGCCGGCCTTGGCTCGGAAGGCGGAACAGCTTGGCGATGAAGCTGCCCATCGAATCCGACACCAGCATTCCGGAGAACATGAAGGTGTAGCGCGGGTCGGCGCGGAGCTCGTCGAGCTTGGTTTTCAAGCGCTGGAACGGAAGCGTGTCGCCGGCGCGCTCAAGCTTGCCCATTTCGTTGACGATGATCGTGTTGAGATCGGCGAGCAGGTACGGGATCGGGCTGTCGACCGTGACCTTGCCGTACTGGCTGACGTCCTTGCCCTTCGTGCGCGCGGCAAGCAGGCACTTGGCGAGGATGTCGGCGTCTCGCTGCCGGTCCTGGCCCTGCGTCGTCAGGAGCACTTCGCAATGCTCTTCGAAGTTCAGCAGCCAATAGGGCAGCTGCAGATTATCTACGTTGAAGATCTCGCCGCAGCTCTTGAACGCGGCGGAATATTCGCCGTGCGGGTCGATCATTACGATGTGACCCTCGGGACTTGCCTCAGAGATTCGGTGAAGGATGAGCGAGACGCTCGTTGACTTGCCGGTGCCGGTCGATCCCAGCACGGCGAAGTGCTTGCCGAGCATCGGATCGACATAAAGCGCACCGCGGATGTCATCGGTGGGATAAACCGTGCCGATCTCGATGTGCGGCTCGTCGCTCGCGGCGAAGACCGAGCGCAGGTCGTCGGTGGTGACCGGATAGACGGGGCTCCCGGGGATTGGGTAGCGGGTCACACCACGACGGAAGTTGGCAACCCTGCCGCTCGCTTCCTTGGTCCCCTCGCCGAGGAAGTCGACGTGAGCGACGATTTCGCCGGCTTCGCCGGCCTTCATGGTGCGCACGTTCGCGATGAGCCAGTTGTTTCCAACGATCATCTTGATCTGGCTGCCGACCTGGCCGGACATGGCGACCGACGGGTCGGAATGGGATTGGAGCGCCGCCAGTTCAGCCGAATCCATGCGGATTCGCGATCCAGATCCGGCGATTTCGACGACTTCGCCGACGGCCTTAAGCGCTTGAGCCTGGGCGGGGCCTTTCGAAGCCGGCGTTTCTTGCGTGAAGCTGCTGACTTCGCTGAGAAATTCGCTCAGGTTCGGCCGATCGTCCATGGGCTTGCGCACTCCGCTGCAATGGTGGTGCCCTGGGACTTACGCGCGAGCGGTTAATATTGGCTTGAGGCCGGCGGTTGAATCGCGTGCGGTTAACGTCGTTTAGAAGCGGCGGCGGAACGCGGCTGCAGCGCCCCAGCCGAGGCCGAGCGAGAGAGCGACGGCGGTGAGCCCATAGAGCAGACGGTGGCGCCGAGCGGCAAGCGCGATCGTCCGCTCGAAGCCGCTCTTGTTGATCTGAATGTCGCGTGTTGCTGCAGCGAGCACCCGGCCATGATCGATGAGGAAGGTTTCCGCAGTGTAGGTGCCGACGGGGACCTGACTCGGGATAGTGATCACCGCACGATAGAGCACGCCGTCGTTGATCTCGACGCCGCGTGGGTCCTCGGCATAGAGGCCCTGTCGGTGGCGGAGGTCGAGCAGCCCGGCTTCGAAGCGCCGCTCCTTGTCCGGAAGTGCTCCCCCGCCCGGCGAAAGCTGAAGATTGTGCAGGCCGAGTTCGTAGATGGCGGCCGTGCGCTCGTCGACCAGATCGGGGATAGGGCGGGACGACGCCACCGCGTAGAACGAGGGCGCTGAACGGAATCGGTTCGAATCCGCGTTCATCCAGATGCCGGCGATCTTCTGCTTCTCACGCACCAGGATCGGCTGCACCGGCCCGCGCAGCACGACGGCGATGTCGGTCTGGCGATCGGGCGGCCTGCCGCCGGGATAAACGACGGCTCCGAACAGCAGCAGCTGAGCGCCGGTGAAGCTGTAGCGGATCTGCACGTTGCGCGCCGAGATGTCGGGAACCAGGACGGGCTTTTCCGCGGCGACAAGGAATGGCGCGGTTGCGAACAGCAGGATGGAGACGAGCCGGCGGTTCACAGATATTCGATCGAGAAGATCTCGTCCGGACGCCAGAAGAGACCGAGGAACATTCGGAGGCCGACGAGCAAAATGATCACCGCCAGCGCGAGCCTCAAATAATCCGGTTTGACGCGGGTCGTCAGCAGAGCGCCATATTGCGCGCCGATGACCCCGCCGAGGAGCAGTAGCGCTGCGAGCACGATGTCGACGGCGCGGGTGGTGAGCGAGTGAACCATAGTGGTCGCGGCGCTGACGGCGAGGATCATAGCGAGGCTGGTCCCGATCACCACGCGCGCCGGCATCCCGAGCAGGTAGATCATCGCCGGGACCAGGATGAAGCCGCCGCCGATGCCGAGAAAGACCGTGAGGATGCCCGCCCCGAAACCGAGAGCCAGCGGGGCGATCGGCGAAATGTACAGGCCCGACGTATAGAAGCGCCAGCGCAGCGGAAGCGAGGCCACCCAGCGGTTGTGGCGCTGCGGCTGACGGGATGCGCTCGGCTTCAAATAGCCGAGCATGACCAGCGAATCCTTCAGCATCAGAAAGCCGATCGAGAAGAGGATCAGCACATAGAGAAGCCCGATCACCACATCGATCTGGCCGCTGGTCTGCAGCAAACGGAACATGGCTGCGCCAACGACCGAGCCGAACAGGCCGCCGACGGTCATGACCGCCGCCATCTTCATGTCGACGCCGCCGCGGCGCATGTGAACCATTGCGCCGGAGACGCTCGCACCGGTGATCTGCGTCGTTGCCGACGCGACCGCCACCGTCGGCGGGATGCCGTAGAAGATCAGCAGCGGCGTGGTCAGAAAGCCGCCGCCGACGCCGAACATGCCGGAGAGCACGCCCACAACGAAACCGAGCCCGATCATCAGCAATGCGTTGACGGACTGGCCGGCGATCGGAAGGTAGATGTCCATCGGCGCGCAAGGACTAGCCGCAAACAGCCGATTGGGCCAACCCGTGGGCGCTAGAAATCGGCTCCCAAAGTGATCGCCGGACCGGAGCCCGGCAGAGCGTTGCCGGCGAGCCGCTGACGCCAGTCGAAATGGACGCGCACGTTTCTGCGCACCTGCATGGTGATCCGGGGACCCGCATCGACCCGATACAGTCCGGGCTGAGCACCGCCCCAGACGCCAAAACCGGCCGAGAAGTTCTTGTACACCGGCCGCGTGATCGCGAAAGCGCCGTCCACGAAAGGATCGCGGCTGCGCAGGCCGACGATGCCGCCCTGCAGGTAGGCATCGAGGCTGAACTGCCAAGGCAGCGGCCGCTGATAAAGGCCGCCTTCGGCGAAAATGGCGAAGGCGTTGCGGCCTCCGAACTGGCCGATTCGCTGCCGGCGCTCGGCCGTGAGCCAGACCGGTATGTTGGCGAGCGGCTGAACGCGAACGCCCGCGGCGACTTCGAACCCCCGACGGCCGATGTCCGAGCTGGTGCGCAGCGATGCCGCGATCTGGCGCGTGAACGCATAGGTGAGCCGGGCGCCAGCCTGGCTGCCGCCGAGGTTGCCGCTGCTCGCCAGCGAGCTCGGTCCGACCACGCCCGCCTGCTGATTGCGGACCAGCGCCCACGCACTGACCTGAACACGGTCGATGCGGTTCGCCGTGAGCACCGGTGTGCTCTGAATCGGGACAACCGACGAAGGACCTTGCGTCAGCGACAGCGAAGCCAGCGTGGAAAAGGGCGATTCCACCGGCTGCGATGTCGCCGCGTACAGCGGCCGCCGCGGCTCGGGCAACACGTAGCTCGGCGACGCTGGCTGCGCCGGGGGAAGCGGCACGCGCACCGAATTCACGCCGTAATAATAGACCGGCACTGCGACGGGACGGGCCTCGACGGGCACAATCTGTGGAGCCTGCGGAGCATAGGGCTCCGGGTATGCTGCGACCGCCGCGCCGGGCGCCTGAACAGGTTCGATCGGCGGGAATTCGGTCGGTATGATCCGCGGCGCGGGCTTGGCCTCGCTCGGTCCGATGAGCGACAGGGAACCGCCGGGGATCGCCCCGACGGTGTAGGCGCGAACGCCGGCCCAGCCGATCACCACCAGGCCAAGGAAGCGCAGCGACGGCCTCACCGCGGCAGCTCCGCGGGGAAGATGTGGTGCGTTTTGTCCCAGCGCTGTGCGCCGCCCCCGAGGTGCAGCGAAACCGCGCGCGCGGCGGCTAGCATCGCGATGACGTTCCCGACGACAAGCCTGGGGATCGACAAGACCCCTTGGCGCCACCCGTATGCGGACGTGGTGAAACCGACGCGCATCACGATCCGCCAGGCGAGCAACCCCGCGTTAATGGTCAGGATTGTGGTCAGCAGCGGATCCATGCGGGCTTGCACGGGTGCGCCGAGCGCTTCGGCTAGCCACAGCTGCGACCAGAGAAGCGCTGCCGAGTAAGCGGAGAGGAGCAGCAACGCAGCGAGTGGTCCGCGCCGATCGCGCATGCGCATCCAGCGTTCGCCGAGCCCGCCACTCCAGCCGAGGCGATCCCAGCCCGAGAGCGCGATTCCGCCAAGCCACCGGGCCTTCTGACGGACTGCCGAGCCGAGCGTCGCGGGGAAGTGGCCGCGGCTCGCTACGACGCCGCGTTCCCCCGGCTGGGCGGGAATTCGAACGAACATGGTCTTGTGACCGAGGGCGCCGAGCTTGAGGCCGAGCTCATAATCCTCCGTCATGCTCGCACCGGCGAACGGCTTGCCCTCCTGCATCGCGGCGAGTTGCGCGAGCGGCCTGCGCCCGATCGCGCAGCCGACGCCGGCGAGCGGAACGGCCGCGCCCACTGCCTCGCGCACGACCAGTTCCTTCATGTGCGCCTCAGCGAATTCGTCGCAGTAATGACCGCTGATCCAACGCGAGTGAGGATCGGGCAAAGGAAGGACGGGAAGCTGGATGACAGCCGCGCGATCGATCAGCCCATCGAAGATTCGCAGCTCATAGGGATGCACGACATCTTCTGCGTCGTGCAGCACCACTGCCTTGGTAGAGAGCCCGGCCTCAATTTCGTGAGTGACGAGTGCATCATAGAGGTGATTGAGGCAGTCGGCCTTTGTCGTCGGGCCATCGCGATCGACCTCCACTGCCTCGACGCGCGGGTCGCCGACGCTGGCGATCGCGGCCGCTGTCGCGGGGTCATTGCGATAATGGCCGACGAAAATGCGGTAGTGATCGTAATCAAGGCGACCGAGCGTCGCCTTCAGCATCGGAGCAATGACCGCTGCCTCGTCCCACGCGGGCACGAGGATGGCGATGAAGCCCGGATCCTTGTTGAAGATATAGTGACAGGCATAGGCCCGGCGATGGCGCGTATAGACGGTGGTCGCGCGCCAGAACCGCCGCGCGAAATAAATGAAGTCGACCAAAAGGTCGTTGATCCCGAACAGCAGGAAGCCGACGCCGGCGAACAGCGCCAGCTCAGCCGCCGAACGGCCGAGAATCTCCGGCAAAGGCACGGATTGACGCGGGAGCTAAAGGATCGACGTGGGAATGTGGATTAGGCTCGGTCGGTCCATGAAAGCTCCCCTGAACGCGAATCAAATACAAACCGAGCAGCGGTCGCATGCCACAGCCCAAGAACAACAATCAAGTTTGGATCGTTATTTGTCCGTTATTGATGTTCGTGGGCGAGTGGCGCAGCGTCGATCGGCGCGCTAGCGAATGTTGGTGAAAGCCGGATTCCTGAGCCTGCTCTTGTTCACCTCAGCCGCCGCCTCGGCGCGCGGGGCGGTGGTCTTTGCCGGCGGCGGGTGGGCGGCGATCGACCGCGGCGCCGTATGCGAAGCGCTGTCGCGCTCGGAGAAGATCGCGCCGAGGGGCAAGGTGCAGGCGGTCGCCGGCTTCTCCTTCACCCCCGACCATCGCCGCTGGGGCGAGTTCCACGCGCAGCTGAGCCGCGTTTCGCGGCCCGGATCGAGCGTAATCCTGCACGTCGGCGACCAGCCGTTCCTGCTGGTGGCGCGCGGCGACTGGGCGTGGAGCAGCGGCCCGGCGCAGGAGCAGGCGATCATCGCCGCGGCCCGCAACGGGGGCGAAATGCGCGTCGAGGCGCGTGACCAGGCGGGGGTGCGCTTCATCGATCCCTACGTGCTGGACGGGGCACCCACCGCGATCGACGCGGCAGCGGCGCGCTGCGCCCTTCGCGGCGCTGGCAAAATCCCCTGATCGCACCTAGATAGCCGCTTCACCATGAGCGCCGACACGAACCTGATGCCCATTGCAGGCGCGATCGATCCCGTGCCCGTTCCGCGCGCCCCGGGAGCGCGCGCGCACGGCAAGATCGAGCTCGTCGGACTGCCGAAGGAGCGGATCCGGGCGGAGTTCGACGCGGCAGGCCTCGAACCGAAGCAGGCGAAGCTCCGCGCCAAGCAGGTCTGGCACTGGATCTACAATCGCGGCGTGACCGACTTCGCCGCGATGAGCGACATCGCCAAGCCGCAGCGCGCCTGGTTCGCTGAGCGGTTCGTCATCTCCCGCCCTGAAGTAGTCGAAGCGCAGGTCTCCTCGGACGGCACGCGCAAGTGGCTACTCAAGACCCACGACGGCCACGATTTCGAGATGGTGTTCATTCCCGACGCGGATCGGGGGACGCTGTGCGTGTCTAGCCAGGTCGGCTGCACGCTCAACTGCCGCTTCTGCCACACCGGAACGATGCAGCTGGTGCGCAATCTCGAGCCGGCGGAGATCGTCGGTCAAGTGATGCTCGCTCGCGACGCCCTTGGCGAATGGCCCTCCCAGCCCGAAGGCCGGATGCTCACCAATATCGTGATGATGGGCATGGGCGAGCCGCTCTACAATTTCGACAATGTGCGCGACGCGCTGAAGATCGTGATGGACGGCGACGGCCTCGGCCTGTCGCGCCGCAGGATCACGCTCTCCACGTCAGGCGTGGTGCCGATGATGGCGCGTGCAGGCGAGGAGATCGGGGTGAACCTTGCAGTGTCGCTGCACGCGGTCACTAAGGAGATCCGCGACGAGATCGTCCCGCTGAACCGCAAGTACGGGATTGAGCAGCTGCTCGAAGCCTGTGCGGCCTATCCCGGCGCGAACAATGCGCGGCGCATCACGTTCGAATATGTGATGCTGAAGGATAAGAATGACAGCGACGAGCATGCGCGCGAGCTCGTCCGCCTGATCCGCAAATATAAGCTCCCGGCGAAGGTGAATCTAATTCCGTTCAACCCTTGGCCCGGAGCGCCTTACGAATGTTCGACAGAGGAGCGGATCAAGGCGTTCAGCAACATCGTGTTCGAGAACGGCATTTCCGCGCCTGTGCGCACCCCCCGCGGGCGGGACATCGACGCGGCATGCGGACAGCTCAAGACGGCTGCCGAACGCAAGCGCCGCAGCCAGACGCCGCGCGCTGCCTGATCTCGCGGCGATAGGGCTCGCTGCCGGCGCTGGCTGCGTCGGCGGAGCGATGAACGCCCTTGCAGGCGGGGGCACGTTCGCCACCTTGCCTGCGCTCATCGCGCTCGGACTTCCAGCGAACGTGGCGAATGCCACATCGAACGTCGCGCTGCTCCCCGGAGCAGCCACGAGTGCAGCTCATTTCCGCGAAGAACTGGAGCCGCTTGGCGGCCTGTCCGTGCATACGCTCGGCGCGATTACCTTTGCGGGCGGCCTCGTCGGGAGTGTGCTCCTGGTGCTGACTCCGACACGCGCGTTCGACTTCATCATCCCGTGGCTGCTTCTGCTCGGGCTGGTCGTAATGCTGTTCGGCAAGAGCGCTTCCGACTGGCTGCACGAGCGTGTGACGATCGGCCGCCGCACCTTGGCGTTCGCGCAGTCGCTGCTCGCCATCTACGGCGGCTATTTCGGCGGCGGCGTGGGCCTGATGACGACCGCGACTTACGGTCTGCTCGCGGGAGCTCATCCACGCTCGCTCTTTGCGGTCCGAACGCTGATGCTTGCGATCGCCAATTTCGCGGCAGCGATCGTGTTCATCGCGGTCGGCCTGGTTCGGTGGGTGCTCTGCGCCCCGATGCTCGCTGGCTCGATTATCGGAGGATGGGCCGGCGCGAAGCTCGGGCGGCGGCTTTCGCCCGGACTGGTCCGCACCTGGACGCTGCTCGTCACGGCGGCGACCACCATCGTGTTCTTCGTGCGAGCCTACGGCTGATTGACCCACTTTGTTGCCGCTCGTCGCGTCGGCGTGGCATGGCCGCATAATGCTCTCGCCCATCCGCCATGCGCTGGTGAAGCAGGTGCGCGCGACCTTCAACGATCAGGCGAAGGGCGAAAAGCCGGTGCCAGCATCCGACGAGGCGCTCTTCGCGCCAGGCTCGGTGGTCCGCCGCGTCCATGGCGATGTCACGACCATGATGGTTGGTGGCATCGCAGCGCTGCTGACGCAGATGCTTCATCCGAAAGCGCTCGCGGGCGTGTGGGATCATAGCGACGTGCATTCAGATATGCTCGGACGCCTCCGACGAACCGCGCGGTTCATCGCGGTCACCAGCTTCGGCCATCGCGACAAGGCTCAGGCGGCAATCGGGAGGGTGAGGGCGATCCACGCTCAGGTGAGCGGCAGGCTTGCGGACGGGACCGAGTATCACGCCACGGATCCCTGGCTGCTCGCCTGGGTGCACGTAGCCGGCGCAATCAACTTTTTGAACGGGTGGCAGCGCTACGCCGAGCCGCGCATGAGCATCGCCGACCAGGACCGCTATTTCGCCGAGAGCGGCGAGGTCGCCCGGCTGCTCGACGCCGATCCGGTGCCGCAGAGCCGGAGCGCCGCCGAACGGCTGATCCGCGACTTTCGAGCGGAGCTGCGATCGGACGAGCGCACACGTGAGTTCCGCGATCTCATACTGGAGGCGCCCGCGAGATCGGCGGCTGAGGTGCCGGTGCAATCTTTGGTGATGAACGCAGCAACCGACCTGATGCCCGATTTCGCGCGGCGGATGCATGGCCTCTCGCCCCCGATGCTGCCGTCGCTGGTGCGCGGCGCCACCTACGGACTTGCACAGACTGTGCGTTGGGCGTTCGCGGGTGAGCACTATCGCCGGCCGCGGTGAATTGCGGTCAGTCAATTGCGGCTCGGCGGAGTAAGTGGCAATTCGGTATCAAGATCGAACGGAGTGCGCCAATGTCGCTGATCGGTAAGCTCGTGAACAAGCTGCTGCCGCAGGGCAGCATCACACTGTTGCGTCCGGGCAAGCCGCCTGAAACCTTCGGACGCGGCGGCGGCAAGCACCTCACCGTGCGATTCACCGATCGCAAGGTCGCCTTCGACATCGTCAAGAACCCACGCTTGGGCGTCGGCGAGGCTTACATGGACGGCCGGCTGATCATCGAGGACGGCACGATCCTGGACCTGCTTCGGCTGATCGTCGGCGCGAACCCGTGGGAACAAGGCGGCGAGGGCCGGCGGTCCTATGCACGGGGCAAGCTGAGCAAGGTCGGCCGCTTGCTCAAGAGCAACAATCTGAAGCGCGCTCGGAGAAACGTCGCGCATCATTACGACCTCAGGGATGAGCTTTACGAACTCTTCCTCGATGCGGACAAGCAATACAGCTGCGCTTACTGGACCGACCCGGAGCATGAAACGCTGGAGCAGGCGCAGGCCGACAAGAAAGCGCATATTGCGGCCAAGCTCGCGCTTCAGCCGGGACAGCGCGTGCTCGACATCGGCTGCGGCTGGGGCGGAATGGCGCTCTACCTCCACCAAGTGGCTGGCGTCGACGTGCTCGGGGTCACATTATCCGAGCACCAGCTGAAGATTGCACGCCAGCGAGCCGCGGACGCTGGCGTGTCGGACCACGTCAAGTTCGAGCTCAAGGACTATCGCCTGCTCGACGAGAAGTTCGACCGGATCGTGTCGGTCGGAATGTTCGAGCATGTCGGCGCCAAGCATTATGACGAATTCTTCGCCAAGTGCCGTGACCTGTTGAAGCCGGACGGGGTGATGCTGCTGCATACGATCGGCAAGCTCGGCGAGCGTTCGATGTCGCCTGATCCGTTCACCGACAAATGGATCTTCCCTGGCTATCACCTCCCCTCGCTCAGCGAGATGACCACATCGAGCGAGAAGGTGCGGCTCATCGCCAGCGACGTCGAGATGCTGCGGGTGCATTATGCCTATACGCTGCTGCACTGGCTCGACCGCGCCGAGAAAGCACGGCCGCAGATCGAAGCGATGTACGACGCGCGCTTTTTCCGCATGTGGGAGTTCTATCTCGCCGGCGGGATCGTGATGTTCGAGAACGGCGCCGCCTGCAATTACCAGGTGCAGTATGTGCGCGACCGGCGGGCGCTGCCGATCACGCGAGATTACATGGCCGAGGCGGAAGCGGAGTACCGCAGGATCGCGGCACAGCCCGCTCCGCCAAAGAAGTCTGCCCCAAAGCGGCGCCGGGCGGAGACTCCCGAATTCGCCAAATAGAAGACCGGCGCGTGGCCGGTTCTTCATCGGCAGCCGACGGTTAGCTGCGCCGCCGGTGGGTTCGCTTCAGCTCACGCGCCTGGCGCCGTTCGTCCGGCGTCAGGACTCCGTCGCGGTTGAGATCGGCGGCGTCGAAATGCTGCAGCGCGAGCTGCTGCGCTTCGGCCAGCGAAACGCGCCCGTCCTTGTCCGTGTCGGCTGTCTCGAACATGCGTCCGCCAAGCCCGCCGCGCATGCTCGCCGCGCGGAAATGCAGCTGACCGGCCGACATCGCGGCGTCGAACTCGGCGCGGGTGACGACTCCGTCCTTGTTGGTGTCCGCGCGATCGAACAGGCGTGAATGGACCGGTCGAGTCGGATCGGGTTGTCGATCCCGCCTGTAACGCGCCGCGTGCGCCGCTTGCACTTCGGCAAGCGTGATCTGGCCGTCATGGTTGCCATCGAGCCGGGCGAACAGCTTCGCCGCACGCTTTGGCGCTTGTTCCTGCCGCTTCGCTTCGGCTTTGGCCTCGGCCGATGCGAGCTCATCCTTGGTTACGAAGCCGTCCCGATTGAGGTCGAGCCGGGCAAACATCTTCTCGACGTGCTTTTGCACATCGGCCCGACTCTCATTCCGGGCGAAATATCCGCGGCCGCGATGCACCGCCGGAACAGGAGCGGCGGGCGCAGCGGACTGCGCGAAAGCCGCGGTACTATCGAACAGGGCAGCCAAGACCACGCCGCCAACAAACAACATCTTCATGGGATAACCCCCCAACGCAGGCATTCCCGAGCAGGCGTGACGTAACGGGGCTCCGCGGTGGATTGCAAGCTCCAGCGTAGTGACCGGCAACAACCCGCACGGGCTCAGCGCGGATAAACGTAAACGTCATACTCCTCGTCGGATGCTGCGGGGCGCAGCCTTGCGATCATCCTGGTCGATGCCCAGAAGCGGCGCACCTCGTTTGGCCTCAGGACGGTCGCATCCCTAAACATCACGGCGAACTTGTCCGGATGCTTGTCCTGCAGCTTGAGGTACGAGAGGAACACCACCGGGCGTCCGGTCCGCGCATGCAGTTGCTCGGCATCTGCAAGAATGTCGATCAGACTGAGCTCGTGCCGCGCGTTATTCGATAGCCGCACCACATCGCCGAAGCGTTGCTGCCGCAATAACCAGATCGGATTGTCGACGTAATATGCGAGCGGCTCCAGCATTGTGTCCGGGTCGCCCATGACGATTGCGCCTGAGAGCTCGGGCCGCTTCAGCAGCGTCGCAACATCTGCCGCCCTGCTAAACGGCAGTCCGATCATCTGCATGCGTATGGGTGCGATCAAGCGGCTCGTCTGCATAACGAGGAGCGCCACGAAGAACAGGGTGCCCACAGACTGCGCGGAGGGGTACCACTTCCGCTCCCGCCACCGTCCCCCTGCGCCTTCGGCAATCATCCAGAACAGCGACAAGAGGAAGAAGAGATAAAGCACTTCGTGCCGGTAGTAGGAATAATAGACGAAATAGAAGAAGAGCTTGAGGGTCACGAGGGAAACGACGGATGCCGCGAGAGCTGCCGGGGTTCGAACGAAAGCGAGGCAGATAACCGCAAGAACCATGAAATCGAGCGGCAGTGGAAGCGGCAGGAGACCGCTGAATCCTAGCCGCGAAAAACCCCATCCCGAGTCCGCGAGGCCCTGCAGAACTGTGATGACACTGATGTGTCCCAGATTACGAGACACCGCAGCGTCGTTGAATGTCGGATAGACCGTTCGGAAACAGATGTAGGCGCCGATTGCGGCAAGCAAGCCGTTGCCGCCGAAAACAATCCAGTCGCGCTTCGCCGGCCGCGACTGCTCGGTCAGCATCTCGACGAAGCGGAAAAGCAGGAAACCCGCGGCGAGGATGCAACTCGGCACGTTCGTGTTGCATAGGACCGCGAGGATGAAGCCGAACCAGAGCGTGTTCCGAGTCCGGCTGTACAGCGCGGCGAGAACCAACATCACCAGCGCGGAGATGCCGTAGTTCCGGGCGATCACGACATATTCAAACGCGCCGTAGAAGCTGAACAGGATGAGCGCGATGATGATCGTGCGGAAAGGCGAGAAGAACGTCAGGACCGCCATTGCCGCGATGCCGATCACCGCTCCCGCGACAGGGAGCACCTCGCGGTACGGGAAAATATCGTGGGCGCCGCGAAGTATCAGGTACCACAACGCCGGATGTCCCTCGCCGTGCACGTTTCGAAGCATGTCGATGTAGTTTGAGCCCGAAAGCGCGAGCGAGAACGCTCGGACCTCATCGCGCCAGAATACGTGCGCCGACAAGAACCACGAGACCAAGGCGAGCCAAATCACGAAGATGGCAAGCCGAATTCGCTGGTCGCGCCGCGTCACGGTGCCGCCCACCAGCGGCCGCATGCCAAAGTCCAACTGACCCCCTCCCACGGCGAGCCGTCAAATGTTCGGTAACCCTTCTCGCCTACTCACTGAGGCTTACTGAATTGAGAACATCGATCAAGTGGACACAGGGGAGGCTCAATGCTCGACGGTTTGAAAGTCGCGGTCGTCTTGCCCGCTTACAACGCGAGCAAGACTCTGGAGCAGACCTACGCTGAAATTCCGATGGATATCGTCGACGATGTCATCCTTGTCGACGACGCGAGCACGGATGCAACCGCAAAGGTCGCGGAGCGCCTGGGAATCCATACGGTCATTCACGCGCGGAACGGCGGCTACGGGGCCAATCAAAAGACCTGCTACACGGTCGCGCTAGCGCGCGGCGCCGACATCGTCGTGATGCTTCACCCGGATTACCAATATACACCGCGCCTGCTGACCGCGATGGCCGGCATGATCGCCTCAGGTCATTACGACGCAGTCTTCGGCTCGCGCATCCTTGGCGGAGGCGCTCTTCAAGGCGGCATGCCACGCTACAAATATGTCGCGAACCGCCTGCTCACTGCGTTCCAGAACCTGCTGATGGGTGCCAAGCTCAGTGAGTATCATACCGGTTACCGGGCATGGAGCCGGAAAGTCCTGCAGCAGCTGCCGCTGGCAGCATGCTCGGACGACTTCGTGTTCGATAACGAGATGATTGCACAGGCGATGTTCGGGGGGTTCCGTGTCGGCGAGATTTCCTGTCCGACCAAATACTTCCCGGAAGCTTCAAGCATCAATTTCCGCCGCAGCTGCGTGTACGGATTGGGAGTACTGCGCACTGCGATCGTGTACCGCCTGTGCCGCTGGGGCATTGGCAAGTCGAAGATCTTCGCGAGCGACGCTCCGCGCCTTCCATCGATTGCACCGCTTCCGACGATGACCGTCGCTGAGCCGCTGAGGGTGATGCGCGCCGCATGAATCCGCTCGAATTGCTAGAACGGCGCCTGCCCTCTGTCGCGGCGCTTATGGCGATGCCCGCAACGCGCCAACTGATCCGCTATGCGTTCGCCGGCTTCTGCATCACGCAATTCGCTACGTCCGTATATTCAGCGCTCGTCTTCTTCCTCGGCACTGATCCGCTGATCGCCAATGTGTTGAGCACCGGTTGCGGCCTCTGCGCAGGGTATCTGGTCCATAGCCGCTGGAGCTTTGCGACCGAAGCTGCAAGGAGCCAAGGTTGGCAGGTCGGTCGCTTCCTCCTCGCATCGCTGTTCGCTTTCCTCGTCAACACCATGTGGGTGTGGCTCCTCGTCAAGAGCTTGCACCTGCCCCCGCTGACGCCCGTTCCGCTAATGATGCTCGCGACACCGTGGATCAGCTTCCTGCTGAACCGCCATTGGGTTTTCAAAGCCGCCTGACGCCGACCGCTTAGCGCGCAGAAGGGCCGTGCGCCGGGTTAACAGCTTGTAATCCAGCGGGATCGCGCATGGACAAACCGCGGCACCCCGCTAGTGAGCGCACGGCGATGAACGTGGAGCACATGCGGATGGCGGCCGGTGCCGCATCGGCGCAAACAGCGAAGGACGCGCGTCCGTGGTGGGAATCGCGATGGTTTCTCGCGCTCGTCGTCGCTGCGACGATGCTGCCGCTGATTTATCCGCCGATTCCGCCGCTCGTCGACCTCTTTGGGCATATGGGCCGCTACCGGGTCGAGCTCGACCTCAACCATTCGCGCTGGCTGCAGCAATATTTCAATTATCATTGGGCGGCGATCGGGAACCTCGGGGTCGACTTGCTCGTGCTATTGCTCGGGCCGGTCATGGGCCTCGAACCGGCGGTGAAGCTGATCGTGCTCCTGATCCCGCCGCTGACGGCGATCGGCTTCCTGTGGGTTGCGCGCGAAGTGCACGGACGCGTGCCGCCCAGCGCGCTTTTCGCACTTCCGTTCATCTACGGATATCCGTTCCTCTTCGGCTTCGTGAACTTCACGCTTTCGGTCGCTCTGGCGTTCCTCGCCTTCGGCCTGTGGCTGAGGCTCGGAAGGCTCGAGCGCACCGCGCTTCGCAGCTGGCTCTTTGTCCCGATCTCGCTCGTCATCTTCTTCGCCCATACGTACGGCTGGGGGCTGCTCGGGCTGATGTGCTTCTCGGCCGATGCGGTGCGGCTGCACGACCGCGGACGTAGCTGGTGGCGCGCCGGACTGGAAGCGGCAGTGCATACGTCCGTGATGGCGCTACCGCTTATCGTAATGTTCATCTGGCGAAGCGAAACGCACGGCGGCCAGATCTTCGGCTGGTTCGAATGGAAGATGAAGTGGCGTTGGATCTATTCGGCGCTGCGGGACCGCTGGAAGTGGTTCGACATCGGCTCACTCATCGTCGCCGTGCTCGTCTTCCTCTATGCGATCGCCAATCGAATCTTCGGCCGAACGCTGAGCCTGTCGCGCAACCTCGTCTTTTCGGCAATCGTGCTGACGATCGCCTTCGTGATGCTGCCGCGAATCGTATTCGGCTCGGCCTACGCCGACATGCGACTGGTGCCGTACCTGATGGCGGTCGGGCTGCTCGCAATCCGCTTTAGAGCGGCGCCCGAGGGGAGAACTGCGAAAGTGCTTGCGGTGCTCGGGCTGCTCTTCTTCGCGACACGCACGGTGGCGAACACCATCAGCCTCGGCATCGCCGGCAAGGATCAAAGCGCGAAGCTCACCGCGCTCGATCATGTCCCCCAGGGCGCGCGCGTGATCACGCTGACCGGCATGACCTGCAGCGTATATTGGCCAATGCTGCGCAACAGCCATTTGGGAGCGATGGTGATCGTCCGCCGCGATGGATTCTCGAACGACCAGTGGCTGCTCGAGGGTGTCAACCTGCTGGACCTCAAATATCGCGCCGCGGGCTATTTCGCGGCAGATCCGTCGCAGCTGGTGCGACCCAATCACTGCATCGACGGGCTACACCGGCAAATCGACAATTCGCTCGCCGCACTCCCGCGCAACGATTTTGATTATGTCTGGCTGATCGACGTTCCGCCGTATCACCACAATCTTATCGCCGACCTGCCGGTCGTGTGGCGCGGGCCGACTTCAGTCCTGTACCGCCTGCACTGAAGCCACCGCATAGAGCGACAGCCCGGGCGGCAGCGGCACGCGGCCGATGAGGTGACGTTCGGACGCGAAGGTGCGCTCGAGGACAGTGTTGAGCGGCGCGGGCGGGAGCGTCAGGTCTGCCTGGTCCTTGCCTCGGACCTTCGAGGCAACGCGCTCCGCCACCGCTGCGGGAAAAAGCAAGCTGTTGAAATAGCCAACGACGTCAAGTCGGAGCGGCGATGCCTCAATGAGCGCCCGCAGCGAGCGTTTCGAATAGCGACGCTTGTGGTGGTTCACGGCATCGTGAGCCGACCACATCCATTGGTGCGCGGGAACGGTCATTACGAACTTGCCGCCGGGCTTCAGCCTGTCCGCGATTGACGCGATCGCCGCGCGATCATCGTCGATATGCTCGATCACGTCGAAGGCACCGATCAGGTCGTAATGGCGCTCGGGCACTCCCGCGAGCTCGGGGAGCGGCGCGCTCATGATCTCGCGACCGAGACGCCTTTCCGCGTGGGCGCGCATTTCGTCATCGAGCTCGAGCGCGTCAACATGGCCGAAGACGCCGAGCATCGGAAAATTGTGGCCCGTGCCGCACCCGATCTCGAGAATGGTCGCTCCCGCGGGTGGCCTGACCAAGCGCCGGATCAGGGCCGCGAGCACCTCGCGGCGTCCCCGGTACCACCAGTGGCGGTCGTCGAGCTCAGCCATGCGATCGTAGACGATGCGTTCCATCAGCCGAAAACCAGCTGGCGGTTGAGACCGAAGGTGGCGAGCGGAGTGATAAAGATCGCTGGAATCAGCGGCCACCAGGTCGGGCCATGCACCAGCGGTCCGGTGAGCACCCAGGTGAACGCCTCATTGAGGATGAAGCCCGATCCCTGGACGAGGAAGAACTTGATCTTCATTGCTCGGTCCTCGCGCTTGCCGTGACCGCGGAAGCTCCAGCGGCTGTGGAGCACGAAGCCGATCGACACGGCGACCGCGAAGGCGATCACGACGGCGAGGACCGGCGCCATCACATAGGTCGCGAGATACCAGTAGATCGCCGAGTAAACCGCCGCGAGCGAGAATCCGACAATCCCGAACCGCACCAGCTGACCGAATGTTTCGTTACCGACGTTTAATCTTGTCGCCATGCCTCGGCCGCTTGCCGTTTCGAGTTCTCCGGCTAGAGCGCGAAAAATGCTGGTGCGCAAGGAGCATAGGTTCGAAGAGCGGGCGGTCGAGCTGATCGAGCGCCGATGGAAGCTCATTATCGTCCTCGCCTGGCTCGCGATCTGCGCGTGGTTCATCTTCAACAACTTCGATAACATCCAGTATTTCCGGCTCGGCGACACCGACGACAATATGCGGATGATGCAGGTCCGCGGCCTGCTCCACGGACAGGGCTGGTTCGACCTTCGCCAGCACCACCTGAACCCGCCGATCGGATTCAACATTCACTGGTCGCGGCTCGTCGACCTGCCGATCGCGGGTCTGATCCTGGCGCTGCGGCCTTTCCTCGGCGGCCCCGGTGCGGAGCGCTGGGCGGTCGGCATCGCCCCATTGCTGCCCTACCTGCTCCTCCTCTTCTCGCTGTCGCTCACCGCCCGGCGGCTCATCGACCCGCGCGCCTATCCGCTCGCAATCGGCGCACTCATGTTCGCGGGGTCGAACAACGGCATGTTCATGCCCGAGCGCATCGACCACCACGGCTGGCAGCTCGCATTGCTGGCGCTGAGCGTATCCGCGATTGCCGACCCGAAGCGCGTTCGCGGCGGGATTACGCTCGGGATCTCAACCGCCCTCTCGCTCGCGATCGGGCTCGAGATGATCATCTATCTTGCGATCCTCGGCGCTGCCGCCGTCCTGTTCTGGGTGCACGAGGTGGTCGAGCGCGAGCGGCTGCGCGACTATGCCGTGTCGCTCGGCGGAGCGACGGCCCTGTGTTTCCTCGTCTTCGCTTCGTACGACAACCGAGCGCCGGTGTGCGACGCGCTGTCGCCCGTATGGCTGTCGGATGCGCTCCTCGGTGGGGCGCTGATGTACGGGCTTGCGCTGCTTTCGCCGGCCGATTGGCGCAAGCGCCTGGTGCTCGCCGTCGTCGCGGGCGCAATCCTCGCGGCTTTCCACGCTCTGACCTGGCCGCATTGCCTGCAGCGCCTTGAAGGCGTGTCGCCCGAGGTCGAGCGCCTGTGGCTCCGCTATGTGAAGGAAGCGCGTCCGGTCTATCGGCACGGCTGGAGGATCGCGACATTGATCGTCGGCCTGCCGATCACCGGCCTGATCGGCTGGGGCGCGCTCGCATGGGTCCGGCGGCGCGACCCCGACCTGCTCCGACGTGTGCTTGGAGCAGCAGCCCCCCCACTCGCCGCTACTCTCCTGCTCTTGTGGCAGACCCGCACCGGGCCGGCTTCGCAGATGCTGACGACCGTGGGTTGCGCGGCGTTGGTCTGGATTCTCGTGCCGCTGGCCTGGCGCTCGAAATCGAGCGCCGTGCGCGTGGTCGGCGCCGTCGTTTTCACGGTCGTCGGCCTCGGCGCGGGAGCTCCGTTCGTGCTGAAATTCATTCCCGAGCCGCCGCCGACCAAGGAAGACACAGCCATCGGCCGTGCCAACGCGCTGTGCGCTTCGCTGTGGGGCATGCGACCGATCGCGCTTCAGCCGAAGGGAATCGTCTTCACCTTCGTCGATCTCGGGCCGCGGCTGATTACCGTCACGCATCACGATGCGATCGCAGGTCCCTATCACCGCAACGGCCAGCAGATCGCGGACGTGATGAACTTCTGGCGCGGCTCGGCCGACCAGGCGCATGCGCTCGCGGCGAAATATCACGCGAATTACGTGCTGAGCTGCCCGATGAGCTCGACCACAACCATCTTCACGTCCGAGGTGCCGAACGGCTTCTACGGCCAGCTCGAGGCCGGCAAGGTGCCGAAGTGGCTGCAGCCGATCGAGCTGCCCAAGGATTCGCCGTTCAAGATGTGGAAGGTCGTCGGCTAGTTAGCCAAGGACGTGCGGGAAGCTTTGCTTCAGTCCGTCGATCACGAATTGGGCGGCAAGAGCGGCGAGGATCACCCCCAGGATCCGCGTGATGGCCGATTCCACCTTGTCGCCGATCAAACGCATCAGCGGGCCCGCGGCGAGCAGCGTCACCAGCGTGATCAGCATCACAACAGTGATTGCGGCGAGGACGACCGCGACGTGGACCGGCGTTTCGGCCCGCGAAACCCAGAGCATGGCGCTGGCGATCGAGCCGGGGCCGGTGATCATCGGCATCGCCATTGGGAAAACGCTGATGTCCTCGGCCTCCGGCGTGCCTTCGATCTCCTCGGCGCGCTTCTCGCGCCGCTCGGTCCGCCGTTCGAACACCATGTCGATAGCGATGAAGAACAGCATGATTCCGCCGGCGATCCGGAAGCTCGCGAGGCTGATGCCGAGCCACTGCAGCAACGGCCGGCCAAGAAGCGCGAAGAACATCAGGATCGCCCAGGCAATCAGCGACGAGCGGATCGCCATTGCCCTGCGGTGCGCCGCCGTGGCGCCCTTGGTGAGGCCGGCGAAGATCGGTGCGCAGCCCGGCGGGTCGATGATCACCAGAAAGGTGACGAGGGCCGAACCGAACAGTTCGATCATTGGGCCTTCGGCGGCGGAATCTTGTTGTACAGAACCTGCGCGTAATCGTGTCCACGCCACAGGAACACGCGCAAGATGCGTCCGCCCTGGGCGTCCACCTTCCAATCCCAGCCGAGGGTCCTGTCGGCGGACTGACCGCGGCCATTGTCGTCGGGCGTGGTCCGCGCCTCCTTTGGCGTGAGTGGCGGCGGCGCGGCGATCGGGGCGCCGGGCGCGGGACGGTTGCAGTCGGCCCTGTGAACCTGGGGCAGGAGGTTGCGCGGCGGGCCGCTGATCGGGCCTCCGCCATCATAAACCCAGCGCCAATTGCCGCCGTCGCGCTGCCAGACCGTGGTGAAATAGCCGCCTGGACTCCCGTTGGGGCGGAACCAGGGGCCGGTGTTTACAGCCGTTCGGCCGTCACACGAGACGAAGCTGTGCACCGGCCGCCACACGATCGCCTTGGGCGGATCATTCTTGTCCTTCAGGAACTCACGCGCCCAGACCGCCTGAGGATTGAACATCACGGCGTCCTTGTCGGCCCATTTGCGGAATGCGGTCCATTGACCGATGTGTTGAGCGTCGCGTGCGAATTCGAATTCGGTATCGACGGCGGTGGGAACCGACGCGGCAAGCAGAAGTGCGGCAATCATAGGCCCTCCGGATCTGCAAAACCCATGCGACGATA
>Ga0070739_10003292_pt1 | contig 20335 bp, 19 predicted proteins | sample Coa_R1_7_FD_66445 | JGI IMG/M metagenome (GOLD analysis project Ga0070739, IMG submission 66445) | Surface soil microbial communities from Centralia Pennsylvania, which are recovering from an underground coalmine fire - Coalmine... | ecosystem: Environmental > Terrestrial > Soil > Unclassified ... | reverse complement strand
AAGATGCCGGTGGGCGAGCCGATGGGGGTCTCCGGCAGCGGCAGCTTGACCCCCTTGGGCCGCCCGGTCGTGCCCGACGAGTACAGCATGTCCATGCCCGGCGACTCGTCGTCGATGGGGCCCTCGGATTGGGCCCCGAGCACCTCCTCGGCGTCCTCGAAGCCGTCCACAGCTCCGTAGAACATGACCCTGGTGGCCGCCCCGGGCGTGTCCCTGACCGCCTCGGTGGCCACCTCGGCCCGGTCGCGGGAGGTGAAGATGGCCTTGGCCCCGCAGTCGTTGACGATGTAGGAGACCTCGGGGGCGGTGAGGCGGGAGCTCACCGCGGTGAAGTACAGCCCTGAGCGGGCCGCCCCCCAGGCCACCTCGAGGAAGTGGGCGTTGTTCTCCATGAAGATGGCGACCGAGTCGCCCCGGCGCAGGCCCCGCCGGCGTAGCAGCTGGGCCACCTGGTTCGAGCGCCGGTCGAGCTCGGCATAGGTGACCACCTCGCCTGTGCCGGCCATTATGTGGGCCGGCTTGTCCGGGGTCTGGGCCGCTATGGCTGCCGGGTACAAATGGTGCTCCTAGTCGTCGCGCCGGCCCAGGTCGGCCGGTCGGGTCGAATTCAAGCTAGTACCGGGCCCCGATCGGGCATCCTGTCGGAAACGGCCGAGGACGGAGCGATGGGCGACCTTTTCGAGGATCTCGAGTGGCGGGGGCTGGTGCACCAGGTCACCGACCCGGCGGTGGCCGGGCTGGTGGACCAGGGGGGCCTGACCGTCTACATCGGCTTCGACCCCACCGCCGACAGTCTCCACCTCGGGAGCCTGCTCCCGATCCTGGCCCTGCGACGGATGCAGCTGGGGGGCCACCGGCCCATCGCCCTGGCCGGCGGCGGCACCGGCATGATCGGCGACCCCTCCGGGCGGGAGTCGGAGCGGCCCCTGTTGACCGATGAGGAGGTGGAGGCCAACGTGGCCGGCATCGCCTCACAGCTGGAGCGCTTCCTCGACTTCGAGGCCGGCCCCCGCCAGGCCATAGTGGCCAACAACCGCCAGTGGCTGGGGGCGCTGGGGCTGATCGAGTTCCTCCGCGACGTCGGCAAGCACTTCACCGTCAACCAGATGATCGCCAAGGAGTCGGTGCGGGTGCGCCTCGGCGAGAGAGAGCAGGGGATCTCCTTCACCGAGTTCTCCTACATGCTCCTGCAGGCCTACGACTTCCTCCACTTGTCCGATTCCTACGGGTGCCGGCTGCAGATGGGTGGCTCGGACCAGTGGGGCAACATCACCATGGGCATCGACCTGGTCCGTCGCCTCCGGGGCAACGAGGTCTACGGCCTGACCTCTCCGCTGCTGCTCAAGCCGGACGGCACCAAGTACGGCAAGAGCGAGACCGGAACGGTGTGGCTGGACGGCACCCGCACCAGCCCCTACGCCCTGTTCCAGTTCCTGCTGCGCAGCGACGACTCCATGGTGCCGGCGCTGCTGCGGTGGTACACCTTCCTGCCCCGGTCCCGCATCGAGGAGCTGGACGAGCTGACCCGCACCCGGCCCGAGCGCCGCGAGGCCCAGCGGGTGCTGGCCCGCGAGGTGGTGAGCCTGGTCCACGGGGAGCAGGAGGCGACCCGGGCCGAGCGGGCGGCCGGGGTGCTCTTCTCCGAGGAGATCAGCACCCTCGACGAGGCGACGCTGCTGGAGGTTTTCGCCGACGCCCCTTCCAGCGCCCGGCCGCGCTCGGATCTCGAGCCGCCCGGCCTGGCGGTGGTCGAGGCGCTGCGGGACTCCGGCCTGGTGAGCTCGCTCAGCGCGGCGCGCACGACCGTCTCCCAGGGCGGTGCGTACGTGAACAACCGCCGGGTGGGGGATCCCGACCAGCGCCTCGGCGTCGACGACCTGATCAGCGGCCGTTACGCCGTGCTCCGCCGGGGCAAGAAGGACCACCACCTGCTCCGCTTCGAATAAGCGCGCACCGGCCCGGTGCCGGAGGTCTCCCGGCCCCGCCGGCCTTTAGCCCTGTGACCCGAGCGCGGCCCGGATGCGCCCGGCGTAGCCGGCCGCCTCGTCTTCGTCGGTGTAGCGGGTGCGGGGCCAGAAGAACCCCCGCAGCCCGTCCTTGGACCGCCGGGGCACCACGTGGACATGGACATGGGCCACGCTCTGGGATATCCGGTTGTTGAGGCCCACGAAGGCGCCGTCGGCATCGAGGGCCGCCTCCAGGGCGAGGGCCACCCTCCTGGCGGCGCCGAACAGGCTGGCCGCCATGCTGTCGTCGAGGTCGACCAGGGTGGCCAGGTGCGGGCGGGGCACCACCAGCACGTGTCCCTTGAACACCGGCCGGGCGTCGAGGAAGCCGACCACCTCGGGGGCGTCGAGCACGATGTGGCCGGGTACCGATCCGGAGATGATCGAGCAGAACACACACGCTGGCTGCTGGTCCGCCATGGCCGGGCGAGACTAGACAGTTCGCCGTGTCTGCCATGCAGATCGGCGAGCGGCCGCCCGAAACCGTCCTGCCCGAGGCGCCGGCCGTGGCCCATGAGCGGCTGTCCGCCGCCCTGGCCCGGCCGCCCGGGCACCGCCGCGACGCGGTGGCCGACGTGGTGGCGGCGTTCCCGACCTTCCTGGCCGGTTGGGCGGCCCTGGGGCACGAGGCCCGCGACGACGTGGAGGCCTACGCCTGTTTCCGGGTCGGCTACCACCGGGGCCTCGACGCCCTGAGGGGGGCCGGCTGGAAGGGATCCGGATACGTCCGCTGGCGCCATCCGTCGAACCGGGGCTTCCTCGACTGCCTCGACGGCCTGCGGTCGGCCGCCGGCCACATCGGTGAGGCCCAGGAGGAGGAGCGCTGCGCGGTGTTCCTCCACCAGCTCGACCCGGACCGCTTCGTCGCCCCCTGAGGGCGGCGCCGATCATCCCACCGGCGCCGCCGCGCCCGGCGGTACGGTGAGGCCGGTGTCGGGCCCGGCCTCCCAAGGCGAAGTGGTGGCCCTGGCGCGGCGGATAGCCGAGCTCGGCGGGAGCCGGCGCGCCGGTGTCTACCGCATGTCCTGGTGGAGCGAGCACCTGCTCAGCTGGGCCATGTCCGATCCCCGGTTCAAGACCCAGCTGTTCCGGCTGGTCGACGTGCTGCCGGCCACCACCGACGACGACGACCTGCTGGCCCACGTGCAGGAGTACCTGGGTGACGTCGCGGCCCCCCGCCTGCTGGGAGCGGGCATCGGGGCCGCTGGCCGGGTCCCGTTCGGCGAGCGGGTGACCGCCGCCGTTGTTCGCCGCAACGTGGCCCGCATGGCCCGCCAGTTCATCATCGGCACCTCGCCCCAGGAGGCTGTGGGGCGGCTGCACGACCTGTGGAAGCTGGGCTCGGCCGCCACCGTGGACCTGCTGGGGGAGCACACCTTCAGCGAGGCGGAGGCCGACCGCTACGCGGCCCGCCTCGGGACCCTCGTCGATGTCCTCGTGGCCTCGTCGGCCGCATGGGCCCCGGACGACCACCTCGAGCGGGACGACCTCGGTCCCCTGCCGCGGGTGAGCGTGAGCCTCAAGCCCACCGCCCTGGCCTCGCACTTCCGTCCCCTCACCGCCGACGACGGGATCGCCGAGGCCCGGCGGCGCCTGGCCCCCGTGCTGCGCCGGGCGGTCGAGGGTGGCGTCGGGGTGTTCTTCGACATGGAGAGCTACGAGGTCAAAGGCGTCACCCACCGCCTCGTACGGGAGGTGCTGGAGGACCCCGAGCTGGACCGGCTCCACGCCGGGGTGGTGGTGCAGGCCTATTTGCGCGACTCCCGGGCCGACCTGGGGGACCTGGTGGAGTGGTCCCACGAGCGGGTGCGTCGCATAGGAGATCCGTCCGCCATGCTCACGGTCCGGCTGGTGAAGGGGGCCTACTGGGACACCGAAACGGTGGTGGCCCGGGCCGCCGGTTGGCCGGTGCCGGTGTACGAGGAGAAGGGCCAGACCGACGCCAACTACGAGGCGTGTGTCGGCCTGTTGCACGACTCGCACGGGAAGGTGCGGGCCGCCTTCGGCACCCACAACCTGCGCTCGTTGGCGGTGGCGGTGGTGGAGGCCCGCCGGCGCGGCATCCCCGACAGCGGCTACGAGCTTCAACTGCTCTACGGCATGGCCGAGCCGGTGCATGCCGCCGTGCGCCGCCTGGGCCTGCGCCTTCGGGTCTACGCCCCGGTGGGCGAACTGGTGCCGGGGATGGCCTACCTGGTGCGACGCCTGTTGGAGAACACGTCCAACGAGAGCTTCGTGCGACACCGCTTCGCCGAGGGGCGCCAGCTGGAGGAGCTGCTGGCCCCCCCGCCCGACCTGGCCGACCTGCCCGTCGATGAGGACGACAGCCCTGCCGCCACCGCCGGCCCCCGGCCCTACCGGCCCGAGCCCCACTCGGAATGGCGCCGGGCCGGGGTCCGGCTGCGCTTTGCCCACGGTCTCGACAACGCCAGGGGCGGAGGGGCGCTCGACCACCTCGAGGTCCCGGTGGTGATCGGCACCGAGCGCATCGCCACCCGGGCCCGCATCGCCTCGGTGGACCCCACCCATCCCGACCGGGTGGTGACCGAGGCGTCCTCCGCCGGCCCGACCGAGCTGGCGGCGGCCGTGGCCGGGGCGGTGGAGGCGGCCGACCGCTGGCGGCGGGTCGATCCCGGGGAGCGGGCGGCGGTGCTGCGGCGGGCAGCGGCTTGGATGCGCCAGCACCGCCACCGGTTGGCCGCCCTCGAGATCGTGGAGGCGGGCAAGCCGTGGGCCGAGGCGGACGCCGATGTGTGCGAGGCGGTCGACTTCTGCGAGTACTACGCCGGACAGATGCTGCGCCTCGCCGGCGGGGGAGCGGTCCAGTCCCCACCGGGGGAGGCCAACCGCCTCGAGTACCGGGCCAGGGGGGTGGGTGCCGCCATCACCCCCTGGAACTTCCCCCTCGCCATCCCGACCGGCATGGTGGTGGCGGCCCTGGTGGCCGGCAACGCCGTGTTGTTCAAGCCGGCCGAGCAGACCCCGGCGGTCGCCTGGCAGCTGGTGCGGGCCCTCGACCACGCCGGCCTTCCGCCCGGGGTGCTCAGCTTCCTGCCCGGCTACGGCGAGGAGGTCGGGGCCGGCATCGTCGCCAATCCCGATGTCTCCTTCATCGCCTTCACCGGGTCGCGCCAGGTGGGCCTCGCCATCAACGCCACCGCCGCTGCCACCCCGGCCGGGGCCCGCCAGGTCAAGAGGGTGGTGGCGGAGATGGGCGGCAAGAACGCCATCGTGGTGGACGCCGACGCCGACCTCGACGAGGTGGTGCCGGCGGTGGTCCAGTCAGCTTTCGGTTACGCCGGCCAGAAGTGCTCGGCCGCCGCCCGGCTGGTAGTCGTCGAGCCGGTGGGCGACAGCCTGGTCGAGCGGGTGGTGGAGGCGACCAGGGCCATCCGGGTGGGTGACCCCTGGTGCATGGGTACCCAGATGGGTCCGCTCATCGAGGCCAGCGCCCAGGCCCGGGTGCAGCGCTACGTCGACGAGGCACCCCGCTGGGGCGAGGTGCGCCTCGCCGCGGCCGCCCTGCCCGACACCGGGTTCTTCGCCGCCCCGGCCGTGGTGGACCGCGTCGATCCGTCCTCGCCGCTGGCCAGGGACGAGATATTCGGCCCGGTGCTGGCCGTGTTCCGGGCGGCGTCGTTCTCCGACGCCATCGCCTTGGCCAACGACACCGACTACGGCCTGACCGCCGGGGTCTTCTCCCGCACCCCGTCCCACATCCAGCGCGCCACGGCCGAGCTGCGGGCCGGGGTCGTGTACGTCAACCGGGGCATCACCGGGGCCATCGTCGGCCGCCAGCCCTTCGGGGGCATCGGGCTGTCGGGCATGGGCTTCAAGGCCGGCGGTCCCGACTACCTGGTGCAGTTCACCGACGCCGTGGCCGTCGCCGAGAACACCCTGCGCCAGGGTTTCGCCCCCACCGAGGGATGAAGCCTCTACGGTGCTGGCATGCCGGCGGCCCGCGGTGAACCGATCGGGCCGTTCCCGCCGGGCGCCGATCCGGCCGAATACGACCGGCTCAGGCGCCGGGTGCTCTGGAAGATGCCGACCGGGCTGTACGTGGTGGGCAGCCGGGCGGGGGAGCGGCGCAACGGGATGACCTGCAGCTGGGTAACCCAGGTCTCCTTCGACCCCAAGCTGGTCGGGGTGGCGGTGGAGGCGGGGGCCCTCACCCACCAGCTGATCGCCGACGGGGCGGTGTTCGCCCTGTCGATCCTGGCTCGCTCCGACGCCGCCCTGGTGCGCCGGTTCGTGAAGCCGGCCGAACACGACCCCGCCGCCGGAACCATAGGTGGCCAGCGCTACCACGAGCGGGCCACCGGCGCGCCCATCCTCGACGCCGCCGCCGCCTGGCTCGACTGCCGCGTGGTGCACGCGGTCCCCACTGGCAGCCACACCCTCTTCGTGGGCGAGGTGATCCACGCCGGCTTCGCCGCCGACGAGGAGACTCCTGTGCTGCGCATGGAGGACACCCGCATGAGCTACGGAGGTTGAGGTTGCGCCTCGGCGTCCACCTTCCCCAGTACGGCCGGGCGGCCAGCGGCGCCACCATCGTGCGGGCGGCCCAGCAGGCCGAGGAGCTGGGCTTCGACGACGTGTGGGTGAGCGACCACCTGGCCGTGCCGGCGGGGGCGGCATACCCGCCCGCCTTTCTCTTCGAGCCCCTCATGACCCTGGCCTGGGCGGGAGCGGCCACCACCAGCATCGGCCTCGGCACCAGCGTGCTGGTCCTTCCCTACCGCCACCCCCTCCACCTGGCCAAGGAGCTGGCCAGCCTCGACGTGCTGTGCGGGGGGCGCCTGACCGTCGGGGCGGCGGCCGGCTGGCTGGAGGGGGAGTTCGACGCCCTCGGCGTGCCGTACCGCCAGCGGGGGGCCCGCACGGACGAGGCCATCGACGCCATGCGGGCGTGCTGGGAGGGGCCGGACCCGGTCGAGTTCCACGGGCCGACGGTCGACCTGGACGGCATGAAGGTGGCCCCCCGGCCGCAGCGGCGCATCCCGATCTGGGTCGGGGGGGCGTCGCCGGCGGCGTTGCGGCGGGCGGCGGCCAAGGGCGACGGCTGGCACGGCACTTTCCTGGAGCCGGCCAAGGCCGCCCCCCTGCTGGCCATGCTCCGCGAGGCCCGTCCGGAGGAGGAGTTCACCCTGTCGCTGCGCACCTCGTGGGACGGGCTCAGCGTCAGCGAGTCCGACATCCGCCGCCAGGCCGAGGAGTTCGCCATGGTCGGCGTGCAGCACCTCATGGTGGCGCCCACCCAGGGCGAGGAGGCAGCGTGGCTGCGGTCGGTGGAGGAGCTGTGGCGGATGCTTTCGCCGCTGCGATGAGCGCCGGCGGGCCTCCCGAGCTGGTCACCACGACCGAGGGGCTGGAGTCGCTCTGTGCCGAGCTGGCCGGCGAGCCCGAGTACGGCATCGACACCGAGTTCCACCGCGAGCGCACCTACTACCCCCGCCTTGCCCTGGTTCAGCTGGCGTGGCGCGGGAGGGTTGCCCTGGTCGATCCCATGGCGGTCGACGTGGCCCCGCTCGCCACCGTGCTTGCCGGTCGGGGGTTGGCCGTCGCCCATGCTGGCGACCAGGACCTCGAGGTGCTGGAGCGGGCCTGCGGAGCGGTGCCGGCCCGCATGTTCGACACCCAGGTCGGCGCCGGCTTCCTAGGGATGTCAACCCCGTCGCTGTCCCGCCTGGTCGAGGACGTGCTCCGGGTGGAGCTGCCCAAGTCGGACCGGCTGACCGACTGGACCAGGCGCCCGCTCACCGCGGCCCAGACCGAATACGCCGCCGCCGACGTGGCCCACCTGCTGGAGCTGCGCCTGGCCCTGTGCGAGCGCCTCGAGGCCCGGGGGCGCCTCGAGTGGGTGGAGCAGGAGTGCGCCGTGGCCATCGAGCACCGCCGCAGCGCCCCGCTGCCGGAGGAGGCCTGGTGGCGGCTGCGCGGAGGGCGCCAGCTGCGGGGGCGCTCCCGGGGGGTGGCCCAGCAGGTGGCGGCCTGGCGGGAGCGGCGGGCGGCCGAGCTGGACATCCCTCCCCGCTACGTGCTGCCAGACATGGCCGTGTCGGCCATCGCCCACCGGCCGCCCCGCAACCGGGCCGAGCTGGAGGCGGTGCGCGGTCTCGAGCGTCGCCACCTCGGTGGCGGCAACCTGGAGGCCGTCCTGGAGGCGGTGGAGGCCGGCCTGGCCCTCGATCCGGCCGGCCTGGTCCTGCCCCCCGAGCCCACCGTGGAGCGCAGCCGCCGTCCGGCGGTGGCCCTGGCGGCGGCCTGGGTGGGCCAGATGGCCGACGACCTGCGCATCGACGCCGGCCTCCTGGCCACCAGGGCCGACATCGGCGAGCTGTTCTCCGGCCGGCCCTCCCGCCTCGACGACGGCTGGCGCCGCCAGGTGGTGGGCGAGCCGCTGCTGCGTCTGGCGGCCGGTTCGGCCGCCCTCGCCTTCGACGGCCGGGGCGGCCTGGTGCTGGAGGAGCGCTCCTACCGCCCGGTGCCCACCGCCGACTCAGCCGACCACGACCGCCGCTGAGGCGGCCAGGCGCCCGTCGAAGCCGCCGGCCCGGGCCGGGTCCGACGAGTCCAGCTGCACCGCCAGGCCCCGGCCCAACTCGACGCCGACGGGGGAGTCGGTGAAGTTCACGACCACCAGCCTCTCGTCTCCGTCGGCCCGCCGGCGGTAGGCCAGCACGCCCTCGGGGGCGTCCAGCAGCTCGAGGCCGCCCCGGCGCAGGGCGGGCGAGCCCCGGCGCAGCTGCAGCATCCGGCGGTAGAGGTGCAGGATCGATCCCGGGTCTTCGGCCATGGCCGCCGGGTTGCGCCGCTCGGGCTCCGGCGGCCACGGGAGCCACAGCTCGGCGCCTAAGGGCACCGCCCAGCCGTGGTCGGGGCCCGCATCCCACGGCAGGGGCGCCCGGCAGCCGTCGCGTCCCCCCGGATCGACGCGCCGGTCGGCGGGGACGACGGCGTCCTCCAGGCCCAGCTCCTCTCCGGCGTAGAGGAAGGGGGTGCCCTCGAGGGTGAGGAGCAGCACCGCCGCCGCCCGGGCTCTGGCCTCCGAGCCGTACCGGGTGCGGTGGCGGGGGTTGTCGTGGTTCGACAGCACCCAGGTCGGCCAGGCCCCCAGCGGCCCCAGCTCCTCCTGCACCCGCCGGATGCGCGTGCGCCAGGCCTCCGCCTCCCACGGGGCGTAGAGGGGAGGGAAGTTGAAGGCCAGGTGGAGCTCGTCCCCGGCGCCGTAGTAGCGGGCCACCCGGGCGGTCGAGAGCAGGTACACCTCGCCGACGAGGAAGCGCCCGCCCGGATACGAGTCCACCAGCTGCCGCAGCCGTCTCAGGATGGCGTGGGTGCGCTGGTCGTCGTTCTGGGAGGCCCACGGGATGTCGGCCCGGTCGGCCGGGGCGTCGGGGAGGGCCGGATCCTTGCCCAGGCCGTGGACCACGTCGATGCGGAAGCCGTCCACCCCCCGGTCCAGCCAGAACCGGACCACCCCGCTCATGGCCTCCTCCACCTCCGGATTGGCCCAGTTGAGATCGGGCTGCTGGGGCAGGAACAGGTGGAGGTACCACTGCCCCGTCCCCTCGTCCCAGGTCCACGCCGGCCCGCCGGTGAAGGCGGCCCGCCAGTTGTTTGGGGGACGGTCGGGCGTACCGTCGCGCCACACGTACCAGTCCCGCCGGGGCGACGAGCGCGAGGAGCGGGCCTCAGCGAACCAGGGGTGGCGGTCGCTGCTGTGGTTGGGGACCCAGTCCACGATCATCCTCATGCCCCGGCGGTGCAGGTCCTCGAGGAGGCGGTCGAAGTCGGCCAGCGACCCGAACAGCGGGTTCACGTCGCAGTAGTCGGCCACGTCGTAGCCGAAGTCGGCCAGGGGCGAGGGGTAGAACGGCGTCAGCCAGACCACGTCGATCCCCAGCCACTGGAGGTGGTCGAGGTGGGACCGGATCCCCTCGAGGTCGCCGGCCAGCCTGCCGCCGGCGGGGGCGAAGCCGGGACCGTCCGAGCGGGCCCGGCCGAAGGAGGGGACGTAGATCTCGTAGCAGACCGCCTCCTGCCACCAGGGCCCGGAGGAAGGGGTCGCGGTCAGCTTCGGGACTCGGGCCGCAGGTCCACCCGCAGGACCAGCACCCCGTCCTCGAGGGACCCCTCGGCATCGCCGATGATGGCGAAGTCCTGGTAGTCCAGCTGGGCCTGCTCGATGAACCGGCGCCGCTCCGGGCCCTCGATGGGGGGCACGCCCCGGTCCCTCACCGCCCTGGCCCGCAGGCGGAACCGCTCCAGCATGGCAGCCACGTCCAGGTCCTCGGCCATGGGGTCAAACTACCGGGGACCGCCGTGGGGACCGGCTCCGACCGGGTCTAGAATTGCCGGGTCTAGAAGTCTCGCTCCGGGAGATCGCCCGTGAAAAAGGGACGCCATCGGCGCTTCGAGGAAGCCCGTGCGCTCAAGCGCTCCAACGAGATGGTGGTCGAACCGTGCCCCGAGTGCGGTGCCGATCCCGAGGACGACCACGCTTCGTGGTGCCTGGCGGGCGAGGAGGCAGAGGACTCCGAGGAGTCCGAGCTCGACGAGGCCTAGGTCGGCCCGTTCAGACCGCCCGCCGCTTGCGGGCCCGGCGGGCCACCGGATGGGGGAGTGCCACCGCCCGGCGCTGGTCCAGATAGGCGCTGATCAGGCGGTAGACGGGCGCTCCCACCACGCCCTCCAGCTCGCCGGCCATCTCCTGGTACACCGGGGCCGATCCGACGAAGGCCTCGGGCGCCTCGGTGCACCACCAGGCGAACTCCTCACCCCCGCCTCCCCAGTGCCGCCGGTCCCACTGGCCAACGGTGGAGATCACATGGCCGCCCTCGGTCTCCAGATCCTCGCGTCGCAGGGGCAGCTGCCAGCACACCTCGGGCTTGAGATCCATGGGGCGCCCGCCGGTCTCCAGGGCGCGGCGGTGCAGCGCGCAGCCCGGGCCTCCGGGGAAGCCGGGCCGGTTGAGGAAGATGCAGGCCCCGTCCACCAGCCTGGTCACCCTGGTGCCCGTCCGGTTGGTCCGCAGCACCCCCCGCCCCCGGGCCTTGTTCTTGAACTGCCACTGGTCGGCGGTGAGATGGGAGGCGGCCTCCTCGACCCGCTCGGCGTCGGCGTCGTCGACGAAGTGGGCGCCGTAGGAGCAGCAGCCCTGCACCATCTCCGGAGCCGGTGCGGTGAGGACGCCCTGGCAGCCCCGCCCGAAGATGCAGGTCCAGTTGCTGAGCAGGAAGGTGACGTCGAACATCCAGGTCCGGTCCTCCTCCGGATCCGGGATGCTCACCCATTCGTGGGCGTGGTCGGTCGCTGCGGTGCGGGGCACGGCGGAAGGGTACCGGCGCGTCGCGCTCCGGACGCGTACCGCAGCGATGATTTTTCGCCGCCTTCACGCCGGTCCGGTGCCGTCCACCCAAGGAGTGGCCGCCGGTCGGGCCAGCATTCGGCAGACTGATCGGATGCAGCGGGCGCGCTCGGAGGATCTGGCCGGCGAGCTGGCGGCGGCGTTGGGCCCCGAGGCGGTGCGCACCGGGTCCATGGAGCGGTCGCTGTACGCCCGCGACGCCTCCATGATCCAGGGCGAGGCCGCCGTGGTGTGCCTGTGCGCCTCACGGGCCGACGTGCAGGCGGCGGTAGACATCGCCCGCCGTCATGGCCGGGCGGTGGTACCCCGCGGCGCTGGCACCGGGCTGGCCGGGGGGGCGGTGCCGGTGAGCGAGGACGGCGCGCCGCCGGTTGTGCTGGTGACCACCCGCATGAACCGGGTGGTCGAGGTCGATCCGGCCCAGCGGGTGGCCTGGGTGCAGCCGGGCGTGCTCAACCTCGACCTTTCCCGCCAGGTCGCACCACTCGGTCTGCACTTCGCCCCCGACCCGTCCAGCCAGCAGGCCTGCTCGATCGGGGGCAACGTGGCCAACAACTCCGGCGGCCCCCACTGCCTGGCCTACGGCGTCACCTCGGCCCACGTGCTGGCGGTGGAGGTGGTTCTCTCCGACGGCTCGGTCACCACCCTGGGCGGGCTCGATCCCGAACCGGCGGGATACGACCTGCGGGGCGCCTTCGTGGGCAGCGAGGGGACCATGGGGATCGCCACCGCCGTGGCGGTGCGGCTCACGCCCCTGCCTCCGGTGATCAGGACCCTGCTGGTCGGCTTCGCCACGGCCGAGGACGCCGCCGCCACCGTCAGCGCCGTCATCGCCGCCGGCGTGGTGCCGGCCGCCCTCGAGATGATGGACCAGAGGATCACGGCGGCGGTGGAGGACTTCGTCCACGCCGGGTTTCCCACCGATGCCGCCGCCGTGCTGCTGGTGGAGGTGGACGGCCTCGCCTCCGGGGTCGAGGCGGCGGCCGAAACCGTCGCCCGCCTGGCCCGCGACGGGGGCGCCACCTCGGTGCGGGTCGCCGCCGACGCCGCCGAACGCGACCTCATCTGGAAGGGGCGCAAGTCCGCTTTCGGGGCGGTCGCCCGCCTGGCCCCCAACTACTACCTGCACGACACGGTCGTGCCCCGCACCCGGCTGGCCGACATCCTCAACGCCGTCTACGCCGTGGCCGACCGCAACCAGGTGGCGGTCATGAACGTCTTCCATGCCGGCGACGGGAACCTCCACCCGCTGTTCCTGTTCGACCGGCGGGTCCCCGGCGCCCTGGAGAGGGTCCATGCCGCCGCCGAGGAGGTGCTGCGCATCTGCCTCGACGCCGGGGGGGCCCTGTCGGGCGAGCACGGCATCGGACTGGAGAAGCGCGACTACATGCCCCTGCTCTTCTCCGAGGCCGACCTGGTGGCCCAGGACGGCCTGCGGGACGCCTTCGACCCGATGCGGCTGTTCAACCCGCTCAAGGTGCTGCCGTCCGGGTCGCGCTGCGGCGACCTGCAGGCGGTGCCGGCGGGGGCCTGGGTGTGAGGGCCGCCCCCGACGTGCTCGAGCGCTTCCGGGCCGAGGTGGGCCCGGACGGCCCGGTGACGGTGGCCGGGGGGATGACCCAGTGGGACGTCGGGGGACCCGTCGACGGGAGCGCCAGGGTGGTCAGGGCTCCCACCGGGGTGGTCTCCCACCTGCCGGCAGAGATGATCGTGCGGGTGCGAGCCGGAACCACGGTGGCCGAGCTGGACGACGCCCTGGGATCGGCCGGTCAGTTCGTGCCGCTCGATCCGCCCGATCCCCGGCGGGCCACCGTCGGCGGGGTGCTGTCGGTCGGGCGCAGCGGCCCCCGCCGGCTGCGGTGGGGGCCGGTGCGCGACTGCGTTCTCGAGGTCCGCTTCGTCTCGGCCGCCGGCGAGCTGCTCAAGGGGGGCGCCCCGGTGGTCAAGAACGTGAGCGGGTTCGACATGGGCCGCCTGCTCACCGGCTCGCTCGGCACCCTCGGGTTCCTGGCCGAGGTGGTGCTCCGGACCCACCCCCGCCCCGCCGCCCGCCGGTGGCTGGCCGGCGGGGGCGATCCCCAGCAGACCTTCGACTCGCTCTACCGGCCCTCGACCGTGCTGTGGGACGGGGCCCGGACCTGGGTCCTGCTGGAGGGGCATCCGGCCGACGTCGCCGACCAGGCCGGTCGCCTCCCCGGCTTCGCCGAGGTGGCCGGGCCGCCGCCCCTGCCAGCCGCCGGGCGGGTCTCCCTCGCCCCGTCGGCCGCCCTGGGCTGGGCCGCCGGCCTCGGCCCAGGCAGCTTCGTCGTCGAGGTGGGGGTGGGCGTGGTGCACCTGGGCCCGGAGGCGGCGCCGGCCCCGGCCCCGCCAGGGCCCGACCCGGCGGCGGCGGCGATAGCGGCCCGTCTCAAGGCCCGCTTCGACCCCGGGGGCAGGCTCAACCCGGGCCGCCGGCCATGAGATCGCCGTTGCCCTACGTGGCCGACGCCGACCTGGCCACCTGCGTCGCGTGCGGTTTGTGCCTGCCTCACTGTCCCACCTACCGGGTGAGCGGGGAGGAGTCAGCCTCGCCCCGGGGCCGCATCGCCGCCATGCGGGCGGTGCAGGCGGGGGCGGCGGCCGACGACAGCTTCATCGGGTTCATGGACGCCTGCGTGATGTGCCGGGGCTGCGAGGCGGCCTGCCCGTCATCGGTCCCCTTCGGCCGGCTGATGGAGGGGACCCGACGCTCGCTGGCCGAGGTCGGGCGGTACCAGCCGGCCTGGAGGAGGGCCGGCTACCGCCTCCTGGGCCGTCACCGCCTGTTGATGGCGGCCACCACCGCCCTGGCGGTCGCCCAGCGCCTCGGGCTGGTTCCCCGGCGGCTGGGCCTGCCCCGCCTGCCGCTCCGACCGGCCCCGTTGCAGCCGACCGGCTCGGACGTGGTGCTGTTCACCGGCTGCGTCATGGACGCCTGGATGCGCCCGGTCCACGCCGCCGCCGTCCGGGTCATGACCGCCACCGGCGCCGGGGTTGCCCTCTCACCGGCCGAGGCCGGCTGCTGCGGCGCCCTGGCCGCCCATGCCGGGCTGCACGACCTCGCCACCGCCCAGGCTGGCCGGGTGGTCGCCGCCCTGCCCGGCACCGGCGCCGTGGTGGTCGACTCGGCCGGCTGCGGGGCGGCCATGAAGGACTACGGCGCCTGGCTCGGTCCCCCAGGTGAGGCCTTCGCCGCCCGGGTGAAGGATGTGGGGGAGTGGCTGGCTGAGCGGTCCCTGCCGGCGGCAGGGGAGGTCCGGGTCCGGGTGGCGGTGCAGGATCCCTGCCACCTGCGCCACGTCCAGCGTTCGCACCTGGCCGTGCGCCGGGTCCTGGCGCCCTACGCCGAGGTGGTCGAGCTGGACGACGACGGACTGTGCTGCGGAGCCGGGGGCGCCTATGCCGGCCTGCACCCGGAGACGGCGGCGGCCATCCGCTCCCGCAAGCTGGAGGCCATCGCCCGCAGCGGCGCCGACGTGGTGGTGTCGGCGAACCCCGGATGTGCCATGCACCTGTCCGCCGCCGGGGTGACGGTACGCCACCCGGTGGAGGTCATCGATGCCGCCATGAGGGCGGCGGACGGGAGGGGCGGGTGATGGCCGGTACCGACGACGTCAGGGAGAGGCTGGCCGGCATCGCCGAGGAGCTGGCCGATCTGGCCATCGACAGGCTGCGTACCGCCCCGTCCGACCAGGACGATCCCGACGGCCTCCGGGCCGCCCTGGCCGAGGAGCGCCGGATCACCCGGGCGCGACGGGCGGTGGAGCGGGCGGTGGAGATGCTGGGACCGGACGGTCAATCGGAGCCTGATTGAGGGCGTCGATCAACAGCCGCAGCCGTCCCAGGCTGCGGCCGTTGAAGCGCAGGGTCAGCCGGGCCAGCTCGAGGTGGTCGCGGCCGCGCACCTCGGCCGGCAGGGGGTCGCTGGGCGAGATGGTGCCCGATGACACCAGGTCGGCGAAGTCGGCGCGGATCCTCTCCAGCGCCTCGGGCGGGGGGAGCTGGCGCATGCGCAGGACGAGCACCTCGCCGACCCAGCGGCAGGAGTGGTAGTTGCGGTAGAAGCCGAGCAGCTCGGCGGTGGCCGCCTGGGCGCTGTCGGTCACCCGGAACAGGTCCAGGTCCTCCTGCGATATCAGCGCCCTGGTCGCCACCTGGTCCCTTATGAAGGTCTCCCATCCGCCCCAGTAGGAGTCCTCGGGCACGTCCAGCAGCACCATGGGGGCGGGCTCGGCCTTGCCCGTCTGGAGCAGGGTCAACAGCTCGAAGGCCTCGTCGAGGGTGCCGAAGCCCCCGGGCAGGACGATGAAGCCGTCTGACTCCTTCATCAGCATGAGCTTGCGGGTGAAGAAGTACTTCATCTCCACCAGCTTGGGGTCCGAGGCGATGAAGGCGTTGGCCCCCTGCTCGAACGGGAGCCGGATGTTCACCCCGAACGAGCGGCCCGGCCCGGCCCCCTCCTGACCGGCGGCCATGATGCCGGGGCCGGCCCCGGTGACCACCATCCACCCCGCCTCGGCCAGCTCGCGGGCGGCCTGGCGGGCCTGGGCGTAGACGGGTGCGTCGGGCTGGGTGCGCGACGAGCCGAAGATGGTCACCTTGGGAACGTCGCGGTAGGGGGCGAAGACCTCGAAGGCGTCGACCATCTCCCTGAGGGTTGCATTGGTGATCTTGAGATCGAGCCGGTCGGCGGAGCTGCCGGCCAGGCGCACCACGGTGGAGAGGATCTCGACCAGCTGGTCGCGGTTGGCCCGGCAGTCGGCCCGGTCAAGCAGGGCGACTATGAGCCGGCTGATCTCGTCGTCCTGGCCCGGCACCTCTAAGCCGTCGCCACCCGGCCGTAGAGGGTGGTGCGCTGCTCCAGCGGGCGCCCCAGCGGCTCCACCACGGCCCGGAAGCCGGCCTCGTCCATGGCCTGCCCGTGGGTGGCGCCGGCGGCGCGGGAGATGTTCTCGTCCATCAGGGTGCCGCCGAGGTCGTTGGCCCCCGCCTGCAGACACTGGGCGGCGCCGGCCAGGCCCATCTTGACCCAGCTGGCCTGGATGCTCGGGACCCAGCCGTGGTATGCGATGCGGCCCACGGCGTGCATGAGCAGCGCCTCGCGGAAGGTCGGTCCCCGGCGGGAGCGGCGCTGAAGGTAGATGGGGGCGGCCATGTGCACGAACGGCAGCGGCACGAACTCGGTGAAGCCACCCGTCTCCTTCTGCAGTGACCGGGTGCGCACCATGTGGCGGGCCCAGCTGCGGGGGGCTTCGATGGAGCCGAACATGATGGTGATGTTGGACCGCAGCCCCACCTGGTGGGCGCAGCGGTGGGCCTCCAGCCACTCCTCGGAGTCCACCTTGTCCGGGCACAGCACCGCCCGCACCTCGTCGTCGAGGATTTCGGCCGCCGTTCCTGGCAGGGTCTTGAGCCCGGCGTCCATGAGCCGGCGCAGGTAGGTAGCCAGCGGCTCTCCGAGCCGGCGCGCCCCCTCGGTGACCTCCAGGGCGGTGAAGCCGTGGATGTGGATGCGCTCGGAGGCCGCCCGCACCGCCTTGATGACCTCGAGGTAGTAGTCGCCGTCGAAGCTGGGGTGGATGCCGCCCTGCAGGCACACCTCGGTGGCCCCGGCCGCTTCCGCCTCGGCTACCCGGGCGGTGATGTCGTCCAGCGTGAGCAGGTACGGGGCCCCCCGCAGGTTGAGCGACAGGGGGCCCTTGGAGAAGGCGCAGAAGCGGCACTTGAAGGTGCAGACATTGGTGTAGTTGATGTTGCGGTTGGCGACCCAGGTCACCGCCTCGCCGACCGTCTCGCGTCGCAGATGGTCGGCCACGGCCGCCACCTCGCCCACCTCAGGACCGCGGGCGGAGAAGAGGGTGACGATCTCGTCCTCGCCGACCTCGCCACCGGCCATCACCCCGGCCAGCACCTCGCCCACCGGCCCCAGGCCCGGGCGGCGGTGGCGGGGGGCGACCCCGCCATCAGGGTTGGCGGCGCCCGCTCCCACGAGGACGGGAGGCTCGACGTCCCCGCCGGAGCACCAGTGGTGATCGCGGCCCAGGCCCTCGGCGTCGGCCCGGTCCATGACGGCGAAGTGCAGGCCGGAATCGATCCAGCGCCCGGCCTCGGCCACGTAGCGGGGGTAGACGGTGAGGCGGGGGGCGAGGCTGTGCCCGGCCGACTCGGTCACCCCGGCCAGGGTGCGCAGGGCGGGCCAGGCCCGTTCGGGGTTGACGTGGTCGGGGGTGACGGGGGAGACGCCGCCCCAGTCGTCGATGCCGGCGTCAAGCAGGGCGCCGAAGTCGTCGGACAGGTTGGGGGGCGCCTGCAGGTGGATGTCGGGGGGCAGGACCAGCCGGGCGGCGGCGACGCTCCAGAGGTACTCGTCGGTGGGGCAGGGAGCGGCGCCGTGCATGGCCGTGCCCGGCTTGGGGAGGAAGTTCTGGACGATCACCTCCTGGACGTGGCCGTGGCGCCGGTGGGATGCCGCTATCGCCTCGAGGGCGGCCAGGCGGTCCTCCCTGGTCTCGCCGATCCCCACCAGGATTCCGGTGGTGAACGGGATGGCGAGCTCCCCGGCCGCCTCCAGCGTGGCCAACCGGCGCTCCGGCTCCTTGTCCGGCGAGCCCCGGTGGCAGTCGAGCGAGGCGAGGGTCTCCAGCATCATCCCCTGCGACGGTGCCACCGGCCGCAGGGTCGCCAGCTCGTCGCGGTACAGGGCGCCGGCGTTGGCATGGGGGAGCAGCCCGGTCTCCTCGAGCACCGCCCGGCAGGCGGCCACGAGGTACTCGACGGTGGAGCCGTAGCCGTTGGCCGCCAGCCACTCGGCCGCCGCCGGATAGCGCAGCTCGGGGCGCTCCCCCAGGGTGAAGAGGGCCTCGTGGCAGCCCACGGCGGCACCCCCCCGGGCGATGTCGAGGACCTCCTCGATGGAGAGGTACGGCGCCGGCAGACGGGCCGGGGCGGTGGCGAAGGTGCAGTAGCCGCACCGGTCGCGGCACAGGCGGGTGAGCGGTATGAAGACCTTGGGGGAGAAGGTGATCCGGGTGCCGAAGGCGGCGTCGCGCACCCTTGCCGCCTCCCGCATCACCTCCGAGGCCGACTGCCCGCTCAGGTCTGCGTACATCGCCTCACCTTATGCCCCGATACCGGGTGCTACCGGGGTGAAGCGGCCGGGTCGGCCAGCCAGACCACCCGCTCGGCGCTGATCCGGGCCGCCGGCAGATCCTCGCCCTGGTAGACGGCCCGCAGGGCGGCGGCCTTGGCCTCGCCCACGACCGTGAAGACCACCAGCCTCGAGCGGGAGATGCCAGACAGGGTGAGGGTCATGCGGGGATGGGGGTTGCGGCCGCTGGGGTCCTCGCTCATGGCGACCAGCTGGCCCGGCTCGGCGTCGAGGGCGGGGGAGCCGTCGAACAGGGAGGCGGTGTGGCCGTCGGGGCCGAGGCCCAGGTGCACCAGGTCGAAGAAGCCGAGGTCGCCAACGGCGAGCTGGTAGCTGGCGGCCCCGTCCTCGCAGCGCATGGGATGGACCGAGTTGGCCGCCCCTACCCGCTCCAGCAGGGCCCGCCGGCCGAGCAGCTGGTTGGAGTCGGGATGGTCGGGGGGAACGCAACGCTCGTCACCCCAGTAGAAGTCGACCTTCCACCAGTCGATGGGCTCGGCCCCGTCGGCGGCCAGGCGCTCGTAGCAGGCCCGGGCGGTGTCGCCGCCGGACAGGGCCATGGCGAAGTTGTCGCGGGGCCGGCTGGCGTAGGCGTCGAGGACCAGCTCGACGAACTGACCGGGCACGTCGTCGGTCACGACCAGATCGCCGTTCAACTGGGGGCCTGCAGTCGGGCAGCGGCGTGCACCGCCGCTTCATAGCGCAAGTCGCGCCCGGCCCGGCTCAGCACCGTTCCCACCAGGGCCAGGGTGTCGGTGGCGCCTGCCACCCGCACCGAGGTCCCGTTCAGCGACGCCTGGGCGCCGGCGCCCGTCGCCAGGCTGGCCACGGCCCGGCCGGCCCCGGCGGCCAGGTGCACCTCGAGCTCGGTCCCCGCCGCCACGGACACCCGCAACGCCGGGTGTCCTGCTCCCAGCCGCTCGGCCAGCCAGCCCGCCTGCAGCCAGGCCTCCCAGCCGGGTCCCTCCACCGAGGCCTCGAGGTCGGCGGAGGCGATCAGGCCCTCGCCCGCCCGCTGCACCAGCAGGGCCAGGGCCTGGCGCAGGGGCTCGGTGCGGATCCAGGCCAGGTCGGCCACCGGTCGGAACCGGATCAGGGCCGACAGCGAGGCGGCGGTGGCGGTCGGGTCGAGCTCGGGGTCGGCCCCGTCCACCACCACCAGTTCGGCCGAGTTGAGCACCTCGGCCACCGCAGGGAGCAGGTGCCGGTACCAAACGACCACGTGCATGTCGTGGATCAGCAGGGGCTCGACGACCGAGTCGACGTGCTCGGCCACCATCCCCCTCGGCGACAGCTCGATGATCTCCCACCACAGACAGCGCTCACCGTTGGCGGCGCAGTGCAGCTCCACCGCCGCCCCCAGCCCGTCGGGACCGTCCGGGCCGAGGTTGACGATGACGATGCGACCGGGGTGGTAGGCGCCCAGGCGGGCCAGCACCGAGCGGGTGTCCGGGCTGAGGGAGCGTCCGCAGACCACCACCAGGTTGACCACGGCCGCCCGGATGCCGGTGCGCTCGGCCTCGATCCGCATGGTGTCGGCCTGGGCCAGGACCTCGGCCAGGGTGGTGGCCTCCGACTCCCACCGGGCCGTCACGGTGTCGGCGGTCGCCTGGGACACGGTGGTCAGGGGCGCCGCCAGCGCCGCCCGCTGGCCTCGATGAGCCGGTCCGCCTCGCGGGGTCCCCAGCTGCCGGCGGAGTAGCGCACCAGCGGGGTGGCGTCGTCGGCCCACGCCTCCATCACCGGGGCCACGATGCGCCAGGACTGCTCCACCTCGTCGGTGCGGATGAACAG
>Ga0070739_10003290_pt1 | contig 20347 bp, 17 predicted proteins | sample Coa_R1_7_FD_66445 | JGI IMG/M metagenome (GOLD analysis project Ga0070739, IMG submission 66445) | Surface soil microbial communities from Centralia Pennsylvania, which are recovering from an underground coalmine fire - Coalmine... | ecosystem: Environmental > Terrestrial > Soil > Unclassified ... | reverse complement strand
GCGCCGTTGCCGAAACCCTCTGTCCCGTTCCACCGCTCGCGTCCCGATCCCGCCTCCGGCGCCGGCCCGTCCCGGCGCCTCGATCGCGATTCTCCGGGGTTGAAGGCGGCCCGTCAACGGCCGTCGCACGCCGCTCCGTGATTTCACCCATGCGCTCGCCATTCGCGCGCCACGATCCTCGGTCACATCGCCCGGCCGACGCGCAAAAAGGCCGGGAATGGCGAGGCAGGATGCAGGCGAGACATCGCGAGCGGGGCGCGGCGGCAGGCGGAGCGGCATGCTCGTCGTCGTGCTGCTGCTGATCGCCTTCTTCGCGATCCCGGTGGTCGCCAACGCCTGGCTCGACGAGCGGCCGGACGATGTGCCCTGGTATCAGGCGCGGCGGGACCCTACCGGCCTGGCGCCCGAGCCGCGGCGTACCCCTGAGGCCGTCGTCCAGGTCTACGCCGCGCGCGCCGTCGCGTGGCGCGGCATCTTCTCGGTGCACGGCTGGATCGTCGTGAAGCCGGCCGGGGCTGAGAGCTATACCCGCTACGAGGTGGTCGGGTTTGGTGTCGCCAACGGCGCGCCCGCGTTGCGCATCGACCGCACCGGCCCGGACAATTACTGGTTCGGCGCCATGCCGACACTTCTGGCCGACCGCCGTGGCCCGGCGGCCGAGGCAATGATCCCGCGCATTCGCGACGCCGTCGGCCGCTATCCCTATCCGCACCGCTACCGCGCCTGGCCGGGGCCCAACAGCAACACCTTCCTCGCGTTTATCGCGCGGGAGGTGCCCGACCTCGGTCTGGCCCTGCCGGCCAATGCGCTTGGAAAGGATTTTCTGCCTGGTGCGATCTTCGCCCGAGCCCCTAGCGGAACCGGTTTTCAGCTCTCGCTTTATGGGCTTCTGGGTTTCATGGCGGCGTTGCGGGAAGGGGTCGAATTCAATCTGCTCGGGCTGACCGTCGGAATCGATGTCGAGGACCCGGCCCTTAAGCTTCCCGGCATCGGCCGCATCGGCCGGCCGTCGCGACAGGACTAGTATCCTGATCCCAAAGTTTCGCCGATCGGGGTGCTCCCCTTCCGTCATCCCGGCGCAGGGCGGGACCCACCTATCAGCCGCTCGATTGCTGACGCGCGGACGCCGGCCTCCGCCGGCATGACGATGACAATGACACGACGGTACCTCGTGAACTTCACGATCAGGAGATCAGACTAAGGATCAAGCCATAACGCCCGCAACCGCTCGCGGTTGCGCAACAGCCAGTGCAGGCAGATCAAGGTATGGCCGTTCTCGATGCGGCCGGCATCGACCATCGCTTCGACCTCGGCAAAGGATGTGACGACGACGCGGATGTCCTCCTGCTCCTCGGCAAGGCCGTGGACGCCGGCGGCGGCGGCCGAGTCGACGCGGCCGCAGAACAGCGTGACGTTTTCGTCCGAGGCGCCGGGGGAGGGGAGGTAGCGCTGAATCGGCACGAGGTCGCCGATGATCGCGAGGTTGGCCTCCTCACGGGTTTCCCGACGAGCGACGGCGTCGGCCGGCTCGTCCCTTTCGACGAGGCCGGCGACGACCTCCACTTGCCACGGCGAAAAACCGGTCAGCAGCGCCGGCAGCCGGAACTGCTCGATCAGCACGATCCGGTCGCGGCCGGGGTCGTAGAGCACGACGGCAACCGCGCCGCCGCGGCGCAGGATGTCGTGCACGATCTCGCCGCTCCAGACGCCGGAAAACAGGCGATGGCGGAAGCGCACGACGTCGAGGCGAAGGAAGCGTGCGAAGCGGGTCTCGGCGGCGACGATCTCCACGTCCGGGTGCGGCTGGCTCGGCATCGGCGGTTCCTCTATACCTCGGCCCGACAGACTACCCCGAGCGAGCGGAGGCAGGCGCGATGACGGCGGACAGCTATGAGATTTACGCCGTGCGCTATGCGCACCATCACCGGATGTCGAGCGAGAATTTCTACGGCGGGGATCCGCACGACGTGCCGATGCCGCTCGATTATTTCGTGTGGGCGATCGTCGGGGAGGATCGCACGGTGATCCTCGATACCGGCTTCGATTCGGCGATGGCGAAGAAGCGCGGCCGCGACTTTCTGCACCCGCCGCGCGAGGGGCTGCTGGCGGTCGGGGTCGATCCGGCCAAGGTTGAGGATGTCGTGATCAGCCACATGCACTACGACCACGCGGGGAACGACGGGCTGTTCCCGAACGCCCGCTTTCACCTGCAGGACCGCGAGATGGCGTTCTGCACCGGCCGCTGCATGGCCCACCCGCAGCTGCGTCGCTCATTCGAGGAGGCGGATGTCGTCTCGATGATTCAGCGCCTGTGGCGCGGACGCGTCTGCTTCCACGACGGCGACGACGAGATCGCGTCGGGCATCACGGTCCACCGAGTCGGGGGCCATACCGCCGGATTGCAGTTCGCGCGCGTCCGCACCGCCCGCGGCTGGGTCGTGCTCGCCTCGGACGCATCACATTTCTATGCCAATTTCGAGGAACGGCGCGCCTATGCGACGGTGTATAACGTCGGGGACATGCTCGACGGCTTCGAGCGGCTGACGCGGCTCGCGTCGTCCCGAAACCATGTCATTCCCGGCCACGACCCGCTCGTCATGCGGCGCTATCCGCCGGCAAAGCCGGGCCTGGAGGGAATCGTCGTCAGGCTCGACGTCGAGCCGCGGGATTAGAAAATCGTCATGGCCGGGCTTGACCCAGCCTTCTCTCCCCGAGACCGCGGGTCAACCCGGTCATGACGAAAAAACGGAGGCGGGCGGCGCGTCGGCCGCCCGCCCGAAGCTCACCCTAGCGCTGGAACGGGAAGGCGAAACGGCACGGCTCCGTCGTCGCCACGATGCCGCAGTAATGATAACCATACGCCGAGGGAACGGCGCCCACGCCGATGCCGAAGCCGTTGCCGAAATCCCAGCCCAGATACATCGTATCCGCCTTGGCCGAGTTCATCGGAAGCGCAACGGCGGCCAGCCCGAGCGCGGCAGCCGACAGAGTCGCGAGGCGTCCGGCCCGCTGAAGTCCGGTTTTGCGCATTTCACCCTCCTTCAAAATCAACTCTGGTTGCCATAACAACCAAAGCCAATTCGCGGTTCCGGAAAACTTAAGCGGGGCGGTTGAACAGCGAAAATCGCAGGCAAAGCGAACCTCGATGCCGACGCTTGGATTTTGTCCTCAGGCGCCCGGGACCGCGGCGAGGCGGACGAGTTCGTCGCGGCCGGCGAGCATGTCTTCGAGCGAGCCGAACGCATTCATGAAATGGCCGTGGAAGCCCTTGCCCTCGACCCGGCGGAACAGGTCGCCGAAATCGAGGTCGCCGGCACCCGGCTTCAGGTGCTGTTCGTGGCCGTTGCGGAAGCAGTCGGCGAGCCGCACCTCCGCGACCCGAGTCCAGTCCAGCGCATCGACAAAGTCGGCGACGCCCTCCGGCACGAGATGCGCGTGGTTGGCGGTAAAGGACAGGCCGAAGGCGGGGGAGCGGATGCCGTCGAAGTAATAGCGCCACTCGTCGAGGGTGTGCGCGAGGTAATGCACCTCGGCCGCCTCCGGCTCCTTGTTGAGATTTTCGAGGAGCAGCGTCTGCCCCCGGTCCTCGGCGTAAGCCGCGATGCGGCGCAGCCGCTCGCGCCCCGCCGCCATGCGCATCTCCTTGTCCGAGGTGAAGTGGAACCCGGCATGGACGACGATCCACTCCGCCCCCAGCATACGGCCCGCATCGACATACGCGCGCAGATAAGCCTCTACGGCGTCGCGGACATAGGGCGCATACTCGGCGACGTTGACGGCCGAGGCGGTGTGCAGGCCGAGATGGATGCCCTCACGAGTGCAGGCCGCGCGGATTTTTGCGGCTTTCGACGCCTCGATCGTGCCGACCGCGTCGGCGCCGGCGTCCAGCTGAACGTCGATATAGCGGACTGCGTGCCGCACTGCCCATGCAACGGCGTCCTCCACGCCCAGTTTGCGCCCGATATCGACGCCGATCCTGTCGCGCAAGATCATAAGACGCTGCTCCGCCACGTGGCCGCGGTGACGTTTGCCCCTGTCGGCCCGGCATGTTAATGCAGAAAGCACTATGCGCTCCAAAGTTGCTGAGCGATTGCTTTTGCTGTCGCGATGGGGCATGCGTGGCCCGCTCGGCGCCATCGGCGCGGTCGTCGTCGCGCTGCTCCCGGCATGCACGTCGGTCGTCACGCCGCTGACGACGCCATTCGTCGGGACATGGACGACGACGGACCGAGACCGCATCAGCTTTCGCATGGACACGGTCGTGGTCGAGCCCAGCCGGGGGCCCACGACGGTCATGGGTCCCGCGTCCTGCCCGCGCGATTTTCGCTTCGGCTACTCGACCTTGAGCCGTGACGCGATCCTGGCGCTGATCCCGCACCAATCGGATCTGCGCCGCAAGCTCGCGGGACTGCTGGTGCGGCCCGATTACCAGGTGGCGCAGATGAACTGCGACCGCGGTTTCAACACCTATGTCCTCCTCGACGACCGCGACATCGTCGCGATCTATCGCGACGGGGACGTCGCCGGCCTCGACCGGTTCACCCGCGCCTGAGGCGCGTGCGGCGCGGCGTGCGGCTACCCCTGTTCACGGCCAGCCTCGGCGGATGCGCGCTCGCGCTCCTGGGGTGCAGCCCCATGTCCCCGCCGGCGTCGCCCGCGCCGCAGCAAACCGAACAGCCGGCGCCGTTCGTGCAGGACCAGACGCCGCCGCGTGCGACAACTGGATCGCCGACGGCTTCGCCGCGGGCGCCGGCGCCGGCCGAGCCGTCGCGGCGGACTGCGCAGGTGCCGCAGCCGGAGCGCAAGCCGCGCCCGCCGGCGCGCGAGGCCGCCGCCGCCAAGCCCGAGCCGGCCTCCCTGCCGTCGGCTGCGGTCCCGACCCCTGCGTCCGGCGATCCGCTGATCGGCCTCGACCCGGCGGCGGCGACGGCGATGCTGGGGCCGCCGGCCGAGAGCGAGGAGCATCCGCCGGCAACCGTGTGGCGCTACCGCGGCGGCGGCTGCGGCCTCGAACTGGTGTTCTATTTCGACTCGCGCAGCGGCAAGCTGCGCAGCATCCGCGACGACCTGCGCGGGGCGGGCGGCGATCCCGAAAAACGCAAGGCCTGCCTTGCCGCCATCGCCCAGGCCGGCCGCGCCGGAAATCCATCCCCACATTAACCGTATGGAAGCGCGACTGAAGACCGGCATCTGGGTCAAGGCGCTGATCCGCCGCTGCGATCTGGCGGCAACACCGGCCGCCGTCATCGCGCGCGGCGACCCCGATGCCGGCGCTGTCCTGCTGCGCTTCGACGGCCGCGACGGCACCGCCGTCGTGGTGGCTCAGACGCGCCAGCCCGACGGCGCCCTCGTCTGGCTGCGTTCGACCGGTGCAGCCCCCGTCGCGGGGGCCGACGCCGACGCCTATATCGAACGGCAGCGCCGGCGCGATCCCGATCTCTGGGTCATCGAAATCGAAACCGCTATGCCTGAGGCCGTGCTGGACGAGCCGGTCATCGGCTGACCTGGCTTTCGCGGGGTGACGGGAGAGTGCAGTTCGATCGGAATCCACTGGAAAATCCGGATTCCGAAGTTGGTAAGATTTTAGGGAAAGTCGTCATGGCCGGGCTCGACCCGGCCATCTGCGAGCGCCTCCGTTATCGCCGGGTCGAGCCCGCCGATGACGAGAAGAGTGATTGCATCTACGTCAGCCGACGGCCTGCTCGATCGGGCGCTCGCGGTGGGCGCGCAGCCAGTATTCGTTTTCGTCCAGCGCCGAGCGCCCGAGCGCGAAGATCACGTTCTGCTTGCGCCGCAAGGCGATTTCGGCGGGATGGCTCTCCCCGTCGATCGTAACTAGCTCGGCTTCGGCCCGTTCGCACAACGCCAGCGCGTCCTGGTAGCGGTGCGCCTCGGCTTCCCAGACGAGCTTGTCGGCGACGAACCGCACCGCCACGGCAGCGGTCGACAGGAACACGACGGCGAGCGCAATAGCCGTCTGGTCGGCGACCGGATTGGCGGGCGCAAATTCGGCGGCAAGAAAATGCAGTCCTGGGCCGATCAGCAGCGCCATCAGCACGGCGAAAATTGCGATCGACCGGCGCCGCGGCGCGGCGCGGCGGTCGCGCACATGCCGCAATGTCCACAACAATACCGCCAGCGCCAGGAACAGCGCGGCGCGCACGACGCCGCCCCAGCCTGCCAGCAGCCGGTCGAGCACGCCGCGAAGCCGCTCCTCGGTCAGAATGTCGGCACACAGCCAAGCCGCCAGGAATTGCGCGGCGAAAAACATCTCCCAGCTCAGCATCTGCGAGCGCAGCACGAGCTGTTCGCGGCGGCCGGCACGGTTGCGGAAATAGTCCAGCTGCTCCCCGAGCCAGCTGTTGACGTTGTCTTTCTCATAGACGCGCGACCAGTCCGGCGCGGGCGGCGCCGGCAGCGCATTCAGCAAGGCCCAGCCGGTGATGTTGCGCACCGCCTGCCGCAGATACAGGAACGGCTGCTGCGCGCCGACGAGGTAGTAGCGATCGACGTGATAGTCGGGGCCGTTGAGGCCGGCGTACCACCAGGCGCGCTGCACCCGCAGCGCCTCGTTGACGCTGCGATAGTCCTCGGCAAGGCGCTGCCAGCGCTTGGAGCCGATGACCCAGTGCCAGATCACCGCGGCCATGACGAAGCCGAGATAGATGAGCAGCCCGATCGGCGCTGCGGGCGAGCCGGCCGGCCCGTGCGCCAGACCCGTGCAGCCGTAAGTGAAAACAGCGAGAAAGAATAGTCCCGCCAGCGCGTAGCTGGAGCGCACCAAGGCCTGCTTGAAGCGGCCTTGAATGCGGTCGACCTCGCCGTGGATCGCCGTCACCGTCGCGGTGGGGTCGGCGCCGGAGCCATGCCAGCCGAAATCGGCAAGGCTTGCGGTTGCCGTCAAATCGGCGAGCCGGTTGAAACCGCGGGCGGCGGTCAGGCTGGCGCGCAATTCGCGGGCGAACGGCCAGTGTTCGCCGCGCGGCTCCTCGCCTTTCGGGAAGAGAACCCGAAACGGCTTGCGCTCGTCATGCCGCGGCGCTGCCTGCGGCGCGTCGATGAGCCAGACCGGGCCGAAGCCCGCAACGTCGAGCGGCAGCGGCTCGCACACGACGTCGCTTGTCCGCATTACGGCGCGGGCGGCGGCGTCGGGTCGGCCGGCGAGGCGGTAATCGACAATCCGGGCGGTGCCGCCCAGCTGCCCCGGCTGTTCGCCGTCCGGTGCTACCGCGATCAGCAACGTCGCGGTGCGCGCGAGCCACAGGCCGAGCTGCTCGTAATGCTGCCGGCGCAGCTCGTTGATTGCTCCGGCGCCGACGTGCAGCGCGTCGGCGGTGCGGGGCGCGCCAGTGTGCGGGTCGCGCAGCGGCGGCAGGGCGCACACCTTGACCTTGCGTTGCTGCAGCAGCGCCGCCAAGCGTTCGCGGGCGGTTGCGGCCGCAGCCGAGCCGCCGCAGGGTTCGGCCGCGAGTTCGGTCCAATCCTCGAGGTAGAGGTCGAGCGCCATCGGCAAGACCGCGGCGACGAGCCAGTTCGGCCGTGCGACCGCCAGTTCCGCCGCGATCAGGTCGGCGCCGATCGCCATTCCGGTCAGCAGCACCTTGGGTGCGTCGGGCACCTGGCGGTCGAGGATGTCGAAGGCTTGTGCGAGCCGCTGCCGGACGTAATCGTCCTCGCCTTTCAGATCGCGCTTGCCGGTGACGCCGACGAGGATCGGGACGGGGGCGGTCACCGCGCCTTCCGCGGCTGGAGGCGGAACGGCGGCGCGTGGCTCGGCTCGGTCAGGATTGAGGCCACCGGGCTGACAACGGTGTCGTCGGTTCGCTCGAACCCGAACGCCTGGATCAGGCGCGCCAGCACCAGCACCGCCTCGGTCATCGCGAACTGGGCGCCGATGCAGATGCGCGGGCCGACGCCGAAGGGCAGGTAGGCGAAGCGGTCGGGCGCCGGCTTGTCGGCCAGGAAGCGGACGGGATCGAACCCGTCGGGGTCGTGCCACAGCCGGCGGTGGCGATGCAGCACCCACGGCGAGACGTTGATGATCGCGCGGGCCGGCACCGGCACGCCGCCGGCGTTGTCGGCGGCGCGCGCCTGGCGGATGATCGCGTAGGCCGGCGGGTAGAGCCGCAGCGTCTCCTGCACGACGGCGCGTGTGTAGGCGAGGCGGTTCAGGGCGGCCGGCGCTCCCTCCGGCCCGAGATCGAGGCCCTCCACTTCGGCGGCGATACGCTCCTGCACGATCGGCGCGGCGGCCACCAGCAGCAGCGACCAGAACAATGTCACCGCCGTCGTCGCATGCCCGGCGGCGATCATCGTCGCGACCTGATCCGCGAGCCGCGGCCGGGGCACCGGCGCGCCCGTTTCGGGATCGGTCGCGAGCAGGTCGAGCAAATCGCGGGGAGCCCCATCGGTCGTCTGGGCCCGGCGGGCGTCGATGATCTCCTCGACCAATGCGAGCCATTTGCGGCGGAACCGGCGCCGCCGCAGGTCGCGCCACGTCGGCACCGCGAGGGGCAGCAGCAGGTCGAACAGGCTCGGCCGGCCGAGGGTCCCTTCGTAGCCGCGCAGAAGCTCGAGCATTCGCGGCCCGAGTCCGCTCATCTCGCGCGAGAACATCGAACGGCCGGCGATGTCGAGCGCCAGTTGCTGCATCCGCGTCAGCAGATCGACCTCGCGCGGCCCCGCCGCCAGCGCCGCCACCTCGGCGTCGGCCGCAGTCGCGACGTGGCGCGCCAGCATCGGGATTGTCCGGGGCGCGAAGGCGGGCGCCACCTTGCGCCGCTGCTCCCGCCAGTCGGCTCCCTCCGCGAGCAGCAGCCCGCTGCCCGTCACCGGGTAGAGGAGGCGGATCGAGGTGGCGAAGCGGCGGTAATTGTCGGGGTTGTCGATCAGCACATGGCGGATCGCCGCCGGGCTGTTGAGGATGATCCGGCGATGGCCGACCAGCCGCCCCGAGACGAACTCCTCCTCGAAGGCCTCGGGCGGGAAGCCGGAGACGGTATTGGTGCGCCGCGATCCCGCGAGGCCGGGCAGCACCAGGTCGCCTGCCGCTGCCGGCTGCATTGTCATCGACGCGATCTCGACCATGCGGAACCCTTGCAGCCCGAGGCTGCAAGCATTCTCTCCATCCGCCCGCGCCGCGCCAAGCCTGGAGACGGAGCGGCGCCGCTACTGCGCCGTCAGGATCAGGTTGTGGCTGTTGTTGTCGATCGCCCAGGAGCGGAAGCGCGACAGGAAGCTTTCGCCGAGCAGCGGCAGTCCCTGCACCTCGCCGACGCTCGCGGTGACGTTGCGGACGGCATAGTTGCCGACGCGCACCTCGCGCAGCATGAAGCGCGGGCTGATCAGAACCGAGCCGTCGGCGAGCCGGTAGCCGGCGTGGCCGATGAAGTCGCTCTCGCTCAACGCGCCGGCCCGCAGCATCAAGACGACGGCCTGCGCCGGCAGGACGACATCCGTCGAACCCGTGTCGATCAGGAAATCGAGCTTGGCGACGCCGTTGATCTCCGCCTGCACGGTATAGACGCCGCCGTGCGGGGTCAGCGGGATCGCTTCGGTGGCGCCATACGGCGGCAAGGAAGCTGGAATCGCCAGCGACTCGGCGGCGGTGCCGAGCGGCGCGGCGGCGCCGGGACCGGGAGGAGGCGGGTAACAGCCGGCGAGGAGAAGGCAGCCGAGGCCGGAGAACAAGGCGGCGGCGCGCCGCCGCACCCGGTCGGCGGCGGGACGCGAGAGGCAGGTGCTGTCGGTCATGGCGGTCCGAATGTGGATCGGTTCCTGACCGAGCATAACGCGAAAACCGCCGTGTCGCTCCGCCGCACGTTGCCGTTGCGCCGGCGAACGTTGCACCGGCCGCGGCACCACCTTGCCGCGTCAGCGCCGCCCCGGCAGGATGCGCGAAAGTTGCGGCGGTGCGACCTCGGTGGAGACGAAGACATGAACGGCGCGGAAAGCTTGGTGCGGACCTTGGTCGGCGGCGGGGTCAACGTCTGCTTCACCAATCCCGGAACCTCCGAGATGCACTTCGTCGCGGCGCTCGACCGCGTCGAGGGCATGCACTGCGTGCTCGGCCTGTTCGAAGGCGTCGTGACCGGCGCCGCCGACGGCTATGCCCGCATGGCGGACAACCCCGCCGCCACGCTGCTGCATCTCGGCCCCGGCTACGCCAACGGCGCCGCCAACATCCACAATGCCAACAAGGCTTCGACGCCGATGGTCAACATTGTCGGCGACCATGCCACCTATCACCGGCAGTACGACGCGCCGCTGACCTCGGACATCGAAGGCCTGGCGCGGCCCTCGTCGCACTGGGTCAAGACGTCGCCGAACGCCAAGTCGATCGCCGCCGACGGCGCCGCCGCCATCGCCGCCGCGCGCGAGGCGCCGGGCCGCATCGCGACGTTGATCCTGCCGGCGGACACCGCCTGGAACGAGGGCTCCGGCCCGGCGCCGGTGGCGCCGGCGCTGCTGCCGCGGGCGGTATCGCCGGAGGCGGTCAAGGAGGCCGCGCGGGTGCTGCGCTCGGGCGAGCCGACCCTGATCCTGCTCACCGGGCGCGCCCTACGCGAGAAGGGCTTGGCGCTCGCCGGGCAGATTGCGGTCAAGTGCGGCGCCCGGCTGATCGCCCAGGGCTCGAATGCGCGCACGCAGCGCGGCCGCGGCCGCGTCTCGGTCGAACGGGTGCCCTACGTCGTGGACCAGGCGCTCAAGGTCCTGGCGGGGCTTAAGCACATCATCCTGGTCGGGTCGAAGATGCCGGTCGCGTTCTTCGCCTATCCGGACAAGCCGAGCCTGCTGAGCCCGGCGGATTGCGAGGGTCATGTGCTGGCTCGGCCCGAGGAGGACGCGGTAGCGGCGCTGGAGGCGCTCGCCGATGAAGTTGGGGCCCGCGGCACACCAGCTCCGGTCGTCAACGAGAAGCCGGCGGGGCCGGCTACCGGAAGGATCACGTCCGAAGCGCTGGGGGCGTCGCTCGGGGCGCTGCTGCCGGAGAACGCGATCGTCGCCGACGAGGCGGTGACGACCGGCCGCGGTTTCTTTGCGCCGACGCGCATGGCGGCGCCGCACGATTGGCTCTCAAACATGGGCGGCTCGATCGGGCTCGGCATGCCGCTCGCGACCGGGGCGGCCGTCGCCTGCCCCGACCGCAAGGTCGTCTGCCTCGAAGGCGACGGCAGCGGCATGTATACGGTGCAGGCGCTGTGGACGCAGGCGCGCGAGGGGCTCGACGTGACGACGGTGTTGTTCTCGAACCGCTCCTACCAGATCCTGAAGGGGGAGCTGGCGAATGTCGGCGCCGGCAACCCCGGCCGCAAGGCGCTCGACATGCTCAACCTCGACCGTCCGGACCTCGACTGGGTGGGCCTGGCGCGGTCGATGGGGGTCCCGGGCGCGCGCGTCGAGACGATGGAGGAATTCAACCGCCGCTTCTCCGAAGGCATCGCCACGCCCGGCCCATACCTCGTCGAGGTCATGATTTGACGGCTGCGCACCCAATCGCCGTCCCCGCGCAAGCGGGGGACCCAGCGCAAACTCTTCGCCGCTAGAGAGCCTCTCCGACCGAATGGCATTTCCTTCCTCACAAGTCGTCATGGCCGGGCGCGACCTGGCCATCTGCGACGCGCCCCGAGATCGGCGGGTCAAGCCCGGCGATGGCGAGAGCGTTCAAACTTGATTGGGAACCGTTCTAGGGTTTGGGTTCCCGTTGTCACGGGAACGGCGAAGGTGCCACCGCGAGCGGCGGGAGCGAGTCTGCCGACAGAGGTCATCGCCCCTCCGGGCGGGTGAGTCGGTGACGGCCGCTCTTTAACTAATCTCGCGCGATTGCAGGAGATAATCGGGGGGATGGCGTCGCCGACGAAGGTGTGGCCGGGGCGCCCCTATCCCCTCGGGGCGACGTGGGACGGCAAGGGGGTCAATTTCGCGCTGTTCTCGGCGCACGCGGAAAAGGTCGAGCTGTGCCTGTTCGACCGCTCGGGGCTGCACGAGGAGGCGCGTATCGCGCTGCCCGAATATACCGACGAGGTCTGGCATGCCTACCTGCCCGACGCGCGCCCGGAGCAGCTCTACGGCTATCGCGTCCACGGCCCCTACGACCCTGCGAACGGGCACTGGTTCAACCCGAACAAGCTCCTGATCGACCCTTACGCCAAGGCGCTGCAGGGGCGGCTCATCTGGCACGACTCGCTGTTCGGCTACCGCGTCGGCAGCCCGCGCGAGACGATGGCGATGGACCGGCGTGACAACGCGCGCCACATGCCGAAATGCCGGGTCATCGAAACCGCCTTCACGTGGGGCGACGACCGCCGGCCCGAGACGCCCTGGGAAGAATCGATCATCCTCGAACTGCACGTGCGCGGCTTTACCGTGCGGCATCCCGAGGTGCCGGTCGAGCATCGCGGCAACTTCGCCGGCCTCGCTTCGCCCGCGGTGCTCGACTACCTGATCGGCCTCGGCGTCACGGCGGTCGAGCTGATGCCGATCCACGCCGCGGTCACGAGCCGCATCCTGGCCGACCAGGGCCTCGTCAACTACTGGGGTTACGACACCCTCGCTTATTTCGCGCCCGACCCCCGCTTTCTGCCGGCCGGTTCGATCGCCGCGTTCAAGACCGCCGTCAAGCGCCTGCACGATGCCGGCATCGAGGTCATCCTCGACGTCGTCTACAACCACACGGGCGAAGGCAACCACCTCGGGCCGACGCTTTCGTTTCGAGGCATCGACAACCTTTCCTATTACCGCCTCGCCGACCGGCGGGGTCTCTACGAAGACTTCACCGGTACCGGAAATACGCTCAACATCGACCACCCGCGCGTCCTGCAAATGGTCATGGACTCCTTGCGCTATTGGGCGCTGGAGATGCATGTGGACGGCTTCCGCTTTGACTTGTGCACGACGCTCGGCCGCGAGTACGGCCAGTTCGGCCAAGGCAGCGCCTTTTTCGATGCAATCCGCCAGGACCCGGTGCTGTCCGGACGCAAGCTCATCGCCGAGCCGTGGGATCTTGGTCCCTATGGCTACCAGCTCGGCAACTTCCCGCCGGGCTGGGCCGAGTGGAACGGCCAATACCGCGACTCCGTGCGCCGCTTCTGGAAGGGCGACCGGGGCATGGTGCCGGATCTCGCCTCGCGCGTCGCCGGCTCCTCCGATATCTTCGGCTACCGCGGCCGCCGGCCGTGGGCGAGCATCGATTTCATCACGGCGCATGACGGTTTCACGTTGCAGGACCTCGTCAGCTACAACGACAAGCACAACGAGGCCAATGGCGAGGGCAACCGCGACGGCCACGAGCCGAATTTCAGCTGGAACTGCGGCGTCGAAGGGCCGACCGACGACCCCGCGATCCTGGCGCTGCGCGACCGGCAGAAGCGGAATTTGATGGCGACCCTGCTCGTGTCGCTGGGCGTGCCGATGCTGCTCGCCGGCGACGAAATGGGCCGCACGCAGCGCGGCAACAACAACGCCTATTGCCAGGACAATGAGGTCTCGTGGTTCGACTGGGAAAGGATCCGGCCGGAGGACGAGAAGTTGCGCGCGTTCGTGCGCTATCTCATCCATCTGCGGCGCCAGCACCGGGTATTCTCGCGCCCGCGCTTTTTCCGCGGCGAAGTGCTGTCGGAAGCGGGGGTCAAGGATGTGACCTGGATCACGCCCAGCGGCGAGGAGGCGGCGGCCGATTTCTGGCGCAACCCCGGCGCCGTCTCGCTCGGCTATGTCCTGAGCGGCGCGGCCGGCGAGTTCTATACGCCGGGCGGCCAGCGTGACATCGATGAGAGCTTTCTCGTCATGATGAACGCCGGCGACGATGACCTGCCGTTCCGCATCCCGAATCTCGCAACGCCGATGTCGTGGGAGGCGCTGGTCGACACGTCGCAATCGACGGGGCTTCCGTCCGCACCGGCTATCTATTCGCCGGGCGATATTTTCGATCTCAAAGCCAAGTCCTTCGTTTTGTGTATCAATCGCGCCCCGCGCAACGGCGGAGTACGCGCCGTTGCCGCCTCCGTGGAACCCGTCGGAGCGGGGGGCGATGCAGCGCCGGTCTAGCGCGGTCGGCGGCGACCCTGGTCTCGATCGCGTCGCGGCGCTGCTCGGCATCGAAACCGAATTCCATGACGCGCTCGGGGTTGCGCACCGCACGTCCGACGAGGCGCTTGCCGCGTTGATCGCATCGTTCGGGCTGCCGGCCGAGCCGCACGAGGCTGCCGCGGCGATTGCGGCAGCGCATTGCACGAAGCTGGGGTTGGCGCCCGCGATCGTCATCGCCGCGGAAGACCCGGAGCCGCGGGTCGCGCTGCGGCCGCCGCGGGGGACGGGCCTCGTCGAATGGCGATGCACGCTCGAAGACGGCGACGAACGGCAGGGCGCCGCCGAGCCGACGCCGTGCGGCGAGGGTTCGGCGCGCTTGACGCTGCCCGCCGGCCTGCCGCTCGGCTATCACCGCCTGGCGCTGGTCGCCGGCAACGTCACCGCCGAAGCCGCGCTGATCGTCGCTCCGGCGCAATCCCATTTGCCGGCCCAGCTGGGAGAGGGATCACGCCGCTGGGGCCTCACGACGCAGCTCTACAGCCTGCGCAGCGGACGCAACTGGGGCATGGGCGATTTCGGCGACCTCCGGCATTTGTGCAGCGCTGCCGGCAAGGCAGGAGCCAGCCTCGTCGGGCTCAACCCGCTGCACGCGCTGTTCGCCGCCGAACCGCGGCACTACAGTCCGTACTCGCCGTCGAGCCGCCGTCACCTCGACCCTCTCTACATCGATGTGACGGCAGTGCCCGAGTTCGCCCATGGCGGTTGCGTCGATGAGGCGGCCCTCGCAGCAGCGCGAGCAAGCCGCTTTGTCGATCATTGGGCGGTGGCCGCGTTGAAGCGGCCGGCATTGGAGGCGATATTCCGGCGGTTTCGGGTCCGCGAACTCGATGCGGCCGGCGCGCCGATTGGCGCGCGCGGACAGGAATTCTGCGATTTCCGGCGGGAGCGCGGCCGGGTGCTCACGGCCTTCGCAACGTTCGAGGCATTGCACGAACATTACTATCGAGACGGCCGAGCGTTCTCTTGGCGGACGTGGCCGGAAAAGATGCGCGACCCCAATTCCCGGGCGGTCGCGGACTTTGCCAAGGCGCACGCCGACCGCGTCCTGTTCTTTGCCTTTCTGCAATGGGAAGCCGACCGGCAGCTCGCGGCCGCCGCCGCGGCCGGACAGAAAAAGGGTCTGTCGCTTGGCCTTTACCGCGACCTCGCCGTCGGCGTCGATCCGAACGGCGCCGACGCCTGGGCCGAACCCGAACTGCTGGCATGCGGGACGGCGATCGGCGCGCCGCCGGACGCGCTGAGCCGCGCCGGGCAGAACTGGGGGCTGTCGCCGGTCAATCCGCTGCGCCTGCGGCAGCGCGCCTTCGCGCCGTTCATCGAGGCGCTGCGCGCCAACATGCGCCACGCCGGCGTCCTGCGCATCGACCATGTCATGCTGCTGCAGCGCCTTTATTGGGTGCCGCAGGGGCTTCCCGCCACCGCCGGCGCCTATGTGAAGTACCCGTTCCGGGAGCTGCTGCGGCTGGTGGCGCTGGAAAGCCGGCGCCAGCGCTGCGCCGTTATCGGCGAGGACCTCGGGACCGTGCCGGCCGGCTTCCGAGCCGCCATGGAGGCGGCGCAGGTGCTGTCTTACCGGGTTGTCGCCTTCGAGCGCGACGGCGACGGACGCTTTCTCCAGCCGAGCGCTTACCCGGCGCTGTCGGCGGCATCGGCGGCGACGCATGATACCGCCACGATCAAAGGCTTCTGGCTCGGCCGCGATATCGAATGGCGCCGCCGCCTCGGGCTATATCCCGACGAGACCGCCGCGGCGGCCGAGGCCAGCGGACGACGGCGGGATCGCGAGCAGCTCCTGGAGGCGTTGGCGGGGGAAGGCTTGATGGCTCGCGAGCGCTTCGGCGAATTTCTGCTGCCGGACGGGACGCCGGTCTATGGGCGGGCGCTGGGAAAGGCCGTTCTCGCCTTCCTCTCCCGCTCGCGCTCGCGGCTGATGCTGGTGCAGATCGAGGATGTCGCCGGCGAGAGCGAACAGGCCAATCTGCCGGGTTCCAGCGGCGGCCATCCGAACTGGCGCCGCCGCATGGCGCAGCGGCTCGATGAGATCGTCGATGGCGGCGCCTTGCAGCGGGTCGCGCGCTTGATCGCGGCGGGGCGTGAGATCTCGGGGCGCAACGGGTAAGGGGTGCGGCGTGGACGAGGTCGAGATTGTCGTGGTCGGCGCCGGCGTCGTCGGCTTGGCTGCGGCGCGCGCCCTGGCCTTGGCAGGACGTGAAGTCGTCGTGCTGGAACGCGCCTACACGATCGGGTTCGAGACCTCGTCGCGCAACAGCGAAGTCATCCACGGCGGCCTCTACTATCCGCCCGGCAGCCTCAAGGCGCTGACCTGCGTCGAGGGCCGCCAGCGCCTCTACGCCTATTGCCGCGATCACGGCGTGCCGCACTCCGCGCTCGGCAAGATCATTGTCGCCACCAGCGAAGCCGAGCTTCCCGGCCTCGACAAGATCGCCGGCACCGCCAAGGCCAGCGGCGTCGATAATCTCGAACGGCTCACCGCCTCCGAGGCGCAGCGGCTCGAACCCAAATTGAATTGCGTCGCGGCGCTGCTGTCGCCGTCCACCGGCATCATCGACAGCCACGCGCTGATGCTGTCGTACGAGGGCGAGGCCGAGGCAGCCGGGGCGATGGTCGCATTCCGGACGCCGGTGCTGTCGGGCCGGGTGCTGGCGGATGGGTTCGAGCTTGCGGTCGGCGGCGACGAGCCGACGACGCTCCGCTGCGGCGCCCTTATCAACGCCGCCGGCCTCTATGCGCCGGCGCTGGCGCGCAACATCGACGGCATCCCGCGCGATACGATCCCGACCGCCTATTTCTGTCGCGGCGTCTATTTTACATTGTCGGGCCCTTCGCCGTTCCGCCGCCTGATCTATCCGGTGCCGGTGCCGGGCGGGCTCGGCGTGCACATCACGCTCGACCTCGCCGGCCAGGCCCGTTTCGGCCCGGATGTCGAATGGATCGACAGCGTCGATTACGGCGTCGATCCGCGCCGCGGCGACTTGTTTTACGCGGCCGTGCGCCGCTATTGGCCGGGCCTTCGGGATGGGGCGCTGCAGCCCGGCTATGCCGGCATCCGGCCGAAGATCAGCGGCCCGACCGAACCCGCCGCCGATTTTCTCGTGCAAGGACCGGAGGAACACGGCATCCCGGGTCTCGTGAATTTTTACGGGATTGAATCGCCGGGACTCACGGCCTCGCTGCCGCTTGCCGACCTGGCCGCGCGCAAGCTTCTCTGCTGAACCCGCCGCTATTCTGCGGCGGGCGCCGCGAATTCACGCTCGTGAGCGGCGATCTGCTCGGCGTAGTTGTCCCGATAGCGGCGGTAGACCTCCTCGTGCCGCGCCAGCGCCGCCGGGTGGAATTGGCCTTCGGGCGGCGGGATCAGGTCGAAATGGCCGCCGGTGTCGCGGCCGCGCACGAGCCGGGCGCACATCCGCACCGTGCCGGTGAGCCGGCAATGCGCGGGGATGTAACTCGTCCCGATGCCGATCCGGCGATGGCCGGCGCGGTTGGGCGCCGAGCGGTGGGCGCACAGCGTGTGGTGTAGCGAGAAGCTGCCGGCCGGGAGCGCCATCATCTCGCTGTCGCGCTCGTCGATCTCCTCGACGATTGCCTGGCCGCCGCCGTTGATGCTGTGCGCCAGCCCGAGCGCCGCGTGGCGGAGCTGGCGCGGCCGGCCGCGCGAGGAAACCACCTCCATGCACCCCGCCTCTCGCGAGGCGTCCGTCAGGGCCACCCAGGCGGTAACGTGCTCGTGCGGCGTCAGCCCGAAATAGGTCGCGTCCTGGTGCCAGGCGGCGAAGGTCGGGCTGTTCGCCTCCTTGATGAAGAAGGTCGCGGTATAGACGAGGATGTCGGGGCCGATGAGGTCCTCCACCGCGTCGAGCACGCGTGGATGCGTCACCAGCGCATCGACCCACGGCAGAAAGACATAGGCCGCCGAGCGCCAGCGCCGGTCGGCGGCGTTGACCGGCGAGCCGAGCCACGCCTCGTAGCGGGCAAGGCCGGCAAGGCTTTCCTGCACCTCTTCGGGCGACAACGCCGGCAAGGGATAGAGAAAGCCGTTATGCTGGTACTGCTCGATCTGCCGGGGCGACAGCATCGCGATGCCCTCCGGAATGTCTCTGCTCGCCCAACGTAGCGCGCCCGCGCCCGAAACGGTATCGTCGACGGCGAAAAGAGAGGCGCCATGGACTTTTCGGATTCCCCCGAACACGCCGAGTTCCGCCGCGAGTTCCGGGCTTGGCTCGAAGCCAACCTGACCGACGATCTCAAGGTCGAGGACGCGCAGGATTCGCGCGTCGCGCCCGACCGGGAGACCCTGGAAAAGCGCATCGCCTGGCAGAAGAAGATGTACGCCGCCGGCTGGGTCGGCATCTCGTGGCCGAAGGAGTATGGCGGCCGCGGCGCCAGCTTCATGCAGCAGGTGATCTTCGATGAGGAGTATTTCCGCGCCCGCGCCCCGATCCTGCCCGGCCACAGCGCCATCAACCTGCTCGGCCCGACCCTGATCCAGTGCGGCACCGAGGCGCAGAAGAAAAAGCACCTGCCGCGCATCCTCGCCGGCGACGAGCGCTGGTGCCAGGGCTTCTCCGAACCCGGCGCCGGCGGCGACCTCGCCAGCCTGCGCACCCGCGCCGTGGATGCCGGCGACCATTTCATGGTCAACGGGCAGAAGGTGTGGACCTCGGGCGCGCATTGGGCCGATTGGTGCTTCCTGCTGGTCCGCACCGACCCCGACGCGCCGAAGCATCACGGCATCAGCTACCTGCTCGTCGATATGAAGACGCCGGGGGTCACGGTGCGGCCCCTGGTGCTGCTGAACGGCCACCGCCACTTCAACGAGGTGTTCTTCGAGGACGTCAAGGTCCCGAAGGAAAACCTCGTCGGCAAGCTCAACGAGGGCTGGAAGGTCGCGATCACGACCTTGATGTTCGAGCGCGGCGGCGCCGGCGGCCGCGACCACGCGGCGCAGATCGCCCGCCTCGTCGAGCTCGCGAAGCAGTTTCCGAGCCGGCAGGAGCCGGCCTGGCGCGACAGCCACATCCGGCAGCAGCTGGCGCAGCTCGCGATCGATGCGCAAGCGCTGAAGGTGACGCGGCTGCGCGGCCTGACTCGCCGGCTGCGCGGCGAGCCGCCGGGGCCGGAGGGCTCCATATTAAAGCTGTTCGGCTCGGAACTCGGCACCCGCATCGCCGACGTGTCGAGCACCCTGCTCGGCCCCTACGCGACGATCGATGCCGCCACGGAGGCGGTGCCGGACGCTTCGCGCTGGATGCACCGGGTGCTCGGCGCCCGGCAATACACGATCGCCGGCGGCACCAGCGAAATCCAACGCAACATCATCGGCGAACGGGTGCTGGGCCTGCCCAAGGGATGAGCGAACGGCGATGCGCCTCGTAGGGCGGAAAAGCGCAGCGCCTACCGCCGATTTTTTCGATGTCAGGTGACCGTGTGCGGCGGAATACGCTTCGCTCTTCCGCCCTACGGGTTCTTTCGCCCGCGGCCGGGGCAATCATTTTCGGCATGGACCTCTCGCGGCCGTTGCGGCCGGAGCAGCGGGACGAGATCGTCGCCCGCTTGATCGATCATCATGTCCTCGTCTTCCCCGACCAGAGGCTGACGCGGGAGGAGCAGTTCGCATTTGCGGCCCATTTCGGCGAGGTCGAGGCGCATGGGGCGCATCGCGGCGAAGCGAAGCGCTACGGCGTGGCGCACGTGATGACCAACCTCGACGCCGAGGGCCGGCCGGCGATCCGGCGCTCGCCCGCCGCGAACTACCACTGGCATACCGACAAGCCGTACCTTCCCGCGCCGCCGATGCTGACGATGCTGCACGCGGTCGAGGTGCCGCCGCGGGGCGGCGACACCGAGTTCGCCAATACCGCCCTCGCCTACGAGGCGCTGTCCGAGCCGATGCAGCGACGTATTGCCGGGCTGCGGGTCGCGTTCACCCCGGCCTTCGAGAGCGACCCGGCGCGGCGGACGGTGGTGGACCACCCGCTCGTCCGCACCCACCCCGATACCGGGGAAAAGGCGCTCTATCTCGGCAACCACGCGACGCACATCGTCGGCATGCCCGAGGCGGAGGGCAGGGCGCTGCTCGCCGAACTGCTGGCGCATGCGACGCAGCGGCGCTTCGTCTACCGGCACCATTGGCGGGAAGGCGACCTTGTCGTATGGGACAATCGCTGCCTGCTGCACCGCCTCGTGCTCGACGAGGGTCTCGGCCGGTACCGCCGCGTCATGCACCGGAGTATCGTCA
>Ga0070739_10003289_pt1 | contig 20374 bp, 15 predicted proteins | sample Coa_R1_7_FD_66445 | JGI IMG/M metagenome (GOLD analysis project Ga0070739, IMG submission 66445) | Surface soil microbial communities from Centralia Pennsylvania, which are recovering from an underground coalmine fire - Coalmine... | ecosystem: Environmental > Terrestrial > Soil > Unclassified ... | reverse complement strand
CTCTCCCTTTGCTTGTAGCAGAGGCACAGGCTTCTCTAATGGCACCAGCCTCTTTCTTGTCTTTTGCTTTTCTCGCATTGGCTTTTCCTCTGTGTGCTCTGTGGCTCTAGCGAGCGAAGCGAGCGGGTGGTGAAAATCTATGCAGCCTGACAGCAAGTACACGCTTGGGGTCAGGCGAAAAAGCGCAGATAGCAGTAGGCGAGGGGGACGACGAAGAGCAGGCTGTCGAAGCGGTCGAGGACGCCGCCGTGGCCGGGCATGATGCGCCCGAAATCTTTGATGCCCGCCTCGCGCTTCAAGGCCGACTCGAACAGGTCGCCGATCTGGCCGGCCACCCCGGCGATAAGGCCGAGGACAAGGCCATCGACGAGCGCGAGGTGAAGCCAGGCGGCAAAGGCGACCCCGACCGCGATCCCGCCGAGCAGGCCGCCGAGGGCGCCTTCGACGGTCTTGTTGGGGGAGAGCGCCGGCGCCAGCTTGTGTTGGCCGAGACCGCGCCCGATCAGATACGCGCTCGTATCAGTCGCCCAGACGCAGGCGGCCGTAAGAAGCGTCAGCCAGGCGGCCCGATCGGCAGTGCCGAAAGGCGTCACGGTCAGGCGGCCGGGCAGTGCGCGCAGCAGCACCAGCGTGCCGAACAGCATCCCCACGTAGGCCAGGCCGAACAGCCCGTAATAGGCGCGCAGGTTGCCGAGCGCCTTTCCCGTCCGCGCCGCGCGGGGCAGGAGGGCCGCGAAGAGGACCACGAGCACGGCGGACAGGCCCGCGTACAGAATATCGCCCAGCGTGTTGCGCGCCGTAAGGCGATTCGTCAGCGTCCCGCCATAATTCAGCAGCGGATAGATCGCGCCGATCCAGGCCGCGGCCGGATTCAGCCAGGAAAGCGGCGTCTCCGATGGGCCGCCGGTCTCTTCGCCTGCAGGGCGCCGGTAGACCGCCAGCAGCTCCCCGATCCCCATCACGGCCAGAACCGTGACCCCGAGCGTGAAGGACAGCAGGCCGCCGAAGCAAAGCGCCAGGAAGAGCGCCACGCCGACCACGGCGCTAAGAATGCGAATTCCCATCAAGCCTCACTCAGCCGCCGCTCGGCGCGGCGCGCGGCGATCTCGGTAGGCGCATCCTGCATCTGCAAGAACGCCAGCACGATCAACGCCGCCAGGATACTGATCGAACAGACGAAAAAGATCATCCGATAGCCGCCGTGTCTGCCGGAATGCGCGATCAGCTCCCCGGTCAGAAAGACAGTGAGCGGCTGCGCGATGGAGAGCGCCATCGTCTGCAGGCCCGTATAGAAGCCGACCTCTTCGGCGGGGACAATATCGGTCAGGAGGGGATACGCCGACGCGCTTTGCGCGGCATTGCCCAGCCCCGCCACGAAAAGCACGATGCCGACCTGGGTCAGCGTATGAACCCATAGCCCGTTCAACGCCGCAAGGGCGATCAGGGAGAGGCCAAGCAACAGTACGCGTTTCGGTCCCAGGCGGTCCGCCAGCCATCCGGCAGGCATGACGCCGAAAGCCGTAGCGACCATCAGCACCAGAAACATCATCTCCGCCTGATGGTCCGTGCAGCCGGTGATCTTCTGCACGAAGATGGTCAGAAAGGGCAGCACCGCGCCGATGCCGACACCCGAGAGGAAGAAGACCAGAATGCCCTTGCGCGCCTGATGCAGGATCCCCAATCCGCGCACCGCCTCGCCGATCTCGACCCAATGACTCCTGCTGGAGGACACGTCTCCAGTGGCAGGACGCTCCCCGATAAGCTGGCAGGTAAAGAGGGTCGTCACCAACATGGCGACCGCTACCAGGCTGAATTTGACGGCCAGCGGCATCTGCAGCAGCAGGATCGCCGCCTGCCCGATCACGCCGACGAGCGCCCAGACGCTGGTGACGCGTCCGCGCTGCTCCGGTGGCGTGATGTCGGGCATGAGCGCCTGGTAGGGATCGAAGGCGATGTTGAAGAAGACCGTGAACAGGAAGATGCTGCCGATGATAGCGCCGAGCCGAACGCCGGACGGGAGGTGGATGGCCGCTGGCGTCAGCAGGAGAAAGAGCGCGGAGAGCGGCGTAAACAGCAGCATGAACGGCCTGCGGCGGCCCCAGCGGCTGCGGAGGCGGTCGCTGGCCGTCCCGACCAGCGGCTGGATGATCGCGCCTTCCACCGAATGCGTGCTGCCCATCAGGCCCAGGAGCACGGGATTATTCGTGAACTGCTTGAGGAAGAGGGGTAGGGTGGCGTTATTGAACGAATAGAACGCGCCGTAGCCGAGATTCGCCAGGCTATAGAAAAAAATCTGTATCGGGGTTAACGGCCGGGCAGGCTCGGAGGGAGTCGGTGGGGGAGTGCCCTCAATCTCTCTGGGGAGGCTCAGGTTGTCGGTGATGCTCATGGCGCGGCTTCCTTGTGTGCGCCCGGCGCCGCTGGCGAGGCGACGCGACTGGCAGCGCGGAAGGCATAGGCGTAATCGGTGGGCAGGTCGATGTCGTAGGCCAGCTCGGCAGGCGCGTTCCGGATGGCCTCTCCACGACAGGCCAGCAGGCTGCCGGCCCGCTCCACGATATCAACGACGGTCAACTGCCGCGTCACGAACTTGAAGAGGACCCTGCCGCCCACCAGCCGCGCCATCTGCCACTGGCTCTTGCGGGCCTGAAATGCGCCTTCGACCTGCGGCCGGCAGCGCAGGACCGTCTCCAGGGAAACCAGGAACGCGCAGCCGAGGGTGAACGCGCCGTCCCGTAAGTGCGTGTAGATGCTCTCCGTGCCGGGAAAGCGCGCCTCGAACGCCTCCCGCGTCACGATGGGAATGGCGATGTCGGCGTCGGGCGAGCAGGAATCCAGAAAAGCGATGATGGCCTCCGGCGTGATGAACGGCAGATCGGTGGTCAGGATCAGGACGCGTGAAGGAGGGGCCGGCTCCTGGGCGCGCAGCCACTCCAGGCCGCGGTAAATATTCTCCGGTCCGGTCGCGCCCTCTGAGATGGCGGCGTCCGCGCCGCACGCTTGCGCCTCAATCAGCGCCTCTTCCGGTCCGATCACCACGATACGCCCGATCCGGCCGGTGGCCCGCAGGGCCTCTATCATCCGGCGCAAGAGGGTTCGGCCCTCCAGGCGGATAAGCGCCTTGATCTCGGCTCCGGCCTCCCTGGCAAAAGCGCCGGAGATGCGTCCTCCGGCCGGCAGCACCGCATCGATCCGCTCCATTGGGATTTCCGACCGCATCCTTCTCTTTCTCCCGGCCCGGCGTCCTTCTATTCGCGCTGCCGCGCCCGCTTTCCTCTTCCGCTCTGTTTTGCATTATATACCGGGGCGGCCCCGGATGCCAGGGCCGAAAGGCTCAATTCTTCGCGCGGCTCGTCCCGGTCTAAATGGGTCTTTTTGGGACGGGGCGGGACATTTCTTCGAGAAGGGCTTGACACATTTCCAGAAGTCGGTCTATAATACTTTGTTTTGCAAAGAACTTTGCATTATGTTCTTTCCGCGAAGGAGAGACGAGGAGGCGAAGACGATGGAAACGACGCTCGCAAAAACCTGGCCTTACCTGATGGCGCTCATTCCGGCCTTTCTCGGCGCCTATGCCGGCGTCGGATTGAACCGGCTGTGCTTCCCGTCTTAACCAGTATCAAAAAGTAACATTTTGGGCTCTCCCAGCAAGAGGGAGATAGCCCTGGGAGATTTCTATGCAGACGAACACACGGGTCGGGCTCGGCGTGCTGGGCGTCGCCGCGATCCTGGGCATCCTGGGTGATATGCTTCTGCGCGTCGACTCCTGGGGCCTCAACATCGGCGTATGGATCGGCGCGCTGGTGGCGGCGCTGCTGCTGCTGGCGTGGCGGCAGCAGGTGTGTCTGCTGGGAGAGGGCCGCTGGCTGCTGCTGCCCGCGCTGTTGTTCGCCGTCCTCTTCGCATGGCGCGACTCGGCGACCCTCAAGGCGCTGGATGGGCTGGCGCTGTTGATCGCCCTCGCGCTGGCAGCGGTCTGTGGGCGGGTCGGCAGCCTGCGGATCGTCGGGGTGATGACCTATGCGTACCACCTCCTGATCGCCGGGCTGAACGTCGCGTTCGGGCCGATCCTGCTCCTGTTGAGCGACATCGCGTGGAAGGAGATTCCCGGTCAGGGCTGGCGGCGGCGCGCCTTCGCCATCGGACGCGGTCTTCTCCTCGCCCTGCCGCTGCTGGTGGTCTTCGGGGCGCTGTTCGCCTCGGCGGACCCCGTCTTCGATTACTATCTCTCTGCCGTCTTCCGGTTCGACTTCGATAGCCTGGGCACGCATCTGTTCATCATTCTGTTCTGCGCCTGGGGTGTCGCCGGGTGGATGCGGGGAATGCTGCTGCGCGAAGAGCCGGCAGGGTGGGACCGCGCGGACCGGCAGTTTGTCTCGCTGGGCGGCGTGGAGATCGTGATCGTTCTCGGCCTGCTCGACCTGCTCTTTCTGACGTTCGTGCTCCTCCAACTGCGTATGCTGTTCGGGGGCGCCGCTCTGGTGCGGGCGACCACCGACCTGACCTTCGCCGAGTATGCGCGGAACGGCTTTTTCGAGCTGGTCGCGGCCTCGGCGCTGGCCCTACCGCTGCTGCTTCTGGCCCACTGGCTGCTGCGCAAAGAGCGCGCGGTAGAGGAGCGTCTGTTCCGCCTTCTGGCGGGGGGACAGGTGCTCTTGCTTTTCGTCATCATGGCCTCTGCGGTCCAGCGGATGCGGCTCTATCAGATCGCCTACGGCCTGACCGAGCTGCGCTTTTACACGATGGCCTTCATGGGCTGGCTGGCCGTGCTGTTTCTGCTGTTCGTGGCGACGGTCCTGCGCGGCCGGCGGGAGCGCTTTGCGTTCGGCGCGCTCCTTTCCGGTTTCCTGGCCGTCGGCGTGCTTCACGCTCTCAATCCGGACGCGCGCATCATTCGCGCCAACGTAGCCAATATGCGCGCCGGCCATGTCTTCGACGTCGATTACAACACCTCGCTGAGCGCCGACGCCATTCCTGCGCTGGTATCCCGCCTGTCCGACCTGCCGCTTTCCGAGCGGCGCTCCACTGCCGGCTACTTGCTTAAAGAAGCGACATCCTTATCGCAAAGCCGGGACTGGCGCTGCTGGAGTCTGGCGCGCTCTCAGGGCCTGCAAGCGATCCAGAAAGATCGGGTCGCCCTCACTCAAGACCTCACCCCCATAGACCTCACCCCCTAACCCCCTCTCCTTCGTAAGGAGAGGGGGAAATCAAGCTTTGAGTAGCAAGCTCCCCTCTCCCTCGTAAGCAGAGGGGGAATTAGAGCCGGGTGTTGAAAACATCCGGCAGGACAAAACGACCGTCTTCACGGACGGAAACCCTTTTTGTGAATGGGATCTGATAGATGCTTTTCTTTCGCTGAAAGAAAGACACATTTATGACGAGGCAAGACCAGACGGGACAGTTGATAGAGAAGAAAAGGCTCTGGCCGGCGCTCTTCTGGTGGGCCGTCTTTGCGGCGGCGTTCGGCTGCATTGAGGCGGCCGTGGTCGTCTATATTCGCCGACTCGCCGGCATGCCGCCGGGAATGGACTACCGGCAGATATGGACGGCGCGCGGCCTGTCCTTCCATTCCATCTCTATTCTCACGGAGCTTCGGCGGCAGGGTATCCTCGGCGTCGAGCTTACCCGCGAAATTGCTACCCTCACGCTTCTTTTCAGCGCGGCGTGCGCGGCCGGCAGGAGCCGGATCGAAAAAGCGGCGATCTTCGGCTACACGTTCGCCCTGTGGGATTTGACCTACTATCTCTATCTGGCGTTCTGGATCGGCTTCCCACGCAGCCTGCTGGACACCGACATCTACTTCCTGATCCTGACTGCCTCGTATGGACCTATCTGGCTCCCGGCGCTGGTCCTGATGCCCGCCCTCCTGGCTCTCTCCGTGGGGCTGATGCGTAAAGCGGGTGCGTCTCAGCCTTTGCCAGGGGTTGAGAACCCCTGTCTGTAACAGGCAAGCGTCCATCGGACGCATCCAAATTCCCCCTCTCCTTATGAAGGAGAGGCAGGGCCGCAAGGCCCGTGGTGGTACAGGGGGTGAGGTCTTACGGAGTAAAGCAGGAGTTAAGGAGCGAGGGAGTTAATGAGGAAAGGAGTAACAGAAAGGAGTGCTGATGATGCGCTTGAGCTGCTGCGCCTATTCGTACCGGCAGGCCCTGCAGGGCGGCCAGATGACCCTCTTCGATTTCCTGCGCGTCTGCCGAGATCTGGACATGGACGGCGTCGAGCTGACCGCCTACTACTTTCCCACGACCGAGCGCGACTACCTGGAATCGGTCAAACAGGAAGCGCGGAGTCTGGGGCTGGCGGTTTCCGGCACGGCAGTCGGCAGCGACTTTGCCCAGCCGGACGCCGAGAAGCGGCGCGAGCACGTCGCGATGACGAAGGCGTGGATCGAGCACTCCGTCACGCTAGGCGCGCCGACGCTGCGCGTCTTTGCCGGCGGTGTCCGCGAGGGCCAGAGCGAGGAGGAGGCGTTCGGCAACGTCGTCGCCTGTCTGCAGGAGTGCGCGGGACCTGCGGCAGAGCGCGGCATTAAGCTCGCCCTGGAAAATCACGGCGGCCTGACGGCGACGGCGGAGGGGACGCTGCGTTTGCTGCAAGCCGTGGACCGCCCGGCAGTCGGCCTGAACCTGGATTTCGGCAACTTCACCGGCGACATCTACGCCCAGTTCGCGGCCTGCGCACCCTATGCCGTGGCGACTCACGCCAAAAAGAGCGCCCGCAGCGCCAGCGGACCCGTTCCTGTAGACTACCGCCAGGTTGGCCGGATCATGGACGCGGCCGGCTATCGCGGCTTCCTCGCCATCGAGTACGAAGAGGAAGAGCCGGCGGAGACCGGCGTGCCCGTCTTCGCCTCGGAACTGCGCGCGATCTTTCCAGCTACTCGCCGTTAGGGAGCCTTGCCGAGCTATTCTCATATAGAAAAGCCGGCAGGCTATAGAAGGATGCATGATAAAACCCTCCTCGGTAGAAAGAGCCTGGTAACTCGAATCTATCCGAGGAGGGTTTCGATTTTCGCGTCCTCGCAAAATCTGGGATGAATCCTGCGAACGGAAAACGAACGCTCAGGGATTGACTGTAAACAGCTTTGCGCTGGTATCCGTACCATTGGGCGTGGTCACGATGAGCGAGTAGCTGCCGGTGGGAGTGGAAGAACTGAGCTTGAATTTGATGGTGGCAGCCGTGTCACTGATAACGTTCTGGCTGACTCCGCCAATGGTTAGGGTGGCGTTGATCAGGTTTGTACCGTGCAGGGTCACGACCGTGCCTGAGGAGGCGCTGCCGGTGTTGGGGCCGAAGCTTTTGATGAGTGGCAGTTGGATCGGCAGAATAAAGAGCGTGCCGGCATTGCTGGCGCCACCGCTAAAGGTCGTGCCATACAGATTGCCATCCAGTCCCTCTATCACTCCCGACGCTGGATTGGTCCCGTCAGTTCCATCGTTAATAAAGCTGTAGAGGTCGGTGAAGAGGCTGCCATCTTTACTGATCTTGAAGACGACACCATAGCCGTTACTGGTAACCCCATCATCGCCAGGGCCGCCATAGTAAGTAACCCCGTAGAGCATACCATCACTGCCTTCCGTGACCGACGCAATAGGATTAGCGCCATCCGTGGCGGTAAAGGAGTGTAGGGTGCTGAAGACGCTGCCATCCTTACTGATCTGGAAGACCGTGCCCCCGGAGCTATAAAGGTTCGTGCCGTTATAGCTTGAGCCGCCGTAGTTGGTCGTGCCATAGAGCATGCCGTCCCTGCCCTCGATTACACCGGCCCAAGGGTAGATGCCGTCCGGGCCGCTGAAGGAGTGCAGGATCGTTAATGCCCCCGTAGCTGGCGATAATTTGTAGACAGTGCCAAACCCATAAGCGCCTCCATCTGAGTTTGTGGTGGTGCCATACAGGTATCCATCTGATCCTTTTATTAGCGTCGTGTAAGCCGGCATCCCTTCCTGCGGGGTGAATTGGTGCAAATCTTTGTACTTCACACCGCTTGTGGCAGTAGGAAGGGTAAGCTTAAAGAGCGTGCCGTTGCCGTATTGGCCGGCGTAATGGCCTACCCCATAGAGGTTATTACCGATCAGCAGAGGGGAACCCCCCGCAGCGCTTCCATTCTGTGGTAGTGAAAAAGTGTGCAGGACTGTGTAGACGCCAGTAGCTGGTGTATACTCATAGAGAACCCCGCTGCTGTCATTGATATACCAATTGCTATTGGCCCGGGAGGTGGCGCTTCCATAGAGATTGCCTTTACTGTCGAAGACAACCCCGCCCTGGGGACAGGCCCCATCTGCGCCATTTGTGAAGTGGTGTAGCACGGTCAATACACCGGCAGGGCTTACTTGAAAAAGGGTACCGTAACCGTAGGCGCCACCCTGGCAGGTGGTACCGTAATAGTTGCCATCCTTTCCCCGCGTCAAGGTACAGATAGGGTTCTGGCCATCGGACGGGCTGCTGAAGCTGTAAAGGATGGTGTCGGTCAATTGCGCCTGCGCCGGCTGAAAAGATGTCAGGCAAAGAGCCAGGCTGATGACCAACAGGACGAAGAGAGAACTCCCGGTGCGTGCTGCTTGGTTCACAGCCAGGGAAACTGAGAGAGAACGTACAGACATGATGAAGCTCGGTCCTTTCATTTTGCTCGGCGAGTCTTTCGCCAGGATAGGAAGGTATACTGACCTCGCCTGTTTAAGGGATTGTTTCTAAGGAGCGGCAATGGCGCTCCAAGAATGGGAGAATTTGTACGTCTGGAATCCAGCCTGATCCAGGGAGAAGGTTCCTCCCACGGCTAGCGGTAAAAGGCTTCCTGAAGGGATAGGATAGTTGTTTGGCTGACCCTGGATGGGTAAACTACCGCCCGGCGTATTATATTCAACGGCCACATCCACATACTGGCCGGGAGCGATGCTATCGGCCACGAACTGGGGATAGGTCGGCGAAATGAATTCTCTGATAGGGGGATCCAGGGGGCCACTATAGAGAAAAATCACGCCTGAGAAGAATCCACCGGGGCTGCCGTAATGCGCTCGGTTGAATTCCACGTTATACACCGGGATAGGCATGTTGTTCGCGACCCGGTAATGCTGTACGAGCGCCCAAATATTGACTTCTCCCTCCACGCCAAACACGTATTTCCATTCCGAGGATTGGTAACTGATCTTCAGGTCGTGAAGGGCGGACGCTTTGACGAGGTGCAGATCGATCTGGTCGATCGCATACCAGTTTCCTCCTCCAATCGTGTTCGTGTTATCCAAAGTGATCGTGTACAGGCTGCTGGTAGGAGCGACCGGATAATCGATCGACAGCCAGTTGTTGAAAATGCTGCCGAAGGGCGTGCCGTGCTGAATCCCGTTGGGATGGCCGGTGCCGGCAAGTGTTCCATTGGTCAACACATCGAGCGTATAGCTGTTGATGTCCAGATAGTAGTCCCCTGGAACGCCGGAATGATCGTCGGCATCCAGGGCGACCGTAAAGTAAGCGTAGGCGATTTTAGGAAGCTTTTGCGCAGAAAGATCGAGCGTCCAGGTGCCCTGATCACCCTGGTAAAGGATGTCCGCATTTCCATCCAAGCCGTAGTTGCTGAATCCATCCAGGTTTTTATGGAAAATGATCTCTGTTGACGTGTTCGTGGGTCCGGTATAGTCCAGGGTTCCTGTGTGGCTGATGTACTGAGCCTGTGCAGGACTATGGGCCATTCCGATTACCGCGATGAGGAAAAGAGCGAGTAGAAGCTTGAATCCTGGCAAGCTCTTGATACAGGCAGAAACAGATTGCGGATAAGTGTTCTCGGAACATTTCATGAGTTCGTTGTCCTTTCTTTAGAAGGGGGACCGGCCCGATGCCCGCCGCGCGCTGCAAGAGATGCAGGCGCGGCGCCTTTACGCGAAGGAAATCAGAGCGTGGGAACGCGGGCTACCGTCTGGCTGAACGAGAAGGTCGGTACCCCGTTCCCATTCCCTTTTATGGAAGGGTAACCTTCTGAGATAAGGTAAACTTCCCGGTTCTAAACATCGTGCCGGAGATCGAAAGCGTGACGGTCTGCCCGCTTGTGCCGGCAGAGCCGGGAAATGTCAGTGTTGATTGAGCGGTAGAGCCAGAAGCGATGTCGCCCAGGCTAATGGGTTGAGCCATGCTAGTAGCTATCGCGTTGAGAGTTGACTTCGTGATCGTGACGCCGGATGCCGTCAGATAGCCCGTGTCCTTGATGGTTAGCTGTGCGACGATATTGCCGGAGCTATCGCGCGAGAGCTTCGTGGGGCTTAGCTTCAGAATAGCCAACTCCAACTTGAAGATCGTGCCGAGGCTGTTAGCTCCGCCCCGGAAGGTCGTTCCATAGAAGTTGCCGTCGGAAGCCTGAATCAGGCCCGCCTGGGGATCGGCTCCATAGGTATCGGCTTGATTGCTGTTCAGAAGAGAAAACGTGTAGAGGACACGCTCAACTCCAGCAGGCGTTATCTGAAAGACCGTGCCATAGGCTGAGCCACCGCCTTGAGACGTGGTCCCATAGAGGTTGCCGTCGGAAGCCTGCGTCAGGCCAGCTAGCGGAGAGTACCCGTCTGATGTGGAGATCCCACTTTCTAAAAACGAATGGAGCGGGGTCAAGCTCCCAGCCGAGGTGATCTTGAAGACGGTGCCAAACCCCGTTTGCCCACCGCTCTGCGTAGTTCCGTAAAAGGTGCCGGGATTAAGTCTATCTTCTACCAGACCGCCCAACGGGTTAGCGCCATCCGCATTGATGCTGCTCCCCGGGTTGGGCGCGCTGAAACGGTAGAGCATGATTTCCTGACCTGAAGGCGAAACGCTGAAAACCGTGCCGTAGCTGTATGTGTTACTGTACTCATTTCCACCGTATTGGGTCGTCCCATAGAAATTGCCGTCCGAAGCCTGAATCAGACTATGAGGATAGGCTCCATCCCAGGGTAGACTGTAACCTCCCGGGTAGGGGCCTTCAAAAGAGTAAAGGACACTTTCCTGTCCGGCCGGCGTAATCCTAAAAAGGGTGCCCCAGCCATAGGTCCCGCCGGCCAGTGTCGTTCCATAGAAGTTGCCGTCCTGTCCCTGGATCAGACCGGCATCCGGATCGGCTCCATCGAGAGGAGAAACCGAACCACTGGAATCGGTGAATGCATGGAGAGTTTGAAAATTGGAGCCATTCGGACTGATACGAAACACGGTGCCATAGTTATAGGTGCCTTGGGCATTTGTCGTCCCGTAAAGGTAGCCATCCGTACTCTGTATCAGCCCGGCTAAGGGAACAGCCCCATCCGTGCCGCTAAAGGAGTGGAGGAGCGTTAGCTTACCTGTCAGGCTTATCTTAAAGACGGTCCCCAGGTTCTGAGCGCCGCCTTCGGCCGCCGTGCCATAGAGATTGCCATCGGACCCCTGAAGGAGGCCGGCAGCCGGCTCACCTCCATCGTTCACGCCGGAAAATGCGTGCAGGAGGACGATTTTGGGAGGAGACTGGGCCTGCGTGAGGGCGGGAGCGAATACTCCCAGGACGGTTCCGATTACCAGTGCGAGCCAGGACTTGCAGGCCCGAATCCCTGGCAAAGAGGTGTGAATAGTGTGCTTAGGTGTGTGTTGCACGATCTTCTTCCTTTCCGAACGATGAAATACGTTGCCTACTCGACTTACCCATTCAGGCTCATGACAGCAGCCGAGGATGCGCGGGGTGGCGATATGTCGGATTGCTATCGATCGAGACAGAAATCGATTGGGAATATGCCGAGCTTCAAGGCGAGGCTAAGGGTGATATGGAACTGCGAAGTGGCATCCACTGAAGTCAAGAAGCAAGTTAACGATGCCAGGCTGCCAGACAGAAGTATCTTCGACAGGCCAGACCGAACCAGCCGCTGACAGGATAGTTTACTGACCTATCGTGAAGGTATCGTGAAATAAACGGGCCACGACAGACTTTTTTTAGCAATTTTCAGGCGAACGACCTAGTGGCAGGCTCAACGCAACCTCGATGGCCTGCTCGATGCTCAGGGCTCGGCCTGCATTCCACTCCGCAGCGAAGACTTCCTCTCCCAACAGAGTCTGTGCCCGCGTTACGATATCCTCGTACTCGGCGCGACCACTGAGGGCCAGGGCAAAGCTGGTCTTTGCCCGCAAAGCGGCAGCAGCGCCCAGGAGGTGTACAGCCTGTTCTGCCTGCCCGTCCGCCAAACATAGATCTGCTATGGTTTCCAGAGAGTAAACAACAGCAAAGGGATGCTGCATTCTGCGCTGGAGTGTTAAATTCTCACGATGCAGCGCATAGGCGGTTGTCTGGTCACCCTGCTTGCACGCCACCTTCCCCAGGCAAATGAATAGATAAGCGATCTGCAGTTCCGTACAGACTTCCCGGGCAATCTGCAGCGCCTCTTCGAAAGAGGCGCGAGCGGCTGCATAGTCTTGCAGGTCATAGTAGACATTGCCGAGCATAAACAGAACGTGATGCAGGGTTGGGCGGTCCTTTAGTCGGCGAGCGAGCGCCAGAGCTTGTTCGCAAAGCGTACGTCCTGTCGCAAAGTCCCCATGCTCGCTAGCAGCATTGCCCCGTTTACAGAGCGAGATAGCAACACCCTGCAAATCGCCTGCCTCTTCACAGAGGGCCTGCCGCTGCAAAAAATGGTCGCGGGCCTGGTCATAATCGCCTTGCGCGAGCGCCAGATCACCGGCTGCAAAGAGCGTCTCGATGCTTTCTACGACCATCCCAGCGGCCTGCAAACGATCAAGAATCGCTTCGAAATAAGCCTGTCCCTCTCGCAGATAGCCGCGCTGATACCAGAAGGTCAACAAAGTTTTCGCCAATTGAAACTCAGTGTCTATCGTTGCCGTTTGCGAATGGAGCCATGCCAGAGCTGCACGCAGGTTATCATAGTCCGCCTGAATCTTCTCCAGCCATGGGGGCGGCTCGGAGCCTAACAGATGAGGTTTTATCTCCTCTGCCAAATGCAGAAAGTGATCCGTGTGACGCTGTGCCAGATCCATGCGCTCATCAGGACTTAATTGCTCCTGGCCGAATTCCCGAAGCGTTTCTAATAGCCGGAAGCGCACTTGTTCGGATTTTTCCTCGGAAATTACGAGGGAGCAGGAAAGCAGAAGATAGAGAAAATCGAACGCCTGCTCTTCCTGGCAGACCGTCCTGGCGGCTTCGAGAGTGAAGCCGCCTCGAAATACCGAGAGCTGCGCAAAGAAGCGCTGGAGGCGCGGGGAAAGCAGCCGGTAACTCCACTCGACAGCGGCGTGAAGGCTGCGATGCCGGTCGCGGACATCCTGCCTGCGGCTGACAAGAAACTCAAAGCGATCTTCCAGTTGAGAGAGCATCTGCGCGGGCGTAAACATCTGCGCCTGCGAGGCGGCCAGCTCGATAGCGAGTGGGAGGCCTTCCAGTCGGGCGCAAAGCGCGGCTACCGCAGAAGCGTTGCGAGGGGTGAGCTGAAAATCCGGCCGGGAAGACTGCGCCCGGTCGACAAACATCTGGATACCTGCATATTCCAGCAGTCGCTCCGGTGTCTCCGCCTGCTGCGGCACGGAAAGCGGCATCACCGGAAACTCCTGCTCCCCTTCCATCTGGAGCCGCTGCCGGGAGGTCACCAGGCAGGTCAGCATAGGAGCCTGCTCCAGAAGGCTGCGCACCGTTCGTCCGCCTTCGGCGATCAGATGCTCGAAATTGTCGAGCAGGAGCAGCGCGCGCTGGCGGCTTAAAAAGGAGACGATCTGTGCATAGGGATCCTGGTTTGGAGTACGGGCCAACTGGAGCGCATCCCGAATCGCTTCCGGCAGGCGCGCGGCGTTCTGGACATCGGCCAACGGCACGAAGCAGACCATCCCCTCGAAGCCGGGAGCCATCCGAGCGGCCACTTCCAGCGCCAGCCGCGATTTGCCAGAGCCGGCCGGGCCGGTCAAGGTGACCAGGCGTCTTCCCGTCCGCTGGAGCAGCTCCGCCAGTTGCTCACTCTCAGGCTCCCGCCCGAAGAAGTGGGTCAAAGGGACGGGCAGCCAGCGAGCAGGCGCGGGCTTATCTTTTTCCGGTGGTGTAAACGCTTCCACTGACGGCGCAGGAACTGAAGGAGGAAAAGCCGGTTGGGGAGGCGCAAGCTCCGGCAGCGATTCCACGAGAGCCTGTGTCGCCGAAGAGGGAGATCGGTCCAGCTCTTTAAGAATGCGCTCCAACTCCAGATACTGATGTCGCGCGGAGTCAGGCTGTCCGGCGGAAAGAGAGAGGCGGATCAAGTCCTGGTGAACCTCTTCGCGAAACGGCAGCGCCGCTACCGCCCGGCGCGCATACATGAGGGCCCGGTCCAGGTCGCCTTCCTGCTCCCAAAGAGCCCTCAGCCGGCGCAGGGCGGAGACATAGGCATCCTTGAGATGCTGGCGCTCCACAAAGATCCACTCGTCATACAGTCCAGGCAGCAGATCGCCTCGATAGAGGGCTACCGCGCGCTCAAGCTGCGTAGCGCGATCCGGCGCTTTAGAAGCGCGCTCGGCAGCCTGGCGCGCGGCTTGAAACTCACCCACATCCGTCACCACGGCCGTCGGGTTCAACTGGACGGAGGTGCGGTTTGCCTGGAGGACACTTCCCGGCGGCGTACCCGGCGGCTCCAATTGACGGCGCAGGGAGGAGAGCGCGGTACGCAGGCTCATGCGACCGGCCTCTTCGTCCGCCTCGGGCCAGAGCATGGCGACGAGCTCTTCGCGAGAGTGCGCACGGTCGGCATAGAACGCCAGGTAAGCAAGCAGGCTGCGCATCTTGCGCGTGTAGAAGCGCGTAAGGACGCGCTCGCCCTGCTGCGCTCGCATCTCCCCTAACATCTTGATCGACCAGGGCTGAAAAATGGCCATGCTCACCTGTCCGAACGACGTATTGTGGCAATCCTGGTAATGTTCGTCTATTTTAGCAGACACAGCCAGGATTGAAAAGGGAATTGTGTTACATTTCCGATGTGAATCAGGCTACACAACGTTTTCCTGGCTTCCAGGAGGTCCGGAAACAAAACAAAGGGCGGCAGGTTGGTGAACCTGCCGCCATTTGACGCGAGGGCAAAAAGGAGGTTTTTCCGTCTCAGCGTACGCCTTTGTTTGGCAGGCCGGAGGATCGGTCTACCGCCATCATCGGCGCATCTCTGCGAGGAAAGCACTCAATCAGAACATCTCTATTCTAGCACTGTCTCTCCTGGCTGTCAAGCGGTTTCTCACGGTTTCTTGAAAAAAACTTAAAGTTTTATAACACGTGTTAGCGCCAGGTCAGTGAACGTCGCCGGCAGGGCGGTATCCGGCGGCTTCGGCTTCCTGGCGGGAAGAGAAGTAGACCCGGTTGCGCGGCGCGGGCAGATCGGGCGCGTCGGCGCTGTGATAGACGTGGGAGCGCCGGTTGCCGATGTAGGGAGCGTTCGCCTCACTGCCTGCCGGCAGGGTGGGGGCCGCCGTTTCCGGCGCCTGTGCCGGCGGGGACGTGGAGAAACTCTCGATGCCGCGCCGCCGGCGGAAAGAAGAGCGCCCCGCCTCTTCGCCGTTTCCGGCTTCCGGCAGATTCGGCGGGTTGATGCCGAAAACACACAGCTCGACGGGCGGCGGACCCTGATAGCCGCCCGCTTGCAGCAGCTTTGCCAGATCGTAGCGGCCGATCGCCACTACGGGAGTCTCCTGCCCCGGCTGCTGCGTTGCTGCTTCCCTATCGGCCTGCGTCCCCGCCACCGTGAAGCAGCGGACCGGCTCCGTATAGACGCGGGTCGGAGTGACCACGCGCGCCGTGAACCGGTGGCCGCCGGGCACGTTGGCGACCGGGTCCACGATCTGCAGCTTCAGCCGCCAGTAGTTGAAGCCTATCTGCGGGGTCTGGATTTCCAGATAGTCGCGACCCTGGTAAGAGACGGTCTGCGCCGAGATCGTGTGGCTCATCATGTCGCCCCACCGGCCGGGGTCTTTGTAGGCGTACTCGCGGCCCTCGAAGGTGATGGGGGCGATATTGGCGCGCGTATCGATCCACTGCCGGCCCTGCCCGATGCCGGAGATGGGATGGATCTCGGCGACGTGCGGCGGATTGCTGGTCGGCGTGCCTTCCGAGGCCTGCTCCTGGGTGGTGGAAGCATGGTCGGGCCAGATGCGGAACACGCCTCGCACGGTGACAGCGCCGTTGGAGAACAGAGGCGACAGTGTCTGCGGCCAGTACTCTTTGTCGGTATCGGCGTCGGGCGGCTGGGAGCGGGCGTTCATCAATTCGCACACCAGCGGCGTTTGAAGCGCGGGCGCGTCCAGAGAGAAGTGCAGGTCCTCGTCGCTCCGTAGGTCGTGGACGTGGCCCAGCATTCCCTGGCCGACGGTCCCGCTCACATCGACGACAATAGAATCCTGGATGGGCCGCAAGGCCTCCAGCGGCATCCGATAGACAAAGAGGCCGCTGCGCGCCTCCTGCGGGCGCATCATCTGCGGCGCTTGCGTCTTGCCCTGCCCGCCGACCGAGGGAACCGAGGTAGAGGATGGTCCTCCTCCAGGCTGGCCCGACTTGCTACAGCCGGAAAGCAGGCATAGCCCTGCGACCAACAGGAAGGCCATCCGGCGTGTATCACATCTATGTCGTATCGGCATCGTCTTACCTCATACAAGCGAGAGAGCGAAATCCCGGAAATAGAACATGGATATTCTTATCATTCTTGCGGCTATTGTCCTGCTTATCGTCGCGAATTCCCTTTAACGGCGTCAGCGTGAACGCGCCCTCATAGATAGTCTTAAGCAGATAGGGAACGACCCCTCAGCGGCAATGGCTGCGTTTAGATAAGGAAATCGAACAAGACCGCGAACGAGCAGAATACGGGAAGAAGCAGAGCGGTAAGCCGCTCCTCTAAAGAAGCCTGGAAGCCGTGTTAAGAAAAAGCGAATGCGAAATCCGACACCGTTCTAATGGTTAACGAGCAGGCGGGTAGCATGTTGGAGGGTATGGGCATGAAGCTGGGAGCAGATCAGCACGATCCCTGCCACCATATCCAGCAAAATCATGAGGCCGCCGTTGAGAATATCCGCTTTGCTTTTTTGAAAGAGCAGCCAGACCGCCACGGAAAACGAGATGAAGCTGAGATAGATCGAGGCGGGCAAATAGCAGAAGTGGTCTTCGATATGGAAGGTGGCGGTCAGGGGAACGAACAGATAAAACGACCACATCAAGAATATCTGAACCACATGGGCTTTTGTTTTCGCGTGAAAATTTGTCATTGTCTTGTGCCCCTATTCTCGGCAGGACAGGCCTTCCCTTTTATAGGTGCTAAGACGGTATTTGCCTTCCATTCTCGCTCCCTAAAGAAGGGATTTCGCTTGCTCTCTTGCGTGAGAAGAGGCGTTTCGGCTAGAATCGAAGGGATAGTCGCAACCGAGTCGCAGGAGACGGCCGCAGCATGGCAGGGCAATCGGGCACACAGGAGCAGAGGACGGCCGCCCCGGCGGGCATGCCGGTGACCCTGGCGGAGAACCGCCGGAGGAAAACCGGCGCCGCCGGCCTGTCGCTTGTGTCCAATACGCTGCTCGTGCTGCTCAAGCTGGGCGTCGGGCTGGGGACCGGCTCGATCGGCGTGCTCTCCGAGGCGCTGCACTCCGCCACCGACCTGCTGGCGTCCGCCGTCGCCTTCTTCTCCGTGCGGGCCTCCGACGTGCCGCCGGATGTCGAACATCCCTACGGGCATGGCAAGATCGAAAGCCTCTCCGGGCTGGCGGAAGCCGGCTTCATCGCGCTGGCGGCGGCCTACATCATCTACGAGGCGATCGAGCGGCTGCGCGGTCACGGCGGCGCGGCGGTCGCCAACACGCTGCCCGGGTTAGGAGTGATGGCTTTCTCCGCGCTGGTCAATACCGCCCTGTCCTGGCATCTGCGCCGCACGGCAAAGCAGACCGGCTCGCCCGCGCTGGAGGCCGATGGCCGCCACCTGCAGACCGACGTGATCACGTCCCTGGGAGTGCTGGTGGGCCTGGCGCTGGTGCGCCTTACCGGCTACGGCTGGTTCGATGCGGTGACGGCCCTGCTTGTGGCCGTCTTTATCCTGCCGACCGCTTACATGCTGGCGCGGGAGGCGTTCCATCCGCTGCTGGATGCGCGCCTGCCCGCCGAGGAGGAGTCCTTGATTCGAGAGGTGCTCGAAAGCGACCCGCGCGTGCTGGGTTACCACAAGCTGCGCACGCGCAAGGCTGGCTCGCAGCGCCATGCCGACGTCCACGTGCAGGTGGACGATAACTACACACTGGTGGAAGCGCACGATCTGATCGAGGAGCTGGAAGACCGGATTCGGGAGGCGCTTCCGAATATCCACGTCTACATCCACGTCGAGCCCTATCACGCCGAAATGCGCCACCAGCACGAGGCGCACGGTGTTCCGATGCCGCCCCTCTCGGAGACTGCCGCGCCGCCTCCTTCGGAAGTGTCCGCCGATGATCGGACCGCCGATAATCCTCCTTCGCCGCCGGAACCGCCCGCCTCTTCCGGCAAGCAGACGGGCTCGCGCGGATGACGGTTCTCGCTTCCCTTCACGGCTGGGGGCTGCTGCACGTCCTCTTGAGCGGCACTGCCTTCCTCGCCTGGCTGGTCTTCCTGGGGCTGCTCGTCGGATTCCGGTACCGTTACCCGCTGCTCGCCGAGGTCCCGTTCGCGCCCGAAGAGATGGCCTCCCTGCCCACGCTCTCCATCCTGGTCCCGGCCTGCAACGAAGAGCAGACCATCGAGCGGGCCATGTGCAGCCTGCTCGATCTGGCCTATCCCTGCTTCGAGATCATCGCCATCGACGACCGCTCTACCGATGGGACCGGCGCCATCCTCGACCGCATGGCGGCTTTGGAGCCGCGCCTGCGCGTCCTGCATATTAAAGAGCTGCCGCCCGGCTGGCTCGGCAAGAACCACGCGCTGCAGGTCGCCAGCGACGAGGCGGCCGGCGAATGGCTGCTCTTCACCGACGCCGACGTCGTCTTCGCGCCGGAGGCGCTGCGCCGCGCCGTCGCTTATGCGCACACGCGCGACATCGATCACCTGGTCCTGTCGCCTTCTTGCGAGACGCACGGATTCTGGGAGCGGCTGATGGTCAGCTACTTCGGAATCATGTTTAGCTTCCGGGTAAGGCCGTGGGCGGTCAGTAGTCCCCGAAGTACGGCCTATGTAGGGTTGGGGGTATTCAATCTGGTGCGCGCGGCAGCTTACCGGCAGGCCGGCGGCCATCGCGCGCTAAAACTGGACGTCACGGACGATACCAAGCTCGGCAAAGTCCTCAAGCGCAGCGGCTTCCGCCAGAAGATTCTGGAAGGCAGCGATCTGCTGTCCGTGCGCTGGGTGATCGGGCTGCGGGGCATGATCGAGGGGCTGGCCAAGAACGCGTTCGCCGGCTTCGATTTCCGGTTCTGGACGATGGTGCGCGGAATCGGCAGTCTCGCCCTCGTGACGCTCTATCCGGTGGTGGCCCTCTTGCTGCCTTTCTGGCCCACGCGGCTTCTTGCGGCAGGAACCTTCCTGCTGATGGCGGCGGGCGCGGCCACGATGCGCCGGGTAACGCAGGCGCGCGCCTGGTACGGACTGGCCTATCCGCTGGCCGGGCTGGTCTTGATCTACATCATCCTGCGCTCGACCTGGCGGGCCTACCGGCAGAACGGCATCGTCTGGCGCGGCACGCTCTATCCCCTGGAAGAGCTGAAGAAAGGCGTGGTGTAAAAGCAGTTGTCAGTTATCAGTTGTCAGTTGCTAGTAAAACCTCACCCCCGACCCCTCTCCTTCGTAAGGAGAGGGGAGAGAAAGGGCGCAGCTTGCTGCGCCCCTACTAGCAACTAGGAACTAGCAACTCTATTCCGTCGAAGGCGGATCGAGGATGCGGCCCAGGAAGAGGATCGCGCCGGTCTTCTCGTCGCGGATGGCGCAGACGAACGGGCGGTTTACCACGAACTGAAAACCCCGGATGATGGCCTTCATCGTGATGACAGCGCCGGTCGCCGCCGCGGCCTCGGTGCCCTGCTCGTTGACCTCGACGTAGGTCTTATGCCGGACCAGGCTGATATAAAAGCCTCCTCCCGGAAGCATTCCACTGAAATCGGCGCGATCCCTATCGAAGGCAACTGCCATACCCAGGCTTTTGAGCGGCTCGTTGAGATCGGCCCCGTATTCGGTGCGGAAGCGGGGGAGGGCGATGTCGCCGTGCATCGTCTTGAACTGCGGCAGCCATTGCGCGAAGTTCTCGGGCGTTAGCTCCGCCAGGAACGTAGAGATAGGCGTGCCGGGATCGGGCAGAAAGATGAGGAAGCTCATCCGTCCGCTGCCGTAGGGCAGGTTGTAGAGTAGGAAGCTGGCGAGGTGGCAAGTATCTAGGACTTGCCCCTTTTCCAACAACCCCTCCCCGAACCGTGCTTGCCACTTTCGCGGCACACGGCTCTCCAGCATCTCATGCCG
>Ga0070739_10003287_pt1 | contig 20385 bp, 15 predicted proteins | sample Coa_R1_7_FD_66445 | JGI IMG/M metagenome (GOLD analysis project Ga0070739, IMG submission 66445) | Surface soil microbial communities from Centralia Pennsylvania, which are recovering from an underground coalmine fire - Coalmine... | ecosystem: Environmental > Terrestrial > Soil > Unclassified ... | reverse complement strand
CATGATCTCCAGCGGCACGGACATGAACCGGTTTCTCAGTGCTCTCTTGCGGGGAAGGCTGCTTCCTCCCGCGGAGCTGCGCGCGATGCGGACCACGACTCCGACCGGTGATGGATCCGGGAGCGCGTACGGTCTGGGCCTGGAAAGCGTGCCGCTGCCGTGCGGTGGCCGGTTCTGGGGGCACGACGGCGGCATCCTGGGCTTCGAGACGATGAGTGCTGCGATGCCCGATGGCCGCCAAGTGACGGTGATGGTCAACCTCAACCCCGGTGGCACCCAAGCACAGGATGCTGACATACAGGCCGCCGTAACCGCAGCGCTGTGCGAGGCGTAGGACGACAACGGGAACACCGGCTCACGTCGTGCCGGGCCACGTCGTCGAACCCCCTGCCGGGGCGGGTGTCACGAGTCTCGGTGAGGCAGTGTACTGATGTAGTGCTCAAGCGCGGCGACGACGAGGTCGTGGTCGTCGCCTTGCGGTAGGCCCGAGACCGCGACGGTGCCGACGACACCGGTGCCGGCCACGGTGATCGGAAACGCGCCGCCGTGCGCGGCATACATGTCCGGGTCGAGCCGGGAGCTTTCCTCGAAGGTCGTGCCTTTCGCAGCGCAGCGCAGGCCGACCAGGTATGAGGCGTGTGCGTAGCGATCCACGGTGCGGACCTTGCGCAGGATCCAGGCGTCGTTGTCGGCGCTGGTGCCGGGCAGCGCGTAGTGGAACAGCTGCTGGCTGCCGCGCCGGACGTCGATCGTGACCGGCGCGGACCGCTCGCGGGCCAACTGCACCAGCGTGGTGCCGAGCTGCCAGGCGTCATCGTTGTCGAAGTGAGGCAGCACCAGGCGGCGTTCCTGTTCTTCGATGCGGGCGATCAAGGCGCTGATCTCCTCGTGGTTCACGCGGCCGCCGCCCTGGTGTGGAGAAGGGATACCGTGCGGTCTTCTGCTGCTGAGAGGCGCGCGGCCTCCAGCACCTCGAGCGCGGTGATGGCATCGGCGGGCTCGACGGGCCGCGGGCCGCCGTCGCGCAGCGCGGTCGCCACGGCGGCGTAGAAGGCGGGGTAGTCACCGGGCAGGGACGGATATGGCCGCTCGTCGCCGGGTGTGCCGAGTAGACCCCAGTCTCGCTCGGCTGGTGTGCCCCAGCCGGGGCCGGGCCGTGCTCCGGCGGCCAGGGCGTCTTCCTGCGGATCCAGGCCGTAGACCGTGTACGCGGCGTGGTCGCCCAGCACGCGGAAGCGCGGGCCTGGCTGCGCGGCGAGCGCGCTCATCCACAGCTGGGAGCGCACGCCGGAGGCGTGGGTGAGGGTGATGAACGAGTCGTCGTCTATTGCGGCGCCGGAGCGGCGCGCGTCTGTCTCGGCATAGACGAGCAGGGCCGGGCCGAAGAGGTGCAGCGCCTGATCGACCAGGTGGCTGCCTAGGTCGTACAGCAGGCCGCCCGCGTCGGCGGGATCGGCGGATTCGCGCCAGCCGGCTTTGAGCGCCGGGCGCCAGCGCTCGAAACGCGACTCGAAACGGTGCACGGTGCCCAGCGCGCCCTCGGCGATGAGCTGTTTGACGGTGCGGAAGTCGGTGTCCCAGCGCCGGTTCTGAAAGACCGTCAGCAGCAGTCCCTTCGCGCTCGCGAGGGCGGCCAGGTCGCGGGCCTCGGCGGCCGTGGCGGCGAGTGGCTTGTCGACGACCACCGGCAGTCCGGCCTCCAGCGCGGCGCGCGCGACCGGGACATGGGCCCGGTTCGGTGAGGCGATCACGACCAGGTCGAGCTGCGCGGGGTCCGCGAGCAGCTGCTCGGCGTCGTCCACGGCTCGCGCGTGCGGGTATTCGCGGGCGAGCCGGGCGCGCCGGTCGGGATTCGCGGTGGCCACGGTGTGCAGCCGCAGGCCCGGGACGGACTCGATCAGCGGAGCGTGGAACACGGCCCCGGCCAGGCCGTAGCCGACAAGTCCGACGCGCAGCGGGGCGATGGAGTCGCTCATGCGCCCAGTTAAGCAACAGTGTTGTTTAAGTGCAAGGGTGGGCAGAATGACGCCATGGATCTGCATCAGGCGGCAGGCGCCAACCTCACCGGGCTGCGCGACCACAACATGGCTCTGGTGCTGGGCCTGCTGCGCGCCGACCCGGACGGCGGCAGCCGGGCGCAGCTCGCCGAGCGCACCGGGCTGACTCCGCAGGCGATCAGCAAGATCGTCGCCCGGCTGCTCGACGACGGCCTGGTGCAGGAGGGCGGGCGCGGCGCCTCGACCGGCGGCAAGCCGCGCACGCTGCTGCGGCTGCGGCCCGACGCGGCCTGCGCGATCGGCCTCGCGGTGGACCGGCACGAGAGCACCGTGCTGCTCAGCGACCTGATGGGCGGCGAGCGGTCGCGCGCCACGAGAGACGTCGGATTGGCCACCGCCGAACCGGCCCGGGTCGTCACGCTGCTGGCCGAGATGGTGCGCGACGCGGCCGACTCGGCGCCGCCCGAAGCCCGTCTGCTCGGCGTCGGGGTCGGCTGCCGCGGCCCGCTCGACTACGCCACCGGCGTGTTGCACCGCCCGGCGGGCCTGTCGGCCTGGGACCGCTTTCCGCTCAGGCGGGCCCTCACCGAGCACCTGGAGGGGATCGCAGTGCACGTCGACAAGGACACCAACGTCGCCGCGCTCGCGGTCGCCGCTCCCGGCCCCGGCAGCACCGCCTACCTGCACCTGGCTGACGGCGTCGGCGCCGGTCTGCGGCTCAACGGTGCGATCTATCGCGGCGCGCGCACCAACGCGGGTGAATTCGGTCACCAAGTCGTCCAACTCGACGGCCCGGTGTGCAGCTGCGGGCAGCGCGGCTGCCTGGAAGCGCTGTGCCTTGCCGCCCTCGCCGACGGCGACCACCACACCGCGGCCGGCCTGCTGGGCCTCGGCGCGGCCAACCTCGTGCGCCTGCTCGACGTCGACCGGATCGTCCTGGGCGGCCGCGTCGTCTTCACCGAGCCGCAGCTCTACCGGCGCGAGGTCGCCGCCCAGCTCGCCGCGCACCTCCCGGACCCGCAGTGGCAGCACGTCACCGTCGACCTCAGCCCGGCCGGCGAGTCGTCCGTGGCCGCGGGCGCCGTCGAGCTCGTCCTGGGCACCCTCTTCGGAGCCTAAGAACCCTTAGCGGCGCCCCCTAGGAGGCGCGGCACGGTCTGACGCGGCGTCATGGCCACCGAGTCCGCTCGGCCTTGCCGGTCGGACCGGTCAGCGTTCGATCATCTTCATCTGCGCCTCGGTGTGATGGGCACCGGCGGGCTCGCCGAGGGCGGTGAGGCTTGCGATCTGCTCGCTGGTCAGCTCGACGGCGTCGGCGGCGAGGTTCTCTTCCAGCCGGGCCACGCGGCGGGTGCCGGGGATCGGGACGAGGTGCTCGCCCTGGGCCAGCAGCCAGGCCAGCGCCACCTGCGCCGGGGTGGCGCCCGCCTCGGCCGCGACGGCTTCGACCTGCTCGACAAGGCGCAGGTTGTGGGCGAAGTTCTCCTCCGTGAAGCGGGGGTTGCTGTGGCGCGAGTCGTCGGCGGCCAGGTCCTCGCGGCTGCGGATCGCGCCGGTCAGCATGCCGCGGCCGAGCGGGGAGTAGGCGACGAAGCCGATGCCGAGTTCACGCAGCAGCGGCAGGATCACCGGCTCCTGGTCGCGGGTGAACAGCGAGTACTCCGACTGCAGGGCGGTGACGGGATGCACGGCGTGGGCGCGGCGGATCGTCTCGGGGCCCGCCTCGGACAGCCCGTAATGGCGGATCTTGCCTTCGGCCACGAGTTCGGCCAGCGTGCCGACGACGTCTTCGATCGGCGTGCCGGGATCGACGCGGTGCTGGTAGTACAGGTCGATGTGGTCGGTGCCCAACCGGGTGAGCGAGCCTTCGACCGCGGTGCGGATGTTCGCGGGGCTCGAGTCGACGTTCCAGGGGCCCGCGCCGGCGTGGGAGACCAGCCCGAACTTCGTGGCCAGCACGACCTGGTCGCGCCGGTCCTTGATGGCGCGCCCGACCAGCTCCTCGCCGGTGAACGGGCCGTAGATCTCGGCGGTGTCGATGAGGGTGACGCCGAGGTCGAGCGCCCGGTGGATGGTGCGGATCGCCTCGGTCTCGTCCAGGCCGGTGCGGCTGTAGACGCCGGCCATGGTCATCGCGCCCAGGCCGATGCGTGCGACATCGAGGGTTGCCAGCGTGGTGTGCTTCAAGACTTTGGCCTTTCGTAGCCGACGGGGTTGGTCAACGCCTCGCGGATGGCAGGCGGGCGATGAGACTCGGTGCGCTTCAGCCAGGAGCCGGACCGGCGGTGAACCGCCGGTCCGGCTCCTGGCCGCATTGGAACGCTATTACAGCTGGTAGAAGTCGGAGTAGTGGTCAGGCGAGTACCAGACCGTTCCGGTCGTGAAGTCCACGACGATGCGATAGGCGTCCCGGTGCGCGCCGCAGGAGCGCGGGTAGACGTCGTACTCATAGAACGTGTCGCCGGCCGGCAGTTGGCCGTCGTAGTTGTAGTACTCGCCGCCCGCGTAGCTGCACTGGCCGTCCGGCCAGTCGTACCAGCCGCGGCTCGTGGGGTATCCCAGCGAGGACCACGTCGAGTTGGCTGAGGCCGCGTCGGAGCATCCGGCGATGGCGCACGAGCCGTAGACCGCCGCCTGCGCGGGGGCGCCGCTGACGGCGGACAGACCGAGCGTGAATGCGAGCGCGGCGATCAGCGCGACGAGCCGCTTGCTCCAGGACGATGCGAAGTGAGACCGAATCGGCACAGTGCCTCCAAGGCAGAGGGCTGAGGTGGGTGCCGACAGTCTGACCACCTGGACTGAAGATCAGGTGTACCGTCGATGACAAAATGCATACGCACGGCTATCGCCCTGCGGCATGCGACGGGGGAGCGGTCCCGAGAGTGGTGCCCGACTCTAACGCCGTCCGGTGTCACCGCGATCGAGAATGAGGTCCCCATCGGAGCGGCGGTCCGCCGGGCTCGAAGCGCCCGATTCCGGGACGAGCAGGTGGCCCGGCGCGGGCAGGTCGTGGTCGAGCGCGAGCAGCCGGGCGCGCACCTCAGCCGCCGCCGGATCGCCCAGGGCGGCGAACGCGGCGGCGGCGTCACGCCAGTGCTTGCGGCTTTCCCGCGGCTCCCCGCTCTGCAGCGCGACGTGACCCAGGTAGTTCAGCGCCCAAGCCTGCGCCTGGAGGTCGCCGATCTGCGACGCCAGGTCCACCGCCTCGCGCAACAGGCGGAACGCGGCGGGTAGGTCGCCCTGACCCGCTCTGGCGTTCGCCAGGTGGGAGAGTGTGAACACTTCGACCCGGCGGTTGGCGACCTCGCGCTGGATGACGAGGGCACGCTGGGCGTACCGCTCAGCTTCCCGGTATCTGGAGAGCTTGCAGTACGTCTCGCTGAGGTTGTTGAGTACGACCCCTTCATCTCTGCGATTGCCGTCGGCCGCGTGGATCGTAAGCGCCTTGAGATAGTACTTGATCGCGTCGTCGAGGCGGTCCGACTCCATGAAGACGTTGGCGATACCGTTCAGGGCCACGCCTTCGCCGCGCCGGTCTCCGGTCTGGCGGTGGATGCTCAGCGCGGCCCGATAGCGGTCGAGGGCTTCGCTGAATCGGCGCGGGTAGTAGAACGCGGTAGCCAGCCCGTAGTTCATGACCGCCTCACCGTGCGGATCGCCGGCGGCTCGGGCGCAGGAAAGGCCGAGTTGGTAGGTGTCGATCCAGTCCGTCCACGGCTTGCGCAGATCGAAGTAGCTGAACAGGCCCCAAGCCAACGTCCACGCGGTGCGGTGCCGCTTGTACCGCGCGGCTTTGAAGATCGCGGCGACCAGGTTCGCCCTTTCCCGGTCGAGCCAGGCGAGCGCCTCGTGCCGGTGGGCGGGGGTCGGATGAGGGGGCGCCCCGGGCGGGCGGTCGAGCGGCGCGCGATAGCGCAGCGGGTCGAGGATGAAGTCCGCGGCCACGGCGGCGGTCGCATGCCAGTCCAACCAGCGGTCGAGCGCGCCTTCCACGCCGCCCGCCGGTTCGGTCTCGCGGGCCCGGTCGGCGGCGTAGGCACGCAGCAGGTCGTGCAGGCCGAAGTGGCCGTCGGCGGTGCGCTCGATCAGGTGCGCGGCGCAGAGCCTTTGCAGGGTGGCGTCTGCGTCGGCGAATGAGACATCGAGCATCGCGGCGACGGGAGCCGCATCTGTATCAGGACCCGCCAGCAAACCGAGCAGGCGGAAGGCACGCGCGTCGGCGTCGCGAAGCGTGTGGTAGGAGTGGTCGAAGGTGCGGCGTACCGTCTGCTGCGCGCCTCCCAGCAGCGTGACTCGGTCACCCTGCTGCATCTGCGCGACATATTCGCTCACTGAGAGCGCCGGATGCTTCTCCAGGTGCGCGGCTGCCAGCTTCAGTGCGAGTGGAAGGTGTCCGCACAGATCTGCGAGTTCAGCCGTCGACGCATGATCGGCAAACCGGTCCGCTGAGGCCGCGCGGTCCGCGAGCATCGCGTGTGAATCCTGCGCGTTCAACGGCCGCAAGCCGACATGGACGGCTCCATGACTGCGCGTCAGCTCGTCGAGCGGTGCGCGGCTGGTGAACAACACGGCGCTACCGCCGCTGTCGGGCAGAAACAGGGCGGCGGTCGCGGCGTCGGGGACGTCGTCGATGACGAGCAGCGCGCGGCGTCGCGCGAGCACGGACCGATAACGCTTGGCGAGTTCGTCCTCGTCGATGGGCAGCTGAGCCGCGGGACCGCACAGGTCGCGCAGGATCCGGCGCAGCGCCGCCAGCGCGCTGACCCGCTCGAGGTTCGAGTGGCTGCGCAAACAGACGAACAGTTGCCCGTCGGGGAACTCGCCGCGGACCTGGTGCGCCCAGCGCAGCGCGAGACAGCTCTTGCCCACTCCGGCGGTGCCGGTGATGACGCAGACCAGCGGCGCGGGCCGCGCGGCGGTCAGGCGGTCGTGCAACGCGTCGCCGAGAACGGCGAGTTCCGTGCTGCGCCCGTAGAACCTGCGCTGGGGCACACGTAGTCCGCTCGGGCCGTCGGCCGCCGTCGGCCGATCGGGGGCGTCGGATCGCAGGATCATGCGATGCGTCGCCGCAAGCTCCTCGCCGGGTTCGAGGCCGAACTCGCCCGCGAGCTGGTCACGAGCCCGGCGGAACACCGCGAGCGCCTCGGTTTGGCGCCCCGAGCGGTACAGGGCGATCATCAGCTGGACGGCGAAACGCTCGCGCAGCGGATGGCGTTCGACGAGCAGCCGCAGCTGCGGGCTGACCGCCTGGTGCCGGCCGAGCGCAAGGTCGGCTTCGATGCGTTGTTCGAGGGCCGCTAAACGCTCGTCGGCCAGCCTGGTCGCTTCGTCGGCGAGCGCGCCGTGCAGGACGACGTCGTCCAGGGGATCGCCGCGCCACAGGTCCAGCGCCGCGCTGAGGGTGTCGGCCGCGCTCTGCACCTCTCCCTGGGCCAGTTGCGCTCGTCCGAGCTCGTGCAGCCGGTTGAACTGCGTCACGTCCAGGTCGTCATCGCGGACCTGGAGCCGGTAACCGTCCGGGACGCTGACGAGAGCGCAGTCCTCGCCGGCCTCGGTCTGCAACAACCGTCGCAGGCGCCAGATATAGGTGGCCACAGATCCGCGGGCGCTGGACGGGGGAGCGGGCCCCCACAGCTCGTCGATGAGCCGGTCGACCGTGACGATCTGATTGGCGCGCATCAGCAGGACTGCGAGCGTGGCCCGTTGCTTGGCGGACGTGATCACTACCGCTTGCTCTCGTACCACCAGCAGCGTGGGTCCCAGAAGGCCGAAACGCATAACGCGCCCATCATGGTGCTGACTCAGTGGCTCCGACGATACACCAGTGCGAAGCCCGGGCGGCGTGTTCGCGAGCATCGCGGCTGGTCATCGCCCGATAGATCGTCCGTAGATCCGCGGCTGCGACGCTGCTGGCGACGGCGAGCCGCCGGCCGGCCGGGCGGCACGACGTCCTTGAGGGTGAAGACCGCGAGACGGGATGCCGATGATGTTCATGCGGGGTCGACGGCGTCGGGCGCTGACCGCAGCACTCTGCGTCGCTCTGGTGGGATGGACTCCGGCCTATGCCGCCGCGCGGCCGGCCGACACCGGCCGCTCGCCGAGCGCCGTCGCCGACGACGAAGTAGTCGTCGGCGACGGCGACACTACCGGCTACCACCTCTACACGGCTGCGGCAGCCAACGGCTGGAAGTGGCGCGCGCTGGCCTCGATCCAACCGGGCGGCTACGAGGACGAGCGCTGGATCGGCCAGCAATGCCTGACCGGTGACGGGCGCACGGTAGTCGCCGTGATCGCGCCGTGGAGCGCGAACAACAGCGAAGCCGGGATGAACGCCGGTGCGTTCGCGTACACCGTGGATCTGGCGACCGGCGCGGTGCGCGCGGTGGCGTCCGGGGTTTCGCTCGCCTACTTCGACCCTGGCTGCGGATCGGGTTCCGCCGCGGCGCTGACCAGTTATCTGGCCACCGGGCAAAGCAGGACCCGCATCTCCGTCCTCGACACTGCCACCGGTCGCCTCAGCGGGGGCGCCACGGTCGCGGCGGAACTGACCTCCGCGACCGTGGCGGGCGGGCGAGTGCTGGCCGCGCGCGGATCAGACCTCGTCGAGGTCACCGCGGGTCGAGTCAGCGTCCTGCGGCACTTCGCCGGGCAGCTTTCCGACCTGCGGGCCGCCTCGGACGGCGGAGTGGACCTGCTCGAGCGGGCACCCGTCGGTCGCTCGCGGATCTGGCACTGGACCGGGACCAGCGCCCGGCAGATCGGGTCCGGCCTCACCGCGACGCTGCAGCTGTTGCCGGGAGCGGGCGGCCGCAACCAGGTGGCCGCTGCTTCCTCCCTCACCCGCGACAGCGGGCTGACTCCGGTCGATCTGCCCGCATCGGCCACCGCGCTGGCCGCGTCGTCACGCGGCGGTCTGGTCGTGCTGCCCGACGCGGCGGCTCCCGCCGATTCGGTCCACAACGGCGACCCCGGCGTATCGGTCTGGCGCCCGGGCTCCGCCGCGTCCAGCCGCGTCCCGCTGCCCGCCGCAGCGGCACGGCGCACTCTCGCCGTGCCCTCCGTGTCGGCCGCGGGCACCGCGCAAACCGCGCCACACGTGGCCGGTCCGCAGGTGACTCAGGCAGCTGAGACGTCGATTCCCCAGTGCGCCGTGCCGCGCAACGACATCTTCAAACAGGTATGGCAACCGAGCGCCGATCAAGTGCGGTGGGCAGTGAATCAGGCCGCGTTAAGCGCGCTCGCTCCGCCGAACACCGGCGACGCGCGCCCGCCCGCCAACCAGATGTACACCGTCAACGACGCCTCATACGCAGCGCTGCCGACCACATACCCCTCGCAGCAATGGCCGCTGACCAACCTCGCTCCGGCCGGCAGCGGACCCGCGGTCACCGTTCCGCCCCTGGTCATGTACGGGATCCTGGCGCAGGAATCGAACTGGGAGCAGGCCAGCTGGCACGCCCTGCCCGGCCGCGCCGGCAATCCGCTGGTCGCCGACTACTACGGGGTGAACAGCGCGAGCAACGCGAGCGGTGCGATCGACTACAGCTATTCGGACTGCGGCTACGGCATCGCCCAGGTGACCAGCGGCATGCAGAACTCCGCGTATCCCGGCGCCACAGGCTCACTGGACGCGGCGTCACAGGACACGCTGGCCGTCGACTACGCGTCCAACATCGCCTACGCCGAGATGCTGCTCCAGATCAAGTGGACGCAACTGCAGAACCTCGGCATCAAGCTGAACAACAACGACCCGACGAAGGTCGAGAACTGGTACGCCGCGATCTGGGGCTACAACTCAGGGGTCTACACCGCTCCGAACAGCGCGAACGGCCTCGGCTGGTTCAACAACCCGGCCAATCCGATCTATCCGAGCAGCCGCCACACCTTCCTGCACTACGGGGCCGTCCAGACGCTTGGCGACGCCGCCACGCCGCAGCGGTGGCCGTATCAGGAGAAGGTCTTCGGCTGGATGGAGGTGCCCCTGGAGAACAACGGCATCCTCGACTACCGGGGCACCTACGACTGGGACACCAACAAGGGCTCCTTCCTGAACACGCCGAACGCCAAGTACTTCTGCAGCACCACGGTGAACAACTGCGACCCCTCGCAGATCGGCGCGAACCCGTGCCCGGCGGACAGCAGCGCGTGTTGGTGGAACGCCCCGGTGACGTGGGTGACCAACTGTGCCACCGCGTGCATCACGGACACCCCCTCGAACGCGCCCAACAACCACATGTACTACGACGTGCCGGGCTTGCCCGAGCCGGCGTTCAGCCCGGTCGGGCCGAACTGCTCGGTCGGCGCCGGCACCCCGGTCAGCGACGCCAACGGAAAACTGCTGGCAGGCACGGTCCTGATCGACGACGAGATGATCGCCAGTCAGAATCCCGGACACCGCACGCCCAACCTGATGGGCTGCTCCGGCAGCAGCGCGCAACTCGCCCCCTCCGTACCGGCCTCGTTCGCCCTGCTCGCGAACGATGGCAAGCCGATCGACGCTGCCGCGAGCCCTGGCGAGTCCGGTCAGATCGACCTGCACCAACTCGGTGGCGGCCTCGGCGGGCACCTGTTCTTCACCCACACCGAGCCGAGCACCGACACGGCGGACGAAGTCAAGGGTGTATGGTCCGCGACGCTGCCCGCAGACACCGGCTACGGAACCGTGTATCAGCTCATGGCCTTCGTGCCCGATATCGCCGCCGCGACGGCGCACGCCGCGTATCAGGTCTCGATGGGCGGAACGCGGGCCACCTTTAACACCTTCGGGTCGCCGGGTATGCGTCACGCAGCCATGGTGCGCACGATCAGCCAGGCCGCCTACACGAACCAGTGGATCAGCCTCGGCTACTACCTGTGCGGTGGACCCGATATTCAGAACGGGGCCACGACCGGGCCGTCCAGCTGCTCGGCCTCTGTCACCCTCAGCAACCTGACACCGGGCAGCGACTCGACGCAGGGCTCAGACATCGCGTACGACGCGGTGGCGTTCGTGCCCGCACCGCTCGGCGCCTACGTCGCGATGGGCGACTCCTACTCCTCAGGCGAGGGCCTACAGGGCGGGTTCGCCGACGGTACCGACGTCACGGAGAACCTGGCAGGCGATCACGGCAACCTCTGCCACGTGAGCAGCGGCGCCTGGCCCGGCATCTACGCACCGCAGTCCGACGTTCCCCTGGTCGACCTGGCCTGCTCCGGCTCGAACATGTGGGACGAGGCCGGCGTGCTCGACTACATGAACGTCAAGACCATCACCGGCCCCCTCGCCAGCATCGCCGTGCCTGCGGACGCCGGATCCGTGTACTACGCGCCGCCGTCGACTGGCGGCACGCTCAGCGACTTCCCGCCGAGCAGCGGCAACTGGCACCCGAACGGTCACACCGAGATCTCGTACTACAGCAACGACCCGCCTCATCCGCAGGTGGACACCTGGAGCGACCAGGGCGCCGGTTCTGACTACTACTACGAGGCGAGCTACCAGGCGGAGCTGGTCAGAGCCCTGCGACCGAAGTTCGTGTCGGTCACCCTCGGCGGCAACGACCTCGGCTTCGCGAACATCGTCCAGGACTGCATCTTGATCCACGGCGAGTTCGGCGACAAGGGCGCGTGCTATCCCGACTACGCCAACACCAGCGGCCCGGACAAGATCGACACCAAGCTGGCCAGCCTGGTCGGCCCGTGGACCGACGCGTTCAAGACGATAGCGGCCGCGGCCGGCTCGCCGAACAAGGTGATCGTCATGACCTATCCGGCCCCGATCAGCGCGACCACGGCGAATCTGGGCACTTACAACTTCGACTGCTCCGGGATCACGCTCCAAGACCGGCAGTGGCTGGTACCGAAGGTCGCCACGCTCGACAGCGACCTGATCAAGGCCGCGCAGGCGGCCGGCATCCCGGCTCAGAACATCGCCAACGAGGTGAACGCGTTCGCCGGACACGAGCTGTGCACCGGAACGCCGTTCGTTACCGAGCCCGGCTCGACGCTCAACGTCTCGGAGCAGGACAACTTCTTCCACCCGAACGCCGCGGGCTACAGCAAGCTCGAGCAGGACTTCGTGGCCGTCCTGCACGGCAGCAAGGTTCCCGGCGAATGATGAGACAGCGAAGGAATGCAAACATGATGATGCTGCGAAGGATCGCCCGGGCGACGGCCGCGACGGTCATCGGCGCCCTCGCCCTGGTGGTGACCGTCGCCGGTCCCGGCAACGCCGCAGTGAGCGCCCGGGCTCCGCGCACCGTCACGCCGCACGGCACCACCAACAACGCGTGCTATCAGAGCCCCAGCGCGGCTCATTGCGACAACACAGACCCCTTCGACACCGACTGCAGTATCGGCAGCTACGTGGCCAACTCCCTACCTGTGTACTGGTACGACGCCGAAAACGGACAGCGCACCGGGGGCTACTCGGGCTACATCCAGAACTGGTACTCACCGCATTGCGGCACGAACTGGGCGCGATACGTGGACACCAGCGGCACCGGCGGGAACGTCAACATCGTCACGTGCCTGAACAACCAGTTCGTACATTGCACCGATTGGTACGTCTCGGCCGTCTTCCCGGCCTGGTCGAATCAGCTCTATGCGAAGACGACGGTCGCCACCGCCTTCGCTGACTTCTCCGCATTCGGGGGCGGCGGAACCGCGAGTGGAAGCGCGAGCGCGTAAGCCCGGGTCCGCAGGCCGTATTGCCACATGTCAGAAAGAAAAGGGATGACAATGCTCAATCACAAGAAGGCCGCGGCCATGGTGGCCTTGGCGGCCGCCGCAGCCGCAGTGCCGATCGCCGTTGCCGGCCCGGCGCAGGCAGCCGAGAAGATCATCACGGGCACCGTGGCCGCCGGCCTCGGCCTCAACGTCCACTCGGGGTCGCCGACGGGCACCGTGATCGACATCATGCCGAACGGCAGCACGGCAAGGCTGTCCTGCTGGGTCAGCGGCCCGAGCGTGACCGGACCGTGGGGCGCGACCAGCGTGTGGGACGCGGTCGAGGGCTACACGACCCCGTCCGGGCAGAACATCGACTTCGTCGGCGGTACCCACGTGTTCTCCGCCGACGCCTGGATCAACACCGGCGGCGACACCTCGAAGATGCTGCCGCACTGCTGAACACGGCTCGACTACGCGTGACGACAGTTCGGCCACCTGCGTGCGATGCGGGTTGCGTGACACCGACCTGCACCCGCCGCGCCCCCTACACCGAACGAACGGAGACCTGGCATGTCTGCCGAATCGGAACTTGAGACCGGACTCAGTCAGAACCCTCGCGTCCGGATACGGACGGGCAGGATCCTGCTCGCGGTCGGCATGGCGGCGGCGGGTATCGCCGCCGCTCCCTCCGCCGCGCAGGCGTACGTACCGGACCAGCCGCCGTGCTACGGAGCGACCTGCGTGGGCAAGTCGCCGTACATCACGAACCGGGACGGGGAAAGCTGCGTCACCGGCGTACCCGGCGCGAACAACGGCGCGACCTCGATCGCTTACGTGGACGCCCCCGGCGACGGCACGGACAACAACCGCGCGATCCTGCGCTGGTCGTCGTTCTGCGGCGCCAACTGGGCGAAATGGGAGGGGAGCTCACCCGGCTACGCCGACTACTGGGCCCAGTCCGGAGACGGCCACAAGGAAACCCCTGAAGGCAGCGGCTACACGTACATGGTGGACGGCACGCAGGTGGCCCGAGCGTGCGTGGTGCCCTACACGTTCGGCGAATACGCCGCTGCCTGCACCGGCTGGTACTAACCGCCGCGCCGCACGTTCTCAGCGTTCGGATGCGACACCCTCGGCGTCCAAGACCTTCAGGTACCTGATGATCGCGCACCTGGCCCCGCCGTCCTTCCAGGGGCGCGCTTGTGGTGCAGCGTGTGCGCCCTGGTGCGCTATGACGCATGCGGTTGTGCCGTCGGGGCGGGTGCGCGCGCGGGCCGGCATCAATAGGATGTGCCTGATTCGAACACTGAGATCGTCGTCGCCTCGCCGCGAGCGTGGCAGTCTTTGGAGGTCGCCATGCGGCTGAACCGTTCTGCGTTTTCCCAACTGCCGAGGCGGCGGGTGCGTGTTGCCGGTGCCGGCCTGGCCGTGCTCGGCGTGGTCAGTCTGAGTCTGGCAGCCGTTCCCGCCTGCGGAGGTGGCGGTGCCACTGGCGACAACGCGGTGCACCTGCAGGCTGCCGTCGCGCCCGCCGCACTGGCGGTGGCCAGCGGGGCGATCGCCCCGAACTGTGGGGGAGGAGGCGGCACCGGGGATGACTAAGCAGCGCACCCGCGGGGTTGCGCCCCTCACTCGCGTGGACGCCGCCGGGTGCCGCCGAGACGCCCGAGTGAGAAACTGGCTAGGTGGCACCCACCGATATCGACGCCTATCTCGCGGATCTCACCGAGCCCCAGCGGCACACGCTGAGCAAGCTGCGGGCGGACATCCACGCGGTGCTGCCCGAGGCTCAGGAGTGCATCTCCTACGGAATGCCCGCGTTCCGAGTCGAAGGCAAGGTTGTCGCGGGATTCGCCGCCTTCAAGAACCATCTCAGCTATCTGCCGCACAGCGGGTCGGTGCTGCCCGCGCTCGCCGATGATCTCGCCGATTACACGATGACGAAGGGCTCACTGCACTTCCCGACCGACCAGCCGCTTCCGCGCGCGCTCGTGCGCAAGCTGATCAGCACCCGGCTGCGGCAAGCCGGGATCGAGCGCAACCTAGGTACGTGAGCGGTCGGTGCGCGGCGCTCGGGGCGGGCGCCCGCGCCGGGAGCTTCCGCGCCCGGTCCGCTGTCTAAGGCCTCGTAGGTCAGGCCGTGCGCGGAGCTGCGACGCTGTCGCGGGGGACCAGGACGGGAGCGATCGTTTCCCGCTCGCCGGACACCTCGCCGGAGCTGATCTGGTGCAGCAACACGCTCAACGCCGCACGGGCCACCGCGTCGAAGTCGGGGCGGATCGTGGTCAGCGGAGGGACGAAGTACGCGGCCTCGGGGATGTCGTCGAACCCGACGATGCTCACGTCCTGCGGCACTAGGCGGCCGAACTCGCGCAGCGCCTTGAGGATTCCGAGCGCCAGGTGGTCGTTCGCCGCGAACACCGCGGTGACATCGGGCATCCGTGCCAGCAGCTGACCGACGCGGTATCCGGCTGCCGGGCTCCAGTCAGCCGACAGGACGGGAGGCGGATCGATGCCCGCGCGCTCGAGGGCGGCGCGCCATCCCGCTATCCGGCCGACGCTGTCGAACCAGTCGTCTGGTCCGCTCACGTGCCATACCGTCGAGTGGCCGGCATCAAGCAGATGCTGTGTCGCGAGGCTCGCTCCGGCGCTTTGATCGACCGTAACCAGCGGGTTGGTGCGTTGCGGATCGCCGTCGATGCACACCAGCGGCAGGTCGGTCGGCATGTGGTCCAGCGCTTCACCCGCCGAGGCCACCGGCGCGATGACGACGACGCCGGCCACCCGCTGACGCAGATGCCGGTCGACCGCCTCCGCGATCGACCGGCGATCCAGGGCTCGAACGCTCGCCACCGCCACCGCGAACCCGGCCTCGGACGCCGACTGCTCGAACGCCGTCAGCAGCGACGCCGGGCCGAACAGCGTCGTGTTCTGGGCCACCACGCCGATTACCTGCGAGCGTCCGGTGACGAGAGCGCGCGCGGTGTGGTTGGGCCGGTAACCCAGCTCGGTCATCGCCGCCTGAACGCGCAACCGGGTCTGCGGGCGCACATGGGGATGGTCGTTGAGCACGCGGGAGACGGTTTGGTGGGACACACCGGCCAATTGCGCCACGTCGGTGATGGCCGGATCGCGCGCGGGCGGGCGGGATTTCCCGTTCTGCTCGCCGGTCTTGGCCTCGCCCTTGTCCACCGCGCACCTCTCTCGACCCAGTCCGGCCGCCGGGTGAGGACGACGTAGAGATCTATGTTATCGCTCACGGTGATGGCTGGCCGCAGTAAGAACGATGAATCCGCCCGATCCTTGTTCCACTCTTGACTGCGCAGTTGTGAACGTGAACACTCTCTCACGGCAAGACTCTGCCACTGCCCGACGAGACCGCTTCCACCTGCGGTTCTTCATGACAAGCGGGAGGATTGCGGGTCGTGAGCGGTAACAATGGGCGGACGGAGTGCGGCGCCGCCCACGGTGCGCCGAATGTCAATGACCTGCCGCGTATCGCGACCCGAATGTGCCGAGGCTGGGGTCTCTCGGTCTTGAAGACTTCCCGGGAACGCTGCCGCAGCGCGGCCACCGACCAAAGAGTTAGCGCTCACATTTCTCGCCGGATGCTGGGTGCCTCGTATCGCAACGGTCTGGATCTCGGGCGATCCGGCCGCGGCACAGCTAACCGATGAACAAAGGAGCTCATCGTCGTGATCGGATTGCCCTTCCCACGCATAAGACGCCGGAGCGGGGCCGCCGCCGCGGCCATCGTCCTGGCTCTTAGCGGCGCGAGCCTCGCCACGGGCGGCGTGGCGCGGGCCGCCACCCCCGCCGCTCCCGCGAAAGCGCAAGGCCCCTGCGACATCTACGCCGCGGGCGGAACTCCCTGCGTCGCCGCCCACAGCACCACCCGCGCGCTGTACGCCTCGTACACCGGCCCGCTCTACCAGGTGAAGCGACTGTCCGACGGCAGGACCAAGAACATCGGCGTCCTGGGCCGCGGCGGATACGCCAACGCGGCTGAGCAGGACGAGTTCTGCGCCGACACGACGTGCCTGATCACCCGCATCTACGACCAGTCTCCGATGCACAACGACCTCACCCAGGCGCCGCGCGGCGCGTTCAGCGGCCCGGCGATGGGCGGCGCCAACAACCTGCCGATCGCGGACATGGCGCCGATCACGATCAACGGCCACAAGGCGTACGGGGTCTTCATCGAGCCCGGAATGGGCCTGCGCGACAACGACACCACCGGCATCGCGACCGACGACCAGCCCGAGGGCATGTACTGGATCGTCGACGGCAAGCACTTCAACGGCGGCTGCTGCTTCGACTACGGCAACGCCGAGATCGACAGCCGCGACGACGGCGACGGCACCATGGAGACGAGCTACTTCGGCAACGCCACCGCCTGGTACCACGGCAACGCGCCCGGCCCGTGGGTCATGACCGACCAGGAGAACAACCTGGTGGGCTGCGTCAACCCCGGCAGCACCTCGAAGCTCTGCGCGCAGCTGCCCAGCGTCACCTCCCGGTTCGAGACCGCCGTGGCCAAGGGCGAACCCCACCACTGGGCCAGCCTCGGCGGCGACGCACAGCAAGGCGCCTTGTCGACCATGTTCGACGGGCCACGCGTCGGCCCGACCTATGATCCGATGCGCAAACAGGGCGCCATCGTGCTCGGCAACGGCGGTGACAACAGCAACGGTTCGCAGGGCACCTTCTACGAAGGCGTGATGACGTCCGGCTACCCGACGGACGCCGTGGACCAGCAGGTGCAGGCCAACATCGTGGCCGCCAAGTACGACGTGCAGCGGCTGAGCCTGGCGCCGAGCGCCGCGACCGCCACCCCGCCCGGCCTGCAGACCTTCGCGCCGGGAACGAGCCAAGACGTCACCGAGACGTTCACGAACACCACCGGCGCGGCCGTGGCCGGCGTCAAGCTGAGCCTGTCCCTGCCCGACGGCTGGAGCTCGAAGCCGCAGGGCCAGACCACCTTCTCCTCGCTCGCGCCCGGCGCGAGCGTCAGCGCGACCTTCACCGTCACCTCGGCCAGGTGGGCCTTCAACGGCGACCTGGGCGGCCGAGCGGTGTGGCTCAGCCAGAACGGCGGCGGCCCGAAGGTCGACACGACCACCGAGAAGGTGCGCGACGACAGCCCCGTCAAGATCAACGAATTCCGCGTCGGCACCTCCACGGACTCGACCGACTCCTTCATCGAGCTGGTCAACACCGCCTCGTCTCCGGTCGACGTCTCACGCTGGACGCTGACCGAACACGCGGCCGGGCAGGCGGTCTCCTCGACGGTGACCGTCCCGCCGGGGACGAAGATCGCGGCGCACGGCCACTACCTGCTCGGCCTGTCCGCCTCGGGCCTCGCCGCCCCCGCCAACCCGGGCGACTCCACCCTCAACGTCCGCACCACCGCCGGGATGAGCGTCGGGGACACCGTGACGGTCGGCACCGGCAGCGCGGCCGAGACCGCGAAGATCGCCGAGATACCCTCGGTCGGCGCCTCCGGGCCGCGGGTGGCCGGCAAGCTGGGGAACGCGGTGAAGCTGAACGGCGCCGACGAGTACGTCAGCCTGCCCACCGGCATCGTCAGCACCCTGTCCGACTTCACCGTGTCGGCCTGGGTCAACCCCTCCGCGGAGCCGACCTGGTCGCGCATCTTCGACTTCGGCACGGGCGAGAGCGACTACATGTTCCTCACCGTCGACGGCGGCGGCGCCGGCCTGCGCTTCGCCATCACCACGAACAGCAACGGAGGGGAACAGCAGCTCACCGGCGGCGGCCTGCTCCCGCTGAACACCTGGTCGCACGTCGCGGTCACGCTCTCGGGCACCACCGGCACCCTCTACCTCAACGGCAGCCCGGTGGCCACCAACCCGAACATGACGCTGCACCCCTCCAGCCTGGGCAACACCAACCAGAACTACATCGGGAAGTCGCAGTGGCCTGACCCGCTCCTGAACGCCACGGTCGACGACTTCAACATCTACAACCGGGCGCTCTCCGCGAGCGAGGTCGCCGCTCTCGCCGGCGGCCAGGCCGGCGCCGGCAACGTCGCGGACTACAAGTTCGACGAGACCGGCGGCGCCACCGCGGTCGACTCCTCCGGCAACGGCAAGAACGCGACCATCGTCAGCCACGGCACGGCCGCCAGCCCCAGCACACCGCTGTGGCAGCCGGTACCCGACGGCCCGCTGACGATGCCGGCCGGCTCGACCAACGTCCCGGTCACGAGCACCGCGGGCTTCGCCGTCGGACAGAAGGTGGCTATCGGCTACGGCAAGAGGCTCGAGCTGGCCACCGTCACCGCGGTCGGCAACGCGGGCGCCCAGGCGCGGCTCGCGGCGCCGGCGACCGCAGGTTCGACCAACATCAAGGTCTCCTCGGTCGGCAACATCTCGGCCGGGGACCACATCCAGCTGGACATCGGCGCCAACACCGAGGACCTCACCGTCGCCTCCGTCGGCACCGCTGGCGCGAACGGCACCGGGCTCACCCTCGCCGCCGCGCTGACGAAGAACCACTCATCCAACCTTCCGTTCAGTGACCGGGGGACCGGCGTCAGCTTCACCCCGGCGACGCGCTTCGCGCACTCGAGCGATGAGCCGGTACAGGCGCTGGGCGCCGGGATCGTGCTCGACCACCCGTTGACCCAACGACACGCGATCGACACGCCGATACTCGACAACAGCGTCACGACGGCGGGGTATCAGGGTTCACCCGCGCCCGACCAGTGGTTCGGCGGACCCGCCCTCTCCACCAGCGCCGGCAGCATGGTGCTGCGCGACGGCCGCGGCCTCGTCGCCGACAGCCTGAACTACGGCCTGCTGGTCGACCCGTGGGCCGCCGAGGGCTACCAAGGCGGCACCGGAAGCGGCTGCGTGGTGCCGACTCCGGGATTGGCGAGCGGCGCGGGCAAGAGCGCGAGCCGCTTCCCCGACGGCAACGACACGGACAGCAACTGCAACGACTTCATCGTCGCGAACGCCACTCCGGGCGCGGACAACAAGTTCGCGCTGGATCCGGGGCCGCTGGTGTCGGTGCAGGCGACCGCCGCCGGCAGCACGTCGAACTTCATCAAGCACGACGACACCGACGACCTGGTCGTCACCGCCCCGATCACGGCGAGCAGCCCGCAGACCGACAAGCTCGACGCGACCTGGGTCGAAACCGCCGGCCTGGCCAACCCGAGCTGCGTCTCGTTCGAGTCGGTCAACAAGCCGGGCAGCTACTTGAGGCACATGAACTTCCAGTTCCACCTGCAACCGAACGACGGCAGCACACTGTTCTCCCAGGACGCTACGTTCTGCCCGCAGGCAGGCAACAGCGGTCAGGGCACGTCGTTCCAGTCGGTGAACTTCACCACGAAGTACATCCGCACCTTCAACGACACCGTCTATCTCGCCAGCGACGGCGGAACCAACCCGTGGGACGACGCCACCACGTGGGCGACCGACTCGAGTTGGCTGATAGACCAGCCGTGGGCGCAGGTCCAGTGAGCGCGGCTAGCGTCTAAGGAACCTGAGTAGCATTCCACAAGTTCGCGGTCGCTCTCGGCGCTGCAGTACCGGCGCCGAGAGCGATCGCGCGTTTTCATGCTCGATGGACGCGTCACCCTCGCGTCGGCCACGCCGGGGCTCGTAGATAATCAGAGCCTTGCGCCCGCGCCAAGGGGGGCGCCCGGAGAAAGGCAGCGCCGCCATGACCGTCAAGGACGCCGACATCGCCCGTGCCCTGATCGCCG
>Ga0070739_10003283_pt1 | contig 20417 bp, 22 predicted proteins | sample Coa_R1_7_FD_66445 | JGI IMG/M metagenome (GOLD analysis project Ga0070739, IMG submission 66445) | Surface soil microbial communities from Centralia Pennsylvania, which are recovering from an underground coalmine fire - Coalmine... | ecosystem: Environmental > Terrestrial > Soil > Unclassified ... | reverse complement strand
TGCTCGATGCCTCGGAACGCGGTGATCACGGCCTCAAGGAAGAGCTGCACCGGCGGGACGAGGCGGCCGGTATCGCTCCGGATCCGACCGCGCCGGCTCGAGCAACCGCTCAATACCGATGAGGCTTGATCCGCCTGAGGACGACGGCCTACGTCGGCGGCGCTACACGCACCCGCAAGCTCTTGTCGAACCAACGATGGCCACGACGCCGGGGCTGTTTCACCACGTACGACGAGCGAGCCGATCACGAGCGGGCGCGACTCAGCTCGTTGAGTCTGCGGCTGGCGATTGAGTTCGCTGGATCCACAGCCAGCACACGCTGGAAGGCCTCGCGCGCTTCGTCGATCATTCCGATCGCTTGGTAGGCCCGCCCAAGGCGGTTCAGCGCGGCGAGATCTGCTTCTTCTCGGCTTGTGATCGCCGAGTTGATCGCGATCGCTGCCTCGGCATCACGGGTTTCGGCGGCGAGCCGTCCAAGCGCCGCGAGGTCTAACGGAAGGCCGGCACGGTGGGCCTCGATCCGCTGTTGGCGCGCCTCAGCCTCGGTCTTCGCCCGCGCGAGCGCGTGACTGTCCCGCCGGTCGAGGTCCGCTTCGATGCGGTCCCGGACATGTTCGGGGACGGCGCTGGCCCATGGTCGAGTCGGTTCAATCAGGAACCACTCCCAGGTGTACTCGATCCCGGCCTGGTCGACGATTCGGTCGTAGCCCTGTGTACCCGAGTCCGGATCTTCACTAGGTCCGCCCCAGATCCTGATCGCCTCATCGAACGCGTTGACGTCCTTCCGCAACAGCTGCAATCCTTGGGAGCCGCCGTTCGGGACGTACCGAGAGCCATTGTCGAGACGTACATCAATTTCACTCCGGAAGATGTCCTGCCATTCGAGCTTGATGAAGTCGTCGAATAGCTCTCGAGGACTCCTGCGGCGGCTGGGACCGGGCATCTCACTCATCTCCTTCCCGTGGTGTCCGCTTGGCTGCGCGCCGGATCGCAGCCAGACGGCGGACTTCAGCGCCGTTCCAGAGTGGCGTTGCCGCCAGCCTCGCGATCGGCGAAGGAAAGCCGCTAACGACGCGGAGATTGCTCTGCTTCACCCCAAGGGTCCTAGCAGCCTCGGCAGCGCCCATCACATCCGGGATCCCGCGGTTCTCAGCGACGAGTCCCATCCGCCAACCGAGTTCGTCGAGAACGAGGCCGAGTTCATGCTGCTTCAGTTCCAAGCCGCTCGGCACATCCGCCGCACACACAGGCTCGTTCAGCCCCAATTGGCAGAGCCCGAGCAACTCGTTGTTGGGGAGCGCCCTTAGGCATCTCTTCAGGCCCACCACACCGTGCATCAAGAACCCCCTTCAGATCGTTTCCAGGGCTAGCATAACACCACAGAACTAAGTGAAACATACGCATTTGCAGGGACTTATAGGTATGTTTTTGATATAGCGACGCCGTGTTACCGCGGGTAACGTTCGCCGCATGCGGTGCACTGACCTCCGCTCCGTCGCAAACGGCATTGCCGGTGCAGCCGAGGCGCGACGATCGCTCTCCGGGAATGCGATCCTCGCTCGAGCGGGGCGGTTCGCTCGCAACCGGCCTGCTGAGCTCACGCGGGAGCAACCGTCCCGCATCGGGCGACCGGACGGCCGCTTCGACGAGAAGCACTAGCACGCCCCTCGAACTAGAGTCGAGCTGTGCCGAAAACCATTCAGGTCGGTCCCTGGACATGCCTCGAACAGATAGGAACCGGGGGCAACGCGACAGTGTGGCGCGCAGCCCGCGACGGGGGGTCGGAGGTCGCGCTGAAGGTCCTAGACGCCAAGAAGCGCGATTCGGAGCGCTACCAGCGATTCGTCCAGGAGGTGGACGTCCTGAGGTCGTTGGGCGATGTCGACGGCGTCCTTCGCGTCATCGAGGCATACCTACCGGAGCCTGGGGTAAAGGAGCAGCCCTGGCTAGCAATGCCAGTCGCTACGCCTATCAAGGAAGCGCTCGACGGGGCTTCTCTTGACTCGGTAGTGGAGGCGGTGGCAACAATCGCCCGGCCGGTGGCCTGGCTTCAGGGCGAACATCAGATTGGGCATCGCGACGTCAAGCCTGGGAACCTGTATGAGTTGGACGGGAAGTGGCTCGTTGGGGACTTTGGACTCGTCGACTTGCCGGGTGGTGACGACCTCACGAAGAGCGACAAGGCGCTTGGACCAGCGAACTTCACGGCGTACGAACTCATAGTGAATCCCAAGACCGCGGCCTCCGGGCCTGCCGATGTTTACTCACTTGGGAAGACGCTCTGGGTGCTCGGCACCGGCCAGCCGTGGCCGCCCCTGGGGCACCAGCCTGCCCAGGAGTCTGGATACCGCCTCTCAGATATGCGTGCTCATCCGAACGCCACGGCGCTCGACCGCCTGATCGACCGCACCACCCGGATTGAGCCAACACAGAGGCCAACGATGGCCGAGGTGGCCGAGGAGCTTGCCGCGTGGGCCCGACTGGCGCCGGACCCCGTAGCGGTAGATCTGGCCGGTCTGAAGGAGCAGTTGCGCAAAAAGCTGGCCGCACATCTAGTCGCGCAGGATGTCGATGAGCAACGCAAAGAAGCTGCTCGGAGGGCGATGCAAGCCCTCACCGAGCGAGTTCGGCCCCTCAACGATCAGCTCAGGGAGCTTTACGTGCAGACTGAGGTTGATCTTCAGTACGACCAGCTCACGGAGAATCTTCTCTCATCCAAGCACCTGCACTGGGGAGTGACACCCCTCGTTCAATGGATGAGGACAACCAAAATCACGATCAACGAGACCGGCCATCTTCCCTTTTCGCTGAGAATGGCGCGGTCTCTGACGGTACTGCCAGACGGGAACATCCACCTCCGCTGGCTGCTGCTCGTCGGTCTAGACGGAGTGATGGGTTCGGATTTCTCCGCGCAAGGCGAAGACTTCAGCGCACCGGTTGGGTCAGTACAGGAGCAAGAGATGATCGAGAGATTCGCCGCCGAACTCGGTGCCAACCTGCCAAAGGCTGTTCAGGCGTTCGTCCACGCCCTCCCAGAAACCTAGTTAGCTGCCGTCGCCCCGCAGATCAGACAATGAACTGGTTCACTCCAATCATCCAGCACCTTTAGAGGCTCGTCTGGATGGCACGGAAAGTCGATCCGCCGCATATCATCGGGCTCCGACAGTTCCGGCGGATCTGGTGAGCGCTGCCGGTTGACGTTGACCGTGAACATCCCCGAACTGCTCCGGCTTAGGTTCCGGCCAAAGTCGTCGAGCATCGGATCGACCAAATCCTTCATCACAGTCGCACGGGCCGCCTCGGCCTGTGGCTTCGTCAGCCAGCCGTCGTTGGCCTGAACGCCGCAATATGGACAGTAATACCCGGAAGGGTCCGAGGTCGCGGCCTCGTTCTCCCCAGACGGAAACCATTTGAACTCTCGCTCGCAGGTCGGGCACTCACGGCGTAGAAATCCGTCGCGATCAAGAGGCACTGCGAGTGATGTTCTCACGATGTCGTCGCTCATTACAGACACCGTAGCGCGCGCTCATGACGAGATCCTCGGTCTCGTTGACAAGGCCATTGATACCCTCACCCCTATGGCCGGATCGATTCAGGTGAAGTACTGCCCCGACTGCAAGCGCGACACGACGCACACGTCGAAGCTGCCCGACGGACCTCGCCCCCTGGGGCGATCGACCGTCGAGCATTGGTACTGCGATGTGTGTGGCCGCGACAACGGCGAGTAGCCGCTGTTTCGGCCGCTGAGCAGGCACCCCGGCGTCGCCTCGACGGTGAGGCCCGGCTGCGGCTCGACTGCGGCCAGCCCTGCTGGATGGCGTCCTAGTCCGGTCAATTAGGAAGGTCGGACGCCTCGCCATGCGCGGCTCTCCTACCGCGACGGCCTTCAGGCGGATGACTAACTCCTCAGCCAGCCGCGAACCCCGGCTGCCCACTCGGCGCACCGGGGACGATCACCGGTAGGAGTTCCCAGCCTCCAACGTAGGGGCGCCTCGCCTCAAACTGCGACTCCACCCGTCGCAGCCGGGAGCCCACCCAGCCGCCGATCACGATCCCGACGAGAGACGCGAGCGCCGTTAACTCCGGGTCTTTGGTGGTGGTAATACCGACGCCACCTGCACCGAAGGCACCGAGCAATGCCGCCTCGGCCGCCCTGTCAGCCCACTCGCTCACAGTGGCGTTGACGTAGTTGAAGCCGAGTTGGGCGGCGGCCAGCGCCAGCTCATCGAGGGCCTGGTCGTGCGAGGGTCGGGCGAGTGCCACGTCGAGTACCCAGTCCCCCCACTCAAGGGCTGTCAACTCGCGGATCGCCACCCCATCGACAAGCTCGGCGATCGCCTCGGCCCGGAGCGACGGTGTCTGACCGTAGCCGGTCAGGGAGCGGGGGTCGTGGGACAGGCGCAACCGGTACGTGTTCATGGGACGACTCGCTTTCGGAAGAGTTCCTGCACGGTGGCGCCTAGAGCCGCGGCGAGCGCGAGCGCGAGCAGTACTCGGGGCTCGCTTACCCCCCGCTCGATGTTGACCACCGTCTGCCGGCTCACGCCTAGCTCGCGGGCCAAGGCCTCCTGAGACAGGCCAGCCTCCAAACGGCGCTGCTTGACGGTGGACTCAATGTTGGGCATGTATGGCTCGGGCTCTCAGTGACAAGAGAACTATACAGCGACTACTTTACAGGATGCCGACGGCGGGCCTATCAGCGATATGCTCTGAGCGCAGAAGTGTCACGGTAATGGAGAGATCTGCGCTTTGACTACCTCGTCCGGCATCAGCCAGGCGAATCGGGCCCAGCTTGAGCGACTCCATCGGGCTGGCGGCCAGGGGTTCGGCGTGCTCGAGGCCAGTGAGATCCTGGGCCTTGACCGAGCTCGGACGGCGCGGCTCCTGGGCTATCTGGCCCGGCACGGCTGGCTGGCGCGGGTGCGGCGCGGCTTCTACGTGCCGGTCCCGTTGGACGCCCGCCGGCCCGGGGAGTGGGTGGCCGATTCCTGGGTGGTGGCAGATCGGCTGTTCAGCCCTTGCTATATCGGCGGCTGGAGCGCATGCCAGCACTGGGACCTAACCGAGCAAGTGTTCCGGGCGCTTCTGGTGGTGACCGCCACGCGGGTGCGGAAGCGCGACCTGGAGCTTCAAGGGATTCCGTTTCACCTCACAGTGCGGAGTTCTGAGGCTCTCTTCGGGACCGTCCGCGTGTGGCGGGGCCAGACAAGGGTGGCCGTCTCGGATCCGTCCCGGACAATTGTTGATGTGCTCGATGACCCCAGCCTAGGGGGCGGGATCCGCACTGTGGCCGACGTGCTGGGCGAATACCTGGCTAGTCAGGGCCGCAATGATGCGCTACTCGTTCACTACGGCGACCGGCTGCGGAGTCGGGCTCTATTCAAGCGGCTGGGGTTCCTGATCGAGCTCCTCGAGGCGGACGCCCCGGAGCTGGTGGCGGCCTGTTGGGACCGCCGCAGCGCCGGCGTGATCGCACTCGACCCGACGGTGAAGGCGCGGGGGCGGACCGTCCGCCGCTGGGGGCTGCGCGACAACGTCGCGCTGAGGGCCTAAGGGTGATCACGCGGGCGGACATCGTCGAGCGGGTCGCGGAGTGGCAGCTCACCGAGGAGGTGGTGGAGAAGGACTACGTGCTCGGCTGGGTGCTGTGGGGGATCGCCACGGACCCAACACTCGGCCAGCAGTGGGTGTTCAAGGGCGGCACGTGTCTCAAGAAGTGCTACATCGAGACCTACCGATTCTCAGAGGACCTCGACTTCACTGTGCTGCCGGGCGGACCACTGCGCCCCGAAGATGTCGCTCCGCTCCTCGATCGGGTGCTGGCCCGAGTGGGCCAAGAGTCGGGGATCGACTTCTCTGTCCAACAGCCGAACCTGCGCCTGCGACCCGGGGAGATGACCGCCGAGGGGCGGGTCTATTACACAGGGCCCCGCGGAATGCGTCAGCCCACCCGGGTGAAGCTTGATCTAGCGGCCGATGAGGTGGTGATTCGCCCGCCGGTGCTGCGCGACATTGCGCATCCGTACCCCGATGCGCTGATTGCTGGCCGGGTCCGCTGCTACTCGTTCGAAGAGTTGTTCGCGGAAAAGCTCCGGGCGCTCGGCCAGCGCGCCCGTCCGCGGGACCTATACGACGTCGTCAACCTGTATCGCCGGAACGACCTGCGCCTGTATCCCGAGGTAATCCGGCAGGCGCTCGAGGAGAAGTGCCGGGTCAAAAACGTCCCCGTACCCAACGCGGCCCAGTTTGCCGACGAGGAGCTGCGAGCTACGCTTGAGGCCGACTGGGCCAACATGCTCGCTCACCAGCTGCCCGCACTGCCGCCCGTGCAGGGGTTCCTGGATGAGTTGCCGGAGCTGTTCGGCTGGCTGGAAGGCACGGTCGCGTTTGCCGAGCTGCCGGCGGTGCCCGTGCGAGCCGACGAGGACGCCGCCTGGTCGCCTCCACCGACGGTTGCCACCTGGGGCATGGGAATCCCGCTTGAGTCGCTGCGCTTTGCAGCTACCAACCATCTACTGGTGGAGCTGGGCTACGACGGCCGCACCCGCCTCATCGAGCCCTACTCCCTACGCATGTCGCAGGCGGGACGCCTGCTGCTCCACGCCGAGCGCGCCGACGGCGGGCACCGCACATATGGCGTTGACAAGATCGAGAGTCTGCGTGTCACCACCCGACCCTTCCGGCCGCAGCACCCAATCGAGTTCTCAGCCCGCGGTCCGCTGACCGCCCCGCCGCAAAGCCGTACCGCGCTCGGTCCTCGTCCGCCCCGGGGCCAGACCCGCCGACGACCTTACGGCCAGCCCGAGTACGTGTACGCGTGCAACGTATGCGGCCGGGAGTTCGGCCACAGCCGTCGCAGCAGCGCGCTGCGCCCGCACAAGGATCGCTATGGCTATCCCTGCCGGGGCCGCTCCGGCCGATACGTCCGTACCAGCTATTAGCCAGGGCTCCCGCCGGTGGCGGCGCGGACACTGCTTTCGAGACCAAGCAGCCGTCCGATACGACGTGCCCGCCACGAGTGCAATCGCGTGAACTCAGCAGGGCGGTTGCGACCGAACCCCGCCGCTCAAGCGACGGTCGCATTCCCGGAAAGCGACCTTCGCGACTCGGCTGCTCCGGCGATCCCTTTCGCGGCGAGCCGCTCGCCAGCCAAGGTCAACGCCGGCGATGCCATGCGAGGCGTAGAACCGTCGTTGTCGCGCCGCCGACGTACGCGCATCGAGCCCTACTGGCATTGAGCGGTTGCTCGAGCCGGCGCGGTCGGATCCGGAGCGATACCGGCCGCCTCGTCCCGCCGGTGCAGCTCTTCCTTGAGGCCGTGATCACCGCGTTCCGAGGCATCGAGCAGCACGAGCCTCCCGGTCGCGTTACTCGGCATTTGGTCACGCCCATCCGCGGCCGTGCCCAAATGCCGAGTGTTTGTCACTGAGATTCTTGGCGTTCCGGGCGATGGCGTCCGGCGCGTTCGATTGGTTCTCGGGCTGGCGACGGGCTGACTCTCGAGTGTTTGGTCGGCCCGGTGTTGGTCTGACCTTGGCAGCTCGTGTCGCCCGCCGCCGCCCGAGGACCGTCGGCGTGACTTGATAGGAGCGTGGCATCGCCCCGAGTGACAATCGTCCGCCGCTGGTCCGCTTCATCGGCAACGACATGAAGGGACGGTGGTAGATGATCGTGATCGGAGCGGACACACACAAGCGCTCCCACACGCTGGCTGCGGTCGACCTGGGCACTGGCCGGCCGGTGGCCAGCCGCGAGATCGCGGCTGACGAGGACGGGCAGCTCGCCGCACTTCGCTGGGCGGCGGGCCTGGACGCAGAGGGGGTGTGGGCGATCGAGGACTGCCGGCACGTCTCGCTGCGCCTGGAGCAGGCGCTCGTGGCCGCCGGCGAGCGGGTCGTCCGAGTCGCGCCGTTCCGGATGGGTGACACCCGGCGCGCTGAGCGTGAGCGCGGCAAGTCCGATGAGATCGACGCGCTCGCTGTCGCCCGCGCGGTCGTCAAGGACGGGCCCCGACAGCTTCCCGACCGCGTTCCTTGACGAGCACGGGATGGACATCCGGCTGTTGGCCGATCACCGCACCGATCTCGTCGCTGAGCGCACCCGCACCCAGAACAGGCTGCGCTGGCACCTGATAGCGCTGTGCCCCGAGCTCGAGCACCAGGTCGCGCCGGGCATGCTAGGCCAATACAACGTGCTCGACCGGATCGACCGCAAGCTCCGAAAGCTCCCGGTCGGCGTCAGGGTCACGATCGCCCGCCAGCTCGTCTCCCAGATCCGGGCGCTCACCCGCCAGATCGACGAGCTCAAACGCCAGCTCACCGACCTGATCGAGACCAGCCACCCGCAGCTGCTCGCCGAGCCCGGCTGCGGCACGCTGACCGCCGCGATCCTGATCGGCCACACCGCCGGCGCTGAGCGCTTCCGCTCCGAGGCGAGCTTCGCCCGCCACGCCGGCACCGCCCCGATCAGATGCTCCTCAGGCCAACGCGACCAGCACCGCCTCGACCGCGGCGGGGACCGCCAGCTCAACCACGCGCTGCACATGATCGCGCTCAGCCGACTCCAGCACGACCCCGTCACCAAGGCCTACCTCGAGCGCAAACGCTCCGAAGGCAAGACCCGCAAAGGCGCGCTGCGCTGCCTCAAGCGCCACCTCGCCAGACACTTCCACCAGCTCCTCGCTCAGCCAGCCAGATCAGTCGTGCCGCTCGGCGAGCGCCCCACGGAGATCACGATCACCGCCGCCGCACCGCTCCGATGCCTCACCTAGGAATGCCGCAAATAGCGAACGTCCCTTGACATAGGAGCGAGCTGCCCGGGGCTTCGCCGATCGACCACACCCACATTCCCCTCATCTTCATCAGGCGCCACCGGCGACAGCGGCAGCATGCTGCCCTGGCAACGAGGCGAGCTGACGCCTAGCAGCGGCCCGACATCAGCCAGAGACCCTGCGTCGGGGACGGGTACGGCCGGATGCCGAGAGCGCAGCAGCCCAGCGCTCGATCTCGGGCCGCAGCCAAAGCTTTGGTCTGCCGCGGCCAAGGTCCACCACCGGCGCGGGCATGTCCGGATATCGACGCTGGTAGGTGCTGACCGTCTGACTCAGCGACAGCCCGAGCACCGCCGCCACTTCATGAGCATCGATCAAATCCTCAGTGGCCACCTTGGGGGTCATTTGTGTCGAGGCTACCTCGGCGAGCGGATCCGTCCGAGCCCGTCTCTAGACTTAACCTCAAGTCATAACTCATAGGTGGCCCCGGCGGTGCGTCAACACCCCGGGGCCTGGCCGAGACCGCAGGAGGGTCCCGACATGCAGCAGACTACGTCGTTCTCCCTTGATCAACTCGCCGGTAAGGCGACGATCACCATCGAGCAGACCGCCCAGGTGCTGGGCCTCGGCCGAACCGCTGCCTATGACGCGGCGAGGCGTGGCGAGTTGCCGACTCGCCGGCTGGGCCGCCGCCTGCTGGTACCGGTGCCCGCCCTCCTCGAGTGGCTCGGGGCCAACTGATGCAGGGCCACATTCACAAGCGCATTCGGAAGGATCGCGTGGGAAAAGATCACGCGCTCTGGTACGTCATCGTTGACCTCGGCGTCGACCAAGGCGGACGGCGCCGGCAGAAGTGGCATGGCGGCTTCCGAACCCGCCGAGAGGCCGAAGTCGTACGAGCGAAGCTGGTCGACGAGCTGCACTCGGGCTCCTACATCAGCCCGAGCCGCAGCACGCTGTCGGAGTGGACGATCGATAGCTGGCTGCCGACGATGGCGACCAGGATCAAGCCGAGCACGCTGCACTCGTACCGCCGGAACCTCGAGATCCACGTGCTGCCCGCACTCGGTGGCAAGCCGCTGCAGCAGATCACCCCCGTGATGCTCAACACGCTCTACGCGAACCTCGCCTCCGCCACCTCCGAGCGCGACGCCCTGAGCGCCAAGACGATCCGCTACATCCACACGATCATCCACAAGGCGCTGGCCGATGCCGTCGATGCCGAGATGCTCCAACGCAACCCGGCCGAGCGAGCGAAGCCGCCGCGACCGAACCGCTGCGCGAGCACCGGAGTCCACGCATGGAATCCAGATGAGATGGCCGCGTTCCTCGCCGCAATAGCCAACGAGCGGCTGTCGGCGATCTGGCGCTTGGCAGGGATGACCGGAATGCGCCGCGGCGAGATCCTCGGCCTCCGGTGGGCCGACATCGACCTGGATGCAGCCCGGCTCTCGGTCCGGCGCGCGGTCGTCGCCGTCGGCTACACCGTCATCGAGTCGACGCCGAAGAGCCACAACGCCCGGGTGATCGACCTCGATCCCGAAACAGTCACCCAACTACGAGCACACCGGAAGCGACAGGACGAGGAGCGCGCGGAATGGGGCGCTGGCTACCAGGACAACGACCTGGTAGCGGCCAAGGAGAACGGCGACCCGATTCACCCCCACACGTTCAGCCAGTCCTTCGAGCGGCTGCTCGCCAGGCACGGCCTGCGGAAGATCCGGCTCCATGACATCCGGCATACGCACGCCACGATCGCGCTGAGGGCCGGGGTTCCCGTCAAGGTCATCTCCGAACGGCTCGGCCACGAATCGCCGGCATTCACGCTCAAGCAGTACGCCCACGTCATCCCCGGAATGCAGGCCGAAGCGGCAACGCTCGTGTCCCGCCTCGTCGACGGCCAGGTGATTACGCATGACGGTTAGGCCGCACGGGCCAGAACGGCGGGCCCATCCGGACCGGGCCGAACCTTGGAGTCAATCCTGTCGATCGGACTCGCGGCGGCGGACGATAGCTTCGACCGCTCTAGCGGCAGTGGACATGTCCTCGTGCTCCCAGAACCGGACCACGACCCAGCCCTCACGCTCCAACAGCAAGCGATGTCGGGCGTCCCGATCACGGTTCGCCGTGATCTTGGAGGACCAGTACTCCCCATTCGTGCGTGACTTCGTCCAATGAGTCGGGCACCCGTGCCACCAGCAACCATCGACGTAAACAACCACCCGCTTCTGCGGGAACACGACGTCAGGGCGGAGAGGCCGATGCCCCGCTACCCGAACCGGATGGTCTACCCGGAACCGCAACCCCAGTCGATGAAGCTCGGAGCGGAGGCGCCGCTCGGGACCGGTGTCACGCCGCCGGTTCGCCCGCATGATCGCCCGCCTCGACTCGGGAACGTTCTCCCACCCCTCCCTGCTCACGCGTTCGCCGCCCCTCCTCTTACGCTTCCCTCGTGACCGTCGAGATCGCACCACGAACAGACATCGACCGAGAGTACATCCGCTCGTCGGTCTTACCTGCGTGCCCGCCTGGTGGCTCCTCGCTCAGAATCGTCGATCTCTTCTGCGGGTGCGGTGGGCTGACTCTTGGCGCGATGGAAGGTGCGCGGCGTCTCGGACGCCAAGCGAGGCTGGCGCTCGCCGTGGACACATGGTCTCCCGCGCTCGAGGTCTTGTCACTGACGACGGGAGCCTGTGAAAACGTCATCGAGGCGGACCTGGGCAAGGTGCTGGCGGGTGTGGCTGCGCCTATACGAGACGTGGAGCGGAGTTTGGTCAACCTTGCCGGCGAAACGTCCTTGCTCCTGGCGGGACCACCGTGCCAGGGGCATTCGGCGCTCAACAACCACACCCGGCACGACGACCCGCGCAACGATCTCTACCTATCGGTGGCCCGCGCAGCCCGGTTGCTGGAGCCCACGGCGATAATCGTGGAGAACGTACGGGGAGTGGGTCGCGACCGCCGCCGCTCGGTTGGCCGTTGCGCCGCCGCCCTTGAGGAACTCGACTACGAGATCGCGAGTCGCACGCTGGACCTCCATGCCCTCGGCGCCCCTCAGCGACGCTTCAGGCATGTTCTCGTTGCCACTCGCCAACGAGCCATAGACCTCGACCGCTTGACTGAGGCCCCAGACCGCACGGTCCGATGGGCTATCGAGGACCTAGAGGGCATCGACGGCAACACCCTGTGGGACACGGCGTCGATACCGACCCCAGAGAACCAGCGCCGAATGGACTGGCTGTTCCAGGCAGGGGTCGACGATCTTCCCAACCCGCTCCGGCCTCGCTGTCACCAATCAGATCACAGCTACATGTCGATGTATGGAAGGCTCGCCTGGGACCGCCCTGCCCAGACCATCACGTCGGGGTTCGGCTCGATGGGGCAGGGCCGGTTCGTCCACCCCGGTTCGCCTCGGACGCTCACCCCGCACGAGGCCGCCCGCCTCCAGTTCCTGCCGGACTTCCTCGACGTCAGCACCGTCGAACACAGGACGCAGCTCGCGACGATGATCGGGAACGCTGCGCCTCCCATCCTCACGATTCGCCTCGTCGAGGCGCTGAGCGAACAGGACCTGATCTAGGGGGTGCGGCAGTCGCCGCACCCCCTAGAGATCAGCTCGCGCTGGCGGCGGCCGAACTGGCCTTCGCTCGCATCGGGCCGATCTGGCGCTTCACCTCGCGGATCGTGTGGTAGCGATCGGCCATGAAGCTGGCGGTGAGCGCCACCGGACTCAGCGCCTCGTCGTACGCGCCAGCCGTCCAGGTCGAGCCATTGTTGAGCTGCCGCAAACCGGTGACCGCCTCCACCATCTTCTGTTCGATCCACTCCTGCGTCGCCTGTTCGATTGCGGTTGCGATCGCTGGGTCGCCGTCCGAGTTCCCCCACTCGTTCAGGTGCTCCAGGATCGACTTGTAGCCCCGGAACTCGAGGTTGAGCAGCAGTTCCGGTGCGGTGAGCCCATCGACTCCAGCAAGGGCTGCTGCCCGGTCCCGCAGCCCACGGCCGTTGGCGTTGACCAAGGCCATGCCCTCTGCGTCCTTCTCCGTGACCCACCGTGGGTTGAGCTGGAGGATCGAGAAGACTTCGCTGGCCGGCTCGCCGTCATCGACGTCGACCTGGGGCAGCAGGGATCCGATCCCCTGCCGCTTCCCCGCCGTCGGATTCCGAGTTCCCGAACCGGTGCGGCGTTCGATCGCCTCTCCGTCATTGTTTCCGCCTGGACCCGCCACATCGTTGCCCCCGCCCGTCGTGGCGCCAGACGGATCACGGCGAGCTCGTCGCGGCCGAAGCATCGACACGACCTCCTTCAGGCGATCGCGGATACGCTTGGCGCGGTCCGGGTCCTCCTCGCTCAGGCGCAGTTGCTCCTCAGCGATGGTTTCCTTGATGCGCTCCGGCATGCGCTGCCGGAACTCGCCCGCCCACCACGACCACGAGTCGCTCTCGAAGACGGGCTTCCCCTCGATCAGGACGTGTGCCCGCGCGAAGTCGGATGAGATTCCGTCTCCGACCGGCTCCAGCACGAGACCGATCCGCTGCTTGCCGAAGATGATCCCCAGGCCGGCGAAGAAGGGGTTCGCTTGGCCGCTCGTACGCCAGTCGTGCAGCTCATTCTGGTAGAGGACGGCGAGGCTTCCGCCGCCGTAGGTTCGGCTCGTGAGATCGTTCCCTGGACCAGGCGCCGGTAGGACCCACCAGTGCATCCGGGCCCCTGGGATCGCCGCCGACTGGAGGCCGGGCAAGTCGACGACGCCGCAGTTCCCCTCACCTTGGCGTTGCGCGTACTTGTCCCATTGGCTTCCGGTTCCGATGACCTCGGCGCGGTTGAAGTAGCTGGCCGCATTGGCCTCGTCGAGCGAGTGTGGCCACTCGCTGACGTCGCGCGCTGGCTGGCGCACGTACAGCTTGAACTCACCGTCCCCGAGGCGGAAGAAGCGCTGGTGCATGTACTTGAACAGCCACACCCGCGGCATGCCGTCCGCGACCACCGTGTTGGCACCTTCCTCGTTGCCCAGGTAGGTGACGACCGTGCCCGATCCCTGCTCGTTGATGAAGTCCGGGAAGAGCTCCGCAGGCACGTCCACGACCAGGTCTCCCCTGTCGTTGAGCGGAAGCAAGTCGTACTCGATCCCGGTCCACCCGATCTGGACCATCGAGCGCTCGCCATCCTTGAGGCTGCGCAGGAGGATGCCCTGCCTATGACGGGTTGGCCCGGAGATCTTCAACCCCATTCCCTGGTTGCCGGTCAGGGACTGGTTCTGATTCGCTCCCGTGACTGCCAACGTGGTGGTGTAGCGCTCGATCTCGCTCCTGGTCATCCCATCGCCGTTATCGGCGATCGACAAGTACCAGAGCGACGAATCCTGCTGGTGGAGCGCCCAATCCACGTCCATCTCGATGCGTCCCGGCGCCGGGATGCGCTGCGCTTGGCGATCGGCATTCAGCCGCCGCTGGACGGCCTCCTCGGCGTTCTTGTAGCCCTCGCGGTACTCCTGGTTCGGGAGCAGCTCGGCGGCGAGCTTGTCGGCGATGAAGTCGGCGTTCTCGACCTTGAACATCTCACTTCTCCTTCGCGTGCGGCTACGACGTAGCCGGTGTCGTTGGAGGCGCTAGCGAAAGGCGGGAGGGACTCGGTCGCTCCAGCCAGGCGCATCGTGCCCGTGGTTGATCTGACGATGCGATTCCGCGGATGGCGTTCGCGGGCTCGTCCGACGAGCATTCTGCGAACGCAACTGGCGTTCCTCGATACCTCTCCTTCCTCGCGTGCAGCAACTTGCTGATGTCGAAGACGCCGCGCCTCCGATGCTCGGCCGGACGATGTCGGGCTGCGCAGCGGCGATGCGACGACGCGAAGGATACGCGTGGGTGCGGTCGACGGCAACCGGCCGCATGCGTTGCAGTCCGCCCCGGTCCGTTTGACATCCGTTTGACACGGACCAGAAAAGACAAGAGCCCCGGATCTCCGGGGCTCGTCCTTTGCCTGGATTACCTGGACTTTCTTGAGTAGCGGGGGCGGGATTCGAACCCGCGACCTTCGGGTTATGAGCCCGGAGAGGCGCGTCACACCCCCCGTCATACACCTCCAGGTGCGGCGGGCGGTCAGTGCTTCTTGGCCTGCCCTGGGGGCGGGGCGCCGCTGAGGCCAGGGTTCTGGCCAGTGAGTCCAGGCGGACCGTTGCCTCCTGGACCTCGGCCGTGAGCGAGGCCCTGAGACCCGGGGGTGCCGCCACCGCCACCTGGGTTCCCGCCGGCCGAGCTGGAGGTCGGGCTTCCGGGAGGTGTGGTGGGCGCCGAAACCACGGGTGACGAGCTTGAGGTGCCTGCGCCAGAGCCTGCGCCACCCGAGTTGCGGGTGCCGGAGCCGCCCGCCGTACCAGAGCCTCCGCTGGATCCGGTCGGCGTCGTGCGACCGGGAAGACCGGCCGTCGCCGAGGACCGGCTGAGGGCGAGCCGGCCAGCCCGTGCCTGGCGGCGAGAGCGCCGATGATGTTGCCGCCGGGACGCAGACGCTGCAGAGGCGGCTCGACGGATCGTCGCCCGAGTGGCCTCGGCATGAGCGTTGCTGCGCATAAACCCGAGTGCGCCTGCGCCGAGGCCATATGTGGCTGAACCGAATGGCGCAGTCTGAGGCGGAAGCGCGGCGGCATCCGCGACAGACGGCGGAGCGGCGCTGTGAGCGATGCCGTATGCACTGAAGCCGACCGCTGCGCTCGCTGCGGTCAGCAGCGCAATCTTGGCGGCGCTGACCGGGCCGGCGCCGAGGGCTGTGGTGGCGCGCTGCCAGCGCATCCCGAACCAGGAGACGAGCATCGCCCATAAGGTGATAGGGCGGCGTCCTGCGTAGTAACGCAGGAACGCCTGCACCGCCTCAGGATCGAGTTGGGTACCCGAGACCTCGCGCAGGATGTGTAGAGCCTGGCGCTGTGGCGCCGCGCCGCGGTAGGCGCGCGTCGAGGTCACTGCATCGAAGGTGTCGGCCACAGCGACGATCCGCGCACCCAGTGGGATCCTCTCGCCGGACCAGCCGTCGGGATAACCGCGACCATCCAGACGTTCGTGATGGTGGCGCACGATGGAGTCAAGATCAGGGTCTCCTAGTCCTGAGACGATCGCCTCGCCGTCGACCGGATGGCGCTTGATGAGCTCGAACTCCTCTTCGGTGAGGCGCCCCGGCTTGTTGAGGACGTCGAGCGGGACGTTTAGCTTCCCGACGTCGTGGATGGCTGCTGCGGCGCGCACCCGCCGAATCTCGCCGCGAGGTAGCCCCATCTGACGGGCGATCATCGTCGCGTGCCGGGCTACCCGCCGCGAGTGTCCGTCCAGGTAGGCGTCCTGCGCCTCGAGCGCTGTCACAAGCTGACCGAGTAGCCGCTCACCGTGCCGGATTGACCCGGGACCCTCGTGCCCGACCTCGAGCTCCTCGAGCAGCTCCTCGGCGTGGGCGAGACGACGCTCGACTCGCAGACGACGCAGCCACCCCCAGAGCAGCAACTCGCTGAAGACCGCGTCATTGGCCTCCCGCCTCTTCGACCAGGCGAACTCAGCGAGCCAGGCGAGTCCGAGCGAAACGGCGACCGCCAGACCTACTCCGAGGAACGCCGAGCCGATCAGTGCGTCTTCGCGCAGGAGCCATACGACCGCGACTGGCACGACGGTGACGATGATGGTCGCCACCAGGGCGAGAAGAAGGCTGCTCGGGCGCATGGCCGAGCGGCCGGCGTAGTGGTGGACGGACCCTCGGCTACCTGCGGGTGAGACGGCCATGGGGTTGCTCAGCTCCTCCGATCCGGTCCACATTGCACCATTTGCCACTTGACGCGATACCCAGATTTAGCAGCTTTCGAAACACCGTGCGAAAGGTCGCTCGTTTCGCCCTTGCGCGAAACACCTTCCAGACGCGTCTCGCCCGGCGGGACAGCGCCCGATCGGCCCGGCGGCCGGCAGGAAGGAGGCGCTACGCGCCAGCGAGCTCGGTCACGGTCGTGGCGCCGGCACCGCTGCTGTGTCCGAGTCGGCAACGCGCCTCCGCGCCGCCGCCTTGGCTCCTTCGGGGCCGAGGGCCGAGCACGTCACGGACGACAGGTTGGAGATCGTGCCTGACCCCGTGCTTGCCTTTTGACGTCCTGCGCACAGCCTGACGGTCTTGGCCGGTAGCCATGGTCTACGGCCACCCCAGGCCGGAGCGGCTCGCTGCTCACCGGGACGGGATCTGGCTCGGCTTGCTTGAGTGCTTCCGGAGCGCCGGCATGTCCTCAGCAGGACCGTCCAGAGATGCAACGAAGCGCTCGAACTCGTCCGTGCTGAGCTCGATCCGCTGCGACCGCGCGACAACGTCCTGCGCACATTCGGTCGCAACCGAGAGCACGAACCCGCTCAGCGTCTCTCCACTCAGCTCGGCCGCCATCCGCAGGATGGCGTCCTGCTGGTCGCTCACCCGCAGAGTGATCCGCCGCGAGCGCCTCGGGTCCAATTGACTCATAGTCAGGCAGTTGAGGATAAATTCCGCCGCCGGGCAGCTTGGCACACTTTGCTCGGTGCGCTCCGAGTTCCTGGTAGCCCAGAATCCGCAAGAGAACAGCCAGCTTCCCTTTCTGATCCGCCTTCCCATCGACGGCGGCGTCATCCTCAAGGCGCGAGCATCCTGGCCGACGAGCTCAAGGGTCTACTGCCACCGGTTTGAAGGTCCCTGGCCGTCTGACGCGGTCGTGATCGAGCGGGAGGCGGTGCGGGTATGCCAGCGCCGCGGCCCGGCTGTGGACCTCGTGCTTGAGCGTGGCTCTCGGGCCCGCTCGCAGTTCGTCTTCGTCCAGATCCGGGGCCGCGACGCGATCTTCTGGCAAACGCAGAAGACCGCCCGGAGCGCCAATCCTGGCGCCCGCGTCCCACGCGCTCGCCTACTGCGCGGTCCGCTCTGCGTGCTCGTCGACAGCCGAGAACGCTATCCGTACCGGTTCGCCGGCCTCAACGTGGAGCGACATCGTGAAGCGCTTCCCGCCGGTGACTACGGCATCCGAGGCGAGGATGGCCGGCTCATCGCGGCAGTCGAGCGCAAGACGCTGGAGAACCTTGCCGGCTCGCTTTCCGATGGAACGTTGGCGTTCCAGCTGGCCCGGCTGGCGGAGCTGCCACTCGCCGCACTCGCTGTGGAGGCCCGCTATTCAGCTCTACTGCGGTGGGAACACGCACCGGCAGGGTGGCTCGCTGACCAGCTGGTGAGGCTCCAGTCCCGCTACCCGAGCGTCCCCGTCCTGTTCCTGGACTCGCGCAGGCACGCCGAAGACTGGACCCACAGGTTCCTGGCCACAGCGCTCGCGGACAGCGCGTCATCTGGAGCTGCAGCGGTCGTTTGATCGTTTAGGTGCTTCAGGCACTGCGAAACGGCTCATCCAAAGTCAGGATCGACGAAGAAGATGTTGTCGCAGATTGCCGTCGTGGCCTGCTCGAGGATCGCCGCCGCCACTCGGATGTCGCGCTTCGAGTGTGTCTTCGTCAACGGGTCGAGCACGTCACGAATCAACGAGTAGGCGACATCCGGGATGGGCGCGGCGTCCGGGGCTGAGCGACCCGACGCTTCAAACTCGACCATGCGGCCGACGATCTGACTGAGAACTCCACCCGCATCCAGGAGGTGGGTGACCAGTTGGTCCACCGGGTCGACTGGCAGGTTCGGAACACCGTTGCGTGTCATAACCAACAGGAGCCGCGGCGACGGAGCAATTCACCCCCGGGCGGACTCAATTCCACCTGCCCCCCACACGGGTCCCGCGGGCCAGCTACAGCCGCGACTCCGCCACTCGAGCCGGAGCCGGGAAAGCAGGCGCCATGGGCGCCTCGAATACAGACAGATCGAACTCCCGCAGCCGCCGTCGCAGTCGCCGCATCGTCCACGGCCAGGCGAGAGCAACGCGTCCTGTCCGATCGAGGTAGTAGCTGGTGCAGCCGCCGGCAAGGAAGACCGAGCCCTCCAGGGCGGCGTCGACTTCGCTGACGAACGCGGCCTGCGCCTCCTCTCGCACGGCGAGGCACGCCAATCCATCCGAGCGCGCGGCTCGCAGCGCAGCTGCGATGTACTCGAATTGCGCTTCAGCCATGACGAAGCCCGAGGCCGTCCCGACGTTCGGACCGAACAGCATGAAGAGGTTGGGGAAGCCGGCGATCACCGTGCCGTTGTAGGCGCGAGGGCTGCCGTTCCAATAAGCGGCGAGCGATCGCCCCCCGCGCCCGTGAATTCGCAGCGTCACCGGGTGGTCGGTGAGGACCTTGAAGCCAGTGCCGAAGATGATCGTGTCGGCGGGGTGCTCGGTGCCGTCGGCGGCCACCAGCGACGACTCGCGTACCTCGGCAACCGCGGAGGCGACGAGGTCCACGTTCGGCTTGGCCAGCGCCCGGTAATACGTGTTCGAGATCGCCACGCGCTTGCAGCCGATCGTGTACGACGGCGTCACCTTCCGCCGTAGCTCACGATCGGGAATCGCGCTTCGGATGTGGGCGTGTCCGACCACGTGGGCGAGGCGTGCTAGCCGGGGATGCCTGAGCGTGAGGATCAGGGCGTCGAGGGGCCCCCACTCGAGCCAGCGAGCGAGCCGCATCAGGCCGGGGACGTGCCGCATCGCCCACCGCTCCAGCCGAGTCGTGCGCCAGTCGAGCTTCGGCATCACCCACGACGGGGTGCGCTGGAACACGGTCATCCTTGCGACGTGCCGCTGGATCGCAGGCACGAACTGGATCGCCGAGGCGCCATTGCCGATCACCGCGACACTCCGTCCTCGCAGGTCGAGGTCGTGCCGCCAGTTCGACGAGTGGAAGATCTCGCCACGGAACTCGGACAGTCCGGGAAGCGCCGGGATCTCGGGTTCGTGGAGAGGGCCGGCGGCGACGATGAAGAAGCGCGCGCGAACCTCTCCACCGGTGGTCTCGAGCACCCAGCGTCCCTCCTCTTCCTCCCAGCGGGCGTCCAGCACTTCGGTGTGGAACCGAACGTGCTTTGGGATCCCGAACCGCTCGGCCGTTTGGCTCACGTAGCGGCGCAGCTCCGGCTGCTCGGCGAACGTCCGCCGCCAATCGGGGTTCGGCGCGAACGAGAACGAGTACAGATGCGACGGGATGTCCACCGCGCACCCCGGGTAGGTGTTGTGCAGCCACGTTCCGCCCAGCTCGCCGGCCCTCTCCAGGATCACGAAGTCTTCGATGCCCTCGCGCTTGAGCGTGATCCCCGCTCCGATCCCGCAGATGCCACCGCCGAGGATGGCCACCTCCACGTCGGTCATCGTCAGCCCTCCCTCGTTCTCCAGAAGCCGGGCTCGCGCCCCGGCGCGCCCAGCGCCTCATAGGCCGCGTCGACAAGCGACTGCCCCCGCTCGTTGAGCCCGGTGCCGATGCCGTGGCGATTCATCGTGTATCCGAACGCGAGCCGGTAGGCCGGGTCGGCGAAGCCGAGCTGGCCACCGAGGCCAGGTGTGCCGAACGCATCGCGACCGATGATCACGCCGTTCCCGGCGCCTCGGTTCGGCCACGACTTCGACAACCCGAGGGTGAAGCAGGTGCGGATGCCGAGGCAGGCATCGACGTCGGTCGCCGCCTGTGGATAGGCCATCCGCTGGACCGCCTCGTCGCTGACGATGCGGGTGCCGTCGATCGCGCCGCCGAG
>Ga0070739_10003281_pt1 | contig 20431 bp, 15 predicted proteins | sample Coa_R1_7_FD_66445 | JGI IMG/M metagenome (GOLD analysis project Ga0070739, IMG submission 66445) | Surface soil microbial communities from Centralia Pennsylvania, which are recovering from an underground coalmine fire - Coalmine... | ecosystem: Environmental > Terrestrial > Soil > Unclassified ... | reverse complement strand
GATGTGCAACTTTTTTTCGGCGCGCTTGAAAAGTGAACCTGAAAGTAACCGAAGAAGTCATGCAAGAAAGCTAATTGGCTTCGCAAGCGTCGACGCAAAAGAAAGTTGCACATCGCGTTAGCTATCAGACAACTTGGTATATCTCGAAACGCTGGCATTCGGTGCGCATCAAGGCACGAGCCAGTTTCGTCGGTCGATTTTTGCGCACGACCTCAACGGTTTCGCAAACACCATTGAGCAGGTAGTACACAATCTGCCAGGTATGTAGCATCTCATCACCCCCTCAAACGTGGCAGAAAAAAAGGATACTCGTTTGAGTATCCCAACGTTGCAGCATGAAAGAGCCAGACTCAACTCGCTTGAAGCAAGACACGACGCAAGCGGGTGCGAGCGCGGCGATCAAGCTCCTGAACTCTGTTCAGTCCCATGCCGAGCAAACGCGCTGTCTCTTGCTGTGTGTATGCCCGACCATCGCCAAAGCCGTAGCGCGTCAGAATCACAGTACGTTCACGCTCGGTTAAGCATTCCAGCATCTCTTCCAGCGTCGACAGGTCATCATCTACAGTGGTAGCAGTATCTTCAATGGCCTCCGCGAGCGTCATACCCTCATCGTCATCAATGGGAGTATCCAGGCTCATCACCTGCTGTTGCTCTTGCAACACCAGCAATTCCAACACGTTGCCCTCAGTCGTTCCCATCTCAGCCGCCGTTTCACAGATCGTCGGTTCGCGACCGAGCAAACTATACAACGCATCATTGACAGCTTTCATTTGCTTGAGAGCGCGAGCCTTATGCCAGGGCAGCCTGATTGTACCTTCATAGCGCCAGCGGGCAGTCAGCATGGAAATGCGTATCCACGCGAAGGCAAAGGTACCGAACGAAGTCTCTTCCCTGCGTCCATCGTACTTTGCCAGTGCCTGAAGGAGTGCGACATTGCCCTCTTGCACGAGGTCGAGAAGCTCCAACGTCTTACAATTTCGCACAAATCGTTTTGCCAGAGCGAGGACAAGCGGTTGATAGCCAGCGACCAGGCGATCACGGGCTTGCTGGCTATCAATTCCCTGTTCCATGCAGAGAAATAGCTGTGTTTCCTCTTCACCTGTCAACTGTGGCGTCCGCCGTACCTCGCTCATGAACTGCTCGAAAGCTCCCAACGGGACATCCTGCATCTGTTCCATAAATCCATCTCCCTTTGTTCACCTGAACGCTTCAGCTTCCTCAGACATTGCCACCACAAAACAGCACTCTATTGGCTCCTGATGTGCTATAATGTCTCGGCGATCTACTTTAATTATTGTTCAGAAAGATGGGAATAACTGAGACACAACGGGACAAAATGGGACAAACCGTTAGCGGCAAACAGGGCCACTTGCAACAAAATGGGAAAGACGCATGAGAGATTTTGGCATCTTCCTCTCTAACTTACGGAGCAGCGCCGGACTCTCTTTAGAAGAGCTATCCAGGCTGGTTGACAGCAGTAAGAGCGCGCTTTCACGACTGGAAAACAACGAAGTACCGCAGCCCTTCAAAGGGTCTGTACGCAAGTTGATTATTGCCCTGGCAGAGATTCTCTGTACATCGAAGGCGGAAACGAAGCACTACCTTGAATTAGCAGGCATGAACCAGGCACTTCTGACAGAGACCGAGAAAATCCAACTCGGCTTTACCCCGGCCATTCCCGCCAGTTCGGCTGAAGAAGTCATCACACTTGAACGGCTAGAGAGCATCTATACCCAGTTGCTTCAGCAATTAGAAGCGCGGGAAACGGCATTAGGTATCAGCAACTCACCGCCGAACTTGAAACTGAAGATTCAGGAATACGCCAATCTACTTCAGGAAATCCAGAAAAGACTTGACAAGATTTACAACAGGCAGGTAACATCAGAACTTGACGAAGCCCCAGAGGTACAAATCTACCATGCAGAGGCGTTAGAAGGGAAAATTGTCGTGGGATATCAATATGGTGAAAATCTGAATAAGGTGCTGAGTAGCTACAATCTCTACTCACTCGCATCACCGAATGCACGCTGGTTAATGCAGCTTGCCGACATAGAACGTTTCGCCGTTGACGATTGCATCATTCTCACCAACAGTCATGATTTTGAGGGATGGGATCGTCACGAAATCAAGACGACCATTCTCAGCACATCATTACCCGTTCCAGAAGACCTGGAAAAGCTCAGACTGGAAAAACTTCCAGGCATTGAGAAGGATTACTTCAACTCGTCCCACTACCGACTCTCATCCTATACGCCATCCTTCAGCGATCTTGACCGCCTGGAAGTCGTGTTAGCCCCTTTAAGCTTTCACGACTACTACAGCCTGATACCCTACCTTGATGAGCCATTATTGACGACGATAGACGGTACAAAAGTCTCCATTCGCCAGAAATACGGCAACACTGCGCTCACCTATAGCTCAACAGATCGTGGAACATCCCTCATCCCGGCACCGATCAGCATTCAATGCATCGTTGTGACCAGAGACAACCAGATTTTACTCATGCGCCGATCTTCATCCGTTGCTTTCTACCCCAATCACTGGTCAGCATCCTTTGAGGAAACGATGAACGCGCCCGGTACCGACCGCAAAGGCAATCCTTCACGTTCGGCTGATTCCGACTTCTTTGCTGGAGCCATCCGGGGCTTAGATGAAGAGTTTGCCCTTTCTCCTGATGCAGTTGAGAGCATCAAAGTGCTATCCCTCAACATCGAATACCTTACCCTGTCGGTTGATGTCATCACAGCCATCAAACTCAATCTGGATGCTGAAGAGATCAGGCAAAGCTGGCTCCTGAAAGCCTGGGATAGAGACGAAGCCTCAAAATTCGGCCTCTTATCTACCGACCTGAACGCCGTCGTAAACAAGCTCTTCAGCAGAACGCTCTGGCACCCAACTGCCAGAATGCGCCTCATCCAGTTCCTTTTCCACACTTACGGCGTTGATGAAGTTGCAAAAGAGATCAAAGCGAAGAAGGATGCTTTACAGGTCTAAGTGGTGCATCAGACAGCAAAATATTCTGAATCAGAGAACCCTTTTTCGTCTACCTAACAGACTCTGTCAAGGAACCATTCCAGTACTCTTACAAAAAGAGGGAGCAATACTTCAACATCCTCTTTTGATCCAACAGTACTATGAGCACCTACATTTCCAGAAGTACGAAGAGTGGTCAAATAAATAGAAATTATGGGAGGGAAAACAGCATCTCTATCTAGCCTTTGAAGCATATTATGAAGAGTTGCCGCAGGAGAATGAGGATATTTTTGCTGGTAGATATATGAAATAGATTGCTCTATGATGACACGCAACTTTGTTAGCAGACTATTTGGATCCGTTTGTAGTAAATTTACGATTTTCTGCCCTTCGTCTACGGTTGCGATATTAAGTCTTTGCAAAGCACCCCAATCAATTTGACGAACGAGTATGGTAAATTGATTATCTGTTCCTAAATCACCCTGAATAAATGCCATCAGACGTGAGCGCCAAGCCAGATAAACTGGTGAGTATCGAACGATGTTAGAATACAAATTACTTGCCTCCCATTGGAGTAAATCTTGTCTCGTTGGATATCTTTTATGTAAAAGGTCGAGAGTATAACGTAAAGCTTGTTCTTTCTCCTCAAGATTTTTGAGTCTTTTCAATTGAGCAAACCCAAAAGAGAGAGCCATTTTCTTCGATAAATGCTCTGTAGAAGGTGTTGAATAGGACCAATTCAAGTGCAGAGAAATATTGGCTAACTCTCTCAATATCTCAATACAGGTACCAATTCTAGCTTTTACTGAGAAATGATTAAAAAGACTAAAGTCACCGGAATCAAAGCTTAATTGACCAAGTTGAAAAGGGAAAGCTTTCGCTAGCTCTATTTGATCTATAAGAGCTTCGTTTATAAGTAATTCTGTAATATCTTGAGATAATAATCTTCGCGAAGAAAGTACGCTCAGTTCGCGCAAGGTTATCCCTTCAGGCTCTAGGTGTAATACCCTGTGAAACTCAGTAAAAGTGGGCAAAAAAGAAATATCACCAGTAAGAGCTGTTTCGGTAGGGAAGCTCGAAACACAATCTATTCTTGTTCCCAATTCAATATTCCCATACTTTCTGAGTGCCGCTGCACAAAGTATTCTAGCAAGTGAAGGCGGATATATCGGATTACCTATCTCCGTTGATATATATTCCGCCGGTTTTGAGTGGGGACCCACAAGGTCAGGATTTTTCGTACTCGCGAGAGCAAAGAGCAGGTCGTAGGAAGTCGGAAAAAGAATTACATATTCAAAGAATTCAGTGAGCAACCAAATTAACTCATCTTCGGTTCGAGAAAGTGCTACTCTTATCAACTCATCAAATTGCTGCCTGTCTCTAATTGATAACCAGAATGTTTCTTTAGTCTGCAACTTAGTGAGAGGTTCTAAACCAGATTGCTGTAGGACAGACATAATAGAGTGAATATCCTTTGCCGGATCGTTGATTCTTAACCGTTCTAACGGGACAACTTCAAAGATGATAAACGTAATATCCAGGTCTTTTATTGCTTTAGCTTCCATTTCGTCTTATAAGACTCCTTTTCCAACAGAAGCCACTTCACTAACAGCTTGTCATTTACCATCTAACAACAACTTCTATTATACACATCAATTCTATATGCTACAAGGAGAAGCTTCCTGAACGTTATACACCGCATAACAGAAACTTCTATTATATACATCAATGCCTTAGACCCACTTGGAAAGCAGACCAAAGTCCCTCACCTTCTAATCATGTTAACAGCAATTTGACAGCAAAATCGGCAGTTTTTAGGTAGTTTGTCAAGAGTTGTGTAAAATGTCGGCGTCTGGTTGCTTGGACGATGGAGAAGGCATCTTCAGTTTGTGGAAGTGCAAGCTGCGAATGACGGCATAAAACAGTAACACGCCACTGTCCTCGGTGCGAAAGGCCACCGCCATCTTATGAGAGCGGCGTTTGACTTCGCCGAAGAGACGCTCGATGACATTATTGGTGCGGATCGTTTGCCAATGCTCCTTCGGAAAAGCATAAAAGGTCAGGCACGCTTCCAGGTCTCGTTGCAAGCAGTCGATGGCGGTGGGATAAACCTTCTGGTACCTCTCGACGAAGGCCGCTACCGCTTGATCCGCGGCTTGTCGATCGTTTTGATAGAACAGCGCTTTCAGTGCCGGTTCGACCTGCTCGCGCTGCTTATGGGGAAGGTAGCCCAACACATTCTCCATCTTGTGAACCACACAGCGCTGCCGTGCCGAGCTGGGAAATTTGCAGCTGAGGGCATTGAGCATGGCCTGGTTGCCATCACTGACCCACAAATCGATCTGCTTCACGCCGCGTTGCTGGAGATCCTCCAGCAGGTCTTCCCATGCCAACTGATTTTCGCGGTCCCCGATGCGGAAGGCCAGGACATCCCGCTCTCCACTCTCGGCAATGCCCACAACGGCCAGAATCGGCATCTTGCAGCCTTCGTCCTGGTAGATCACCGTAAAGTACGTCCCATCGGCAAAGGCATAGACATAGCGGGAAGCCAGCGGGCGCGTCTTCCACTGCGCGTACTCTGCTTCGAGCGTATGGAACACGCGCGAGACCGTTGAGGCGCTGGGCTTCGTTCCATTCAAGGTTTCCATCACCTCCCCAACGCGGCTCATGCTCACTCCTCCCACGAACATCTCGCCAATCGCTTGATCGACCTCCTTCCGGCACCGATGATAGCGCTCAAACACCTGCGTCTGAAAGCCCCCTCGTGTGCGCGGAACCGGCAGGTCTTCGATGTGACCGACGCTGGTATCCAGACTTCTCGTGTACGAGCCGTTACGGTAATCCCGCCGCTGCGCGCTGCGTTCATAGCGCACTGCTCCAATAAAGGCATCGACCTGCGCTTCCAGCACGCTTAACAGCGCCGTTCGCACCGCCTGCTGCAAGGTCTCGCGCAGCATCGCGTCAAATGTCTCTTGACTTTTCATCCAGTCTTGCGTATTGTTCTCTTGGTGAGCCATTGGTATCCTCCTGGTTCTTTGACTGATAACTGAGTACCAGTCTTAGGAGACCAGACTCCGCTTTTACACACAACTCAGGATACTACCAGTTTTTAGCGGTTGAAAGCGAAAATCAGCGCACTACAACAACCACCGAAAACTGAGAGCAAAACTGTTTGACTCTCGTCAACAGCATTGGACAAAAATGGACAAAATTTATGTTGTTCCTGCTCTATAGGCCCATGAAGCCCCCTCTGGACAGGACTGAAAGGGGGCCAGGCGAGGTTCAAATCTTCCAGCCATCTCATAATGAGCAAAGAGACAGATTATCCTGATGAAGCAGCTTCGACAAGCCCGGAACCAGCCCCATGTAGTGAGAGGAAACAGGTTTTTCTTCTCTCGATCATAACACAGCAGCCAGCCACGCACGTCAGAGAGCTATACCAGCATTGTAAGATCAATCTCGCTAATAATGCCGTGGACAAAATCCATTTCTGATGTTTGTGGGATTCTCAATTTTGCTCATCTTATACAATGTATGTATAATCTCATCACAGGTAGGTGTTATATGAAAAAGCAACTTATCCTCTCGGCACTCATTGGTGGAATCATCGGCTCTATTGCTGTGATGATCGTACTGCTTGCTCTCAATCAATCTGTCCCTCTAAAGGCACAAGACTTGCTCTCCTTTATCATCCTGGTGGTTTCGATGGTGATTGCTGCCTTTACCATTCTTGGAGCCTCTAGCCTGTTCACGTCATGGAACGATATCGATGAGCGGTCAGAGAAGGTGTTCACAAAGTATCAAGATCGGGCAGAGAGGAATATCGAAAAGTATGGCACCCAGACAAAGCAAGAAATTATCCAGGAAGTAAATGAACGCCAGGCGACTCTCTCCCAGATGACACGTCAATACACAGACCACATTGCCCAAGCTGCGAAGAAAGGAGTGAAGAGGCAGCAACGGACATTGCTTTTGTCTCTTACTATTATCGTCGCACTGATGGCTGTACAGTATCTGCGGGAAAAGTTTGACTCAAGAAAAAAGCAGTAACTGCACCTTGTTTGAGTCTATCCATTTCTCCGTGATAAATGACAAGCTATTCACTGCTAGCCGACAGCATCCAGAAGATTGGATACCTCTGTCTTTTGCCATCAGACAGCTTAGATTCACCCCTTCCGCTCTTTTTTATACAGCTTCATTGACAGCTTAACTGGCAGACAAACATTACTTCCCATAGACACACTTAGACAAAAAAGCCGCTTCTCAGGCGCAACGAGCCGATCATCCGAGACACCAAGCATGCCAAAAAAGCCCTTCTGAGGGGTTCAACTCTCCCCCATCTCCACCACCATAACGAGGTCTGAAGCCGCTTCAGACCTCGTTTCTTTACAGTTTAACCCTCCCAAATCCACAGCTTGAGAGCAAAAGTGAGAGCAAAACAGCATTTGAGAGCAAAACGTTATTCTCCCGGCAGGTCAGCTTCATCCTCACCCTGCCCAAACACATGCTCCCACTTCTCAACGGCCTGCCCCTGCATAGAGGGCAGCAAGTGACCATACACCCGCAAAGTGATGGCAATATCGCTATGCCCTAACAATTCCGGTAGAACCCCACTAACTGGTGGTCGCTCCCAAAGCGAGCTTGCGGGGGCGTCCGCGTGGACGTTTGGGCTGGGTTGAGTCAGCAAGAGCAACTTGGCGTGTTCGCCTGCGTCGTTTCGGTTCGACCCAAGGGGGAGGAGCGACTTTGTAGCTCAACAGCTCAAAGACACTCCAGATATGATCGGTCAATCCTGCCGCCATGGCCGGGGTGCAGGGCTCAGTGGCGTGCCGTTTGCCGCTGCTGGCATCGCGCCGCGAACTGAGTTCGTAATGAGGCCAGCAAAAGTTGTAGGTACTTCCAGGCAGATACATGCCGCTCTCAAAAGCCTGCAGTTTGCTGGAGGCATGACGACCTTTGCGCGTTAAAGCCGCCAGGCGCTCACGCATGGTGGCATTGAACCGTTCAATGAAGGACGTATTGAGCATGCTTCCTCCTTTTGAGGCTGCCAGAAGCTGCAAGGCCCGATGCATCGAGCCATGGGTGATCTGACGCAGGACTTCTTTGAGCCGCTTGTTGACGGTATGCTTGATGACGGTGCCAATGTGCAAATCGGGCCAGACTTCCAACGCACACCTTCCCTTGCCTGCCGTTCGTTTGACTTTCTCTCGAAAGGCCCGGCGAATACTGTTGGGATACGCCGCCCAGCCATCGGTGCAGACCAGCAGCGGGACCAGCTTCTGACAACAGCGCGCGACCTGCTGCAATAAGGCATCGGCCAGAGCGCTGTCTCGGCTCGGGCGGAGCACTCCTGCCAGCCACAAGCGCGTGGAAACCATCATGGCCAGGCCCATCCAGACAATGCTGCCTCGCGCTTTGACGCGAATTTCGTCCGCTTGAACATGCACCAGATCCAACTGAGCTTGCTCGACGATGGCCTGATGCACCCGTTGCCCCTGCTCTCCAGCTCGATCCCGCCAGTTGGCGACGGTGCATTCATCCAGTCCGGAGGCATGGACAATGGCTTGCACCGGACAGCCATAGGCTAAGAGTGTCACCACCAGCACGATCATCTCCGTTGGCTTGCGCAAGTCGGCAAACATGGTGCCCTCCTTCGCACTAAACGTTTTGCCGCAGCTCTTGCATCGGTAGCGAGGTCGTTGCCGTCCGTGAATCACGATATTGCCCTGCCCGACTTGTCCTCTTGCTTTACAGTGCAGGTTCGGGCAAAATACCTGCGAGGGATTCATCTGCTCTGTGAACTTTTCCCTATGCACAGCTTACAGATGAATCTTCCTCTTTCAAGCCTTTTAGGACTTCTTTCCACCAGTTAGTGGGGCTCTACCGTTCTTCTCCTTGAAGAGGTAGAAATGATCACCAGGAAGAAAATGAGACGAAAATTTCTGGATTGTCTGGCTTTTCCATGCAAGGAGTTCTTCAGAACTGACCCTCTGATCTGCTACTCCCCCGAAAACGCTAATAGGGCAATTCAAAGGAACTCCTGGTTGATAAGTATATGTCTCTGCTAGAGAGAAATCAGCACGTAAAATAGGAAGAAACATGGCAAGCAGAGGCTTGTCTCTCAGCACTACTTCCGGTGTTCCTCCCAAACGGCGTAGTTCGCTAACTAACTCCTCTTCCAGTAAGTTATGTAAGATTGGTCCGCGATCAGGAAGTTGAGGCGCACGAAAACTCGAGGCAATAAAGTGGATGGGCAAACCCACGCCAAGTTTGTGCAACTGGCGTACCAATTCAAAACCAATCAACGCCCCTACACTATGACCTAGAACAAGAAATGGTCTATCGAGCAGAGGAATAATTGAGGTGCTCAATTCTTCGATCAAGGGAGCCAGTTGATGAACGAGAGGCTCTTGGTGTCTATTTTCCCACGAGATGCGCAACGAGTACTAGCCAGTAGCGAAGAAGGGCAGAAATATGCCTCCTTACAAGGGAAGAAAGAACCATTCCCAGTCATGTAAGGAGGACTCGTGAATAGTATCGTTCATTCTGCGGTCACTATCCAAACCTCTTCGGAGTCGATTCCCTCAACCCCCAGTTGGTTCGGCGAAGTCACTGTCATTGTCCACTTCTTAAAGCAGCAAGGCGTGCTGGCAGCCATCGAAGAGCAAGTGCGCTTTGCCCGCCGCCGCGTGGGCCACTATGACACCATCGACTTTGTGGCCGTGCTGTTGGGCTATGCCATGAGCGGCGAGCGCACCCTCGAAACGTTCTATGAGCGCCTGCAGCCCTTTGCCAGCCCCTTCATGGCCCTGTTCGACCGTGAGCGCCTGCCTCATCGCTCCACGCTCTCCCGCTTTCTCTCGGCTTTGGACCAAGCCCCTGTCGAGGCCCTGCGCACGCTCTTTCTGCACGATGTGCTGGCTCGTCCCCTGCAGCAAGAGGAGCCGCCGGCTGGGCTGTGGGACCGAGCGGGAACGCCCTAGCTGGTCTTCGATGTGGATGGCACGCGGCAAGCGGCTCGCCAACGCGCTTTAGCCGCCACCGCTGATCTTCCTGCTGCCCGCCGTCGGCTTGAGCAGGTCTGTGCCCCCGGCTATGTGGGACGCAAACGCGGAGAGGCGGCGCCTCCGGGCGCCATCGTGCTGCAAGCCCACAGCCATCAATGGCTGGGTACATTCTCGGGGGCAGGCAACGGCGACTATCGCGCCGAACTGCAGCGGGCGGCAGAAGCCATCCGTGCCTATCTCAAAGCGCACTCCCTTCCGCTCAGTCAGGCGCTGCTGCGGCTGGATGGCCACTATGGCAATGGGGCCATGGTTGTCGATGTAGCCGGACTGGGCTACGTGATGCGCGGCAAGGACTATGCTCTGCTTGATTTGCCCCAGGTTCAGGCTCGGCTGGCCTTGCCCCCCGATGAGCAGACGACCCATCCCGAAACGGGAACCTGCCGCGCCCTTTTTGACTGCCCGGACCTGCTTCTGAGCCCGATAGGTCCGCGCGTGCGGGTCATTGTCGCCACCCATCCCGCCACCGAAAGCCCGGCTAGGGTTGGCGCCATGCGGGGAGAGACCGTCTACGAACTCTTCTACACCGCCTTGCCGGTTGGGGCCTTCACCGCCTCCGATGTCGTAGCCCTCTACCTGCATCGCGGGGCCTTCGAGCCCGTGCTTGCCGATGAAGATCAGGAGCAAGACCCCGACCGCTGGTGTTCACACACCCCTTGTGGCCAGGAGTTCTGGCAAATCCTTTCGCAGTGGGTCTGGAATCTGCGCCTACCATTGGGCCATGCCCTGCATCCTGAGCCGGTGCGCACCACCGAATTTGCTCCGGCCCACCTGCCGCAGGCTGAGCCTGTCATCGAGCCAGCCCCCATCTGCCAGCCCAGTCCTCCCATGGAATACGGGCCGCCGAAGTTCGCCCGTCCTTCGTTTACCGGAGGCTTTCCTGGTTCTGCTTTTGTGCTGCAAGCCGATGGAACCCTACGTTGCCCGGCCGATCATCCCCTCTATCCCCAGGAGCGCCGTCCGGAGCGCGATGGCTCCCTGCGGGCGCTGTATGCCGCCCGTATTGGTCATGGTCGCCCTTGTCCACTGCGTGCGCAGTGTCAAGAATCGGTGACGACCCTCAAAGCCCGACGGGTCAGCGCCGTCTATTGGCCTCTCTCTTCCCCAGTGACGCTCTCTGAACCCTCCTCACCTCCCCCAAGGATGCCTTCTACGGCATCGTTTCCTCACCCGGTCCTTTGGAAAGACTGGCCGCGTTGCTTGCATCGGCGGGAGGTGGTCAAGAGGCTTTCGCACCAGCGCGTCGAGATCCGCACGGTTGAGCCTTCTCCACCCTCTCCGCCTCCAGCAGTTCAACCTTTGACGCGAGCGCAGCGGGCTCACTACCGTCTCTGTTGGAGAGAGCGCTTGGCTCGCAATGCACGATCAAGAGCCTCGCCTTCTGTCTGCATCAGGCTCTTTGGCATCCCAACGGCCTTTGCTCAGGCCATTGGACTTTCGGGGCCTTGACATCCCTCTGCAGAAGTATACCCGTTGTGATCCCTCCCCCGATTCGGCCTTCCGAACCGTTCACCGTCTCATGCTCTCTTTTCTTCCCGTCCCCTGCTTCTTTCCCTTTTTTCGCTTCTGAGGCCTCTTTTGACCACTACTGCCACTCTCTCAAGCAGACTTGCGGCGATTTTGATCTCAGCCATCGCTCGTCCTTATGCTGTCAGGCCGCCCGAGCTGGTCCATCCGCTCTCCTCAACTCGTTGCGCATCTCGTGGGGATTGTAAACCCAAGAGAGCATGTATACGGGCCTTCTTCTTGTCTGTCTGGCAGGTCTCATGTCTTCTCGCAGCGACATCTTCCCTTGAAGAAAAGTCCAAGCTTGCGCGGCCCAAGCAGGGAGGCATGTTCTCTGTCTGGTGCTAGTATAGACAAGATTCCGCACAGGGTGGTAGAATAATCATCTAAAATGCTTGTCTGATTCTGCACATCTTCCAGATGGGCAAGGCAGAAACCGGGAAAGAGGTTGTCATGAATGGGATGATCCACCAGCTCGCAGAACGCGAGAGCGTGCTGGTGCAAGCCTACCGCGAGGAACTAGTGGAGCGGATCGGGCGAGTCATCAGCTTCGATGGGACCGTCCAGCCGCTCCCAGGGCTGCACCTGTACCGCAACTCCGTGCCGATGGAGCGGGTGTATGGCGTGGTCGAGCCGTCCCTGTGCGTAGTTGCCCAGGGGAGCAAGGAGTTCCTGCTGGGCGAGAGCCACTACCGCTACGACCCCTTCCACTATCTGCTGGTGACGGTCGATCTGCCCAATATCGGTCAGGTCCTCTCCGCCTCGAAGGAGCGGCCCTTCCTCAGCCTCCGCCTGGAACTTGCCCCCACCCTTGTCAGTTCGGTCATGCTTGAGGCCGGTCACGCCGAGCCTCGAGATCCTCCTGATGTGAGGGCCATCGACGTCAGCCCGTTGCATGGAAACCTGCTGGATGCCTGCGTGCGGCTCACCAGGCTCCTGGATGCCCCTGCCGAAGCAGGGGTCCTCCTGCCTTTGATCACGCGGGAAATTCTCTACCGACTTCTGATGGGAGAACAGGGTGGCCGGCTCCGTCACCTTGCTCTTCAGGGGGGCTATACCCCCTCCATCGCCAGAGCCGTCAAGCGACTCCGCCAAGACTTCGACCAGCCGGTTCCCATCGAGCAGCTCGCACGAGAACTGGGCATGAGCGTGTCGGGGTTGCATCACCACTTCAAAGCCGTCACGGGGATGAGCCCCTTGCAATACCAGAAGCGGCTGCGGCTCCAGGAGGCCCGGCGTCTGATGCTGAGCGAAGACCTCGACGCGGCCAGTGCCGCCTATCGCGTGGGCTACCAGGACGCCTCCCACTTCAATCGCGAGTATAAAAGGCTCTTCGGCGTCCCCCCGATGCGCGATGTGCAACGGCTGCGGGAAGAGGCCTCCGCTTTCCCTGGCCAATAAGAAAGACGGGCACATCCAGCACATCTGCCTTACTCAACAGACCACTACCCCCTGAGGTGCTGACAGTATTGGTCTGGTTCTCTTCATCGGCACATCCTGAAAAGCCAAAGAAAAAAAGAGTGTACAAACGATGCCCGTATTGCCCGCTACTCTGCCCCTGCTGACAGCTTACGTAGCGTTACCCCTTCACGCTGGTTCAAGCATACTCCCACGAGGCTGTCGGCGAGAACGACATCACTGAACATCTTTTGAACATCTGCTGAACATCTGCTGAACATTTCCCCAAAAGGCGTCTCTCACGACATCACCGTCGGAGGAAGGGGAGCGATGCGTACCTCGCGTTCTCCAGGACTCCTGCCTTCCCACAACACCCGTCTGATGAGCTGTTCACCTTCGGCAAGCTCAGGGAGTACCTGTCGCCAGATCGGGCCGTAGGGGCCGCTTGCTTGCAGATGGGCTGCCGTCGTCACCAGGACGCGCAACCGCACTCCTGAGAGCATCTCACAACAGGCGCGTCGGACTCGTTCCTCTTGCCCGCAGTGGGGGACAATGAAGAGCAGGCGCGGCAAGGCCGTCAACCCTTCGGCGGCCCACGCGCGGGAAAACCAGTAGTCGCGGTAGGCAGCCATCTTGCGCGAGAGGTCGCGCCGATTCATGCTGCCCGTGTCATATTCGAGCCACAGACGCAGGCGACGAGCGTCCCCCTCTCCTGCGCGCAGCGCCACCTCTAGTTCCGCATCGGGGCGCAGGTTGCGTTGCACCCCATGATACCGGTAGGTGCGCTCGGCCCCTCGTCCGCATTCCCACCACAGGACGCCCAACGCGCCCTGGCTGGCCTGAGCCGCGCGGTGGAAGGCGGCGATCACACCATAGACGCCTGCCTGGTGCGCGCCCTGTCTGCTCATCATCCAGTGCATGCGCTTTGCCTGTCGCCGGAGATGGCGGAGCGAGACCTCATGCACGGCCGCAAGCTGCCCCAGGCCGCTCTCGGTGAGCCGCCAGCGCCAATGCGCCTGCTGTCCCTGTGCCACCAGGTCTCGCTCGGCGAGGCGCTGTCGGGCCAATTCGCGTAAGAGCCGTTCCACAGAGGCCGGAGCCAGTGGTTCTCCATCGGGGATGCGGGGCAGTACCGCAGCCAGTTCCTCTGCCGTCATCTGTGGCGTTCGCGCAAGCTGTGTCAGTCCTTCCTGTTGACGCTGCGACAGGACAGGCGAAGGCCAGGCCATGTCGCGTGAGGCTTGCTGCTCTCCCTTCTTTCCCCTGCCAGCCCGTGCAACAGGCCTCTCTCTTTCTGCCGTGACTTCATTCATCTGGCTGCATGCTTGCAAGAGGTTCTGCACGGCTCCCAGATGCGCTAGCACTTCCTCTGGCAATATGTTGGGAGCCAGCGAGGCAACATGGGTGCCCAGGCTGATGTGCGCGCCCGTTGCCAGCTCGCGCCATCCCCACTGCCAGGGATTCTCCTGCTCGCTCATGATGACCATCGCTCCCGCCAACGGGTGGGTTTGCTCGCAGCAGGCGGCCTGACGGGCGGCTCGACGCCAGACCTCCGCCTGTCGCTCGCTCTCCACCAGCACCAGCAGAGGGGCAAAGGACGCGCTGTCTGGTGCCCCCTCGTGTTCCAGCAACGTGCGAGAAGACTTCACGGAGAACAGTTCCTTCAAAGTGTGTCTCACTCAGGACAGCTGCCTCTAAGTGAGTACCTATAAGATGGGCTTGTTGAAAATGGGCATTGCTCAGATAGGCTCCTTCCAGATGCGCATGACTGAGATCTGCCCTCTCAAAGTGTGTGCTGTTGAGGTCTGCATCTTGTAAGTGAGCTTTTGTGAGATCAACGCATTCCAAGGAGGCAGAACGAAGGTCTACTCTCTCAAAATGAGCGTAATGGAGATCTGCACCTTCTAGATGTGTCAGACGCATATCTGCTCGTTCTAAGTGAATAGCAGCAGCTTCACACTGTTCAGTGCTTGCCTGCAACCATTCATTGCGATGAAGTCCTCCACATAGACGTGCTAATGGCAATCCTTTGAGGTCCACATGCTCTAAGCGAGTACCTCGTAAATCCAACCCTTTGCGCTCTCTCTGGCTTTCATCTTCCCAATCCACTGGCCCGCGTCCATTTTCATGGGTTGCCCGAAGCCATTCAACATCGGCACGGCTCAGCTTCAAGTCCTTGAAGGGATAGATGCCACGCTCGATATCGGGGACAATAGCTCGCCGTTCTGCAAGATATCGTTGCCGTTTCGCATCAATCTCTGGTTCGGTACGCCAGGGCTGGCCCATCTTTTGCCAGTAATCGCGCCAGCCATCACGATCATCTCTATGAGGTCGTGATGGCTGAGATTGGCTCTGATGCGCTTTCTGAGTATTAGTGGGTTTGCGCTGGAATATGGTTGTAAAAAGCGCATGAAAAGTTGCTCGTTTTTGCAGCATACATGGCCTCGTTCTCTTCTCTACTATGTTTGCTACGTTATGTTATGCCTTGACTAAGCTTTTCAATATTGATGCCTATCTGCCATCTGGTTTTGTACGACCTTTCATGCGTTGCTGGCTTCGTTGGAGCCGCTCTTCGACTGTTGGCTTTGTATCTGGAAGTGTTCCCACTGGCTGAGTGGGATCGGGAGCCGAGTGTAACGAGAAGTCACCATAACCGAGCAGGCTGCCCAGTACCTGGATGGCGTGGCGGCGATTGAGAAGGCCCTTGCGCATTGGTTCCTGGGCTTCGAAGGTCAGCAGGCAGTCGAGGCAGGCGGTTTCGCAGCATTCGTCGTGTTCGGGGTTGACGTACATTGTTTTGTATGCCTCCTCTAACCAGCTGCGGCCAGGTGCCATGAGTTCGCGCACGTGACCGGCTCCCCCTGGCACGTTGTCGTATAATACGGCTCCTAATCCTCGCCCCTGTATGCCCGCTGGCGTGACGAGCGCGCCCAGTTCGCGCCCGTCCAATTCCAGGAGTTTCGCGCCGCTGATCTGCAGTGCCTGCGTCAGTGTCCAGAGAAGGGTGAGGTTATCGGCTTCATGTCCCAGACAGTCAGAGAAATCCAGCATCAGAGCATCGGTTGTTTGCCTGGCGGCCAGGGCGCGATTGCGCAGGATCTGTGGTACCTCGTTGTTTTTCCAGCAGGTAAGTGTCTCTTTTGTGACTGTGAGAGGTGCATGCCACTTGAAGTATCGTGGCAGCTTCTCCTGTCCGTCACCGACTTTCTCTTCGCTCTCGGCATAGCCGCACTTCAGACAGATGGCGAAGCCTTTGCCGTATTCTCCCTCGTTATAGACCAGCAATTCGCCATCCTCACGATAGAGAGCGCGCAGCCCCGCGATACCCGCATAATTGTTCTGTTCAGCGATATCTGCGCCTTCACGTTGCGCGAAGGTGACGGTTTGCTGCTCGGTGCGACCAACGCGCTCGACATCTGTACTGAAGCGAGGCGGGTCCCAGGCCGCGCTGCTGAAACCGTGCATAGGCAGCAGAAAATTCTTTGGCGTACTTGCCGCTTCCTCACCGCAGATGGGGCAGAAACCGAGCGATCCAGCGGCGATTTTGTAGTAGAAGTGTCCGTTGTTACACGTGGTATACTGTCCACCCAGGCCCAGGTAGTTGTCGATATTAGCTCCCGTCCAGTGTTTGAGCAGGCCATGAGAGGTGATCAATTTGCCACCAACCAGCAATTGCGAGCCAGGAACATATTCGCCTATTGCCAGCAAGCCGCTGCGCTCCAGACGAAACTGATCTTCCTCGCGATACTTCTTGCCCCCTTTTGTTTCATCTGGCACAATCACACGCAGGCGTTGATTGCCAATGGGGAAACCGTAGCGCGGTAGAAATTGCCTGTCCGCCAGCGCCTCGATAACGGTTGTTTCATAAAGCGCCCGCATCTGATAGCGCAAGGCATTCGCCTGTGCAGTTGCATGCGGGATTGTGTTAGTATCGACAAAGAGCCAGGTACGCAGCATGGCGTCATATTCTTCACGCCAGTCTGCAACGGCGTTGGCAAAGCTATCGATGACAGTGTTGAAAAAGGCGCTCCAATCGTCGAGGACGGAGATTGCGCCCGTTCGCTGGAGCAGGCGCTGGAGGGCGGAACGATACTCGTTCTCACCCCAGTCCCGTATCCAGTACAGGTATGAAAGGAAGTGGCCTTCCAGCCCACGTTCATGATAGGCCGAACTCCACCAGGGGGCATTCTGGGGAATATGCCAGTCCATTTCAGGAGTCTGGAGCGGCGGTTTGGGAGTATTGCGTTCCCAGTACAGGGGGAGCTGCACGCCGCAGAAATCGCCCATATTGCCGAATGCGCGCATCGCCCCCACGTGCATATCAGGTGGGTAGATGATACGGAAAAAGTTGCCGAGCAGGAAGGAGTGAATGTGCCGGATAGCGATACGTCGGCGGTCCAGAAACACGTTTGGACTGCGCAAGGGGCGTTTGAGGTATTCATCGAAATGCAGGAATACCTCGCGATCAAAGGGGCCAGGATGACAGAACGTGACCACGATAGAGGAACCGTCGGCGCGACGTCCGGCGCGGCCTGCACGCTGCAAGTAATTGGCTTTGCCAGGTGGCACATTGCTCATCAGCACGGCACTCAGACCGCCGATGTCGATACCTAATTCCATTGTGGTGGTCGAACTGAGAATATTGCGAATGCCGGCCTTGAACAGGTCTTGCAGGCGGCGATTCTCCTTGGCCGAGAGTTGCGCGCTATGCTCTTCCGCCCACAGGCCAATACGGAAGATGGGCGACGAAGCAAATTCGCGGCGCTGGCGCATGACCTTCGGGTCCCGGTCAAGTATTTCCCCGTCCACACGCTCCAGATCAGTACCACCCGTTTCGGGCGCGCATCCCAGGACCTCTCGCGGCCAGATATGCCGGGTAATCGGGCTGCGATAGAGGGCCATTGGCTGGCGCAAACCCAGTTCCGGGAACTTGAGCCGGATACTCCACGCCATCCCCTGCGCGGCAGATTGCTGCTGCGCTTCCAACCCTGGCAGCGTATTTCCGGCGTGCTGTTGAAACTGGTGGAAGGCCTCGCGCAACATCATTACTGCGAAATCTTCCGCTTCCGCCTCACTCAGGCCGCACTTACGCAGTACGTTGGCAGCAAAGCGACGACGAATCTGGCGCGCCTCCGCTCCAACAAAGCGTATCAGGCGATTACCTGCTTCGATGTTTTCAGTCGCCCATCTTCCAATGAGATTGCTGTACTGATAAGCGCGGTCTTCGTCTTCGCTGCCCAGCGTGATCACGCCATCGGTGCGCAGGGTATCGCACAGAGCAGCCAGAAACGCCGACCAGTAGCCCTGTATATTTTCCCTCGCTCTCTCCGTAGGCAGCCGTCCCAGGAACTCATCTGGCACTGCCAGTGCGTCCAGCCCTGGATAGGTGACTTCTGCCAGCCCCAGCGTTTCCAGCGAGTTTTGACGACGGGTGGTGCGCGCAAATTCGTTCGCCAGCAGCATTTTCAGACGCTCACGCACTCGCTTCGCGTTGTCGGACCACCATCTTTGTGCGTTTCCTAACCAGCCCGTCCTCTCATGCTTCGATGCTGTCTCCATATCGATCAATTGCTGCACGAGCGTGACGTTGCCCAGCATATCTGTCCAATCCTTCATCGTGCCGCCGACCTGAGCGCCGATCAGTCCCTGCAGTTCCTCGTTCAGTTGTTTCTGTTTGCGCTGCTGCTGGGCAAGGGTAAGACCCCCGCGTTTTAGCTCGCTCTCCAATCGCCGAATCTCATCCCGGTAATCCTCGATCACTGCCTCATCGACAACGGGAAACTCTCGCAGGCATTGCACGATGGCCGCACGGATAAGCTGGATTTCGTGCTGGCGTGTCAGGTGCGGTCCCAGGCGGGCTGCCGCCTGTCTGCTATCGCTGAATACGAGCATACGTCTGCCTCGCGCCGGGAGCCAGATATTATAGGGGGCTGGATATTCGGGCAACTCCGACAGGACACTCTCTGCCAGGATCGAAAGCGTCAGAGAAACGGATTGGGCAAAAGGTTGCCAGTCATCGGCTTCTGCTTCACAGTGCGGGCATTTTTCGATAGCATAGAGGGTAAGCGGAGCAGCATTATCCCTCATGCCCCTGCGTCCTGTTTGTGTATTGAGAACGACAGGCTCTCCCTCGGTTGCCGGGTCAAGTGTCAGGAGCAAGTAGGCAACATGCTTGGCTGCGTAACCGGTGGGAACCGGTTTGAGGCAGTTTTCTTTGTTATCCTGTACACCGGCGACGGCCCAGCTACCACAATTAGCGCAGCGATAGAGGGAAAGGGTCGCGCTGCCGCAATAGAGACAATGATCGTGCATTCCTTCAGCGACGCAGCCCAACCCATGCAATTTGTAGATCTCTGGACCGCTACAGGCTGCATTCAGGCAGACGACCAGCCCATCGCTGGGACGCGCCAGCAGATGAATCCGGCTGGGGATGAGCGGGTATGCGTGTACATCGGTACGGGCTGAGGCTCCCATTTGCAAGAGGAACATGGTTGCGCGCATGCTCTCTTCATCCTTCTGACCCAGGAGCTGGTGCGCCAGGTCGCGCAGCGAGAGATACTTCTGCCGCCAGAGGATGTCCTCGAGTTTATGGATCAAGGGTGAATGCCCCAGTGTCGCATGGAGCAAATGGGCCGGAATATCCCTGTCGTTTTGCCTTGCCTGGCGTACCACCCGCTGATCGACCAGCAAGGGCAGATTTTCAGCGAGGTTTTCGCAGCTTGCTGTGTCTCGCACCAGATGTGGCTGGCATTGTTCGTCAAGTTGAATGGTGGCGCTCTCCAGCCAGCGCCGCTTTGCCAGTTCGGCTGCTGTTGGCTCGACTGTGGGTGCAGCCTCTGCTGGCAGTTCAATACGCTCGCTTTGCCCGCGAATGACCTCGATCAGGGACTGGTCTTTGGAGAACAACTGTGCTGCGAACGCTTCCAGGGGCCTATTTTCTCCGATGGTAGCCGAGGTGGCGATTTGAAGAACCTGTTCGGAAGCCAGTTCACAGCGTTCCAGCAGGCGGCGTAGGAGCAGGGTAATTTCTGCCGCCAGTGTTCCCGTATACAGGTGAGCCTCGTCCAGCACAACTGCGCGCAGGGCCTTACCGAAAAAGACAGCGTCCTGTGGGCGGCAGAGCATGTATTCGAGCATGGAGTAGTTGGTAATCAGGATGTCAGGCACCGGGCCACGCGCTTCGTCATCGTGGATTTTACGTCCGCTATGCGTTTCCAGCCCCCGCGCTTCAGCACGTGTGCGCATCCGGCAGGGTTCCCATGTCTGCATTCCTTCCAAGTCGGCCTGTCTTTTATCTTCGGGCGTCTCACCTGTAAAATGGAACAGTGTGAGCCAATCCTGCCCCTTGAGCCAGTCGTAGAGGCGGTCAACGGCTCTCCGCCCTTGAGGGGGAAATTCGGGGGAAAACCGAGAGGGAAAGAGGCGTCCTTCGTTCTACCTGAGAAGAAATCCACCAATCAGGTGACGGAGGACAGCCCTTGTCAAATCAG
>Ga0070739_10003280_pt1 | contig 20433 bp, 23 predicted proteins | sample Coa_R1_7_FD_66445 | JGI IMG/M metagenome (GOLD analysis project Ga0070739, IMG submission 66445) | Surface soil microbial communities from Centralia Pennsylvania, which are recovering from an underground coalmine fire - Coalmine... | ecosystem: Environmental > Terrestrial > Soil > Unclassified ... | reverse complement strand
GATGCCGTGATCGACGAGCGCCTGCCAGCCCCGCTCGCTGAGCTGTCGCACGCTGTCCGCACGCACGACCGAGCCCGATCGCGTCATCCCGCCGTCGCGCGTCGGCACGCCGCCCAGGTCGCGGACGTTGAGACAGCCGTCCCAGACGAGATCCCTAGGCTGCAACTGCTGCAAGCCGGCTGCCGCGCAGGGTCGTCGAGGTCGAAGCCTCGATCCTCACGGGGACGAGATCGCCGGGAGAGGCGTCTCCCGCGAAGTTGACGGTCGTGTTGCGGCGGGTCCGGCCACGCAGGAGGTCCGGCTCGGTGCGGCTCGGTCCCTCGACGAGGACCTCCTCCACCCGCCCCACGCGCACGGCGTTGCGAGCCGCGGCCACGCTCTGCACGACCTCGACGAGCCGCTCGATCCGGTCGCGCTTCACCTCGTCCGGCACCTGATCGTCGCGCGCCGCCGCCTCCGTCCCCGCCCGCGGCGAGTAGACGAAGGTGAAGGCTCCGTCGAAGCCGACCTCCTCCACGACCTCGAGCGTCTCGCGGAAGTCCTCCTCGGTCTCGCCGGGGAAGCCCACGATGATGTCGGTCGTCAGCGCGAGATCCGGGATCGCGTCGCGCAGCTCCCCGGCGAGCCGCCGGTAGCGCTCGCGCGAGTAGGTGCGGCGCATCGCCTTGAGGACGCGGGTCGAGCCGGACTGGAGCGGCAGGTGCGCGTGCTCGCAGACGGCGGCGCACTCGGCCATGGCGGCGATCACGTCGCGACGGAAGTCCTTCGGGTGCGGGCTCGTGAAGCGAATCCGCTCGATCCCGTCGACCTCGTCGACGGCGCGCAGGAGCTCCGCGAAGCTCGAGCCGAGGTCGCGGCCGTACGAGTTGACATTCTGGCCGAGCAGCGTCACCTCGCGCACGCCCTCGCCGGCGAGGCGCTCTACCTCAGCGAGGATCTCCCCGGGACGCCTCGAGATCTCCCGGCCACGCACGGCCGGGACGATGCAGTACGCGCAGACGGAGTTGCAGCCCATCGAGACCTGCACCCATGCCTGGAAGCGCCGCTCGCGCAGGGCGGGCAGGCCGGCGGCGAACGTCCGCTCCTCGCCCGTGCCGAAGCTGCCGCGCGCGACTCCCTCGCCGCCCGCGCCGAGCCAGTCGCCCAGATGCGCGATCGTCCCCGGGCCGAAGGCGACGTCGACGTCCGGGTAGAGCGAGAAGAGTCGCTCACGCTGTGCCTCGGCGTAGCAGCCGCCGACGGCGATCACGGTTCCCGGCCGCTCCCGCTTCAGCTTCGCGGCGTTGCCCATGTGGGCCGCGAAGCGCGTGTCCGGCTTCTCGCGAATCGTGCACGTGTTGAGGACGATCACGTCCGCGTCGTCCTGCGCGGTCGCCTCACCGAGCCCCAGCTCCTCGAGCAGCCCCTTGATCCGCTCGGAGTCGTGGGCGTTCATCTGACAGCCGAACGTCGTGACGTGGTAGCGTTTCAACAGATGAGGAGATAGACCATGAGCCCGAAGAGGGTAACCAAGCCGCTCGATATCTACGTCCGCGTGAGCGATGTCGCTGGGCGAAGCGGTGACACCTTCATCTCGCCCGTCGATCAGGAAGAGCGCTGCCGTGCTGCAATCGCCTCGCGCGGCCTCGCCGTCGGAGAGGTGCTGACCGACCTCAATCAAAGCGGGAAGAGCATGGATCGACCCGCGTTCAAGAGCGGGCTCGAGCGCATCCGCTCTGGCGCTTCTGGCGGCCTCGTGGTCGCGAAGATGGATCGGCTCGGACGTACCGTCGTGGGCGCTCTGCAAGCGATCGAGGAAATAGACCAGGCCGGCGGCGTGGTCGTCACCGCCGAAGGCGACTTCGATACCTCAACCGCCGTCGGCGAGCTGGTGCTCAATGTGATGCTCACGCTCGCACAGTTTGAGCTGCGCCGCATCCGCGAGAACTGGAGCGCAGCGCAGCGGCGAGCAGTCGAACGCGGCGTCCATGTCTCGCGTCACGTTCCTCCGGGCTACGTCCGCGGTGAAGACGGCCGCCTAGAGCCGCACCCGAGGCACGCCGCGACGATGAGGGAGGCGTTCAGCATGGCCGCTGCCGGCCGGCCAGCAGCGGAGATCGCGCGCTACCTGAACGAATGCGAACTGCCATCGGGGAACGGGCCCACGGTCTGGGCGTCGAATCGGATCAAGCGTCTGCTCGCCAACCGCGTGTACCTCGGAGAGGCACGCTACGGAGACATCGCGAATCCCGACGCGCACGAGCCCCTGATCGACGGGACGACCTTTCTGCTCGCTCAGCGCGACAAGCGCGCCGCTTCCGTCTCGTCGGACGCGACTCACCTGCTGACCGGGATCGTCCGCTGCGCTGCCTGTAGCCACGCGATGCGGACGCAGAAGGCGCGCGGTAAGACCATCGGCACGTACCGCTGTCCCACGAATACCGCGTCGGGACGTTGCCCGCATCCAAGCTCGATCTCGATGGAACGGCTAGATCGGTACGTGCTCGACGCCTTCACCGCGCGGGCGCTCGCATCCGACGATGAGCCCCGGCCGGTCCGGGACGACTCGGCGGCTCGAGTCGCGCTCGAAGAGGCACAACACGAGCTGGATGAAGTCAAGGCGCTCGAGGGCGAACTTCGGCCCGCGGTCTTCGCCCAGGCCCTTAACGCGGCCCTGGACAAGGTGGAGGCGGCACAGGAGCAGCTCGCGGAAGTCGGTGCATACGACGACCGGGATGTCGCGCTCCTCGTGAATGCCGCGCTTCCCCTGCTCGATCAGGGCAAGCGGCTCGACGCCGTCGGAATCAAGACCGTACGGGCTGCTCTCGCTCGCGAGATTGCAGCCGTCTTCGTTCGGCCGGCCGCTTCGCGCTCGAACAAGCTGCCGATCGGCGATCGGGTCAAGATCGTGTGGGCCGAGGAGGAGGAGCTGGTTCTACCTCGGCGTGGCGAGAGGTTCGAGCCACGTGCCCACGTCTGGTGAGCGCTGGTTAGGGGAGAGTCTCGGCCCACCGACGGAAGACGGCGCGAAGTGCTTCGAGCCCTTGGTACGCGCCATGAGCAACGGGTTCAATCCGGAGTTCGAGCGGGCCGGGCAAGTGCTCGTGTTCGAACTTTCCCACGATCCGCAGGCGGCCCTCCCCCGTCTCGGCAAGCTCCCAAAACTCCGAGTACGTGCCACCTAACGGATGGCCGACAAAGCGGACCTCGACGGTTCCGCCATTGATCTGGACGAGACTCAAGGAATCGTTGATAACGATCGCAGTCCATACGTCCCCACCGACATCGAAAACAGCGCAAGCCTCAGGCTCTCCCTGTCCCAGAACCCTTTGGAAAGCCTCGACCACAACGTAGGCAGCGGCATCCGAAAACGGATTTGCGCCTTCATCCGCGGTGCCGCGAGCGCGTTCCAGCAGAAACCACTCGAGGGCGTCCCTAACGTCGTAGGCGTCCACGCGAAACGAGCGTAGCGCTCCGCAAGTCTGTTGTTAAGTTGCCTCGACCTTGAGCATCGCCACGAACCGCGATTCGTCCTCCTCATCGAACGGCGCGATGTCGAGCACCCGAAAGCGCCGACCGTTGCCGTAGAGGATCTCTTCGCCCGGCTTGATCTGCTGGATGTAGGACGCTTCGCCGATTTCGTCCCCGTCGGCCAGGTACAGCTTGTACGCGAACACGGTTCCTCCGTTCCGGGGCCGGACGGCACGGCGAGCCTAGCCGCACTCGCCGTCTCGTGCTCGTCGTACGATCGCCTAGCGGATGAGGACTGTCATTGCAATGCTTGCCGGAAGCTGCGGTTGCCTCGCGGTTGCCGGTTGCGGTGGCGCGTCAGGAGCCGGCCCGAACACGACGTTCGTGAATCCGCCGACACGCACGTACAGCATCCCGTCGTCCGCGATGGAGCCGACCTTGAATTGCGCCAAGCCGGCGGCCGGCTGCCTCGGAACGGCTGACGACCGGGTTGTCGTGCGACCGGGACAACTCCCCAAGCGAGGCGACATCGTCGTGTTTCGAGCGCCTCGCACGGCGGCGGAGAAGTGCGGAGAGGGCGGCACCTTCGTCAAGCGCTTAATCGGGCTGCCAGGGGAAACCGTGCACGAAGAGAGGCACGGGTTCATCGACATCGACGGCAAGAGACTGCACGAGCCCTACCTCACACCGACTCGGCGCGCCGCAGATGTCATGTTCTTCGGAAAGACGTGGTACGTCCCAGCGGGGCACTACTTCATGCTCGGTGACAACCGCGCGGAGTCGTGCGACTCCCGTGTGTGGGGCTCCGTCCCGGCAGCCGACGTGATTGGCCCGGTCACGAAGATCATCCGCACGCGGTAATCGCGGAGAGGACGTGGCGTATCGCGGAAAGATCATTCACCGCGCGCCGCTGGTTGCCGAATCTAGACGTGGTGGAGATCGTTGGCGACCTCGCGGCAGGAATCACGGTGCTATGCGCCGGGATCAGGCTGGGCCAGTGGGCCTCTCGCGCCCGCGCACAAAAGGAGCGGCGCTCCGGGTTCGATCGTCGGCAGACGATCATCTTCCTGCCGTCTGCTCTCGAGCGGCGATCAGGATTAGACCGACGCGTCGCGGCCTAGACGATCTTCGCTCCGACCCTCGTGACTCTGACCCGAGGCCGCCCGCGCGATGTCCCCAGCTACGGCTTGTTCTTTGGCGGCTGTCTCGGCACTTTGGGCGGCGCAGTGCGCCCTGCCTGCTTGGGGCGCGGCGGCGGCGGGACCTTAGGAGGGACGGTACGGCCCGCGCGTCTCATCAGGCCCCGCGAGCCTGTCGTCTGATGTCTTGCGATCTCTCACCTGTCTTCACTTCACCCCTGAGCTACTTGAAGTTGGACGTGCTCCCCCCTTCGGGTGATTTCCCAGAGTCAGTAGATCGCCGACCGATACAAGTAGCCCCAAACCGGTCAGCCGCGATCCGTGACAGGGCTTTTCGGGCGGGGGCGCCGCCACGGTCCGCTGTCGCCGCAGGCAACGGGACCGCAACGCTCCCGCCCTCGCCCGCAATCTCTTCAACCTGCTAGTAACCCGGCGGGCGGCCACATGTGTGCCCGCGCGCCCGGGTTGGCGGGTCTTAGGTGCAGGCGTTCATGGCGTTGACGAGGTACCACTCGATCACAACCGCGAAACAACTCGCCGCGGCGCCGGTCAGGACCGGACACGCAGAACTCGCACCCCGCGCTGCCGGGCCAGCTATGGATACCCTCCTGCAGACCCTCTTTCCTAACGGACTCCCTGCACGCGAAGAAGTCATCCGCCGCGCAAACGCTTGGCTCGACGAAGCCGAATGCCTCGCCAAGTCCAAGTAGCCACCCACCCTGCTAAGGCAGGAGCTCGAGACACAAGGATCCAGACGGGGACGCTCGTCGCAGCTGGTTGTGGTCCACCTGCTCCTCCGACCTCCCGATCCGCGATGTACTAAGGCGGCCCGGCGGGCTGCGCGCTGCGGAGCGCTCGCAAGAGCTAGCGCAGGCGTCCAACCATCGACACTATCCAGGTATCCGGCGGTGTGGCCGAACCGCGAGCACCCTTTCTTGCAATAGGGGGATAGTGAATCTCACTCAGCGCAGCGATGAGGAGGTGTTGGTCCTCTCGGTTGAGAATCCGGAGGCCTTCCTGGTGATCTTCGATCGGCACTTTGATCGGATCGCCGCCTACCTGGCACGTAGGTCCGATGCCGCTCAGGTCGACGAGTTGAGCTCCGAGGTCTTTGTCCGGGCGTTCGCTCATCGCCGCCGCTTTGCCCGGGAACGGGCTGAGGTGGTGGCCTGGCTCTATGGAATCGCGACAAACGTCCTCCGGGAGAATTGGCGGGCAGAGCGGCGTCAGCTCGAGCTCGTCGCGAGAGCGAAAGCCATAGCACGCGGTGTAAGGCCAGCAGCCACCACAGACGAAGGTCTCAGCATGCCGCTCGTCGCGAGCGCCATAGCGCGCCTCGCTGCGAATGAGCGAGAGCCACTTCTCCTCTACGCTTTGGCAGACCTTGACTACGCCCAGATCGCGGCTGCGCTCGAGGTGCCGGTAGGCACGGTCAAGTCCCGGATCAATCGGGCTCGAGAGCATTTGCGCCGAGATCTCGCTGACTCAGAGATCGCAGCGCGGCATCTGACAAAGGAGGGAATCTCAGATGGATGAGATCCGTGCGGTGCGGGACATGTATCCCGCCCGGTCGTTCGAGTTTGGCCGGGCGCGCGCGGTGGTTAGAGAAGCCCTAATCGCCGAGGTTGGGGCAGAGCCGGCCGATGTCGGGCAGCGAAAGGGTGTTGCGTCGATCTGGAGAGCGAGGCGCCCACTCTTGGTCGTGCCCGTTGTAGCGATCGCAGCGCTTGTTCTTGTCCCAATTGGAGGCGCTAGCCTGGGGTCTCGGGCGGTAAGTGGGATCAGCAGCCTCTGGAGCACTCCCACGGATCAACCTGCGCTTGATGCCGCGGCGTCCGACGCTCAGGTGGTCGCGGGGAGTGCCTATTACACCAATGCGCATGTCAACGATGCCGAGAATACGGTCGATTTGTACCTGGCGAACGCACCTGCGTCGGTCACGCGAAAGCTTGAGGCGCTTCACCCTGGGACGTATGTGATTCACAACAATGCTGCGCATCCCCTTAGTGAGCTGCTTCGGCTCGAGCGTTCGCTGCCAGGTCAAGTTGACGGGATCGACATTATCTCTGTGCATCCCACGTCGGACGGATTTCTCGAGGTCGGCGTGAAGAATGAGAGCGACGTTGGAGCGGTACAGTCCGCGCTCGACTCACTGGACGGCGCGGGAATTGTCCGAGTGTATGGCGGCGTACGACCGCTTGACCTCGCGCCTGCCGTAGTTCACATCACTAGCTCTCCATAGGCGAAGTCCTCTGGTCGATAGCCGAGGAGGAGGAGTTGGAGGCGCGCTAGGAAACGCTCGGCACGTCCGTCACAACGCACCCCCAACTCCATAAATGGCCGATGCGATAGCCAAGCCACTTTGGCTGAGCCCGTATCAGCGCCTTCGACTAGTTGACGTTGGTCGCGACGTTTAGATCGCCGGTGATGGCTCCCATTCCAACGAAGAACAGCTCGTGGTAGCAGGCTTCGTTTGGAATCCAGTTCGGCGGAGGGTTCGAAGTGCACGTTGTTTGGGTGCCTGGGATCCCTGCGTCCATCATGCCGCGAGCACGAGCATTTCCATTCGCATCGAGGCTATAGACTGGGCCACCGCTATCGCCGCCGCTTGCTGCGACGGCACCCGAAACGCTGGGATTCCATGCTGAGATTCCGTACACAGTGATGCAGTCGCTGGGACCTACGCACCCGCTGTACCGGTAGTTCAGCTGCTCAACCTCAATATTACAGATGTTCCCATCGTATGCACCTGAGTCGCAGATGAAGTCGCCACTGTAGTTTTCGACCGTGCTAGCCACTGCCGTGATGAGCGAGCTGTTCCAGCCAGACTTAAAAAGATCGTAGCCAGTGGAGGCGCTGATGAGAGCGGCATCGTTCGATGTCTGGCCATTACCATCGTTATCCGTCTTCGACTCATTGCCGATAGTCGTGTTGCTGCCATAGATTGAACCGTCGGATTGCACGTATCCGTTGTGGACGGTAGTGCCGACGCCCGGACTGGTGTTTGAGCCAAACTCCCAGAAGCAGTGCGCCGCCGTCAGCATGTAGGTTGTATTGGGATTGCCTGATAGATGCACTTCTATTCCGGAGGAACAGTCAACTCCATCAGTGAGACCACTAAAGCGATCTACGCCCTTGTGCGTGATGAAGTCGCCGGCGTTCCATGGTGCGGTGTCGCTATACCGATAGCCAAGAAACGCGAGGGGCTGCACGCCTCCAAAAACCCGGATGAGCCCCGCACCATCCAGCGAGTCGAGGGCCGACTGTACAACTGCGACGTCACTTTCATTCTGCACTCCGACGTCCAGAAAGCCGTCGGAGGTCGGATAGGCAGAGAGGATGTCGACGCCGTCAACCTGAGCTGGCAGAGAGTGCTCGAGCTCAAGCAACTCACTAAGCGGATGTGCAGCGGCGTGGATCACGAAAACCCCGGGATGAAGCGCCTCGACCTCATCGACGAGCGAAGCCGGAGCATCCGCCAGATACAAGTCCACGGAGTCCGCGATGTCGTTGACGCGAGCATCGGTGTAATACGCACTGCCAGCAACTGATTGAGCGTCAGCAGCCGCCGCGTCAAGCGCCGGCTGGTCGGCGGGGGTAGTACCCAGTGGACCTGAGTCCATCGCGAGGTGCCTCTGGCGGGGCTTAGCTGCGCCGCCGGCGGAGGCGACGCCGACAAGAGATGCCGCGAGGACTATTCCGACGAGAATGAGAACTCGTCGCCTGCTCAAATCACGGTAAGGAGCGCGCATCTGAACCTCCTAGCTTGACTCGCCGCATGGGTTGAGATCAGTCAACTCTCCCATTGCCAGTTGTCGCCGTCAACTTCTCCTACGTCGTGAACCGCGACGGCAGCGGCGAACACGAGGTCTCCTGCCTCACGGCCGATCCGCCCCTTTTCGCGGGCGGCGTCTGCGACCCCGGCCCGAGGTCGGGGCAGCTCGTCCCTCCGTCCACCGGCGGAGGCGCTCTCCCGCAGCCGTCAAGCCGACACTGGCCACGGTGTCCGCGGTGCTGGCGCTGAACGATTCCACGGCGAAGCGGCGCCTCGCCGCGGTGGACATGTCGTTGAAGGTCACCCGTCGCAGCTACTCGAAAGCCGTTCGCCGCGGGCACGTGATCTCCCAGTACCCGCCCGCGCGCTCGCATGCCCGTCTGTTGAAAAAGCAGCGCCCGGTGATGAAACTCGTGCTCAGCCGGGGAAAGAGGGCAAAGCGGAAACCGCCTGAGCAGGCGCCTCTCCAACCTTACGGCTGCTTCTCAGCTTTGCTTTGCGAGTTGGTAGGCAGAGGGCAGGACCTCCACCCAGGGGCGCGCGCCTACTTACCTCCTTGTTGCAGGCGCCGGAGTTCTTTGGCTTCAAGGTCCTTCTGGATGCTGTAAGCCGAACGAGTTCCGTCCTCGAAAGCGACGCCCTCAGCGTAGGGCACTAGCTTGCACGAGGTTCTGCTCCAGCGAGCATCGGACGTATCGAGCACCCAGCCCTCCGGCTCGAGCGTCCAACCGGCCTCGAGGAGGCGATCGACGCGGCGCTCATGGGCTCTCTGGTCCTCGGCTTTGGCCTGGAGCTGCTGTGCGAGAGTCGGGGGCATTGCTGGCTCCTTCACGGTTGGCTGTCAACGTCTCGGGATCCGGAGAGGCTCATGCGGTGGCTTTGTGCTCCGTGCGGATCTCTCGGATGAACTCATAGATTCGCTCCGTCTGAACCTCGATGGGCAGTACATCGGCTGACCCGGGGTTGGCGACGCCGAAGAACACCCACATCCGCTCGAACGGGTCGAGAGGAAGGGGCGACGCCGTATCGACTACCCGGAGTGAGCCGAACTGCCGGAGCCGCTCGAGATACTCGGGGCGCCGCACCGGATCAGTCCACGAGAGCTGCAAGAGACACCTAGCCGCGAGTAGGTACGCGTCGTCCTCCTCGATCTCCTCGAGCACCTCTCGCGGGAGCCGTCGGCCCTGTGTCGCCCAAACGGCGAACGTCACCCGAGGCAGGTTGTCGGGATCGCGAAGCGAGTAGCAGTTAGGACTCGGCACGCTGTACAAGCCCTTTAGGCACGACCGCATAAGCTCGCCCTCGCGCCGCTGATCCTCAATCCGGTCAACCCGTCGGATCGTCCAACCGTCGTCGAAGCGATGCACTATTTCGGCCTGATCGGCACCCAGCCGATGCTCCAATTCGCGGCTGAGGTTGCGCTGCCGGCGACGGCGCTTCTGTGACGAGGACTTCGTCGGCATCGGGCCTCCTGCCTCCTTCGTAGTTAGTCGGAGCGCGCTCCTTGGTCGGGGCCGTCTCTATCGCTGTTGGAGCCTCAAGGATTTGCGCGCGGATTGGGACCCGCGCCGCGCGGGGGTGGCCGTCGTCGGCGCATGTGCGTCAACTTCGAGGGTGGTACGCGACCATTCGCGCGCGGGTCCTTCCTCGATCGTTCGGGCGTGAAGGCGGCCCGCGGTGGAACCGCTGCGAGCGGAGCGGCGGGTTGTAGCACCCTTCCGAAGCGAATAGGCGCTGCGCGTCAGGACGCGCGTGACGTACGCCGCCGGCCAGGATCGGTACCCGATCGGTCAGGATTCGCACGGCCCTCTTGCGGGTCGTACCCATCCTCTGTAGAAGCCCGACTCACGGCCGCCGGTCTGGGCCGCGTCAACGGTGAAAGGGAGCGATGATGGAGAGCAACGCCCCGACGTACGAGAAGCGGTACGCCGCCTTCCGCTGCTGCGACTGTGAGCAGGAGTGGCCCGAGCTGCTTCCACCGATGTACGAGGACTTGCCTGCCTGCCCGTACTGCGAGAGCGGCCCTACGCAGCTCGTGGAGCTGTTCGAGCCGGTAGCGGGCTAGCGCGTTTCCCTGGAGATCGCGTCCCCTGGAGAGGAGCCGCGCTCATGCGCAGATGCGCTCAGGTACATACGTGCGGCCGTGGAGGGGCTCTTTTTCGGGACCGTTGCGGCGATCTCGCCGGGCTCGGGCAGATGATGGCTGACCTCTCCCCCTCCTCAACCGCGCCCCGCGAGGCGCGACGGTTCGAGCATCCGCTATCGCGCTGGATCTTCCCCGGCGCGCGCGCACTAGCCCCGAGCACATGCAGACGTGCGGGACTGCCACAAGCCGTTGGCTTGCACATCTTGCAGCGTGCTAGCTACTTGTGGGCGCACGCGATACTTGCGGATCGCGCAGCGCGCTATAGAAGGTGCTGAGCGTGTGGCCTGCCGGACGTGCTCCTCACTAGCTCCCTCTCCTATCCCCTATAGACGTGATGGCCGTAGAAGGGTTGGCCGGATTTCAGGGCCGCTTCCTCGGTGTACCTTGACAATGCAGATTGTCGCGCTCATACTCGACCGGACATGAGCAAATGGGGCCGGCGACGTTGACGCGTCCCGACCCCCGGCACGAGAGGAGAAGCTCTCATGCAGGCAGCACGGTACAGCGCGGCAGCGCAGATTGAGCGCAACGCGGCAGCTCGGCACTTCCTCGAGGACAAAGACACGGAGGCTGCCGCATGGGACGAGCGGCGGTATGGACTTGCGGAGGACTGGCTCATCCTGAGTGATGAGGAAGCCGACGCCGAGGCGGTCGAGTCGGTTAGGCGCGACGTGTGGGCGTTCGTTCCGTCGTTCCTCGTCTCGTACCTGCCCGAGGGCGTCACGGTCGATGTGGTCGAGACGTTGCAGCAAGCCAAGTACGAAGACGCCGCTCCGGCGATCCTCGCGATGCTCGGCCAGCGCTTCGAGGAGTTCGCATCCGATGCGATCGAGGCCGACGGGCGAGGTCACTTCCTCAGCTCATGGGACGGCTGCGAGCACGAGTTCGAGCACGGCGGACGCACCTGGTACGCATACCGTCAGTAAGCGCCGTAGAGCCTGCGTCCGGGCGCCGTGGCTATCGAGTCGCGGCGCCCCACGGAGTCTCTCGACCGATGAATAGGCAGCCCGAGGCATTGAGAGTCCTGCAACGAGCCCTCAAGAGACGCGAGGAGGCAGACTCCGCGTACCGGGCGGCCGTGGTCGCAGCGGCGGAAGAAGTCGGTTACGCCGAGGCTGCGAGAGCGGCCGGACTTAGCCGCCAAGCCGTCAGGCAGCTCGTCCTACGCGCTCGGCAGCGTTGAGCCCTGGCCTAGTTCCAGCGAGAACCAAGCGCAGTAGCGATGCAGCTCACGCGCGAGCACGTACAGCTCGCCCTCCTCTATCGCGCCGCGCTCGCCGAGGATGCCGAGCACGCGGCAGCCGTCCATCCCGGCGGCCTTACCGCAGATCGGGCAAATGAGCATTTCAGGAGCCTACATCCGCTCCTCCTCTACGAGCAGACGCGCTAGCTCGCCGGCCCGCTCAAGGAAATGTCTCCCGTCGGGGAGCTGACGGACCGTCCCCTCCGGAGTCGGCTGCGACGCTTGAATGTGCGCCGCGTTCTCCCACGGCGCGATCATGTACGCCGGATAGGGCTTGACGTACAGACCCTTGAGCTGACCCCAGCGAAGGCCATCGAGATGGTCCCACTCGGCCCGCAGCTCGCGGTAAGCCCTTCCCGCGTCGAGTCGCTCGGCATCGAGCAGTTCCGGTGGGACGGCTGCGCTCAGCAGCTCGCGAACCCGCTCGGGAGTCTCGCGAAGGTAACGAGGAAAGGCGGCGAGCAGCGTCCCAGCGGCGGCTAGACGGGCCCCCCAATCAGGCGATTCGTCGTGAGAGAATGTCGCTGTTAGCGCCGGGCGAACGACGGCCAGCACTTCCGCCAGCGTGATGTTCGGATCAAGACCACTCGTCCGCGGGTGAGCCTCTACCTCGCCCTTGCGCTGTATTGCTTGCTTATTGGCCATACGGCGGCCCATCGCCGAACGCTCCTCGGGCGACATCGCGTGCGTTCGACACCGCGGAGGATCGGAATCGCGAAGTGCCCAAGCTCCACACTGCCGGTCGTCCTCAAAGACGTGCTCGCACTTGCGGCCCAGACCGCGCGCGCGGCTCACGGCGCTACCTCTACGAAGCCGCGACCTGGCACGGCGTAGATCTCAACCCACCGGCCGCCTTGCGCGCGAGCACTCACGAGTGTCGCGCCTCGGCGCTGCCGGAGGAAGTCCCGCGCTTGTTCCTCTTCGCGAAGCTCGGAGATCCGGTCTAACGCGTCCTGCTCTTCGGGCGACCCTGGAACGACAGTGCTGGACGGATTCCGCTCCTCGTGAAGAAGCAGTAGCTCGTACTGCCGAGGCGTGACCGGCGTGCCGGCGCTCTCGAGAACGCGCTTCTCGCGCCGATCGTCTCGCTTCTCGAGCTGCTCTTGCACGCAGAGGGGGCACGCGGCGGCCGGCGGCGGAATGCGTCTGTCGCTCAGATCCACTCTCCATTGCGGATGCCGCTCGCATGGAGATGCGAATGACGTGACCGTCGCCCCCTCACGAAGCCTGCGCAACCTCTCCGCATCCTCGACGCGCTTTTGTTCGCGCTGTCTACGTGTGACGCGCACGGCGGTCAGAACCCGATGCCGCCGCGAGGCGAACGCGCAGGATCAGGCGCCTTGAAGACATCACTCAGGCGGGCGCGCTTGCCCTTCACGGTCGCAACAAGACCGTCCGCAATGTTCTTGCTCTCGGGCTCGGAAATAGATTCCCGAATCGACCGAGCAGAAGCGCGATGCGCCTGCGCGCGAGCGACCACGCGGTCAGCCTCCACCGGTTTGCGCGGCAGCTCGTGCCCATTCACGCGCTGCCAACCGAACGCCGTGAATCGCTCGATTCCGTCCGCGACGTTGGTGCTGCTCGAATCGAGGATGGCTTGCTGTGCACGCCTGTTTTGCTCTCCCTTGGATCCCTCAACCAGCGCCGCATCGGCTGACCTAAGGACTGCGTCAAATGCCTTCTGGTCGAAGCCAGACGGATCAGCCGCGATCCGCTCCAGGGAGATCCCAAGCTCTCTCTCCGCGAAATCCTGGGCAGCGTCGAAGCGCAGTTTCGCTTCGCGATCCGAGGTAAAACCCTGGTCTTTTGCCCAAGCCCGAACTGTCTCGCCAACGTCCCTAGCCCGCTGTTCTGCGGCAACGGGAAGAAGCCGTTCCAGTTCCTCCCGGCTTTGAACGGCGGCGCGAAGAGCCTCAATGGAATTGGCATGGCGATCGAGGCGGTCCATGAAATCCGCCCATTCCTGGCCGACCTCCTCGTCCTCAGCATCCTCGTCTACGAGCCCCAGCCACTGTCCTGAAACGCGATCGAGGATCTCATCAAAGTCGCCATCCGGAATACGGCCTCGGAGGGAGGCAAGCGCGGAAGCGAGCTGGCCTTCGTTCTCGGCACGCTCGGCCGCGACCTCAAACTCCTGAATTGCGAGTACCTCAAGTGCTTGCCGGCCGGCTTCGGCCTCACTGGCCTCGACGGCCAGATCGCGGCGCGCCTGTTCGAGCGCCCTCTCGGATTCGGGTGAGAGCGGATCAGGGGCGGAATCCGGCTCTGGCGGCAGTGTCTCCGTAATCCCGGAACGAACGTCTGTGTCGCTTGTTCCCGGCGTCAGCAGGGCAGCGCCGATCTCCTCCGCAGTGTCTGTCGCCGGGTCGGTAGGCGGAGGATCGGCCTGCGGGGCAGCCGACACGATCTCTGGGGATGCGTACATCGGCTCACCGCCGACGCTGAGTCCTTCGCGAATTTCCATGTTCCCTCCTGGGGATGAGTGCGCTTGGGAATGAAAGAGCAGGGCGCCGCCTACTCGAAAGGCAGCGCCCCGTCTAGGAGAGGCGACAGGTAGGCGCCCGTCACCCTCGTGCGCGCTCCGCTACCCGCTCTCACGGACGAGCGCGCTTGAGGCTTCTACGAAAGACAGCGGGGCGGCGCTGAGGCCGCCCCGCGTCGGGCAGCGCAGTCGAAAGACCACGCATCTCAGCCACGCGGGGGAGCGTCACGCAGCCAAGCTCTTCGAGATGAACTGATCTACCTCGTGAGCGATGTCGCTTTCAGTTGGCGCAATGAACGCGATCCGGTCTGCCAACTCCTCCTGCTGGTGCTTGAGATCCAGGAGAGCGCTGGCGAAGACCTCGAGCGAATAGCGCACATGGTCAGCTAGCTCTTGGTTCGACAAGTCTCGTCTCCCTGATCTTGGTGCGCTTGACGATTACCGGGAGGTCCCCAAGCGGGACAGCCCGATGAGTGGCTCGATACGGAGGCGCGATCGTTACGCGCGGGCGCTCCTCCCACTCGTAGTTGTGCAGTGATCCAGTCTGCGGGTCCTTGCGCTGAAAGCCGGCATTGAGGCCGCCCTCCACCGCGATCGTCCGGGATCTATAGAGAGCGACGATGGCCTTGCGCGCCGTCTCTCGATCACATTGAAGAATCCGCGCGAACATTGAGAGGCTCTTGATGAGCTGACCATTTTCATCGGCGTGAAGCGACATTGCCGTCAACGCGCGCACGTTGCGCGAGAGCTGGTCTGCGCGGGGTGAGTACCACTCCACCGCCTTCCATGCGAGCGCGTAACCACAGTGCTCGCGCTCGAGGACTGAGAGCTGATCGAGCACCCCGCCCGCGACGAGGAAGTCATCGACCCCCTTGAGAAATCCGCCGCAGTTCGAGCAATACCCGTATGAATCGACCGAAGCACCGGCACACTTGCATTCACGCCGCTCGCCCCCGTCGTTCGCGACGGCATCGGCCCACGGTGGTGCGGCGACGACGACATCATGAATGTGGTCGCGGAGGCGCTCGCGGCACAGCATCGCCTGCGCGATGACCATTGGATTCTTGACCCAATCGGCGTCAGGAACTATTACGACCTGCTTGTCGCGAAGTCCCATCGCCGCGACGAAGTCGAGTAGCTCCGGAGCGTCCCAGAGCGTGACGCTGGGTACACCGAAGGCGGCCTGCCCCGCGCTCAGGATCGCATCCGTCTTAAGGCTTCCCTCGATCACGAAGAAGACCCGATCGGCGCGAACGATGCGCTCGGGGATCGGCACGTCGAGCCGCTTACCATGCGTTCCGGGCGGGAGCACGTACTTCGCTGCGTGCGGCGGCTCAAGGTGCGCGTACTCAGGATTGCCGGTCGGATGATGCTTGGCGAGATGGCGCGGCAGTTGCGCGCTTGAGAGGGCGTAGATCTTCGCCCACTGGCCCTTCCGGGTCTTCACCCAGACGTACTCCTTCGTCGGGTCGCTCGGGTGGTAAGACCACGCCCGCTTGTTAGAGGTGTAAACGGGCTCGTCGGGACGGAGCTGTGGGGGAACGTCTCGCTCGAAGCCTCGCCGCACGATGATGAAGCCGCCCGACTGGCCTGCAACGGTCTTCGCCAACCTGATGCACTTGTCGCCGAACCCGTCGAAGAACGAGGAGACGAACTCCGTCTCCCCCCGCTCGAATCGCACATAACGGCCATTGCCGCCGATCTCGTCCGAGATCGCGTGCGCTCTCAGGAACTCGCGCAGCTCCACTGTCTGCTCCCAGGGCTTATTCGCTCAATCTGCTCGCTCGCCCGTGGCTCGCAGATCTGACCAGCTACATGCGAAGCGGAGAGGACAACGGACAGGCCACCGTCGAGACGATGTCCCGAAGTGGCCTTCGGTCCGCTCCTACCCAACATGCGAATCGGTGGAGGTTTCCGGGGTGCTTCGGCGTCGTTGTTCCGAGCACCGGCCGCCGCGATGAGCGCAGCTCTTCCATGTGCGACACTCCGCGAAAACCCCTGCAAAATGCACAGGATTAGCACTCAAGTTGTGCGCTCCAACAGAGCTAACTCGAGCGCATGAAGCTCGGCCACGAGGCAGCCAACGCCGGCCCGAAGACCCTCACGCATGACCAAGGTCAGCTCAGCAACGGCTGCCCGCCCCCGGTAGCGCACGACGGCTCCGGACATTTCTTCGATCAAGCCAAGAAGTACAAGCGCGTCGGCGTCGCCCGCAGACGCGCCGGCCGACGAGGCCGTCTGAGCCTCACAGTCCGCTGTGGTCTGTTCGACAGGCACGCTTATTCGCTGAACGATTCTCCGCACGTCGGTGGCTGTCGGCTTCGGCCCCTCCTCGAGCGCCTCGCTCCATGCCGCACGTACGGCCTCGGGATCGTCCTTTAGGGGTGTCAACTCGCGGGCCTGTCGCTCGTTCGGCATGGGTGAGTCCCCCATGGGGGACTGAGGCTCAAGCGCGCGCGCCACACGCCCGGAGTCCAGAATCCGGTAGGCGACCGTCTTTGAGCCATCGAATTCAGCCTTGAAGTACGCGCCCCACGACGAGTAGCCGAGCGCGACGTGGGCGCCCCCCTCATATAGCTCGAGCAGCTTCATCCACAGCCGCTGCGTATCTCGCTTCGCCTCGTCCGTGAGCGCGCGCGCCTCGTCGCGCGAGAGGCTGTCTACGAAGGGGACCTCGGCGGCTTCGGGGATGACGATCTCTGCTTCCGTCACAGCGTTCGCCCCGCGTTCTCCTCCACCCAGTAGGCAAGCGCCGCGAGCGAGACGAATCTCTTACGGCCGCGCCGAACCCACGGCAGCTCGGGATCGATGTGAACGCGAAAAAACTCGGGCGAGCAGCCGAGCGACTCGGCGGCCTCAGCCGGTGTGAGAGCAATGCGCGGGACCGTTGCCCCTGGGTTGCCCGCCAAGTCCCGTCGAGTCTTCCTCACATATCACCCGATGCTACTTCCCATTCGAGGCTCATCACGCCCGGGCGACGTTTCGCGCTTGACGGCACTGGTATCATCTGCCATACGCGTCCGCAGGTAGTGACGTGGTAGCGGCGCATCGGCGCGAAGCGTAGCCCGCTCGTCAGGCGGCCTGGATCGGCGAGTCCGCCGACTCCGGCTCGCCCGGCGGCACCTGTCCGGGGCCGTGGTTGCGGGCGACCTCGACGGCACGCGACTCGCGGATCACCGTCACCTTCACCTGGCCCGGATAGTCCAGCCGGTCCTCGATCTCGCGGGCGATCTCGTGCGCGAGCAGAGCCGCCTCGTCGTCGTCCACCTCGCCCGGCGAGACGATGACGCGGATCTCCCGGCCGGCCTGGAGCGCGTAGACCTTCTCCACTCCCCGCTTCGCCGCGGCCAGCTCCTCGAGCGACTCGAGGCGCTTGATGTAGTGCTCGAGGCTCTCGCCGCGGGCACCGGGGCGGCTTGCCGAGACGGCGTCGGCGGCGATCAGCAGCACCGCCTCGACCGTCTGCGGCTGGACCTCGTAGTGGTGCGCCTCGATCGCGTGGACGACGCCCTGCGACTCGCCGTAGCGGCGCGCGAGCTGCGCGGAGATGAGCGCGTGCGACCCCTCCACCTCGTGCGTCATCGCCTTGCCGAGATCGTGCAGCATCGCCGCACGCTTGGCCGTCTGGACGCTCGCGCCGAGCTCCGTGGCCATGATCCCGGCGAGGTGGACGACCTCGAGCGTGTGCTTGAGGACGTTCTGGCCGTAGCTCGTCCGGTAGCGCAGCCGCCCGAGCGTGCGGACGAGCTCCTCGTGGAAGGCGCCGCAGTTGGCCTCGAACACCGCCTGCTCGCCTGCCTGGCGGACGAGCTCGTCCACCTCCGCCTTCGACTCGTAGTACGTCTCCTCGATCCGCGCCGGATGGATGCGCCCGTCCTCGATCAGCTTCGCCACCGTCAGGCGGGCGATCTCACGCCGGAGGCCGTCGAACGAAGAGAGAACGACGGCGTGCGGCGTGTCGTCGACGATGAAATCGACCCCGGTCAAATGCTCGAGCGCGCGGATGTTGCGGCCCTCGCGGCCGATGATGCGGCCCTTCATGTCGTCCGACGGGAGCTCCACGACGGTGACCGTCGTCTCCGCGGTGTGCGTCGCCGCCACGCGCTGGAGCGCGTCGGCGACGAGGTTCCGCGCCTTTCGCCTCGACTCCGCCCGCGCCTCGTCCTCGAGCATCCGGACGCGTCGCGCGAGCTCGTGCCTGGCCTGCTCCTCGCCGCGCTCGAGCAGGAACGCGCGTGCGTCGGCCTGGCTCATGCCCGCCGCCTGCTCGAGCGCCGCCACCTGCGCGTTCTTCGCCTGCTTGAGCTCCTCCTGCAGCTGCCGCAGGTGCGTCTCGCGGTCGGCGAGGCCCTGGTCGCGCCGGGTGAGCTCCACGAGCTTCTGCTCGAGCTCGCCTTCCTTGGAGAGCACGCGCTCCTCGATCTTGAGCACCTGCGCGCGACGGTCGGCTACCTCGGAGTCGATTTCGCTGCGGAGCCGGACGGCCTGCTCGCGGGCCTCGACCTGGGCCTCCCGGCGAACGGCGTCCGCCTCGCGACGGGCGTCGTCGAGCAGCTGCTCCCTGATCCGGCGCGCCTTGCGCACCCCGGTCGTGCCGAACATCGAGACGGCGAGCAGGGTCAGCGCAACGCCCGCGGCGATCCCGATGGCGATTCCGATCCCGATCTGCACTGCCGCTCCTCGCTCGCTGCCCGTACCGCCGCTCTGGCGGTGCGCCTCGACCAGCGTCGAGCCGGCTCGGCAGCTCTTCGAGAAACCGTCCTCCGGCAGGCGATGCCCGCCCGAAGTCGCCGCGCTACCTCGTGTGCGGCCTCCGCGGCGTGGAGCTAGCGGTCGTCGGCATGTCGGTTCCTGGTTTCGGAAAAGCTGCTTTTGCAGGCAAAACGTCGGGTGAAGCGTGCGTCGATCCTAGCGCGCCTCATGCCTCTCGCGCAAACTGCATCAGCTCGTCGAGGACGTCCCGGTCGAAGCCGCGGCCGACGAGACGGCGCAGAGCAGCGGGCTTGTCGGGCGCACGGGCGAGCAGCCAGGCTGCGCGATCCGGCTCGGAGTCGAGAGACTCGAGCGCGGAAACGATCGCCTCCGCCGGCACGAGCCGCCGCTCGAGATCCGCGCGGATCGCCGCGTCGCCGTAGCCTCGCCGCGCCAGCGCGGACGCGCGGGAGGCTGCGACCCGGGCATCGTCGACGAGCCCGCCACGCTCCAGGGCCTCGAGCGCCTGGGCACGTGCTGCATCCGGAAGACCTGCCTCGGCGAGCCGGGAGTCGAGCTCTCCGCGCGACCGGTCGCGCGCCGAGAGCGCCCGCAGCGCCCGCGCAAGCGCCCGCGAGCGCCGCAGCTCGCGAGCGAGCTCACGCGCGGTCCCGCGGTCGAGCGCCCGCCCGACGGCGAGGCCGGCGCGGACGACCGCATCCGCGGGGAGCGTCCGCCAGGCGCTGCCGTCGAGCTCGACGTCGACGCGCCCGCGCGGCCGCTCGCGCAGTGCGCTGACGGTCCGGGTCACGCCTCTGCTTCGGCCGCGGCGAGCGCCTCCGCCGCCTTCTCCGCCTTCCCGTTCGTGGACGCGTCCTCGAGCACCGGCAGCAGCCGTGCGGACACGACCTGCTCCGAGCCGAGCTCCAGCTGGATCTGCTGCAGGATCTGCTGCGTCACGTCGGGATGCTCGCGCAGGAACGCGGTCGCGTTCTGCCGGCCCTGGCCGAGCCGCTCGTCGCCGTAGCTGTAGTAGGAGCCGGATTTCGTGACGTTCTTCCGCTCGAGCGCCGTGTCGAGGACCGTGCCCTCCCACGAGATGCCGGAGCCGTAGATGATGTCGAACTCCGCCTGCTTGAACGGCGGCGCGACCTTGTTCTTCACCACCTTGACGCGGACGCGGTTGCCGAACGCCTCGACCCCCTCCTTCAGCGTCTCGATCCGGCGGATGTCGAGCCGCACGGACGAGTAGAACTTCAGCGCGCGCCCGCCCGGGGTCGTCTCGGGATTGCCGAACATGACGCCGATCTTCTCGCGCAGCTGGTTGGTGAAGATCGCGATCGTGTCGGTGCGGTTGAGGGTGCCGGCGAGCTTCCGCAACGCCTGGCTCATGAGACGCGCCTGGAGGCCGACGTGGGAGTCGCCCATCTCGCCCTCGATCTCGGCTTTCGGCGTGAGCGCGGCGACCGAGTCGACCGCGACGACGTCGAGCGCACCGGAGCGGAT
>Ga0070739_10003279_pt1 | contig 20434 bp, 19 predicted proteins | sample Coa_R1_7_FD_66445 | JGI IMG/M metagenome (GOLD analysis project Ga0070739, IMG submission 66445) | Surface soil microbial communities from Centralia Pennsylvania, which are recovering from an underground coalmine fire - Coalmine... | ecosystem: Environmental > Terrestrial > Soil > Unclassified ... | reverse complement strand
GACGCGATGGCGATCTCCGCCGCCCTGGCCCGCGACGTCGTCTGGCGCGTGCCCGGCCACACCGTGATGAGCGGCGAATACCGCGGTCGCCGCGGAGTCGTCGAGTTCCTGCGCCGCACGGCCACCGAGACCGGAGGCACCTACCGGAGCCGTCTCCACACCGTCTTCGCCGACGACGACTGGGCCGTGGCGATCTACCGCGCGACCGGCAGCCGGAACGGATTGGACCTCGACGTCGACCAGGCGCTCGTGATCCGCATGGCGGACGGGCTCTGGCAGGACGTGACGGCCGTGCCGCTCGACTCCGCCTTCGAGCGGTTCTGGGCCTAGCCGGCGCCGGTCAGCGCGGTCCCGCAGTAGCGGCACTTCGTCGCCGCGACCGGGAGCCCCTCCGAGAGGCAGGCGGGGCATGTTTGCGCCGGCGGCGGGTCGCCGAAGACCGTGACGCCGCGCCGCCGCTGGATCACGCGATAGGGGACGACGATCAGGAAGTAGATGACCGCCATGAAGATCGCGAAGTAGATCACCGCGCCGATGAAGGCGCCGATGTTCACGAGCTGGCCGTTGACGTGGAAGCCGAGGCCGGTCGCGCCGCCGGTCCCTGCAGCGTTGATCAGCGGAGTGATGATGTTCGTGGTGAACGCGGCAATCAGGGTGCTGAACGCAAGCGCGATCACCAGGCCGACGGCGACGATCACGATGTCGCCCTGCATCAGGAAGTTCTTGAAGCCGCGCAGCAGGCCGACGGGGCTCTGAGCCCGCGCCTCCTCGGTGGTTGCGACCATGGTTGCCCTCCTGGGGTGGGGTCCGGAAGGCCTAAGTATCTACGCCTGCGCCTGCTCGAACAGCTGCTCCCAGCGCTCGAGGAGGGCGGCGAGCGCTTCGCGGCTGCGCTTGTGCGCGGCGAGGACGTCGACGTCGGTCCAGTCCTCCGCGAGCCTCGTCTCGAGCTCCGCCACCTCCGCCTCGCGCGCCGCGATCTCCTTCTCGATCCGCTCGAGCTCGGACGGTCGGCGCGGCTTCGGCTTGGGCGTCACGGGCTTAGTGACCGTTTTCGTTGGCTCGACCGGCGGCATGGGCTTGGCCCGCGCCTCGCGCTCCTCGCGCACGCGCAGCAGCTCGGCCCAGCCGCCGTCGTACGCCCGGAGCTCCCCGTCCTCGATCGCGAGCGTCCTCTCGGCGATCGCGTCGAGGAGCGCGCGGTCGTGCGAGACGAGCAGGACGGTGCCGGGGAACGCGTCGAGAGCCGCCTCGAGCGCCTCCCGGCTCTCGAGGTCGAGATGGTTCGTGGGCTCGTCGAGGACGAGGAAGTTCGCGCCCGAGGCGACGGTCACCGCGAGCGCGAGCCGCCGGCGCTCGCCGCCCGAGAGCACGGCGACCTGCTTCTCGTGCGCGTCCCAGCCCGAGAAGAGGAAACGGCCGAGCAAGTTCTGCGCGTCGGGCCGCGAGAGGCCGATCATCGACTGCACGCACTGGAGCACCGAGCCGCGCGTGTCGAGCTCCATCTCCTGCTGGGAGAAGTAGCCGATCTCGACGCCGTGGCCGATGCGCACGCCCTGCCCGCGGACGAGCCTCTCGAGCAGGGTCGTCTTGCCCGAGCCGTTCGGCCCGACGAGCGCGACGTGCTCTCCGCGCTCGACCGCGAACGACGCCTGTCGTAGTAACAGCCTGTTGCTCGCGACGGACACGTCCAGCCCGTCTGCCTCGACCACGGTGCGGCCGCTGCGCGCCGGCTTGAGGAACTCGAAGCCGAGCCCGCGCGTGCGGCGCGAGAGCAGAGCCACCTCCCCGGCCGCGGCGGAGCGGTCCTGCTGAAGCCGGCCGATTTGGGTCAGCTTCGCCTGCGCCTGCTTCGCCTTGTTCTTCTTGTACCGGAAGCGCTCGACGAACCGCTCGAGCCGCGCGATATCGGCCTGGACGCGCTCGACCTCCTTCTGCGCGTGCAACATCCGCGCGGCCTTCTCGCGCCGCCACGCGTGCCACGGACCCGGGAAGAACGTCCCCCGGCCCGCGTCGAGCTCCAGCGTCGCCGTCGTCACGGCCTCGAGGAACCAGCGGTCGTGCGCGACGAGGATGACGGCCGCGTCGAGCGAGGCGAGCTCTCGCTCGAGCCACTCGAGGTTCGCGACGTCGAGATGGTTCGTCGGCTCGTCGAGGAGGAGCAGGTCGGGATCGCCACCGAGCGCACGCGCGAGCGAGGCGCGCGTGAGCTCCCCACCGGAGAAGGTGCGCAGCGGGCGGTCGAGGTCGTCCTCCGCGAAGCCGAGCCCGCGCACGACGGAAGCCGCGTGGTCGCGCCATGCGTAGCCGCCGGCGTGCTCGAGGCGACCCTGCGCCTCGGCGTAGCGGTTCAGGGTCGCCTGCGCGTGGTCGCCCTCGGCCATCGCGTGCTCCAGCCGTCGCAGCTCGTCCTCGAGCGCGACGAGGTCGCGCGCGCCCGCGAGGACGTACTCCCGCAGCGTGACCTCCTGCTCGAGCGGCGGCCTCTGGTCGTGCAGCGCCACCCGGGTCCCTTTGGCGAACGCGAGCTCGCCGCCGTGCTTCTCCGTCTCGCCGGCGAGGATCCGAAGCAGCGTCGTCTTGCCCGCGCCATTCGGGCCGGAGAGCGCGACCCGGTCGCGGCGCTCGACGGAGAACGAGACCCCGTCGAAGAGCACGGAGCCGGCGAGCTCCTTGCGCAGGTTGGAGGCGATCACGACTGCCAAGGCGGAGCCACTGTAGATTCGGCCGGTGGCAGTGGCTACGCCGTGGGCCATCCAGGGGAGCTACTTCGAGTCGTGCAACTGCGACCCGATCTGTCCCTGTCGCCGCATCGACGGCGTCCCCGGCGGCCGCTCGACGCACGGGATCTGCGCCGGCGTCCTCTCCTGGCTGATCGAGGCAGGAGACGCCGGGGGCACGGATCTGGCCGGGCTGACCGTGGCGCTGGCGATCCGGTACGACGACGACGAGCCCGGCTCTCCGTGGACGTGGGTCCTCTATCTCGACGACCGCGCGAGCGGCGAGCAGCGGGCCGCGCTCGAGGGGATCTACACGGGACGGCTCGGCGGCGACGCGCTCACGCACTTCCCATGGGCATGGAAGGCCAGCAACCTCGTCGACGTGCGCGCCGTCGCGATCGAGCTCGACCACAGGAGGCGTCGGCAGTGGCTCCGCATCCGGGACCACGTGACCGTCCGGATCCGCGACCGATACGCGGGCCGGGAGGCGGTGACCTGCGTGATCCCCGGACACGACCGGGACGGTGAGGAGCTCATCGCCGACGAGCTGCGGGTGGCAGACGGCCCGCTCGCGTTCGACTTCAGCGGCACCTGCGGCTACGCCGCGACCTTCTCCTACTCCGGCGGCTAGGTTCGGCGGATGGCGACGGCAAGGAGCGAGGAGCTGCGGGTCGTCGCGCAGCGCGTCGCCGACGCCCTGCCGTCCGAGGTGATCGAGGTGGTGCTGACCGGCAGCGTGTCCCGCGGCATGGCCGATGAGGTCTCCGACGTCGAGATGCTTCTCGTGACCGCCGAGCCCCTCGAGCTCGAGGAGGCATATGCCATCGCGCGCGGCGCCGGGCTCGAGGATCTCGACACGTGGGGGACGCAGGGCGTGCCGGCCAAGCGCGTCTCGGGCTACGTCGAGCGCGAGCCGTTCGAGCTGATCATGTGGCCGCGCGACTTCGCCGAGGCGGAGCTCGACGCGCTGCTGGCCGGCAAGCTGTCGTCCGCGGCCGACGCGCTCGCGCACGGCGTCTCGCTCCGCACCTCGGGGCTCCTCGCCAAGTGGCAGCAGCGGCTGGGCGACTATCCGGAGGAGGTCGCCGCGGCCCGGATCGAGGAGGCCGCGCTGCCCTGGGGCGGCTTCACGCCGGCGGGGCTGCTCACGGTCATTCGGCCCGGGGAGCGCCTTTCGCTGCTCGAGTGGATGCTCGACGGAGCGGTGCGCGTGCTGCGGATCGTCTACGCCGTCAACCGCGTCTGGGAGCCGACGACCAAGCGGCTCGCCATGCGCGTCGAGCGACTCGCCGTCAAGCCGGACCGTCTTGCGGAGCGGATCACCGAAGCCATGACCGAGCCCGACCTCCGCCGTGCGCTGGCGATCATGACCGAGCTGCAGCTCGACACGGTCCGGCTCGCACCCGACGGCCCGAACGTCGTCCGCGCCCGCCGCTGGCTCGAGGACGCGCTCGCCTTGCTCGCGTGAACCGAGCCGAAGAGCTGCGCGCGCTTGCGCAACGGATTGCGGACACGCTCCCAGTCGACGAGGTCGTGCTCACCGGCGGGGTGTCGCGCGGCGTGGCGGATGAGTGGTCCGACCTCGAGCTCCTCTGCCTCGTCCCGGCCCTGCCGCCCCTGGAGCAGGCCGAGACGCAGGCACGAGTCGCCGGCGTCGAGCCGACCACTCGCTTCGGCTCCGCTGAGATCACCTACGTCGCGGGCGCCCACGAGGGGACGACGGTCGAGCTGGTCTGGGTCGAGCCCGCAACCTTCGACGGCTTCATCGACCGAGCGTTCGCGGGCGAGCTCCTCGACCACTCCCGCCTGCGCGGACTCGAGGCGCTCGAGCACGGCGTCGCGCTGCGCGGCGGCGAGCGCCTGGCCGCCTGGCAGCGGCGGCTCGCCGAGTATCCAGACCGGCTCCGCGAGCAGCTGATCCTCGACGCGATCGACGACTGGGGCGGCTATCCCGTCGCCGCCTATCTACGGCAGGCGCACCGCGACGACCGGTATTCGCTCGTTCGGGTCGTGCTGGAGGTTACGGACGACGTCCTGCGGCTCCTCTTCGCCCTCAACCGCCGCTGGGAGCGGAGCTGGAAACGGCTGCCCGACCTGCTCGCCGGCCTCGAGGTTGCGCCTCCGGACGCAGCCGAACGGATCGCGTCTGCGCTCACCACCCCCGAGGCGAGGGAGGCCCTCCGAGTCACGTTCGAGCTCGCTCGCGACGCAGTTGCCCTCGTCGGTCCGGAGATCGAGACCGACCGGGCGCGTGCATGGCTCGACGAGGCGGTGGCGGAGCTGCAATGACGGACGTGCTCGCGCTCGACGTCGGCTCGTCCTCGGTGCGCGCGCAGCGGTTCGACGAGCGCGCCGAGCCCGCCGGCGACCTGCGGCAGGAGGAGTACGAGACCGACGATCCCGGGGACGTCGCCGCCGCCGCACGCCGTGTGCTCGCCGACGAGGAGCCGGACGCAACCTCATGCTTCGCGCACAGCCTCGTCGCAGTCGACGACGACTGGAACCCCCTCACCCCCATCCTCGGCTGGCGCGACACCAGGAGCGCCGGCGCGGCCGAATGGCTCGCGCGAAGGCTCGACGCCGAGGAGGTGCACGCGCGCACCGGAGCGTTCCTCCACCCGTCGTTCTGGCCGGCGAAGCTCGCGTGGCTCGCCGAGACGGAGCCGGAGACGTTCCGCCGCGCCGCGTGGTTCGTCTCGTTCGCCGACTACTTGCGGGGCAAGCCCGAGACGAGCCTCTCGATGGCGTCGACGAGCGGCCTGCTCGAGCTCACGACGCGCGACTGGGATGGTGAGCTGCTCCAGACGCTCGGCCTCGACAGCGGGCGGCTGCCGCAGCTCATGGACGTCCCGCTGTGGAGCGACGCTGCGTGCTCCAACGCCGGCGCCGGCTGCGTCGACCGCGAGCGGGCCGCGCTCATGGTCGGCACCTCGGGCGCCCTGCGCGTGCTCTACGAGAGCGAGCGCCCGCAACCGAAGCCCGGCCTCTTCCTCTACCTCGTCGACGAACGCCGCGTCGTCGAGGGTGGAGCGCTCTCCGACGGGGGAAACCTCTACGACTGGCTCGAGCGGACGCTCGCCGGCGCTTCGGGCTCGCTCGCGCAGCGCGACCCGCGCGACCACCGGCTCGTCTTTCTCCCGTTCCTCGGCGGCGAGCGCTCGACGGGCTGGAACCCGAAGGCACGCGGGGCGATCCACGGGCTCACCTTCGAGACCACGCCGCTCGACCTGCGCCAGGCCGCCTACGAAGGCGTGGCGTTTCGCTTCGCGGCGATCGCCGACCTGCTGCCGGAGCTGCAGGAGGTCGTCGCAACCGGAGGCGGGCTCCTCCACGACCGCGACTGGATCCAGATCATGGCCGACGCGCTCGCCCGGCCGGTCGCCGTGTCGGGAGTGGCCGAAGCCTCGCTACGAGGCGCCGCAGTGCTCGCGCTAGAGCGCCGCGGACACGAGGCCGCAGAAGCGCCGATCGCCGAGGTCGTGGAGCCCCGAGCGGACCGGGCTGAGCCGTACCGCGCGGCGCGCGAGGAGCAGCAGCGCCTGTACGAACGGATCTACGACGCGCCGGCGTGAGCCCGCGCCAGGCTGCGCGCGGCGGCCGCGATGCCTTCGGCGTCGATGCCGGCCTCGGCGAGCAGCTCGGCGGGCTTTCCCGAGTGCGGCATCTCGTGCACCGCCAGCCGACCGACCGGCGGGCGCTCTTCGGAGTCCGAGAGGGCTGACAGCACCGCCTCGCCGAGGCCACCTTCGGCCCAGTGGTCCTCGGCCGTCACGATCGGGCACGTCAGCGAGCGCAGCGTCTCGGCGTCGAGCGGCTTGATCGAGTAGAGGTCGATCACGCGCGCCTCGATGCCCTCCTGCGCGAGCGCCTCGGCGGCCTTCAGCGCCTCGTGGACGGTGATCCCGGCGCCGACGAGCGCGACGTCGCCACCCTCGCGCAGGGTGCGCGAACCGCCGATCTCGAACTCCTCGTCCGGCCCGTAGACGACCGGGGTCGCGGGCCGCAGCGTCCGCAGGTAGGAGATTCCCTCGAGATCGGCCATGGCGGCGACGAGCTTCACGGTCTGGTTCGCGTCGCACGGATGCAGCACCGTCGAGCCATGCACGGCCCGCATCGAGGCGATGTCCTCGAGTGCCATCTGCGACGGGCCGTCCTCGCCGATCGAGACGCCGGCGTGCGAGCCGCAGAGGCAATAGCTCGCCCGGCTGATCGCGGACATGCGGATGAAGTCGTAGGCGCGGGAGAGGAAGGCGGCGAAGGTGGAGGCGAAGGGGCGCCAGCCGAGCACCTGCATGCCCACGGCGGTCGCGACCATCTGCTGCTCGGCGATGTACATCTCGAAGTAGCGCTCGGGAATCTCGTCGCGGAACTCCTCCGCGTACGTCGAGTTCGAGACCTCGCCGTCGAGCGCGACGATGTCGCCGCGGGCCTTGCCCAGCGCGGCCAGCGCGTCGCCGTACGCCTTCCGCGTCGCGACCTCGTCGCCGAGCTCGTAGCGCGGCAGCTCGAGCGTGCCGCCGGGGAACTCGTGCTTGGAGGCACCCGTCTCGGGCTTTGCGACCTCGACCTTCAGGTTGCGGACGCCGCCGAGCGTGGCGATCACCTCGTCGGAGTGGTCGAGCGCCTTGCCGTGGAAGCCGTTCTTGTCCTCGACGTCGGGATCGCCCTTGCCCTTGATCGTCTTCGCGACGATCACGACGGGCTGGCCCGCCGTGTCGATCGCCTCGGCGTAGGCGCGGTCGATCGCCTCGACGTCGTGCCCGTCGATCTCGATCGTGTGGCAGCCGAACGCCTTCGCGCGATTCGCGTAGGAGTCGAGATCCCAGCCGTGCATCGTCTCGCCACGCTGGCCGAGCCGGTTGACGTCGAGGATCGCGACGAGGTTGTCGAGCTCGTAGAAGGCCGCATGCTCGAGCGCCTCCCACTGCGAGCCCTCGGCGATCTCGCTGTCGCCGCAGAGCGTCCAGACGCGGAACGGCAGCCGGTCGAGCCGCTTGCCCGCCAGCGCCATCCCCACTGCATACGGAAGGCCCTGCCCGAGCGAGCCGGTCGCGACGTCCACCCAGGGGATCCGCGGCGTCGGATGGCCCTCGAAGATCGAGTCGAACTGCCGGTAGCTCAGCAGCTCCTCCTCCGAGATCGCCCCCGCCGCCCGGAACATCGCGTACATGAGGGTCGAGGCGTGGCCCTTCGAGAAGACGAGCCGGTCGTTGTGCGGATCGTGCGGCTTCGCGAAGTCGTAGCGCAGGTACTTCGCCATCAGCACGGCCATCAGATCGGCCGCCGACATGCCCGAGGTCGGGTGACCGGAGCCGGCCTTCGCCGCCGGGCGGATCGAATCGACCCGCAGTTGCTGCCCCAGCTCGCGCCAGAGCTCGACGTCGTTCACGAGCACGATTCTATGTACGGTCCTGCGCGTGAAGGTGGCGGTTGCGTTCGACCATCGGGGGGTCCATCTCCGCGACGAGATCCTCGACACGTTGCGCGAGGAGGGTCACGAAGCCGTCGACCTGGGCACCGACACGGATGCGGTGCGCATCGACTACCCCGACAAGGCGGCGGAGCTGGGAGCGGCGCTCAAGGACGGCGAGGCCGAGCGAGGCATTCTCGTATGCGGCTCCGGTGTCGGCGCCGCGGTCGCCGCGTGCAAGATCGTCGGGATCCGGGCAGCCATCTGTCACGACGTCTACTCCGCGCACCAGGGAGTCGAGCACGACGACATGAACGTCCTCTGCCTCGGCTCCGAAGTCGTGGGGCCGAGCCTCTCCGCAGATCTTGTGCGCACGTTTCTCGCGGCACGGTTCGACGGAGGAGAGCGTTACGTCGCCAGACTGGAGAAGATCCGAAGGATGGAAGAAGGGATGCGGAATGGCTGAGTCGAGACTCCATCAGCTGAGCGCGCGGGGGCAGTCGGTCTGGATCGACTACCTGTCGCGCGACCTGCTCGAGACGGGCGAGCTGAAGCGGATGATGAAAGAGGACGCCGTGGTCGGCGTGACCTCGAACCCCACGATCTTCCAGAAGGCGATCTCCCACGGCAACGCGTACGACGAGCAGCTGAAGGAGCTGCTGGCGGAGGAGGACGACCCGAAGGAGATCTTCCTCCAGCTGGCGGTGCGCGACGTCGAGGCGGCGCTCGACTTGCTCGAGCCGGTGCACGAGGGGAATGCCGAGGACGGCTACGTGTCGATCGAGGTGGATCCCAACCTCGCCTACGACACGAAGGCCACGTACGAGGAGGCGATCCGCCTGCACGAGTGGATCGACCGGCCGAACCTCTACGTGAAGATCCCGGGCACGGAGCCGGGCCTGCAGGCGATCGAGGACTGCATCGCCGACGGGCGCAGCATCAACGTCACGCTCCTCTTCTCCCTGCAGATGCACAAGAGGTCGATGGAGGCGTACGTCAGCGGGCTCGAGCGTTTCGTCGAGGGAGGCGGCGACCCGGCGAAGGTGCGCTCGGTCGCGAGCTTCTTCGTCTCGCGCGTCGACACCGAGGCCGACAAGCGGCTCGAGGCGATCGGCTCGGACGAGGCGCTCGCGCTGCGCGGCAAGCTCGCGATCGCGAACGCACGCATCGCGTACCAGCACTACAAGGAGATGTTCAGCGGTCCGCGGTGGGAGGCGCTCGAGGCGAAGGGCGCGCTGCCGCAACGCTGCCTTTGGGCATCCACCTCCACGAAGAACCCCGAGTACAGGGACGTCCTCTACGTCGAGGAGCTGATCGGCCCGCACACGGTGAACACGATGCCGGAGGAGACGATCCAGGCCTTCCAGGATCACGGCGAGGTGCGCGGCGATACCGTCGAGGACGACCTCGAAGAGGCCCGTGCGCTCCTGCAGGAGAAGCTGCCGGCGGTGGGAGTCGACTACGACGACGTCGTCGCGACACTCGAGAAGGAGGGCGTGGAGAAGTTCTCGGACTCGTTCGCCGAGCTGCTGGAAGGCGTGAAGGCGAAGCGCGAGACCGTGGCCGCATAAGGGTGAACCGCGAGCGCCTGATCGAGGGGATCTGGGAACGCGACTCGACGGTCTGGACCGGCAGCGACGAGGCGCAGTGGCTCGGCTGGCTCGATGAGCCGCTGCACGTCCAAGAGCGGCTCGACGAGATCCGCAGCGTCGCGGAGTCGCTCCACGACGAGGTCGACGCGGTCGTGCTCTGCGGGATGGGCGGCTCGTCGCTCGCGCCCGAGGTGCTGCGGCGCAACTTCGAGGTCGACTGGTTCCACGTCCTCGACACCACGCATCCCCGCGCGATCCGCGCGCTCGAGGAGAAGCTCGACCTCGAGCGCACCTTCTTCGTCTCCTCCTCGAAGTCGGGCACGACGCTCGAGACGCGCTCGCACACCGACTACTTCTGGGAGCGCAGCGGCAAGCGCGGAGAGATGTTCGCGGCGATCACGGATCCCGGCTCCGAGCTCGAGCACCTCGCGCGCCAGCGCGGCTTTCGGGCGGTGTTCGCCGGCGAGCCCTCGATCGGCGGCCGCTACTCGGCGCTCTCGCCGTTCGGGATCGTGCCGGCGGTCCTGATGGGCGCGGACGCGTCCCGTCTGCTCGAGCGAGCGCAGGAGATGCGGGAAAGGTGCCGCTCGGGGGACGGCAACCCCGGCTACGAGCTCGGGAGCTCGTTCGGCGAAGGCTGGCGCGAGGGGCGCGACAAGATCTGCATCGCCGACTCCGGCGGTGGCTTCGGTCTCTGGGCGGAGCAGCTCGTTGCGGAATCGACCGGCAAGCAGGGCAAAGGGCTCGTGCCCGCCCCCGGCGAGCTGCCGGAGGGACCTGACCGGCAGGAAGCGGTCGCGGACGTGCCCGACCCCTACGCCCTCGGGGCCGAGTTCTTCCGCTGGGAGTTCGCGATCGCCGTCGCGGGCGCCTATCTCGAGATCAACCCCTTCGACCAGCCCGACGTGCAGGCGGCGAAGGACAAGACGAACGAGGTGCTGGCGACCGGCAAGGAGCCAGAGCTTGCGACGGAGGGCTCGGTCGAGGAGCTGCTCGCGCAGGCCCAGGAAGGCGACTACGTCTGCGTGCAGGCGTTCGTCGAGCCGACGCAGGAGAACGACGTCCGCATCGCCGATCTCGTCGGGCTCCTCCGCCGCGAGAGCGGCCTGGTCGTCACGCACGGCTACGGCCCGCGCTACCAACACTCGACCGGCCAGCTGCACAAGGGCGGCCCGAACACCGGCCTCTTCCTCCAGGTCGTCGACGACCCCGGCGAGGAGCTCCCCATCCCCGGGAAGCCGTTTGGGTTCCGCCGGCTGATCCGCGCGCAGGCGGCGGGAGACCTCGAGACGCTGAAGGAGCGCGGCCGGCGCGTGGCGCGCGTGCCTATGGAGGACCTGTAATGCAGCTCGGGATGGTCGGCCTCGGCCGGATGGGCGCGAACATGACCGAGCGCCTGCGCACCGCCGGCCACGACCTCAAGACGTTCGACCCGAAGGTCGACTCGCGCACTGCGGGCTCGCTCGAGGAGCTCGTGCAGCAGCTCGGCACGCCGCGGTCGGTCTGGCTCATGGTCCCGGCGGGACTCGTCGACTCCATCGTGGACGAGCTCGCGCCGCTCCTGGCCGCGGGCGACACGATCATCGACGGAGGCAACTCGTATTACGTCGACGACCTCCGCCGGGCGCGCGAGCTGCGCGCCCGGAAGATCCACTACGTCGACGTCGGTGTCAGCGGCGGCGTGTGGGGACGCGAGCGCGGCTACTGCCTGATGGTCGGGGGCGACGACGAGGCGGTCGGCCGCCTGACGCCGGTGCTGGAGGCGCTCGCGCCGGGGCTCGACGCCGCCGTCCGCACCCCCGGCCGCAGCGGCGACGCTGCACCCGAGGAGCAGGGCTGGCTCCACTGCGGCCCTGCGGGCGCCGGCCACTTCGTGAAGATGGTGCACAACGGCATCGAGTACGGCCTGATGCAGGCGTATGCGGAAGGCCTGAACGTCCTCAAGCACGCGAACATCGGGCTGCACGCGCAAGAGACCGACGCCGAGACGACGCCGCTGCGCGACCCCGACCTCTACAAGTACGAGCTCGACGTCTCGGCGATCACCGAGGTCTGGCGGCGCGGCTCCGTGATCGCGTCATGGCTGCTCGACCTGACCGCCGAGGCGTTGCACGAGACGCCGGAGCTCGACGAGTACGCGGGCCGGGTGAGCGACTCCGGCGAAGGCCGCTGGACGGTGCAGGCCGCGGTCGAGGAGGGCGTCCCGACGCCGGTGCTCGCCGCCTCGCTCTTCGACCGCTTCGCCTCGCGCGGCGAGGCCGACTGGGGCAACCGCGTCCTCTCGGCCATGCGCAAGGGGTTCGGCGGCCATCTCGAGAAGAGCCCGGAACAATGACCGAGACCGCAGAAGCGCCGGCGCAGCAGGAGAACCCGCTCGCGGAGGGACTCGCCCTGCGCCGGACGCCGGACCCGTGCACGCTCGTCATCTTCGGAGCGTCCGGCGACCTCACGCACAAGAAGCTCATGCCGGCCCTCTACGCGCTCGCCGTCCGCCGCCTGCTCCCACCGCGGTTCGCGATCGTCGGGGTCGCCCGTACCGAAGGCGACGACGGCTCGTTCCGCGAGGACATGCAGGCGGCCGTGAAGCAGCACGCGCGCGACCCATTCCGGCAGGAGACCTGGGACGAGCTCGCCGCCCAGCTTCATTACGTGTGCACCGACTTCGCCGACGCCGGCGGGGAGGACAAGGTGCACGACCTCCTCCGCAAGCTCGACGAGGAGGAGGAGCTGGGCGGCAACCACGTCTTCTATCTCGCGGTGCCGCCGCCGGCCTTCCCCACGATCGTCGAGGCGCTCGGCAAGCGCCGCGACGACCGCGGCTGGACGCGGCTCGTGGTCGAGAAGCCGTTCGGGCACGACCTCGAGTCGGCGAAGGAGCTGACGGCGACGCTGCTCGAGTACTTCCGCGAGGACGAGATCTTCCGGATCGACCACTACCTCGGCAAGGAGACCGTGCAGAACATGCTCGCGCTCCGCTTCGCGAACGGGATCTTCGAGCCGATCTGGAACCGCCAGTTCATCGATCACGTCCAGATCACCGTGGCCGAGTCGATCGGTATCGAGGCGCGCGCGGGCTACTACGAGCACGCCGGCGCGATCCGCGACATCTTCCAGAACCATCTCCTCCAGCTGCTCGCGCTGACGGCGATGGAACCGCCGATCGACTTCACCTCCGACTCGGTGCACAACGAGAAGGTCAAGGTGCTGCGCGCGCTGCACACGCCGGGGCCGAAGTCGGTGGTGCGCGGCCAGTACGGACGCGGCTTCGTCGAGGGCGAGGAGGTGGTCGCGTACCGGGAGGAGGCGGGCGTCGCGCCCGACTCGATGACGGACACGTACGTCGCCGCGAAGCTGTACGTCGACAACTGGCGCTGGGCGGACACGCCCTTCTACGTGCGCATGGGCAAGCGGCTCGCGCGGCACGAGACGACGATCGCGATCCAGTTCAAGCGTGCCCCGCACCCACCGTTCGAGGAGACCGCGGCCGAAGGGCTGCGCCCGAACGTGCTCGTCGTGCACGTGCAACCCGACGAGGGCGTCTCGCTCGCGATCGGCGCGAAGGTGCCGGGCCAGGGGATGACGATCCGCACGGTCCACATGGACTTCCTCTACGGCGGCGCGTTCCGTACCGGGATGCCGGAGGCGTACGAGCGCCTCATCCTCGACACGATGCTCGGCGACTCGACGCTGTTCACCCGGGCCGACGAGGTCGAGGAGCAGTGGCTGCTCGTGGATTCCATCGTTGCCGCGTGGCAGCGGGACCGGCCGGGGTTCCCGAACTATCCCGCCGGGTCGTGGGGGCCGCCGAGCGCCGACGAGCTTCTGCACCGGGACGGCCGGTCGTGGCGACGGTACTGAGAGATCTCAGCTGGTTCGGCGAGGACGTCTGTCTCGCCGACGTGGACACGGCGCTTGCGCGCCTGCGGGCGCAGGCGGCAGCAGAGTCGGCGAGCATGCGCACCTCGGTGATGACCCATCTCGCGTGGGTACCGGCGGAATGGGCCGAGCCGGCGCGGGCGGCGCTCGAGGGGATGGCCGAGCGACATCCGTCGCGGACGATCCTTCTCTTCCCCGAGCCCGACGCCGACGACAATCGGATCGACGCGCAGGCCGAGGTCGAGCGCTGGGAGGTGCCGGATACCGACCGCGTCCTCGTGACCGAGGTGGTCGAGCTCACGCTGCGCGGTTCGCGCGCGAAGGCGCCGGCGAGCATCGTCGCGCCGCTGCTGATCTCGGATCTGCCCGTCTTTCTCCGCTGGCGAGGCGAGCCGCGCTGGGACGCGCCGGAGCTGGAGCAGCTCGTCGGGGTCGCCGACCGGCTGATCGTCGACTCGACGGAATGGGACGGAGTCCCGGGCTCCTATGCGCGGCTGGGGGAGCTCTTCCCACTCTGCGCCGCCTCCGACATCGCCTGGGCGAGGACGTCGCGCTGGCGGTCGCATCTCGCGACGATGTGGCCCGAGATCGGAGGCGTGGAAACGGTTCGCGTGCGTGCGACGGCGGCACAGGCGTGGCTTCTCTGCGGCTGGCTGCGCTCGCGGCTCGGGCGGGAAGACATCACGCTGGAGCACGACCCGGCCGAGCGGCTCGAGTCAGTCGCGCTCGACGGGGACGCGGTGCCGTTGCCGCCGGGGGATCCGCCGACGCCGAGCGACGTCCTCTCCGACGAGCTGGAGCGCTTCACGCCCGACCCGGTGTACGAAGCTGCCGTCCTCGCCGTCGCGGGCGCGTAGCGCGGGACCCTGACTTTCCTTGTAACAGTCTGTTACGAGGAAAGCCGGGTCCAGTCGCGCCCCCGGAGCAGGGAGGAGAGAAGGCGGCCGGCGGCGAGGAGGAGGGCGTCCGCCGCCGGCGCGGCGAGCTGTACGGATGCGGGCAGGCCGTGCTCCGCGGGTCCGCACGGGAGAGCGAGAGCCGGCCAGCCAAGCGAGCTGAACGGGTACGTGAGGGACGTCCCGCCGGCCCGGATCTCGAGCTCGTCGACGTCCGCCGGCGGTGCGACGAACGGGACCGTGGGCGTCACGACGAGGTCGAGGTCGCCGACTGCCTCGACCACCACCTTGCGGTACTCGGCACGATCCCGCTCGGCCGCGGCCGCCTCCGAGTCCCCCACCCGCAGGCAACGTTCGACCTTGCCGCGGACGTTCTCGCCGTACAGCTCCTCGTTGCCCGGGAAGAGCGCGCGGTGGACGTCTGCCACCTCGCGCATGAAGTCGGCCCGATTCGGAGGAGCAAGCGGAAGCTCGATCGCGCGCCGCCGCGGGAAGAGCGCCGCCGCCTCGGCCACGCGCTCGCGCACGAGCGGCTCGGCGTGCTCGAGCCAGGCGACGCCGACCTCGAGCTCCTCGAGCGACTCGAGCTCCCGCGGCTCGAACTCCGGCGCGAGCGTCTGCAGCAGCCGCTCGCAGCCCTCTACCGACGACGCCATCGGCCCCACCACGTCGTAGCTCGGCGCGAGCGGAAAACAGCCCTCGACGGAGACGAGCCCATGCGTCGGCTTGAGCCCCACGACGCCGCACCATGCTGCGGGGATCCGGATCGAGCCGGCCGAATCGGTGCCGAGCGCCAGCGCGGCGTCGCCGGCGGCGATCGCGGCGGCGGAGCCTCCGCTGGAGCCGCCCGCGAGCCGTCCGGGCGCGTTCGGGTTCGGAACCGTGCCGTAGTGCGGGTTCTGCGAGGAGATGCCGTACGCGAACTCGTGCAGGTTCGTCTTCCCCGCGACCGAGTAGCCGCCGGCCTCGAGCAGCCGGACGGCCTCCGCGCTCGCGGTCGGCACGTGACCCGCGAACAGGGCCGACCCGTACGTCGTCGCCAGCCCGGCGGTGTCGAACAGGTCCTTCACCGCCACAGGCTCGCCCGCGCCCGGCCGCTCCGGGCGCGCCAGCCAGATGCCGTCCACTACTGGAAGTGCAGGTAGAGCAGCGCGATGCCGACGCAGCCGGCGAACAGGAGCACGAAGACGCCGAACAGCAGCCAGCCGAGGCGTACGTTCCGGCGGGCGAGCTCGGGATCCATCAGACGACCGCGTCCACCGCGAGCGCCGCGAACAGCAGCGCGAGGTAGAGCAGCGAGTAGTGGAAGAGGAGCATCGCGCGTCGCGGCGTCGTATCGCGCCGCAGCCGCTCGGCCAGCCACACGAAGACCGCCCCCAGCGCGAGGGCGCACACCACGTACAGGGGCCCCGCACCGCCCCAGCCCCACGGCAGCAGGGTCGCGGCCACGAGCACGAGCGAGTAGAGGACGATCTGCCGCGCCGTCGCGCGCTCGCCGCGCACGACCGGGAGCATGGGCACACGCGCGTTCGCGTAGTTCTCCTTGATCAGCAGTGCGAGTGCCCAGAAGTGCGGCGGAGTCCAGACGAAGACGATCGCGAAGAGCAAGAGCGCCGCGATCCCGACGTGTCCGGTGGCAGCCGCCCAGCCGACGAGCGGAGGGACGGCGCCCGCTGCTCCACCGATGACGATGTTCTGCGGGGTCGAGCGCTTCAGCCAGCGTGTGTAGACGAGGACGTAGAAGAGATTGCCAACCAGCGCGAGCACAGCCGTCAGCACGTTGACTGCGCTCGCCAGCAGGACGAAGGAGAACGCCGACAGGGCGAGGCCGAACTCGAGCGCCCGGCTCGGCGGCACACGTCCGGAAGCGACCGGGCGCGATTGCGTCCGCTTCCCCATCAGCGGATCGATGTCGCGGTCGAGCACGTGGTTGAGCGCCGATGCCCCGCCACAGGCAAGGGCGAGCCCGACCATCGACGCGACTGCCAGCCCGGTTCCGGGCCAACCGCGCGCGCCTGCGATCAGCCCGCAGAAGCCGGTGATCAGCAGCAGCGACATTATCCGCGGCTTCGTCAGCGCCACGTAGTCGCGCCAGCTCCCCCACGGCGTGCGCTCACCGCGAAAGCTCTCGGCGACGACGATCACGAGCGCCGCCAGCGCGAATGCTGCCAGGCCCGAATGCGAGTGCCGCTCCGGAACGGCAGCCGCGCCGGCGAAGAGCGCCGCGGCAGCGAGCGCCGCCGGCACGAGCCGCCGGTGCGCGTACCACGCCGAGACGACGAGCGCTGCGAGCGGCGGCGCCACGAGCGCCGCGAGCAGCCGGTGCGCGGTTCCAAGCCCCTCGGCGCCGGAGACGACCGCGAGCAACGTCCCGGCCGCCGCGACGAGGGCCGACAGACGCAGCCAGGGGCCCGGTGAGATCGTGGTCCTCACTGCGGCTGCTCCGCCAGCCGCCGCCGCAGGTCGCGCAACGGCCGCGCGCTCGTCACGTAGGGGACGCTGTCGAAGTTGTGGGGCGGCGGCGGCGAGGTCGTGTACCACTCGAGCGTGTCCGCGAGCCAGGGGTCGTTGCCGGCGCGCACGCCCCTGCGCAGGACGTGCGCCTGCCAGACGTTGACGAGGAAGACGAAGACCGCCAGTGCCATCACCCCGGAACCGATAGACGAGATGAGGTTGTACACCTCCCAGAGCCCTCCGTGGTGGTACGTGTAGATCCGGCGCACCATCCCCAAGAGCCCGAGCATGTGCTGCGGCAGGAAAGTCAGGTTGAAGCCGACGAACAGCAGCCAGAAGTGCCACTTCCCCAGCCGCTCGTTCAGCATCCGCCCGAACATCTTCGGCCACCAGTAGTAGAGGCCGCCGAAGAAACCGAACGCCGAGCCCCCGAAGAGCACGTAGTGGAAGTGGGCGACGACGTAGTAGGAGTCGTTCAGCTGCCAGTCGACCGGGAACGCCGCGAGGAAGATCCCCGACAGGCCTCCCATCGTGAAGAGCGCGATGAAGCCGAGCGAGAACAGCATCGGCGTGTCGAAGATGAGGTTGCCGCGCCAGGTCGTCGCGATCCAGTTGAAGATCTTGATCCCCGTCGGCACCGCGATCACCATCGACGAGATCATGAAGAACGAGTCCAGCCCGACGGGCATGCCGGTCGTGAACATGTGGTGCGCCCAGACGAGCATCGAGAAGAACGCGATGCCGATCGTGGAGAACGCGACCGCCTTGTAGCCGAAGATCGGCTTGCGCGAGAAGACCGGGATGATCTCGGAGATCATCCCGAAGACGGGTAGCACCATGATGTAGACCTCGGGGTGCCCGAAGAACCAGAACATGTGCTGGTAGAGCAGGACGTTCCCGCCCTGCGACGGGATGAAGAAGTGCGTCCCGACGGTGCGGTCGAGCAGCAGCAACGTGATGGCCGCCGAGAGCGCCGGCAGCGCCAGCAGCAGCAAGATCGCGTACGTCTCGATCCCCCAGACGAAGAGCGGCATCCGCATCCAGGTCATGCCCGGCGCGCGCATGTTGTGGATCGTGACGATGAAGTTGATCGCTCCCAGCAGCGACGACAACGTGAGGATGTGGAGGCTCAGGATCCAGTAGTCCTGGCCGTGGCCGGGACTCGTGTACGGGAAGTTCTCCGAGAGGGTGGGATACGACCACCAACCGGCGTGCGGCGCACCGCCCTTGGCGAACCAGCTCAGCCACAGGACGAGCCCGCCGAGGAGATAGAGCCAGAACGAGAGCGCGTTGAGGCGCGGGAAGGCCATGTCGCGGGCGCCGATCATCAAGGGGACGAGGTAGTTCGCGAAACCCGCGAGGATCGGGATGACGACGAGGAAGATCATCGTCGTCCCGTGCATCGTCATGACCTCGTTGTACGAGTTCTTCGTCAGGAACTTCTCGTTCGGCGTCGCGAGCTGCGAGCGCATGAGGATCGCGAGGATCCCGCCGGCGACGAACCACAGCAGGGACGTCGCGATGTACATGATCCCGATCCGCTTGTGGTCGACGGTGACGAGCCAGCTCGCGACGCGGCCGCTCTTCCAACCGACGGGATAGACCGCTTCCGACCTAGCCGCCACCCGTCGCTCCTGTCGGCTCGCGCTTGTAGATGTGCCTCGAGACGTAGGCGACGAGGGCGGAGATCTGGCTCTTCGTCCACGTGTTGCCGACGGGTGGCATCGCTCCGATCGAGCCCGTGAAGCCGTGGCGGAGGATCTGCACCAGCCCCGCCGGCTGCTTGAGGAGCGAGTTGGTCGCGAGCGCGGGCCCGTAACCGCCCTGGCCGAGGTTGCCGTGGCAGGTCGCGCAGACGCCGCCCCACTCCTGTTGGCCGATCGTCTGCCGGGCCACCGTGGAGACGTAGTGCTGGTAGGACTGCTGAGAGACGACCTCGACGGCCGCGCGCATCGAGGCGTGGAAGACGCCGCAGAGCTCGGCGCACTGGCCCACGTAGGTGCCGGCCTGGTCCGCCCGGAACCAGAAGTGGTTCGTCCGGCCCGGAATCGCCTGGATCTTCCCTCCGAGCGCCGGGATCCACCAGCTGTGGATGACGTCCGGGGACACGACCTTCAGGTCGACTACCTCTCCCACCGGAACGTGCAGCGTGCCGATCGAGCGCGCGCCGTTCGGATAGTCGAATTGCCAGTAGTACTGGTGGCCCTCGATCGTCACGTGGATCGGGTCGGAGGCGGCCGGCGCGGAGTCGATGCTCGGCAGCTCGTAGAAGACGAAGGCCGCGATGACGGCGAGGATCAGGACGGGGAACGCCGTCCACATCAGCTCGAGTCGGGTGTGCCCGTGCACCTGCGCACCCTCGACGGTGCGGGCTCGCCCGCGGCTGCGGTACTTCCAGACGAAGACGACGAGGAGCGACTCGACAAGCACGAAGATCGCCGCGGTGAAGCCGAGGATGAGGTAGTACGCGTGCTGCGTGTGGCTCGCGTTCGGCGACTCGGGCTGGACGGGCGTGAACCCGCCATTCGCAGCTGCGGCGACGCCGGCCGTCGCGAGCGCGACCAGCACGGCGAGAACGACGGACGGCAGCTTGCGGCGCACCCGCGGGGCATTCTATGAACGTGTCCGAGCGCACGCGGATCGAACTGCCGGACCACGTGCCGGCCCTCTTCGAGGTCTACGTCGGCGGCGTCCGCCAGGTGCCCGGACGCGATTTCGCCGTCGAGGGACGCTCGCTCGTCTTCCCTCGTCCGCTCGCGCAGGAGGGCCGGCTGGGATTCTGGCGCTGGGCGTCGATGTGGCTCGGTATCGCAGGCACGTACCGCAAGCACGAGACGGTGGACGTCGTCTACGAAGCCGACGGCCGCCGCGAGGTCGAGACCGGGTTGCGGCCCGAGCCGTACGAGTAAGTAAAGGCGGCGCTACGCCTTCGCGACCGGCTCGAGCCGGTAGCCGACGCCGTAGCGGGTCTGGATGAAGGTGTGCGTGGACGCCGGCCCGTCGACCTTCTCGCGCAGGCGGCGGACGAAGACGTCCACCGTCCGGTCGCGGTGCGACTCGCGGCGACCCCAGAGCTTCTGCAGCAGCTCGTCGCGGGTGACGACGCGGCCGCGGTCGAGCGCGAGCTGGTAGAGGAGGCGGAACTCGGTCGGCGTCAGCTCGGCGCTCCGGTCGTCGACGTACGCCTGCACCTCGAGCGGATCGATCCGGAGCTCCTCGATCTCGATCGGCTCGCCGCGCGGGGTCTCCTCCCGGCGCAGGGCGCGTCGTGAGGCCGCGCGCACGCGCGCCACGAGCTCCTTCATCGAGAACGGCTTCACGAGGTAGTCGTCGGCCCCGATCTCGAGCGCGTGCACACGGTCGTGCTCGGTGCCGCGGGCGGAGACGACGACGATCGGCGTCCCGATTCCCTCGTTTCGAGCGGTCTCGATCAGCTTCCAGCCGTCGACGCCGGGCAGCATCAGGTCGAGCACGCAGACGTCGGGC
>Ga0070739_10003278_pt1 | contig 20439 bp, 15 predicted proteins | sample Coa_R1_7_FD_66445 | JGI IMG/M metagenome (GOLD analysis project Ga0070739, IMG submission 66445) | Surface soil microbial communities from Centralia Pennsylvania, which are recovering from an underground coalmine fire - Coalmine... | ecosystem: Environmental > Terrestrial > Soil > Unclassified ... | reverse complement strand
ATGGTCATCCGATCACGGTCGTTGGCGTCGGGTACTCGCAAATCCTTGTGGGTACGCACGAGTCGTTCGTAACGTGCCAGCAAGCGGCCCTTCTCCGCCTCCCATTCCCGGTTTCCGCCCTGCTCGACCAACAGTTCGTGCAGCGCAGCGACAAAGCGCTCTCGTTCTGGGTCCGCATCCGGCGTCGTCTTGCTGGAGGCAAGCGAGGGGGACCGGCGAGACGCCGGTCCCACCTCGGTTTCGGTCGGTGGGACCGGCGTCTCGCCGGTCCGTGCCGACAGGGTGCGATGCAGGGTCAGTGTGGACCACAGGTTGGCGATCAAGAGTCCCAACAAAAGCAGCGACAAACCCAGGGCGGCAAGGCGCACTCCGCGGCTCTTGCGATTGGGATGGATGACGGGCGTTTCCGTACTTTTGCGATCTAATTTTAAGGCGACTCCGGCTAGATGCGGCGTCCAGGCGATCAGCGGGCCGCGTTGGGCGTAGGTGTGCAGCGGGAAATCGACGCCAACCAGCGGCAGCCATTGCCAGGATGTTCCGTTGGCTTGTTCGAGCAGCGGCAGACGATGATCGGGTTCAGCCGGAGTGCTGGCCGCGAACAATAGTGCTCCCTCTTGCCACAGACGCACCGGCAGCACGGGAATCGGATCGACGTTTGGTGTCGGGGCGGCGACGGTGGCGAGAATTTCCGCCGAGGAGAATCGCCCGCCCAACTGGTGCAAATCGTCCACAGCTTCGCGGCGCTGCGAAAGCCAATGGTAAATCGATAGAGCTGATTGCACGTCCAGGTTGGCGGGTGCGACGACGCCGATTAGCTCGAGTCCGCCGCGCCGTTGGCTGGGCGTATGATCGGCGAGTCCGTAGCGAGCCACAGCGATAAGGCGACGGCCATCGGAGAGCAGTACAGAGCAGAATAGATCGGTTGGCGGCCAATGATCGGAGTACGGCGCCGCTTGCAGCCGTCGCGCCAGTGCTTCCACTTCCTCGCACCACGGCTCTTCACGCAAGGGCGCCAGCAAGCGATAACCGAGACTGCGTAGCGAGACACTTTCGAGATCTTCGCCATAGGCAAAGCCGGCCAGATCGCCTGTCGGTTCGGACATGTGGTCATCCTCAGCGAGGCGAGCGGGGGGCGTAAGCCCCTGATGCGAACCATCAGGGGGCTTACGCCCCCCGCTCGCCTGAAACGTACTTGTTCACACCATGCCCCAACGACGGCGCAGCAGCCATTCCAGCGACAGAATTATCACAAATAACACAAAAAAGATCACCAAAAACGATGATCGTCCGGTCGAACGCCAGTCGGGGCGCAACAGTAGTTTTGGTTTAAGGCGTGCCAGGTTCTCGTTCTGCATCTGGCGAAGGAAGGCCGGAAGCTCCTCGATGCGATGGAAGTCGCCGCCGCCGGCGGAGGCCAATTTCTTGAGGAAGTCGTGATCGGCGGCGCGGCGTGTCATCTCTATGTCCTCGTCGTAAACGATAAAATGCGCGGATGCTTCGCCGTCGATCACTTCACCACTGCTGGGATCTTTGGCCTTGCCGCGGACGGTGATGAGATATTCGCCGGGCGCGTCGGTCTTGACGAAGGTGCCGCGTTCGTCGCTGGCTGTCCGCGCCGTCGACACCGGCGTCTTGATGCCATCCGGTCCGGTGACCTCGACGGTAAAGGCGCCGTCCTTGAGATCGACGCCGCCGCGGCTGCGAGCGCCGACACTGAAACCCAGATCGCCGCGCACCGGCAGCCGCCGCGTATCGGGTTTGACCCACACACTGCCCTCGGCATTCTCCTGTTTCGCCAGCCACAGGATCATCTGCCGCCAGAAGCGGTCGTGCATCTGCTGTTTCTGCGGATTGACCACCCAGCGGTACGTCGTGTCGCCGGCAAACGCCAGGACTCGGCCATTGCCGTAGTTCTGAGCGATCAGGATCGGCTCCCCCTGATTGGACTCGGCCAGCACGGTTTCGATGCCCTTGTTCGACTTGCGCAACCGAGAGACGCCTTCCAACTCCGGCAGCGATTCCCACGCCTTCTCCGGCTTGTCAGCGTCGCCCAGACGCAGGATGTAGCCGAAGCTGCCCAGGCCGGTCTGCGTCGGCAGCATCTTGCGGTTTTCCTCAACTTGACCCTGCGAACTCGCAAAATCGATGGGTAGCATCTTTTCGATTGGCGTCCCTTGCCAATCGCTGTTGCCGAAGCTGGAGTAGCCGCCCAGCATGAGGAAGCCGGCCCCGCGCGAAACCAGATTCTCAATCGACACCAGCGCCTGCGGACTGACGGCCTTCATCTGTGAGGCCGTCACATCGCCGAGGATGATGACGTCGTAAGGCTGCTTATCGAAGTGGAACAGGTCGCCGCTATTGGCGTCGATGGTCTGTCCGCCGCGTAGCCACACTGGCGTGACGCGGATGCGCGGGTCTTTGGTCAGCGCATCGCAGATGAATTGCGGCTCCATGGCCCGCTGCTTGTCCACTAAGAGAACACTGACGCCCTCCTTGGTCACGGTGATGTACGTTTCGATCTTGTTATTGAGAGGAAAAAGATCGCCCTGGGGTGCTTCATCTTTGTGCTTGGGATCATCGACCTGGACGCGCAGCTTGACTTCACCGGGCTTGGCCGGTGCGTTGCACTCCAGCTTAACCAGGTTGCCATTCGTCAATGTCAGCACTTCATCGCGGGCCAGCGCTTCTTCATTGTCCAGGAACAGGCGAACGCGGACGGTGCTGTTCTCGAAGCCCGGAGCGTCGATGCCGAGCTTGACTGTCAGCTTGCCCTTGCTGGGCACGAGGGCTGGCTCGGTGGCGATGGAGGTGATGACGATGTCGTTTTGGCGGTCCGCCGTTGTGGGATTGCCGCAGGCGAAGGCGTGAATGGGACAGGGCACCGTGCGCCAGCGCGATGCCTCGGACAAGGCCGGCGTGCGCGCGTTGCCGTTGTCGGCCCCGTCGCTGAGGAGCAACAAATAACGCGGCGGTAGCTGGTCGTCGCGCTGTTCGTAGAGGGAGCGGAGCGCGGATCCGGTATCGGTGCGCTTGCCGTCGGCTGTGCCGGGATCGTTCGGTTGAAACTCCATGACATCGCCGGCGAATTTGTAAAAGCGAGCATCCACCTGCTGATCTTCTCGCAATCGATCCAGCTCCGGGTCGCTCTCGCGCAGCATTCGTAGCAGCAACTCCCAGCGCGAATCATGGCCGGATTCGTCCTGTATGGTCATGCTGCCGGAGTAATCGCAGACGATGAGCAGCAGCGAACGCAGCGGATTGCGTTCCGGAGTAGCCAGGGATGGACGGACAATCGCGAGGCCGGCCAGCAGGAACGCTAACAGACGCAAACCAAGGACGGCGAGGACGCGTCGTCGTAAGGCGGGACCGGCGAGATATGTCGAGATGGCCGAGCCGAGAAGACCGGCCGGCAGCACAACCAGCGCGGTCATCGCCAAACCATGCAGACGACCCGCCGGCGCACTGGTGAAACTCCAGGTGTGGATCACCACCCAGCCCAGCGACATTGCCAACAGCGCGCCGCCCACGCGCACCAGTTGACGTGAGCTGAGGCCGTATGGCCGAACCTGCCAGAGAATCGGCAGGAGCAACGCCATCAGGCCGGACAGCGCCAGGGCAGCGACGACATCGCCCGTCGCCGTCGCTACGAACGCCGGCAAATACGACCACGGCCAAATTGGTTCGATGACCACGCTCATGTACATTCCTTAACGAGCCAGGAACGTACTTTCAAGATAGCAGACGGTGGCACGCGCGGGAGAACACGAAGGGGAGGAGAAGAGGCAGCTTACTGCTAGGGCCTACTGGGTCCAGACTAGCAAATGTTCCTGGCGAGCGGGGTCGCGTTAGCGCCCCGAGAGAAGCACTCGGGGCGCTAACGCGGCCCCGCTCGCCAAATGGTAACATTGGCAATGCTCGACTCAGTAATTGCCCCCTTTTATTTTCCTGCAAGATCCGAGGGTTTGACTCCTTTCTTGAAGCCGCCGAATCGGAAAGGCAACGGGTTGTACTCGCCGACAAGCTCCACGTTCGATTTGGCTGGGATCTTGTCTTCCATGCCGATGGCCCAGTAGGCGGCGTTGACGAGCAGGCGCCGCAGTCCTTCGCTCTGGAGATCTTGCGATGCGCCCATCGTCGTGGTGAAGACGCGGCCCATCTTGCCCGACGCGCTGGGATACGTCTTGGTCCAGGCAATCGGCATCATCGGATTGTTCTTCTTATCTTCGACAGGCGGAGCGGTCGGCTTCATTCCTTGGAGCACCTGGCCGAGAACGAGCGGCGTGCAATCGCTGCTCAAATGCACTTCGTAAACGTCGGTTGGTCCCCAAATGTCGCCGTCGTTTATGCCACGGAGGATGGGATGGTCCTTTTGGTCCTTGACGAGGATGCCGCGTGTGCTCTGCTTGCCGTGATTGCCCCAATGATTGACCCAGGTTTCGCCCAGGATCTGTCTCCCAAAACCCCCCTTCCATTCCGATTTGCTGTTCCACGAGTATTTCGCATACGTCCGGCTATTGAGGTTGAATGCGTGCGTCGCCGTGCGCATGCCGATAATGGGTCGGCCTGACTCGACGTACTCGACGACGTGCTTCATCTGCTCGTCCGGCAGATTGCGGAAGCGGGTGAAGAGAACCATCAGATCGGCACCCTTGAGCGTTTCCAAGCCGGGGATGTTGTTCGTCTTGTTGGGATTGATGGTGCCGTCCGCGGGATCGATGGCGAACAGGACGGTACACTTGAAGCCATGATGCTGGGCCAGGACTTTACCGAGCTGTGGCAGCGCTTCCTCCGACCGATACTCCTCGTCGCCGCTAATAAGAACGATGTGCTTGCCCTTGCCGGGTCCGTCGGAACCCTCGTAGACGACCCAGGGATCATCGGCGCGGCCGAAGGACAAGGCGAACACTGTTTCACCGCAGAGGACGCAGAGAGCGCAGAGGAAGACCAAATACAACAAAAGCGACCTTTTCGGAACCTTCCTCTGCTCTAACATCTAATCCTCTCTTCTTTCTCAGCGCTCTCCGCGTCCTCTGCGGTGAAACAGTATTTACTTCAAATCTGCTGGTACGGGTGACTCCGCTTTGCCGGTGGCGCACCACTCGATGCCGCGGATCATTAGCGCCTGGAAACCGGGACTCTGCATGGCCGCGACATCGTGCCCCAGGACGTTCTCGCAGACGCGGCCCTTGCCGTAATGGGACACCCAAACCACCGGCTCATCCTTGCCGCTATTTCTGGGATCGATGTTCTTATCGGAATAGGCCGTGGCCAAGATGATGCTGTCGGACGGCATCACCGAGTTTTGATACAGCTCATCGTTGCTATGCCGGAATGCGCTCGGCATGCCCTTAGTGATCGGGTGATCCTTGTCGGTGATCCGAACGGTGAAGACATGGCGTTTGCCGTGGTTGCCCTGCTTGCGCCAGCCGCCGGCGATGACGCGCTCAAACTCCTTGTCAAACGCGCTGCCGCCGACGAACGCCGCGGAAGCAAAGTGATAAACCAACAAACCTTTGCCGCCCTTGACGGCATCGGTGAAGGCTTGCTTGTTCTCCTCCGACCAGCGCGTATCGGGGCCGCCCTCTTTGGTGTCCTTGTAATTGAGCAGCAGCACGTCGTATTTGGCCAGGTTGTCGGCGGTCAAATCCTTGCGGGGTGTTTCGGTCACGTCCACTTTCATCCCGGCCTTGGTGAGAAAATCACGAATGAACGGCGTGGTTTCCTTCCATTTGTGTGCCGGGATCTGGTCGCCAGTGATGATGAGGACTTTGATTTCCTTTTTGTCCTCGGCAGCGAAGCCGACAACAGCCAGGGCCAGCAGCGCCGCCGCGCTGGTCACGAACATGCGTCGCGTCATGGTGCGGTTCTCCTTGGAACTGGCGAGCGGGGTCGCGTAAGCGCCCCGAGAGACTCGCTCCTCGGGGCGCTTACGCGACCCCGCTCGCCGGATTGTGACATTGTCTCTTACCAAATTACAACAGGCTTGGGGTTCAGTTTACTGCGAACTTCGTCCTCCGGAACCTGGAACGCCTCGAAAAATTCCGGTGTGTTGTACAGCGGGCCGAGTACGCGGAAGCGCGCCGGCGAGTGAAAATCCGTGCGTACCTGCCGCCGCAAAAACTCATCGCGCACGGCAGCACGCCAGAGCATCGCGTACGAGAGAAAGAAACGCTGCTCGGCAGTGAAGCCATCGATCTTGGGCGGCGCCGGCTTGTCTTTCAGCGTTTTCTTGAAGGCGAGATAAGAGATTTTCAGACCGCCAAGGTCGGCGATGTTCTCGCCCAGCGTTTGCTCGCCGTTTATGTTCAGATCATCAATGGGAACATAACGGCTGTACTGTTCGCGGATCTGCTGCGCGCGTTCCCTGTAGGTCCGCGCATCTTCCGGCGTCCACCAGTCGCGCAGGTTGCCGTCGGCGTCGAACTTGCGGCCCTGATCGTCGAAGCCGTGCGTCAACTCGTGGCCGATCACCATGCCGATGCCGCCGTAGTTGAGAGCATCGTCGGCCTTGGAATCGAAGAACGGCGGTTGCAGGATGCCCGCGGGAAAAACGATTTCGTTGAGACTGGGATTGTAGTAGGCGTTGACCGTCGGAGGGGTCATTCCCCATTGCGTGCGATCAACCGGCTTGCCGATCTTGTTCAGATCGAATCGCGTTTGAAAATCCGCTGCTTGGATCACATTGAGAACGTACACGTCGCGGTCCACGGCCAAGCCGGAGTAATCGCGCCACTTGACCGGATAGCCAATTTTTACTGCCATGGCATCGAGCTTGCGCAGCGCTTCTTCGCGCGTTTTCGGCTGCATCCAATCGAGTTTGGCCAAGCGCTCGCTGAGCGTGTCTTTCAGATTGGCGACCAGCGCCTCGGCCTTGTTTTTCGCTTCCGGGGGAAACTCTTTTTCAACGTAGAGCTGTCCCAGAGCTTCGCCAAGCAGACGATCCGTTGCCTGCACAATGCGCTCCCAGCGCGGCAGGTTCCGCGGCGTTCCGGTCAAGACCGTGCCATTGAAATGAAAGTCCTCCTCGACGAACGGCGAGCTAAGCTCGCTGGCATAGGTGTTGAGCAGCTTCCAGCGCAGGTAAATCTTCCAGTCGCTCAGCGGCGTTTGCAGGATCATTCTGCCGACTTCCTTGAGGAAGTCCGGCTGGCCGACCGTCAGCTCTTTCAATTCGCCGAGTCTCATCGCCTTGAAGTACGGCTTCCAGGAGACGCCCGGCGTTTCCTTGTCCATGTCAGCGACGCTCATCAGGTTGTAATTGCGATGAGGATCGCGCAAATCGGGCCGTGCCCGCGATGCCTTGGCCAGTCGCGTCTCGAAATCGAGAACCCGCTTGGCCGTGCGTTCGGCCTCCTCGCGCTTGTCGCCCAGCAGCTCGAACATCTTGGCCACATGGGCCACATATTCGGTGCGAATCTTCTTGAGGCGTGGCTCCTCTTTGAGGTAATAATCGCGGTCGGGCAGACTCAGACCGCCCTGCGAAAACCGGGCGATGACTCGGCTGCTGTTCTTCAAGTCGGGCGTCGAGGCAAAATTGAAGGCGGCGAAGCTACGAATCGTATGCAGCTGGGCCAGTGCGGGCAGCAGATCCTTCACGCTCTTGATGGCGGCGATGCGGTCCAACTCCGCTTGCAACGGCTTGGCTCCCTGCTCCTCGATCTTCTTCTCGTCCATGCCGCTGCGATAGAAGGCGCCGACCTTCCAACGGATGCTGTCCTTGGGCGCGTTCTTGTCCTTGGCCGCCTCTTCGAGAATCTTGTGCAGCTGTTCACGATTGTGTTTGTCCAACAGTGTGAACACATAGACGGCGGGACGGTCCGGAGGAATATCCGTCTCGGCGATCCATTTCCCGTTGGCATACTGGTAGAAGTCCTCCCACGGTTTCTGGGAGCGATCCATGCCCGCCGTGTCGATGCCGCGCCAAAGCCGCGGCTCCTTCGTCTTGGCCTCATCGGCGTGCGTCAGCGCGAAAACGAGCAGCGGCAATAGAGAGAAGAGCAGGAAAGCCCGTCGCATCGTCCCCTAGCCTCCTGTAAGGAATTCGTGGTCTGTAGTCCGTAGTGTATTCAGCCTTGGTACGCGAACAAGACATCGATTCGCGACGCAGGCGAGCGGGGCGTGTTAACGCCCCGGTAGGATCAACCGGGGCGTTTACACGCCCCGCTCGCCAACAGTTTTTTTTGCCATCCCCAAACCACAACCTATTGTTTAGTGTCGGCACGAATTCGTCGGAGACGACGGCTTGCCGATCCCCCCTCAAAACCCAGACTTCTCCCCGCATGTGTTCGGAATCCGCTCATGCTCGAGTTAGGTTCGCAACCGATTCCCGGTCATCGGCTCACCAAACCGCTGGGAGCAGGGGCCTCCGGCGAGGTTTGGGAGGCGCACGATTCAGAGGGAAAGCTCGTCGCCCTCAAATTCTTGGATTGCCGCGCCGCTTCTCCCTCACTCATCAGCAGTGAGGTTCGGATACTTCGCGGCTTGAGCGAACTGGACCATCCCCATTTCATCCGCATGTACGGCGTTCATGCAACCGCCGACCACATTGTTCTTAGTATGGAGCGTGCGGATGGGAACCTGGATGATCTACGACAGGTCTACCTGGAGGAAACCGGCAAGAACATCCCCGCCGACCATCTGCTCGAACTACTGGAACAAGTGGCGGAGGGTCTGGACTATTTGGCCGAGGTGAAATTGCCAAGCGTGAATCCAAATTCGCGCGGTTTGCAGCACTGCGATATCAAGCCGAGCAATCTATTGCTTCTGGGAGATAGTATGAAGATCGCCGACTTGGGCGTCTGCGCCTGCACCAGTTGGCAAAAGCACCGCGACGGCTGGCGCGGTACGCCGCCTTACGCCGCTCCCGAATTGTTCAAGGGACAGGCCACCGTCGGCACCGATCAATTCGCCCTGTGCATCACGTTTTTGCGTCTGTGCGCCGGCGATCGGCCCTTCTGGAACCTTCCGCCGGAAAACATGCCGCCCTCGGGATTTCCGGTCGATCTGACGAAGCTGCGCGAACGCGAGCTTCCCATCATCGTACGCGCGCTGCACCCGCATCCGGATTCTCGTTGGCCCACTTGCCGGGATTTCATCCACGCTTTGCGGGAAATCAGCCTCAGCTGTCGTCCGCCGCTGAGCTTGCGGCATCGCACTCTTCGTCCCACGCTACAAGCAGCGGGGTGTCGCTAGTTATTTGACTTACCCGAGAATGGCCGTAGAGACGTTCCCGCTCGTCACGTTTTTGCGAGGATCGCATGAACTACTCGGCCGCCGTTGATGGTCGGCCTTTCCTCCCGGCCATTGTGCAGCAATGTAAGCTTGCGGTGATCGAGTCCGAGACAGTGCAGGATGGTAGCGTGGATGTCATGCACATGGACGCGATTTTCGATGGCGTAGAGGCCAATTTCGTCGGTAGTGCCATAGGTAATTCCGCCCTTGATGCCGCCACCGGCCATCCACATAGTAAAGCCGAATGGGTTGTGATCGCGGCCGTTGCCGCTTTCGCTCATGGGCGTCCGCCCAAACTCGCCGCCCCACACAACCAGCGTCGAATCGAGCAGGCCGCGACGCTTCAGGTCCTTGAGAAGTCCGGCGATGGGTTTGTCGCTCTCTCGGCAGTAGCGTGCATGATTGCCTTCCACGTTGCTGTGGGCATCCCACTTGCTGCCGGAACCACAGTACAGCTGCACGAAGCGTACCCCGCGCTCAACCAGTCTGCGAGCCAGCAGGCAATTGCGTCCCATCCGCGCGGTGGTCTTGTCATTCAGCCCATACAGCCGCCGGGTTTCTTCCGTCTCACGTGCTAGATCGACGGCTTCGGGTGCGGCAGACTGCATGCGATAAGCCAACTCGTAGGATGCGATGCGCGCCTCAAGATCGTGGTCCTCGCTGCGCTGGCCGAGATGGCGGCGGTTCAATTCCTGCACGAAGTCGAGCTTGGCCCGCTGGGCCGGACCGCCCTCGGAGGCTGGAGGTTGTAAGTGAAGAACGGGCGTGCTGCCTTCGCGGAAGCGCGTGCCTTGGTAGGTGGCCGGCATGAAGCCGGTGGACCAATTCCGCGCCCCGCCCGGCGGATCTTCCGCATAATCGAGGAGGACGACGTAGCCGGGTAGATTGTCACTGAGGCTCCCCAGTCCATACAGCGTCCACGAACCCAGGCAAGGCCGGCCGCCAAGTACGCTGCCGCTGTTCATCTGGCAAACGCTGCCGACATGATTCAGGCCATCCGCCCAACAACTCCGGATGACCGCCAGATCATCGGCACACGTGGCGATTTCCGGATACCAGTCGCTGACCCACAAACCGGACTGCCCATGTTGTTTGAAGCGCCGCTTTGAGGCCAGTAAGGGCGTGAATGCGGTGCGTCCCATCGCGGTCACGGGGCGCTTGAAGGAAGATGGCAGTGGTTGGCCGTCCAATTTCGTCAACGCAGGCTTGGGATCGAATAAATCGATGTGGCTTGGCCCGCCATCGAGGAAGCACCAGATGACACTCTTTGCCGTGGCCGGAAGGTGTGGATTCTTGGTCGAGAGAGGGTTCGCGGATTTTTGCAGATTCGTCTCTTCGCTGTATCCCTGGCGTTCCAGCAAATCGAAGAGAGCCAATAATCCGAAGCCGCCGCCGGCCCGCGCCAGGAAGTCACGGCGCGAATGGGTCGGTTCGTGGTGAGGCCAAGCAGCAGTAGGAAATGCGTTCATGTTGCCCACAAGGATTCCGATGTTCAATCAATGAACAGAAACTCGTTCGTATTCAAGAGTGCATGACAGAAGTCGGCAAGTGCAGCGCGGCGCGCCGCATCGCCATCCATCGCTCCGTGATCGGCGTTCGGTCGCGCTCGCAGCACCTCGGCCTGCTTGCTGAGAAAACGCAGACCAAGCTGTATCTCCTCCGTGCTGGGCTGGCGGCTCCAAGCAAGGCGATAGCCATGAGCAACCAGTCGCGCCTCATCCTCGCCGAAATGTTCAGACAATTTGGCCACGAGCGCTTGCGAGCGTTCGAGGACGAAGTCGCTGTTGAGCAGTAACAGAGCCTGCGGCGCCGTGGTTGTCGTCAGACGACGAGCGCAGCTGTTGTGCATGTCCGGCAGATCAAAGGCGTCGAAGAGCGGGTAGCGCATGTTGCGTTGGGCCAAGACGTAGATTGATCGGCGGTGTTGCTCTTCGGGTCGCGCATCGGGTTTCCAGGCATATTTGCTGATGTTCTCCGGCAGCTTCGGGCGAGCGCTGGGACCGAACATGCGGTAGTTCAACTCGCCGGAGAGGGCAAGCATGGCATCCCGGACCGCCTCGCCTTCGAGTCGCCGTCGCCGGGCGTGCCAGAGCAGATGATTGTCCCGATCCACACGCAACGCTTGGCGGTGTGGCGGAGTGGCGGGGTCCACGCGCGAATCCTGGCAGTAAGCGGCGGACATCACCATCAGCCGGTGCATGTGCTTGAGGCTCCAGCCGTGCTCCACAAACTCCACCGCCAGCCAGTCCAGCAGTTCCGGATGCGTGGCTGGGTCGCCTACGGCACCGAAGTCACTGGGGGTGCCGACGATGCCGGTCCCGAAATGATGTTGCCACAGACGATTGACCAACACGCGCGCCGTCAACGGGTTGTCCTTGCGCGTTAGCCATCGTGCCAGGACGGAACGTCTTCCGGTCGATTTCCTCTCTGGGATGGGATGAATTTGCGGCGTCGAGTTATCGAGAAAGTGTGGAAAGCCGGGCTGAAGCTCTTGGAGCGGTTTGCGCCAGTCGCCGCCTGCCAGCAAGTGCGTCGGCGGGACTTCCAGGCCCACGTCGGTGACAGTCATCGCTTGCGGCAACGGCTTCGGACGCGGCACCGGCAGAGCCGATAATTGTCGCTCTAGTTCTTGATAGCGTTTCTTCTTGTCGGGCGACAATCGGCTGGGCGCGGTCAGCTCCGCGGCATGCAGCTGTTTCTCGGCAATCAGGACAATTTGTCGTTGATAGGGCGTACGCTTCTCATCGGGTGTCAGGACTGCTTGTTGAATCTCCGGCCGGAACTTGCCCAGGGCATATGTGCGTTGCTGGCTGCGTTTGTCGGCGATCAGCTTTTCCATCTCATCGCAGATGGCACGGCTGGCCGCTTGCCAGGCGTCGAGGCGGCGCTGAAACTCACGTTGTTCTTGTGGTGTTGCCGCCGGCAGATCGTCGCGAGGCCGCATCGGCGCGAAGAACGCTTGCAAACGGAAGTAGTCCGTTTGCAGAATCGGATCGTACTTGTGATCGTGACAACGGGCGCAGCCGAAGGTCAAACCGAGGAAGACCTGTCCGGTGACATCGGTGACATCATCAAGGATTTCCTGCCGGCGTTGTTCCAAATTCGCCGCATTGTACTCATCGGGCCACAGACGCAAGAAACCCGTAGCGATAAGGGCATCGGGGTTATCCGGCTCCAGTTCATCGCCGGCGAGTTGTTGACAGACAAAGCGATCGTAGGGCAGATCGGCGTTGAGCGAGCGAATAACGTAATCTCGGTAGCGATACGCGGAGGGCCGCAGATCATCGGCCTTGAAGCCGTCCGACTCAGCATAGCGCACCAGGTCGAGCCAATGCTGCGCCCAGCGTTCGCCGTAGTGCGGCGAAGCCAGTAAGCGCTCGACCACCTTGCGATAGGCGTCGGGCGAGTTGTCCGACAGAAACGCCTCTTGCTCGGCAAGTGTGGGAGGCAACCCGGTCAGATCGAACGTGACGCGTCGCAGCAGCCGCAGCTTGTCGGCGCGCGGCGACGGCGCCAGTCCTTCTGCCTCCAGGCGCGAAAGGATGAAAGCGTCAATCGGATTGATGACCCATTTTTTATTCTCAACGGCGGGCAGCGGAGGGCGGTGCGGCGCCTGAAAGAAAGCGGAAGTATCATCGGACGATTTTTGGCCGGCGGTTTGCGCGAGAGCAGCGAGGTCGCAGACAAGCAATCCTGTGCAGACGGCTAAGAAGCACAAGCGGCCCATGGGATGTATCTCTGGTGACTTCCCTGAACAGGCGGGCTGATTTTGATAATATCGCCTCGTGGACAGGGGAGCAAGAACTATCCGCGAGAAATAAAGACTGTAGCCCCCGCAAGCCGGGCGTGAGAACTCCCCCGCCAAAGGGGCTATATTTGTCGGCCATATCTCCCCGGGAATTGGTCAAGGGCGTGATTTTGCTACAATGAACGGGACAACGAGCAGGACGGCGTTGACCCCTCGAATGCCCGGCAGGACGATTACGTCCGGGACAACGCGGCTGGAATATGGGACTTCTGTATAGTATCCTACCGCTCTTACTCGGCGGGTGAGGTGATGCGATGCGTCGGATCATGCTGAGTACGGCGCTTGTGATGCTCGGATGGATGCAGGCCGGTTCACTCCAAGCCGGCGTGTACAATCTCGATCCGCCGCGCAAGTATCCCAGCGACTACGCCCAGGTCAACGCCCTCGATCCGATTTGGCGTGTGCTTGTGCATTTGGGCGAGTTGCGGGCGGTCCACGATGCCGCGAAACTTCCTCCCAAAGCCGATTCGCTCCGAGCGGCTTACGAAAAGCAGTTGGCGAAGTTGGAGGAGCAGCAGCGCAACGGCACCCTCACCCCCCATGATCGCGTCAACTTGGGCGCTTGTTTGATTCGCATGGGACGCCTCACCAAAGCGCGCGAGACACTCGAGGAATCGCTGCGCGTGGTGCCGCCGGATAGTTCGGTCTACTTCCTGCTGCTGCTCAACCTGGCTAGCGCATACCAGGAAGAGGATGCGCTGTTGCAGCGCGCCATCGACCTACAAACGCAAGCGCTGCGAAGCTGGCCGAAGCTCTTTCCCGGCTGGAATCGCTGGGAGTTAGAGTGGTATCACCACGCCGAGGATTACGCCCTGAAGTTGATGCACCTGCGTCAACGCGAACAAATTCGCAATCAAGGCCGAGCCCTCAACGAATTGCCTCCGCTGGACAACTTGTTCGACTCTGTTCGTTTCGTTGGTTCCAGCGGCCAGTACGAAGCGGGCGGCATCGCCTTCGAGCAGTGGAAGCGATTGCCCGCTGATGCCGAGAAGGTCGTTCTTCAACTGCTGTTGTGGCGTCCGCTCGATCCGCGTTTGAATTGGCTCTACGGAGAGTTGCTGAATGTGCGCGGACAAGTAGATTGGGCCTTCTCGGTGCTGGATTTTTGCAAACAGCTCGCCTCCAACCGCGAGCTACGGCAGCATTATCAGGTTCTTCGCGAAGCGGTCCCTTTGTACAAAGAGCTATTCGTAGATAGCACCGGTTCGGGCGAGGACCGCCGCAAGCAAGCCTTGCTATTGTGGTCGCTGTCGCCGCGCGGGGCGCTCTTGGCGTCCACCATTGGAGCGGCAGCCAACGAGATCGGCGGCATGGCAGCTTCCATGGACCTCTCCGTCGTGAGTGGGGAGCCTCAGGCCTCCCCGAGAAGCGAACCTCAGGGAGCGGATGCTCCCCGCTCCGGCACAATCCTGCCGGACTGGCGACAACTGGCAGTCAGTTTTGTCACGGGGGTAGTGGTGGCTTTGCTCGGCGTCTTGCAATGGCAACAATGGCGGCGGAACCGCCGGATTGCCTCAACTGTGCCAACCAGCACCGCCGAGCATTTCGCGCCCAAATAAGACAGGAGATTGCCGACATGCCCGACTCGTCCGCACACCCGCACCTCGCCGCCTCGGCGAGCCGCACGCTGCTTCCCATCGGCTGGAAGGAGCAGTTGCAGTTCACCGAATGGGATCTGCGACGCATCCGCGTTAAGATCGATACTGGGGCGCGCACCTCGGCGTTGGACGTGGTTCGCTATGAGCTAGTGGAAACGGCCGGGGGCGGACTGATGGCGACCTTATATCTGGCTCTGGATCGCCGCCATCCCGGCCGCTTCACTCGCATCCAGACGCCGGTACTACGAACGGTCATTGTTAGCAACAGCGGCGGCATGCGCGAAGAACGGCCAGTCGTCGAGACGGCGGTGCGCCTGGGTCCGATCCACAAGCGCATCCGCATCACCATCACCAATCGTTCCAGTATGCGTTATCGCATGATCCTCGGCCGGGAAGCCTTGGCCAACGATTTTATTGTCGATGTCAGCCGCAAGTATCTGCTCAAGAACTGGACCACGGAATAGGCGAGCGGGGCGTGTGAACGCCCCCGGTGGAATAGCGAGGTTTCTCCCATGCGCCTGGTCATCTTATCGCGGCGCGAAGAATTGTACAGCACGCGAGCGCTGGTGGAAGCGGCCCGCGCGCGCGGCCATGATGTCCGCGTTCTCGATACCTTGCAGTTCGACATTCTTGTCAGTCGCCGCAATCCCGAATTGCTCTACCAAGGCCAGCCGGTCGGACCGGTAGATGCCGTTATTCCACGTATCGGCGCCTCGATCACCTACTTCGGCACGGCCGTCGTTCGCCAGTTCGAGATGCTGGGCGTTTATTGCCTCAACGAGTCGCAAGCCATCGCTCGTTCGCGCGACAAGCTGAGATGCTTGCAGTTATTAAGCCGGCATGACATCGGTTTACCACCGACGGTCTACACCCGGCAGGCCGAGCATGTACCCACCTGCATCGAACAAGTCGAGGGGCCGCCGGTAGTGGTCAAGCTGCTGCAAGGCACGCAGGGAATCGGCGTGGTTTTGGCGGAAACGGCGATGGCTGCCCATTCGGTCATTGAGGCGTTCCACGGGCTGGAGCAGAACATCCTCATTCAGAAGTACATCAAGGAGGCCGGCGGTGCGGACATTCGCGCGCTGGTAGTCGGTCACAAAGTCGTGGCGGCGATGCGGCGGCAGGCGGTAACGGGCGAGTTTCGCTCCAACATCCATCGCGGCGGCACGGCTAAGAAGATCCGTCTGCCGGCCGAGTATCGCCGCACCGCCCTGGCCGCAGCGCGCTGCCTGGGTCTGACCGTGGCCGGCGTCGATTTGATCGAGTCCAACGAGGGACCGATGGTCATGGAAGTCAACTCGTCGCCCGGACTGGAAGGCATTCAAAAGACGACCGGCGTAGACGTGGCCGCGGCGATCATCGAGCACATCGAATCGCAAATTCGCAAAGCGGAGACACGCAAACCGCAAGAAAGTTTAGCCGCGAGCCGTAGGCGAGCGCGGCCGCGCTCGCCTACGGCTCGCGGCTAAACAAGGGCGGACGTTTACGTCGCGGGAGCTACCGGCGGTTGCAGCCATTGGATATCGTCGCCATCATGGATGACGAGGAATCGATACGGCTCCCCCTCCCAGGGTGCCAGCATCGCTTTGAAGCTACTGCCGCCGGTCACTGCGGCCGTCTTCTCGGGGATCGCTTTCTGGGCGATTAGGTAGACGCGCGCCCAGCGTCCATTGCGAGCGAAGACGAGCATCGGCACCTTGCGGCCCGGATAACCGGGAAGTTCCGCCATAGCCGGCGGACAAACTAACAAGCTGTAATCCAGGTAGCGGGATAACGGTGTATGGATGCCCAGTTCCCTTAGTTCTCGTTCGGTTCGGACGCGCGGATCGTCCATGGCGTCATTACTGGCGGCGTCGGCTACTCGTTGCGTATCAATCGGCGTGATAAAGCGTTCCCGGACCCAGTACCAGCCGGTCCAACTCAAGATCAGCAGCGCGGCGGCGGCGACGCTTAGCCGAGCGATGTGAGCGAAGCGCTGCCGATGCCAGTCGCTGCGCGCGGTCTCCAAGCGGGATAGTAGCTGTTCGCGCAGGCCGGCCGGGACTTCGACCTGGCGCATGGCCTTGGCGAGACGATCATCAAGCTGACGTTCGTTGTAAGCCTGACTGTGGCAATCGGGGCAGTGGTCGAGGTGGCGTTCCAGTGCTGCAGCCTCTTCCGCTTCCAGTTCGCGCGCTTCGGGGCGGGCGAAATCGAGCAACAGTCGGGCGGTTTTACAATCCATCGGTCGCCCCTCTCCAAAAGGATGAAGAATGAAGGATGAAGGATGAAATCAAGCAAACCCTTTATTTCATCCTTCATCCTTCATCCTTCATCCTTTCTAATGCGGCCATTGGCCAATATGTGCGAATTGGCTTCCACAAGCCGGCTGCGCAGAAAAGCCTTGGCCCGCGCCAAACGAGACATTACCGTGCCAAGCGGCAGATCCATCTGTTCGGCAATCTCTCGATAACCAAAATCCTCGAAATAGTACAGAATAATCGGCGTCCGAAACGCTTCCGGAAGCTCGTTGAGGGCTTGCTGCAATCGTTCCGGATCGATCTCCGGCAATTGGGCAGGCAACGGCTCCGCAAGCTCGCCGATGCTCTCAACAGAGACGCAGTGCTGCTGCCGGTCGGCCCGGGCACGGTGCAAGTAGGCGTTGCGCAAAATGCTGAACAGCCACGGCTTGGCTCGCGCAGGATCGCGGAGTTGGCCGAAATGCTGCTGCGCCTTACAGAACGCTTCTTGCGTTAGATCTTCCGCATCGGCCGATGAGCCGGACAGGCGATAAGCATAACGATACAGCGGGACGTAGTAATCCTCGACGAGTCGCTGGATCGCCTGTGCGCTGCCGGGCTTTGCCATGATGCAGATCCCTCTAGGAAATATGAACCGCAACGGGGCGATTTATTCCCTGATCGGAGGAAAAAATCCGTTTCACCCCGATCCGAGCCTGAAGCGTAAGCGAAGGGGCGCTCTTCGCTTACGCTTCAGGCTCGGATCGCGGAGAAGCCTCTTCTTACTCTATTTGTTTCATTCGTTGGCGGCGGCGAAATTTTTTGGGAATAAATTCACGATTGGCGCATCCTATTCATTGGAGCGCTTGCCATTGGGGCGAGCGGCGGGAGCCTTTGCGCTTCCGAATAGTGTACAGAAAGGACAAAATCACCATGAAGAAGCTACTCGCTCTCTTTATTATCGGCGGTCTGCTTAGCACGATCACCGGCTGCCCGCCATCTTCCACCACGGGGACGACGAAGAAGGGCGGCACCAGTGAAACGAAGATTGAATCGAAGAAGACCGGCAGCGGCGAGTCGAAGACTGAGGAAAAGAAGGGCCCTGGCGGCGAGATGAAGATCGAAGAGAAAAAGACCGAAGAGAAAAAGTCCGGCACCGACTCGAAGCCTGGCGGGACGAAGACGGAAGAGAAGAAGACCGAAGAGAGGAAGAAGTAACCTTCCGTCAAGAAAACGCACGGCAGAGACTTGCCGCACGCTTGCCTCTGCCGTAGCATGATTCCTTCAAAGACGGAGAAGAGGCGTGATAGGGGTGGTTGCACCCAAAGGAGATCCCCTAACTGGGTACGGGGATCGTTACAGGGGTTTGAAAAGTCAGGAAAGGACGGTTACACCGTGAAGAAGCTGATCGCGTTGCTCCTCGTTGCAGTTTTCGTTAGCACCAGCATCGTTGGTTGTGGCAGCGGCGAAACCAAAACCACCACCAAGACTGGCGGGGCCACCCCGGGCGCTGGTGGCGGCGCCACTCCGGGTGGCGGCGGCACTACCCCCCCTGGCAAGTAATCGCGGCTTGCTTGCGGGCCGGTATTTAGTACGTTATGAATGCGGGGCCAGTCGTGTTGTTACGACTGGCCCTGTTGCTTTTTCCACGCCGGATAAATCATGAAAACACGCTCCTATGCCCTCGTATTGCTCTTGCTGATGAGTTTCGTGCTCGGTTGCAGCGGCGAACGTGAGAAGGGCATGAACAGCCCCAATCAGCGCAAAGACCTGCCGCGCGCGGCACCGACAGAAAAGAACAAGTGAACGTTCCGCGACGCTGTCCGAGCCTGAAGCGTAAGCGAAGGTGTTTCTTCGCTTACGCTTCAGGCTCGGATCGTCTCAATGCTGGAACAGAAACTCCTTATGGTTGACGAGCGCCCAGAGGATGTCTTCCAAGACCCGGCGGCGATCCATGCCCGACTTGCGAAGCTTCTCGAGCAACAACTCGCGTTCCTCTACCGAAGGGAAGCGGCTAAGACTGCCCAGAAACAATTCCTCAATCACTTTTTCGTCCGACCAGCCTGAGGCGCTCAGGCGAGCGGCGCAGCCGGTTGAGTCGTGCAGCAGCGCGTGAATGGTACGTCCACCGACAAGGTGCAGCGCCTGGCCGAGATTGGTGTCTGCGTCGCGCTCGCATTCGCAAACCATCGCGCGGGCCGGCCTGCCAAACGCCTCCAAAAAGGGATGCTTGTACTCGCCATCCGGCAACGCCGCGGCGGACGTGCCAAGCGGAATGGCCGGAAACTTCACCGCTGCCCCTGCTGTGGAAGCGATGGCATCGAGCAACTGCTCCGCTTGCAACAGGCGTACCCGCGCATGCGAGAAAGATCGCATATCCTCGGCGTTCGCTTCTGTCGGCGTCGCGCTGAGCTGATAGGTGCGGGAAGACACAATGGTCCGAATCAGATACTTGCGGTCAAAACCGTGGCGAACGTAATCTGCCGCCAAGGCGTCGAGCAATTCCTCATTACAAGGGGGATTGCTGCCGCGAAAATCATCGACCGGCTCGACAATACCCTGCCCGAACAGGTGATACCAGATGCGATTGACTGCGTTGCGTGCAAAGAAAGGATTGTCAGGCTGAGTTAACCAGCGCGCCAGCACTTCGCGGCGGTCCTCCGTCGGTCCCAAAGAGGCGACCGCCCCGCCAAGAAAGCGCGGCGGCATCGTCTTTGCGGTACGCGGATGCACGACCTCGCCCTGCCGCGCCTCGTAGACCGTCTCTTCCTTGTCGTACATTTGCACGAAAAAGGGACCGTTGCGATAGCGTACCCGCGCGAAGAACGCGGCCAATCCGTAATAGTCGTCCTGCGTCCAGCGCTCCCCAGGATGGTTGTGGCAGCGAGCGCAGCCGATGCGTACGCCAAGAAATAACTGCGCAACTTCCTCGGCTCGCGTCTGCGGATCGCGCAACCGGCGATAAAAACCCGCCGGAGGACTGCTGTAGTTGCCGCCGCGCCCCGTCACGATTGTGCGAGCCAACTCGTCATCCGGCATGTTGGCGAGCATGGCCTGGCGAATCCATTCGTGATAGAGATGCGCGCCGATCTTGCCGACGAAGCGCTGATTGCAGCCGAGCCGGTCCGCCCACTTGAGCGCCCACCAGTCGGCAAACTCCGGTCGCTCCAACAGCTCATCGATCACACGCTGCCGCTTATTGGGATCATCGCTGCCGAGAAAGCGACGCACCTCATCCGGTGTCGGCAGCTTGCCGATGACATCGAGGAACACACGGCGCAGAAACTCGCTATCGCTGCACAGAGGCGAGGGTTGTATCTGCAGCAACCGCAGCTTGGCGAAGACATGGTGATCGATGTAATTGTGTTCGGGCGGCGCATGCCAGACAAAGCCGGGCTTGGCGTCACGGAAGAGAAGTCTCGCCGTAGCCATCTGCCCCAGATATTCCGCCGTGACCGCCGCCTCCCCCGCTTTGCGTTTCTCGACTCGCCCATCCGGCAGAACAACCGCGATCGCGTCATCATTGACGCCGAATCGCGACAGATGCGTGACATCGCGCCGAGAGCCGTCGCCAAAGTATGCA
>Ga0070739_10003273_pt1 | contig 20457 bp, 21 predicted proteins | sample Coa_R1_7_FD_66445 | JGI IMG/M metagenome (GOLD analysis project Ga0070739, IMG submission 66445) | Surface soil microbial communities from Centralia Pennsylvania, which are recovering from an underground coalmine fire - Coalmine... | ecosystem: Environmental > Terrestrial > Soil > Unclassified ... | reverse complement strand
TCGAGTAGTGTTTGCCGTGGCAAACACTACTCGAATCCCCTGTAACGGAGTACTAGCGGCGCTCGAGCGTCGCGTATGCCAGGCTCAGCTTCTTCACGCCCTGGCCCTCGAAGGCCACGGTCACTTCCTCATCGCCGCGCCGCATCTCGCTGGCGACGACGATCCCCTCCCCGAACTTCGCGTGGCGCACCCGGTCGCCCGCTCGAAAGGCCGGCCCGGCGCCTGCGGGGGCGGTGCTCGCTGCGGCCGCCGGCTCGACCGTGGCGGCCGGTGGCGACCAGGCTCGCGTCGCAGCCACGGCGGCACCGTCGCCTCGCGAGCCCCAGGTGGTGGGCCGGCGCTCGCCCGCCGGCGCCGCCGCGCCGGACCGCGGCGCGGGCGGGCCCGACGCGAACAGGTGCCGCGGCACGTCGGCCAGGAAGCGCGACGGCTCGTTGTACAGCGAGCGCCCGTAGAGCTGCCGCGCGCCGGCGTAGAGCAGGTATAGGCCGCGCATGGCGCGGGTGATGCCGACGAAGAACAGGCGGCGCTCCTCCTCCATCTGGCCCGGGTCGTCCATCGACCGCGAGTGCGGGCAGAGCCCCTCCTCGACGCCGACCAGGAAAACGTAGGGAAACTCGAGCCCCTTCGCCGCGTGCAGGGTAATCAGCGTCACCGCGTCGCCGCCGACCTCCAGACTGTCGACGTCCTGCACCAGGCTGACCTCGGCCAGGAAGTCGTCGAGGGCGACCGCCGAGCTGACATCCTCGTAGCCCGCGGCCTTGCTGCGCAGCTCCTGCACGTTCGCCCAGCGCTCCTCGCCCTCCTCCGTGCCGTCGCGTAGGTAGGCCAGGTAACCGGAGCGGTCCAGCAGGTCGTCGAGCAGCTCAAGCAGCGCGACGTCCTCGCGCTCGCCTCGCAGCTCCTCGATCAGCTCGACGAAGTCCCGACAGGCCCGCCGCGCCCGCGGCGCCAGCGGGTTCGGCGGCGCGTCGCTGGGCTGGTCCGCAGCGCTGGCTCGCCGCATCGCCTCGAACAGGCTGATCCCCTGGCGCGCGGCCCAGCGATCGAGCTCCTGCAGGCTCTTGTCGCCCAGGCCACGCTTCGGCTCGTTGATCACGCGCCGGAGGCTGATGCTGTCGTCCGGGTTCAGCAAGAGGCGCAGGTAGGCCAGGACGTCCTTGATCTCCTTGCGCTCGTAGAAGCGCGTGCCGCCGACCAGCCGGTAGGGCACGGCGTAACGGACGAGGGCGTCCTCCAGCGGCCGCGACTGCGTGTTCGTGCGGTAGAGCACGGCGAAGTCGCCAAAGCTCGCCTGCCCCGCCCGCCGCAGCCGCTCGATCTCCTGCACGACCCACTGCGCTTCGTGCGCCTCGTCGTAGGCCCGGAACAGCACGGGGGCATCGCCCGGCGGGTTCTCCGTCCACAGGCGCTTGTCCCGCCGGGCGGCGGCCGGGCGGATCACCGCGTCGGCCACCTCGAGAATGGCCGGCGTGGAGCGGTAGTTCTGCTCGAGGAGCACGATCTTCAGCTCGGGAAAGTCGCGCTCGAACTGGTAGACATTGCGCGGGTCGGCCGCCCGCCAGCTATAGATCGCCTGGTCCACGTCGCCCACGGCGCAGACGTTGCGGTGGCGGGCGCCCAGCAGGCGGACGATCGCGTACTGGGCGACGTTCGTGTCCTGGAACTCGTCGACCAGCAGGTAGCGGTAGCGCTCCTGGTAGGCGGCCAGGACGTCGGGCACGTCGCGGAAGAGGTCCACCACCCGTACGAGCAGGTCGTCGAAGTCCAGGGCGCGGTTGCGCTCGAGCAGCTCCTGGTAGCGCCGGTAGTAGCCAGCGATCATCTCGGGCCAGCGGCCCTCGGCGCGGCGGGCGTAAGCCAGGGGGTCGATCAGCTCGGCCTTCGCCCGCGAGATCTGCGATAGCACGGCTCGCGGCGGCACCCGCTTCTCGTCGATCCCGTCGTCGCGCAGCAGCGAGCGGATCAGCGCGACCTGGTCGCCGTCGTCGTAGATCGAGAAGTGCGGGTCCACGCCGACCCACTCGCCGTCACGGCGCAGGATCTCGGCGCAGGTGCGGTGGAACGTACCGACAGTGAGCCCGAACGCCTGCGCGCCGAGGAGCGCGCCGACCCGCTCACGCATCTCGCGGGCGGCCTTGTTGGTGAAGGTGACGGCCATGATCTGGCGCGGCGCCACGCCCTCGTGCTCGACGAGGTAGGCGACGCGGTGCACGATGACGCGCGTCTTGCCGGAGCCCGGGCCAGCCACGATCAGCAGTGGCCCTTGCGTTGCCTGGACCGCCTCCCGCTGCGCCGGGTTGAGCCCTTCGAGTGCGCCCAAGCCACCTCCCGGCCCCGTGAATGGCCGGGCGCCGGCCAGGCCGGCGCCCGGGCGGGATTATACCACCGGGCCGCCTCCCGTCCGGCCGCTCGGCGGCGGGCGGCGCGGGCTGCCTCGCCCAGCCGGCGTCAGGCGGCGCGCGCCGCCCGCCCGGCCGCCACGCAAATGCTCCGTCAGCACGGGCCTGGATGGCTGTTGGCCGTTGCCAGCACCCGTCCAGTCACCTGCTAGCGCTGGTAAGGCCCGAGGCGGGAGACCGCGTACTCCGCGAAAGAGGGGTCGAGCACCTGGTCGAGGTCCGGCGGATTCTGAACCAGGCCGCGCTCGACGAACCAGCGCATGTCGTTGCGGACGCCCTCGGCGTTGACCTTGCCGTCCGGGTCGAGGCCGATCGGCGCCATCTTGTCGAACAAGCTGGCGTCGCGGATGGTCACCTGCTTCATGATCAGGCGGACCACCTCGTCCTTGTTGATGCCCTTGAGGATCGCGTCATCGTAGTCGCGGACGCCGCGCAGGTAAGCTACCATCCAGCGCTTGGCCGCGTCGGGATGGCCGCGCACAAACTGCGGCCCGTACAGGATCACGGAGAACTGCATGTACGGGTACCACTCGTCGATACTATGGAACTTGACGCCGATCCCCTGCTCGACCGCCGCGGCCAGGAACGGTTCGTTCTGCAGTCCGAGGTCGATGCTGCGGTTCGACAGGGCCGAGTTGATGTCCGGGAAGGGGAGCTGGACTAGTTCGACGTCCTGCAGCGTGCCGCCGCCCTTCTTCAGCGCCGTATCGATGGCGATGTCGTTCGTCGTGCCAAACTGGTTGATTGCGATCTTCCGCCCGCGCAGGTCGCTGTAGTCGCGGACCTGGTCGGCCAGGTCGGGACGCACGAGCAGGGTCAGCCAGCCTGCGCCGGGTGGGAAGCTGCCCTTGTCGGCGACGATCTTCAGCGGCAGGTCGCGCGAGATCGCGTTGTACAGGCCGGCGCTGGTGGACCCGCCGCCCGCGTCGAGCTGGCCGGCGCCGAGCGGCGCGACCATCTGGGCCGCGGAGTCGAACGGGATGCTCTCGACGTCGAGGCCCTCCTCGGCGAAGTAGCCCTTCTCCACCGCGAGGTGCATGCCCGAGTCGGAGACCGTGGGCAGCTTGCCCATCCGCACCTTCACACGGGCGGGCGGCGCGGCCGCACTGCTCGCGGCTGGCGCACTGGTCGGCTGAGCCGGAGCGGCGGCGCTGGGCGCGGCAGCGGGAGCGGCGGGCTGCGCCGCGGGCGCGGACTGCTGCGCGCAGGCCCCCAGCAAGACCAGCAGGGAGGGCAGCGCCAGGCGGCGCAGCAGGTGCGAGAGTCGTGGCATAGCGGCTTCACTCCTTGATTCGGTGCAATACAGGACTTGCGCGTCTGTCGCTAACTGGGGACGGCGCGCCGGCCGCCTACTGCAGGCGAGCGCCGCAGCGCGTGCAGTAGCTCGCTGGCTCGACGCTCCAGGCGCCGCAGCGGGAGCAGGGCTGCGCCGGGAGCGCCGGCGGCGTGCCGGTCGGCCGCGCGGTCGGCTGGCTGCCCTCGCGGTAGCCGGCCACCAGCTCGCGGACGCTCTGGCCCAGCACGCGACCCAGGCTGCGGAGCCGGCCCGGCCCCATGACCAGCAGGAGCAGGAGCAAGAGCAGCAGCAGGTGCATCGGCTGCAGGAGGCCCGCGAACACCGCCGCTAACCCTACCGCTCGCCGTCCGGCGTGCGGCGATCGATCGGCACGCCGCAGCTTGCGCAGTAGCGGGCGCTCTCACCGACGCGCGCGCCACAGCTCGCGCAGAAGGCCGGGGATCCCACAGCGCCAACCGCTCGCTGCTCCTGGCGCTCCTGCACCGCGAGATCCAGGCTGTGCTGGAACTCGGCGGTGAGCTGGTTGGCCTGGCGGCGCAGGTCCGCCACCGTTCGCCCGACCTGGCTCGCCACTTCGGGCAAGCGCTCCGGGCCGATGACCACGAGCGCCAGCACCATGATCAGTAGCAGCTCGCCCGCGCCGACCCCGAATAGCTCCACGATGCCCTCGCAGCCTGGCGACTAGTGGATCAACACCGGTTGGCCCGGTCTTGCTACAATCTTATTCCAATTGGCCGCGACGCGGCACAGGTTCGGCCGGCGATGCGGTTTCGTCACCCCGGGCGCTCCGGACCGACACGGATTTGTGTCGCCCGGCCGCGCCAGCCTTTCTTGACGCTCGACCGAGCGAGCGGGATACTGCTCATGGCCCCAGCGATCCCGCGCGCGCCCGGACGGTCGGCGGCTGGCCACGCCGCCCCAGCGCCAGCGTGCTCGGGCGAAGGAGAAAAGCCGCTGTTGCTGACGAAGCTGCCGATCGTCCTGCTGGTGCTCCTCCTGCTCCTCGTTCCCAGCAGTCCGGCGGCCCCGCCGCCGCCAGCCATCGCCGTCAGTCCACGTACGGTGGTACTGGAGAGCGCCGCGCCACCGCCGGCGCCGCCGGTGGCGGCGCCGGTCCGCTCGCCTCTGCTCGAGGAGGCACCAGGCCTGGCTCCCACACCGCTGGCCGTCGCCAGCGAGGCGCCGCCCGTCGCGGACGAGCAGCGCCTACGCGACGCGGTATCCGCGGCGCTGCCCGAGTTGGGTGGCGAAGCCGTGGCGCGCTGGGGGACGCCCAGCGCCGTGGGCCCGGTGCTGGAGGTGCGGTGGCGGCCACCCGAGCCGCTGGAAGACGACTCCACCGTCCAGGCGGCCGTGGAGACCGTCGTCTCGACGGTGGTGACGACTGCTGACCGCCTTTTCCCGCGCGGCTTTCGGGATGGCGAGGGCGCGCCGCTGGCCGCCGTCCGCGTCGTGCTGCCGAACCACGACGACGTGCTCGTCGCCGTCCGCACGTACCGCGAGTACGCCGCGGGCGATAGCTCGCCGGAGGAGTTCGCCCGGCAGTGGCGGCTTCTGGGCGCCGAGAGGTCCGAGCCGCGGGCGGCCCCCGCTCCCGCGCGGCTCATCCCGGGAGCGACGAGCGCGGGCGCGCCGGACCGCTGGCCGCCGCGCATCGCGCGGTTCTATCCGCAGATCCTCAACGCCGCCAACACCTACCAGATCGATCCCGCGCTCCTGGCCGCGATCATGGCTCAGGAGAGCGGCGGCGAGCCCTACGCGACCGGGGCCTGGGCCTGGATCCCGCACATGGGCCGGTACGAGCGCGCCATCGGACTGATGCAGGTGATGCCGAACGAGGCCCAGCGCCGTGGCGTCGCCATCGAAGACGCCTGGGATCCGGACGCCAATATCTTGCTCGGCGCCCGCGTCCTGCGCGATAAGTTGGACGTAATCCGCGGCGATTTCTGGACCCGTGTCCAGGGCTACTATGGCTATGGCGACCCGTTGAGCGACTACTGGCTCGATCGCGTCTACGCCTACTGGCTGGCGTTTCGCGAAGGCTCGCTCGACCAGTGAACCCGGCCCCGGTCCGCGGCTTCCGGCGAGGCACCCAAATGATCGGCATCGCGCGCGTCGTCCTCTGCCTCTGCCTGCTGCTCGTCGCCGCAGGCCGCGCCGGTGACCGTACTCCCCGGCCAGGGTCGGCTGGCGCGGCCGACCCTGGGGCGGGACCCGTGGAAGTGCTCGTTCGCTGGCGCCCGGCTGCCAGCGCCGACGCGCGCGCCGCGCCGCTCGCCGGCGTGAACTACGCTGGGAGCATCAACTGGCTCGGCGTCGACCGCTACCGAGTCGACGGCGACGCGGCCAGCGCGGTAGCCGCGCTGCGTGCGCTCCCCGCCGTGGAGTTCGCCGAGGTCGACCGGCCGCTTCACCTGCTCGGCCTGCCCAACGACCCCCGGCTGGGCGACGAGTGGAACATGCAGCAGATCCAGGCGCCGCAGGCCTGGAACATCGCCACCGGCGGCGGCGACGTGACGGTCGCCGTGCTCGACAGCGGCATCGACCCGACGCATCCCGACCTGGCCGGACGGGTCGTGCCCGGCCAGAACATGCGCGAGCACAACGGGAACACGCGCGACGACATCGGCCACGGCACCCACGTGGCGGGGATCATCGGCGCCCTGGGCAACAACGGCGTGGGCGTGGCGGGCCTGTCCTGGGGCGTCCGGCTGATGCCGATCAAAATCACCGACCGCTCCGGCGACGCCTCGATTGCCGGCGCTGCGGAGGGGATCCGCTGGGCCGTCGACCACGGCGCGCGGATCGTGAACCTGAGCTTCGGCGGCCTCGACGATTCGCAGGTCGTCCGGCTCGCCGTGCGCGAGGCGCGCAACCGGGGCGCGCTCCTGGTGGCCGCGGCCGGGAACTGCGGCGAGGTGGCGACCTACCAGAGCGAGGGCTGCGACACGCTCAATCCGCCGATCTACCCGGCCGCCCTCGACGAGGTGCTCGCCGTCGGCGCACTCGACGCCACCGGCCAGCTCGCGCCGTACTCGGAGACGGGGGATTACATCCGGCTTACGGCGCCGGGTGGGGCCGGAGGCAGCCAGCGCAGCAACCCCCGCGACTATATCCTCAGCACCTGGCCGCCGGGCCTGCCGTCGCCGATCGACCAGACCGGCTTCAGCTACGAGGTCGGCACCTCGATGGCGGCGCCGCACGTCTCGGGCACGGCCGCGCTGGTCTGGTCGACCAACCCCTCGTTGAGCCGCGACCAGGTCGAGAGTCTCCTGTTCGACACCGCCGACGACCTGGGCGCGCCGGGCCGGGACGACCGCTACGGCTACGGCCGCGTCAACGCGCTGCGCGCCGTGCAGCAAGCGGCCAGTCTGCCGGGCAACCGCGCCGCCGACATCCGCGTCACGCTCGACGCGCCGCAGCCGGACACGGTCGTGACCAGCACGCTCACCCTACAGGGCTGGGCGGTGGATACGCAGGCCGACGGCGGCACGGGCATCGACCAGGTCGAGGCCTACCTAGACCAACCCCCCGCGCAGGGCCAGCCGCTCGGGCGGCTGCAGTACGGGGTCGCGCGCCCGGACGTGGCGCGCCTGCTCGGCCGCGGCGGGTTTGCCAACGCGGGGTTCAGCCTGACCTTGGACGTGCCCGGTGGCGCCCACACGCTATGGGTACGCGCCCACAGCGCACTCTCCGGCGCCTGGAGCGTTCAGCAGACACGGTTCGTGGCCACCGGGCCGCTGACCCCGATCGTGCTGCCCAGTCCGATGGCGACCCCGCCGGCGCCATAGCCTGTTTGTACCTCGTCACAAATAGATGCGTGCTGGGAGCTCCCAGTACGCATCTATTGTCTATGAGAAACCGGGGTGCTAGGATCCTACGCCATAGCGGCGCGGCGAGGAGCCGCCGGCCTCGCGCATCACCCAGTCGCGCCGATCCCGGCTCAGCTCGCGCCGCACGCTCGGCCCCTCGCGCGCCTCGCGCATCCACTGGTCCATCGTCTTCGCCTTCAGACGGTCGAGCTGGTCGTCGGTCAGCGGACGGACCTCCTTGCCCAGCAGCTCGAGAATCTCCCATCCCTGCGGCGTGACCACCGGATCGCTGATCTCGCCGGGCGCCAGGCGGAACGCCGCCTCGTCGAACTGCGACGACTCGAGGCCGCGCGGCAGCCAGCCGAGGTCGCCGCCAGCGGACTTGGAGGTCAGGTCGATCGACTTCTCGCGGGCGAGGTCCTCGAGGGTCCGCTCGCCCGAGCGGATCTGGGCGAGCGCCGCCGTCGCGTCTTCCTGGCTGCCGAGCGTGAGCCGACGCACGTGCACCTGCTCCTGGGTGGTGGGGATGTCCGCGGCCAGTGCATCGCGCAGCTTGTCGCGCTGCAGGAGCGACTCCACGTAGGCGCGGTACTGCTCGTCCGTGTAGTTGATGCGGCCGAGGAACTCCTGGTAGGCGGTCTGGAACTGATCGGCGGTCAGCGTCGGCGGCTTGGTCGGCGTGGGCGTGGGGCCTTCGGCGGCAGCGGCCTCCGGGGTGGGTGCCGGTTTGCCGGCCTCGGCCAGGATTGCTTGCTGGCGAGCCAGGTCGCTGTTGATGCGGGCGTCGATCTCCTCGGGCGTCACCAGGATACCACGCTTCTCCGACTCCATCCGCACCAGCTCGTCGTCGATCATGTCGTTGAGGACCATGTCGGCGGCGTTGGCGCGCTGGCTCTGGAGCATCTGAAACTGGCGCGAGTTCTGGTCGGTGGCCGTCGAGGGGTTGGTCGAGATAGGGCCCTGGGCGGCAAGGCGCGCCATCTCGTTGTCGATCGCGGCCAGTTGCGGCTTGACCCGCTGCACGAGCTGGCCGATCGAGATCATCTGGTCGCCGACGTAGGCGGCCGGCTCGGTCGGCCGCACGAGGATCTCGCGCACATAGCCGAAGGCAAGCACGATCGCCATCAGGGCGAGGATGCCGCCGGCGGCAGCAAAGATCATTAGCCGCTGGCGCCGCTCGCGCTGCCACTTCGACATCTGCCGCTTCGGCGGACGCGCCAGCGCGGCGCGCACGGCGGCACTCTTCGACTCTTTGACCTTGACCGGCGGGGCATTTCGGCTCATCGATTACTCGCCTCAGGAGTGAAGTGGCCGGTCCTGCGACAGCCACGCGATCCAGTCGATACCTGACAGGCGCGGCGGTCGGTGCATCTGCAGACCGCACCGACCGCGTGACCGCGGAAGACGCCAGCGGATAAATACCCAGTATGGTCCGGCGCGCGCGCCGCGGCAAGGGATCCGGGTGGGGCTAGCGGAGGACCATGCCGCTGATGCGCAAGTGCTCGCCGGTGAAGGGCAGCAGCGCCATGTGGCGGCCGCGCTTGATCGCGGTGGCGAGGGCGCGCTGGTGGCGCGCGCAGGTGCCGGTCTTGCGGCGAGGCTCGATCTTGCCGCGCTCGGAGATGTAGCGGCGCAGCCGACCGACGTCCTTGTAGTCGATGACGACGACTTTGTCGGCGCAGAAGCTACACACCTTTCGGCGGGGCATGTACCGGCCGCGGTACTCACGCTTCCCGCCGCGGCGGGGGCCGGAGCGCTCGCCAGGACGGCGCGCGGCGGGGGCCGGCGCTGCCGGTTGGCCGGCGGCCGGGGCCGCGGGTGCTGGAGCGGCGGTCGTCGGCGCGGCGGTAGGCGTGGGCGCTGTCGGCGCCTCCGCACTCGCGCGCGGCGCCTCGGCCGGTGGCTCAGGACTCGCGGCGGGGGACGGAACGCCCCCCTCGGCAGGTGGCTGAATCTCGATCTCGGTCAAGGATGCTCCTCGCTCTCATCGGGTTCCAGGTGGCCCGGGCAACCACCGCCCATGGCGCGGCGGCCTGGCTAAGCGCTCGCTGGCCTGGCCATACGCGACGGGCCGGGTGGGCCGTGCGGGGATGCCTAGAAGGGTACGTCGTCCAGGGATTCAGACTCGGACATGCCCGCTGTCACGGCCGCGACAGGGCGCTCGTCTACATCAGGGCGCTGCCGCGGGCTCAGCAGCATGAAGTCGCTCGCCACGACTTCCAACACACAGCGCTGTTGGCCGTCGTTCCCGACGTAGTTGCGGTGCTGCAGACGCCCCTCGACGTAGATCCTGGTGCCGCGTGAGACCAGGTTAAGCACCGTCTCTCCCAACCGCCCGAAGCAGACCACTGTGAACCACTGCGTTTCTTTGCGTGGCTCCCCACCATCAGCCGGCGGCGGCCCGACTCGGTTGCAGGCCATCGTGAAATTGACGATCGCTTTCCCCGCTTGCGTGAAACGCTGCTCAGGATCGCGGCCTACGTTGCCGATCAGTGTCGCCTTGCACAGGTCCACCGCGCTACTCCTTCGGCTCTTCCACTACAGCTACTCGTCGTATCGTCCTCGGCGGAGGCACCTCTTCGGCGTGCACGATGATGTGGCGCAGCACCTGCTCGTTCAGACGCAGGCTGCGGTCCAGCTCGGCAGTGAGGTTCGGCTCGAGGTTGAACCGCAGGACGGTGTAGTAGCCGTCCAGGTGGCGCCGGATCGGGTAGGCCAGGCGGCGCCGACCCCAGGTATCAACCTTGGTGATCTCACCACCGCGGTTGGTGATCAGCGAGCTGACGCGCTCGGTCGCCGCGGTTAGCTCGTCCTCGGGAAGCTCCGGCCCGAGCAGGTACATCAGCTCGTATTCGCGCAATGGATCTCTCCTCCCTTCGGGTACGCTCACGTCCGCCGAGGTGTGGGCCAGCGGCGGCGCGAGCAGAAAGGAAACAAACGAGCCGGCCCACGGCCGGCCCTCGCTGGCCGTCCTTGTGACGGCGCCACGATTATAGCATTCCCACCGCGGCCCCACAACGCGCGGCGGCTCGCCCTCAGCCGGATGACGCGGTGTCGGCAATCCCCGCTGTCGCGCGCTGCACCGCGGCGACCAGGGTGTCCGCGCTGACCGGCTTGACCAGGTAGCCGACCACGGCGCCGCCCAGGGCGCGCGGCGCGCCCATCCCAGCGACGGTGGCCGTGACGACGAGCACGCGGATGCGGGACAGCACGGGGTCTTCGGCCATGACGTCGAGGACCTGCCAGCCATCCAGGACCGGCAGGCGGAGGTCCAGCACCATCAGCGTCGGCCGCGTCTTCCTCGCTGCGGCCAGGGCCTGCTCGCCGTCCGTTGCCGTGATCACGCGGTAGCCCGCCAGGCGCAGCGTCACCTGCGCGAACCGCAGCAGGTCCGGGTCGTCCTCGACGAGTAGCACGGTCTGACGACTGGGCATGGCAACCCCGGACGCGACGCCTCAAGAGCGCGGCACGTAGTATCCGATGCCGGGCTTGGTCAGAATGTAGCGCGGCTGGTCGGGATCGGCCTCCAGCTTCCGCCGCAGTCGGCTGAGGTTGACGTGTAGGATGTGCCGGGCGTCAGTGTACTGGTCGCCCCAGACTTTCTCCAGCAGTTGCTGCTGGGTGAGCACGAGGCCCGCGTTCGAGACCAGGCAGGCCAGGAGCCGGTACTCTGTCGGCGTCAGCGCCACGTCCCGGCCGTCGACGGTGACCTTGTGCCAGGCTAGGTCGACGTGCAGCCCCTCGAAGGCGTAGGAGGCGCTCTCCCTCGTCGTCTCGGGCATCCGATTGCGGCGCAGCACCGCCCGCATGCGCGCGAGGAGCTGGTCGACACCGAAGGGCTTGGGCAGGTAATCGTCGGCGCCAGCGTCGAGCCCGCGTACGATCTGCTCCTCGCGGCCGAGGGCGGTGATGAGGATGATGTACACCGACGAGAACTCCCGTATCCGCTGGCACACCGTCAGCCCGTCCATCGCCGGCAGGTTGATGTCGAGCAGGATCATGGCAAGGTCCTGGGTGCTCGCCAGCTCGAGCGCGCTGGCCCCGTCCTGCGCTTCCAGCACCCGGAAATCCGACAGCTCCAGCGAGCGACGGATCAGGCGGCGCAGTTGGACGTCGTCCTCCACGACCAGGACCAGCGGTAGCTGCGACCGTCGTGACTCGCGCGCTGCGCGGCTGCCCGTAGCGCCTCGGCTTGAAACCAGCTCACCGCTCATCATCGCTCCCGAGTGGCGGCGTGAAGTGGATCGACGCTCTAAGCCTGGCCCACCTCTGCCTGGAGTGCTTCCGCCTCGTCGATCAGCTCGGCGATGTAGCGCATGCCCATCCGCCAGAACCCGGGATCGGCAACGTCGATCCCCACCCGCGCCATCAGGGCGGCCGGCGCTACCGAGCCGCCGGCGCTGAACACCTGCAGGTAGCGGGGCAGGAAGGCCGCCCCCTGCTCCAGGTACAGCCGGTACAGCCCCAGAGTGAGGAACTCGCCGAACGGGTAGGCGTACACGTAGAACGGCGTGTGGATGAAGTGGGGAATGTAGCTCCACCAGCAGCGATGGCCCTCGGTCAGGTCCAGCGACGCGCCGAACATCGCCCCCAGCTCCTCCTGCCACACCGTGCCGAACGTTTCGGCGTCCAGCTCGCCCTGCTCGCGGCGCAGGCGGTGCACCCGCTGCTCGAAGCGGTACATCGCGATCTGCCGGAAGGTCGTGGCCATGATGTCCTCGATCTTGCCGGCCAGGAAGCTCAGGCGCTCGCGCGGATCGGTCAGGCGCTGGCGGAGCGCGTCGAAGACCAGGATCTCGCCGAAGATGCTCGCCGTTTCGGCCAGCGCCAGCGGCGGATGGTAGACCAGGATGCTCTGCCCGCCCGACAGCACGTCGTGCACGCCGTGGCCCAGCTCGTGGCCGAGCGTCATCACGTCGCGCGGCTTGCCGGTGTAGTTCAGCAGGACGTAGGGGTGGCTCTCGGGCGTCGTCGCCGCGCAGAACGCGCCGCCGCGCTTGCCCGGGCGCAGGGCCGCGTCGATCCAGCGGCGGTGAAAGAAGCGCCCGACGACCTCGCCGATCTCGGGCGCGAAGGCGGCGTAGGCGTCGACGACGATCCGCCGCGCCTCCTCCCAGGGAATGTCGCCCGGGCTGCCGGGCAGCGGCGCGTAGCGGTCCCAGATGTACAGCCGGTCGAGGCCCAGCAGGCGCCGCTTCAGCTCGTAGTAGCGGGCGACCAGGGGATAGGCCTCGATGGTGGCCGCCGCCATCGTCTCGACGATCTCGGACGTCAGCTCGTTGCTGAGGTGGCGCGCGGACTCCGGCTCCGGATAATGGCGCAGGCGGTCGTCGGTCGCCTTGTCCTGAATTAGCGTGTTGTAGATGAACACGAGCTGCCGCAGGTAGCGCTCGAGGCCGACGGTGAGGCTGGTGGCGGCGCTGCGCCGCAGCTCGCGATCGGGGTGGTAGAGGTAGGCCAGCAACGCCGACTCGTTCAGGCGCTGCTCGGCGCCGTCCACCTCGAGCGTGAACTCCATCGTCGAGGTGATCTCGTCGAACAGCCGGGTAAAGGCCGAGGCGCCGGTGAGCTCCTTCTCGTTGACGATGCGCTCCTCGGGCTCGGTGAGGAGGTGGGGCTTGCGCTCGACGACCTTCTCCACGTAGTGCCGCACCCGCTCGAAGCGGGGATCGGCGGCGATCGCCGCCAGCCGCTCGGCGTCGAGCGCGGCCAGCTCCAGCTCGACGAACAGCAGGTGATTCTGGATCTGGGTCGCCCGCTCCTGCACGCGGGCCACCAGCGCGCCGTGGCGCGGGTTGGCGGCGTCGGCGGCGTGGACGAGGTGCGCGTACGTCCCCGGCGGCTGGGCGCGCGTCAGCAGCGCCTCGTAGCGCCGGAACGCCTCGGCGAGCGCGGCGTCGTCCAGCTCGGCCAGACGGCCCTTGTAGTCGGCCTCGAACGCCTGCGCCAGCGCCAGAACCTCGGCCAGGTCGGCGTCGATCCGCGGATCGTCGGACGCCGCGTATAGCTCGGAGAGGTCCCAGCTCGGAAGCGCGGCCGCTGCTTGCTCGGTCATCGGTGTCACATCCCCGCCGTCGTGCCTCTGGCTCCGATTCTACACTGCGCGGCGCCAGCCGGCACCTGGCGAGCGGCCCAGAGCACGTGCCCCCGGCCCGGGCGGCAGCTCGACGATCGGTAGCCGCCCGGAAATGGGGACCCGAGTGCCGCTTCGGTGGTCCTGCGTTCAGGCGAGCTGAATCGCAGCGCAAACGTCCTACGTCGCGCGGCGCGCCCACACGCCGTAGAGCGGATCGCCGTCCCGGTGCGTGTACGCGGCGGCCTCGACGTCCGTCCAGCCGCCGCTGAGCGCGAAGTAGCGGCGGACCAGCGCGAGGTGCGCCGCGTCGTCGCCCTCCAGCCAGGCCCGCACCGCCTTGGTGGGGAAGCAGCGGTTCGAGAACGTCACCAGGAACAGGCCGCCGGGGAGCGGCGGCGCCGGACCGCGCAGCAGCGAGCCCACCTCGGAGAACACCTCCAGTGGGCGCGTCAGGTACTGCACGGAGACGGTGCAGAGCGCGAGGTCGAAGTAGCCGTCCGGCAGCGGCAGGGCCGGCTCGGCGTTCAGGTCGTGCACGATCCAGCGCGTGAGTTGCGGGTTGGCCGCCATCTCGTCGGCGTTCAAGCCGATGCCCACCACTTCCCGCGGCGCCAGGTCCGGCGGCAGGTGCGAGCGGTAGGAGCTCATCAGGTCGAGGACGACCGGGCACGGCGGGGAGAGCCGCCGGATCAGCGCGCTAACGGCGCCGATCGCGCCGTCGTCGATGTGCACGACGTAGCGCGGCAGGTCGTAGAACAGCGCATCCGGCCGCGGGTCGACGCGGTCGAAGTCGGCAGTACGGAAATGATCGAGCGTGCGCGGACGGTCCACGCTCTCCTCCTCCCCGGATCACCGGCCGTGCGCGGCGCGCGGGCGCCGCCCGCGATGCCGGCGGCCTGGCCCGCTGGTATGGTACGCTGCTGCGACGGGAGGAGCATACGAATGCAGATCGAGGCCAGGATCGTCGAGCTGGGCTATCAGTTGCCGCCTCCATTCGTCTACCCGAGCCCGAACCGGCGGGGCACCGTGCGCGTGGGCGACCTGCTGTTCGCCTCCGGCCACCCGCCCAGCGAGCAGCACGGCGTACCGCTGCGCGGCAAGGTCGGCAGCGACCTGACCGAAGAGGTCGCCTACGCCGCGGCCCGCTCCTGCGCGCTGAACATCCTCGCCTCGGTCAAGGAGGCGATCGGGGATCTGGACCGCGTCCGGCAAGTAGTGAAGGTCACTGGTTACGTCAATACCGCGCCGGGCTTCGAGCGCCAGTTCGCGGTGATCGACGGCGCCTCCGACCTGTTCCTCGCTCTCTGGGGCGAGCAGGGCTCGCACACGCGCTCCGCCGTCGGCGTCTTCGAGCTGCCGCGCGGGTTCCCGGTCGAGGTCGAAGCCGTGTTCGCGCTGACGCCCGGCGACTGAGCGCCGGCCCCAGCGAGCAGGAGTCGGGAGAGGGAGGGGCGATGAAAGCTGTCGTCGTCAACGCCTTCGGTGGGCCCGAGGCGCTCGAGTACCAGGACCTGCCGGAGCCGACGATCGACCCGGGCCAGGTGCTGATCCGCGTCGCCGCGACCGGCGTCAACTACGCCGACGTCATGGCGCGGCGCGGCCAGTACCACGGCGTCAGCGCGCCGCCGTTTATTCCCGGGCTGGACGTGGCGGGCACGATCGAGGCGGTCGGCGCGGACGTCAGCGGCCTGCGGGTGGGGCAGCGGGTGGCGGCGCTGCCGGCCACGGGCGCCTACGCCGAGCTGGTGCCGGCCGATCCAGTGCTCGTCTACCCGCTGCCGGACACCGTCGACTTCGAGACGGCCGCGGCCTTCCCGACGATCGGGATCACCGCCTACAACCTGCTCCAGTCGGTCGCGCGCCTGGCCGCTGGCGAGACCGTGCTCGTCCACGCCGCGGCAGGCGGCGTCGGGACGACGGCGGTCCAGATCGCCAGGCACCTCGGCGCCGGCCGAATCGTCGGCACGGTCGGAGACGACGCCAAGGCCGACCTCGTCCGCGGCCTGGGCGCCGACGTGGTGATCAACTACCGCCGTGAGGACTTCGCGCCGCGGGTCCGCGAGCTCACCGGCGGGGCCGGCGCGGACGTCATCCTCGACTCGGTGGCCGGCGCCGTGTTCGAGGCGAGCATGAGCTGCCTGGCGCCGTTCGGCCGCCTGATCGTCTTCGGCCAGGCCAGCGGTGAGCCCGGGCTCGCGCGCTCGGCCGATCTCTATCCCCTCAACCGCGCTATCCTCGGCTACAGCACCGGCGGCTACCGCCGCCTGCGCCCGGCCGGTCTGCGTCCGGCCGCGGAGGCGGTCCTGGGCCTGCTCGCCAACGGGACGCTGCGCCTGGTGATCGGCGGCCGCTACCGCCTGGCCGAGGCCGCCGCCGCGCACCGCTTCGTCGAGAGCCGGCAGAGCATCGGCAAGGTGCTCCTGCTACCGTGAGGGTCCCCGGCCAGACGGGCGTACCCGCGTGAGCCAGGGCGCACGCAGCACGGGGAGAGACTGGGAGGGACGGCCGCGTCCCGTGGAGGAGCGATGAACGCCGGCACGGTCCGCTCGCCTGCCTGGGTACTGGTGCTCAGCATCATCACCTGTGGCATCTACCACGTCTACTGGTACTTCGCCACGCTGGGCGAGATGCGCGACGCCGGCCACAGTCCGACGGGCAACTCGCCGTGGCTGGACTTCCTCCTCGCCATCGTGACGCTCGGGCTGTACGGCTTCTACGTGGACTACCGGATCGGCAAGCAGATCGTCGACATGCAGGCCGCGCTGGGCCTGCGCGAGAACGACACGGCGATCATCGCCGTAGTGCTGGACATCGTCGGCCTCGGCGTCGTCGCCTCGGCGCTGCAGCAGAGCGAGCTGAACCGCGTGTGGGAGCGAAGTGCGGCTTCGCCAACGGCTTGAGCCCCGGCCGGGGCAGATTGCCGGCCTCGTGCTCGTCGCCGCGGCGCTGCTTCCCCCGACGCTGGTGGCGAGCGGGCCACCGCTGTGTCCGTTTCGGCTGCTGACCGGACTGCCCTGCCCCGGCTGCGGCCTGACGCGGAGCCTGGTCTGCTTGCTCCACGGCGACCTGGCGATGTCGCTGGCCTTCCACCCGCTCGGCCCGCCGGTTGCGCTGGCGCTGCTCGTGCTCGTCCTGGCCGAGGGGCGCGGCGGAGCGAGCCCGCTCACGCGCATGGGCGCTTGGCTCGAGAGCAGGCATCCATACGCGGTCGCCGCCTTTCCCTGGGCGACCCTCGCCGCCTTCCTCCTCGTCTGGCTCGTGCGTCTGCCGCTCTACCTGCAGGGGCGCTGGCTGTACTGAGCGCGCTACGCCGGGGACCGCGCCGGTTCGAGACCATCTTGTTGCGTCCCATCTGTAGCCGATCGCTGGCTGAGCGCCTATACTACGCGGACAACGGGCCGATGCAGAGGTGGGGATTGAAGAGCATCTCGATTGGTCAGGCGATCGAGTTCGGCTGGGAGACCTGGAAGCGCAACGTGCTGTTCTGGGTCGGCGTCGCCGTGGTGTTTATCGTCGTCGAAGCCATCACCCAGGGCCCAGGGAACGCGGCGCGGAACCGGCCCGCGCTCACGTTCGTACTCAGCGTGATCGGCTTCTTGATCAACACCCTCCTGGGGATCGGCGTGACCCGGATGGCCCTGCGCTTCGTCGACGGCGGTCGAGGCGAGTTCTCCGACCTATACACCGGCTACCCGCTGTTCTTGAACTACTTGATCGCGACGCTCCTGTTCAGCCTGATGGTTGGCATCGGGCTCGTCTTCCTGATCGTTCCAGGCGTCATCCTGGCCGTCGTCTTCGGTTTCTGCACGTTCGCGGTTGTGGACCGAGCGCTGGGCCCGATCGACGCGCTGCAGCGCAGCGCCGCGCTCACGAGGGGCGTCCGCATGGACGTCTTCCTGTTCGGGTTGCTGGCCATCGCCATCAACTTAGTGGGCCTGTTGCTCTGTGGCATCGGCCTGTTCGCCACCTACCCGACCACGATGGTGGCCGCCGCTCACCTCTACCGCCAGCTCGATCGACAGGTGGCTCCGGCGGTCTGAGCGCGCTTGCACCTGCCGCCAACGCCCGCCGAGCCGCACGGCCCTGAGGCCGGCGGTCTACGCTTGCTCGCCAGCGCGGCGGAGCGCCTCGCCGGTCAGGCGGAACGGCCGCCAGTCGTCCAGCGGCTGGGCCTCCCAGCGCGCGTAGAAGCCGAGCGCTAGCTCGTTCCAGGCCAGCACCTGCCACTCCATCCGCCCGCAGCCGCGCCGCACCGCCTCGCGCGCGCAGGCCTGGAACAGCGCGGCGCCCGCGCCACGCCCGCGCGCCTCCGGCCGCACGAACAGGTCTTCCAGGTACAGCGTCGGACGGGCCAGGAACGTGGAGTAGGTCTCGAAGTAGATCGCGTATCCTACCGTCGCCCCGTCCAGGTCGACTAGCAGCGCCTCGAAGCGAGGCGGCACGGCGACCGCGTCGCGGCTCAGGCGCTCGCGCGCGCCCTTGTCTGGCCGGGGTAGGTGCTCGTAGTCGGCGAGCGCGTCGACGAGCGCGAGCAGGGCGGGCACGTCCGCAGCCGTTACCGGCCGCACGCGCGGCGCTCCCGGCACCAGGCCGGCGGACTCGGGCGGCATGGCGATCCTCCTCGGCGGCAGGCTGCCGCACGGGTGATTGTGGCAGAAACCGGCTGCCCTCACCGAGCAAACCGCCGATCTGGGTAGCAGCGTTCGCCGCCACGCCGGTGATGGTGGCAGAGGCCGCCGGCCGAGCCAAGGCCGCGGTTTGCTACAATTCCGGTTGCTCACGGCGCCAGCCTCAGGCGCCGCCCACGGCGAAGGAGCGGCCCCTTGCGCGTCATCGGCACCGCCGGCCACGTCGACCACGGCAAGTCTACCCTGATCAAGGCCCTTACCGGCATCGATCCCGACCGCCTCCAGGAAGAGAAGGAGCGCGGCATGACCATCGACCTGGGCTTCGCCTGGCTCACGCTGCCGAGCGGCCAGGAGATCAGCATCGTCGACGTCCCCGGCCACGAGCGGTTCATCAAGAACATGCTGGCCGGCGTCGGGGGCATTGACGTCGCCCTGCTCGTCGTCGCCGCCGACGAGGGGATCATGCCCCAGACCCGCGAGCACCTGGCGATCCTCGACCTCCTCGGCATCCAGACCGGGGTGATCGCCCTCACCAAGCGCGACCTGGTCGAGCCGGACTGGCTGGAGCTGGTGCAGGCCGAAGTCGAGGAGACGGTCGCGGGCACGACGCTGCGGGACGCGCCGATGATCGCCGTCTCGGCGACGACCGGCGAGGGCCTGGGCGAGCTGCTGGCGACCCTGGACCGCCTGCTGCTCCAGGCGCCGGCGAAGCCGAACACCGGCTGGCCGCGGCTGCCGATCGACCGCGTGTTCACTGTGGCCGGCTTCGGCACGGTCGTGACCGGTACCCTGATCCACGGCGAGCTGCGCCTGGGCCAGGAGGTCGAGATCCAGCCGTCGGGAAAGCGGGGGCGCATCCGCGGCCTGCAGAGCCACAAGAAGAAGGCCGAGCTGATGCCGGCCGGCACCCGCGTGGCAGTGAACCTCTCCGGCCTGAGCACCGAGGACCTGCAGCGGGGGGACGTGCTGACGTCGCCCGGCTGGCTGCGCCCGACGCGGGTCGTCGACGTGCGGCTGCGGCTGGTGCCCAGCGCCCCCAAGCCGCTGGCACACAACGCGCTGGTCACCTTCCACACCGGCGCCGTCGAGGCGATGGCGCGGGTGGGCCTGCTCGACCGCCAAGAGCTGGCGCCCGGCCAGAGCGGCTGGGCGCAGCTCCGCCTGGACCAGGAGGTGGCGGTCGTCAAGGACGACCTGTTCATCGTCCGCCTGCCGTCGCCGAGCCTGACCATCGGCGGCGGGACGCTGGTCGAGACGCACCCCCGCCGCCACCGCCGCTTCCAGGAGCAGGTGCTGGAGAGCCTGGCCGTGCTCGAGCGCGGCACGCCCGAGGAGATCGTCCTGGAGCAGCTCCAGAGCCGCGAGCCGGCCGACTACGGCACGCTGCAGAAGCGCTGCGCCCTGGCTGCCGACGAGGTGCAGAGCGTGGTGACCCGGCTGGTCGCGGAGCAGCGCCTGGTCGTCCTCGACGGAGCTTCGCCCGCGGCGGCCGGGGCGCCAAAGCTCCACTCGACGACGCTGCTCGTCTCCGCCTCCGGCTGGGAGCGACTGACCGGCCAGGTCGAGCGGGTGCTGGCCGCCTACCACCAGGAGCACCCCCTGCGGCGCGGCATGGCCCGCGAGGAGCTGCGGACGCGGCTCGGCCTCGAGGCGCGCGTGTTCAGCCGCGTCCTGGCCATGCTCCTCGCCCGCGGCCTGGTGGCCGAGGAAGGCTCGGTGCTGGTTCGGCTGCCGGGCCACGTCGTGGTGTTCACGCCGGAGCAAGAGCGCCGCCTCGCCCTGCTGCGCGAGCGCCTCGGCGCCGCTGGGGCCTCGCCGCCGGCGCGGGCGGAGCTGGAGAGCGCCCTGGGCTTGCCAGCGGAGGTCGTTCAGGCCGTCGTCGACCGTGGCGAGCTGGTCGAGGTCGCGCCGGACGTGATCTACCTCAAGGAAACCTACGACGAGCTGGTGGAAGCCGTGCGGGCGATGATCGCCGAGCGAGGCGCCATTACCGTCGGCGGCTACCGCGACCGCTTCCAGACCAGCCGCAAGTACGCTCTCGCCCTCCTCGAGCACCTCGACCAGGCGCGCATCACGCGGCGCGTTGGCGACGAACGGGTGCTGTACTAGCGCGAACGACACACGCACCCCGCCGCCCACTGCGCCGGCCCCGGACTCCGTGTCGAAGGTCCGCGCGTAGCTACGGAAATCGCCCGCGTGGTACAGTACCGCAGGTGCAGCGCGGCGCCGGGCGGGGTTGGCC